>Ga0126373_10001496_pt1 | contig 16640 bp, 2 predicted proteins | sample PanSoiMetPlot_11_FD_92545 | JGI IMG/M metagenome (GOLD analysis project Ga0126373, IMG submission 92545) | Tropical forest soil microbial communities from Panama - MetaG Plot_11 | ecosystem: Environmental > Terrestrial > Soil > Tropical forest > Bulk soil | place: Panama | collected 2016-02-17 | reverse complement strand
GCAGTGTCCCGCGATTATTTTCCCCAGGTAATAGCCAGCCACAAATCCTCCATGGATTTGTTGTCAAAGTACACGCTGAGCGGAGGATGAGTGGCGTCCGTAACTGGTGCGGGCAAGGACGCTTTGGGCAGATTCCCCATGAGCAGATTGCCCAGCAGCGGATTGCGGCTTAAAACAAAAGCATTGCCGCCTTGCGATTTATCGGAGCCGTTCACCGTGGTGGTATTGTCACCGGCAGGCATTTGGGCTAAAAATTCCACGCCCTTTACCGACGAAGCGTCGAGGATCCCCTGTGCCCAAAACGGATAGAGCTCCGGCCTCAGTGACAGCGACAACTGCGCAGTGGTGATAGGACCTCCAATGATGATATTTTGGAATTTTGCCCACTCTGATGGGAATTCCTGGCGAACTGAGAACAACCGGACCGAGCCGACAGTCTGGGCCTTGTTGATGAGCGTTTGCAGGTTCTGGACCGCGGAGGCCTTCATGACATTGCCTCCTTCGCGAGCTGTATAGCGGACGTGGATGATCACATCCGTAATGGTGTCAAAATCGAACTGGCGCACATCGGAAGGCAGGCTGAGTTGCCATTGGCTTCCGGCAACACCCGCACCTTCAAAGGGTAGATAGCGTTCATCCTTCAGATTTGTCTCAAACAAACCACTGTCAGACTGCGCCGAGCTTGTGACAATGGTCTGGAGCGTTCCATAGTAGTCGTTGAATCGGGGATCGTCGGGCCCCTTTCGCGCATAGCCGTTGGCGACGTTCGTGCTGATGCGGATGGAGCTCTTCTCCAGGCTCAAGTTGCAATTAACGCTGGTATAAGGACCAGTGACGCAAGGCAGCGAGACGGCCACGGATTTGATGCGTCTGAAGTATTTTCCGGGAGTATCGAAGTCGAACAACTCTTCCGGCAAAGTGAAACTGCAACTTCCTGTGGCGCGCAGTTGCACAAGCGCCAGAGGATCAACTTGCAAGAGGCTTACATGCTTCGTCAGCTCATATTCCCGCTGATTCAAGTCATGGTAGGCCATCTCCATGGTCTTAATGTCGAAGAGCAGCTTCTCGCCGGCCAGGAGTCCCTCAGTTCCGTCGAGGTAGTTGAACTGGATGTAGGTCAGGGCTGGATCGCCTAGCTCGTTTTGCAGCGCGAGTTCGGCTTTCTTCGCAGTCTCAAAGGCTAGATGGAAAGCTTTGGCGTAAAGGCCTTTGACTTCACGCTTCATCCACGCATAGAAGCCAATGGTGCTCTCTTTCACCTGGAAGCCGCCGGCGACCTGATTGCCCTGGAGGAAGTCCACAATCTGCTGGGCATTCTGCATCTGAATTTTGTGGTTTTCATATTCCTTCTGGGCGATGGCTTCGCGGATCTGCGAACCACGGAGCTGTTTCAGAATCTGGCTGATCTCGCCTTTGGCCAGGTTGCTCTGGAATGTCCATTCCAGTTCGCGGCGCGAATAGGAGCCCATCTTGGCCGCCTTGCCTGCCTCGTAAGAAAACTGTTCCGCTACTGCACGCGCTACAGAGGCAAGTGCTTCGGTATTGAAGGAAAGGTTGTGTCCTCCAAAATCAATTGTTGCTCCGCAGCCCATCGGCTGGACGTGAGCTTTGAATTGCGGGATCAGCGCAAGAACAGATCCCAGTGTATTAATGGTGCTGGCCGTCAGTTGTAAGTCGTGCGCCAATTCCAGCTTCTTCAATTCCTCAACTTCGTCGTTGCTCAGAGTCTTGACCTCGCCATCGCTTACTGAAAGCGAGTTCTTGGCAATGTTTGGCTTGATTGGGTCAAGCGCCATTTTCGGCTCGCTGGAAGGATCGCCCTGGGAGAAGTTCAGCTTCTGCAAGCTGCCCTTATCCAAGGCATTCAACTGGGGAATACTGCTCTGGATTTGCGCATCGGTGCGGCCAAGCAGCTTCTGGTAATAGCTATAGCGCGCGCTGGCGTTATTCAGTGACTGCTGCAGGCCTTGAGTGGCCTTGATGGCATCCTGCCATTGCGAATACTTAACCATCTCCGCCAGACCCAGAATGGCATTCTCATGCTTTGCACGCATGAGCGACAGAGATTCGTTGTCCCGTTTCTCGATGGCGGCGAGCAACTGCGCGCCCAGGGACTTTACTTCCTGGCAAATTTCCCCAGCTTTGGCCACCAGCAATTGGAAGCGCACCAGAGGCAAAGGCTGGTTGAGGCCGCTGACAACAGCGCTTACGTCCAAACCGGAAGCTGCAGCACGGACCAGGAGCGCGGGGTCAATAGGCGGATCAAAGAGAGGAAGCTTTTGAAAGACGCCCTGGAGGTTGAGGCTGTTGTGAATCTTGAACAGCCGGTCCGCCACTGTGTCCCAGTAGCCAAGGAGCTTATCGTTTCGAGGAATACAGAAATAAAGCGAATGCCCGATGCTGGGCAAGATCAGCGTGCCCATAGAGCTGCCGCCGAAGCCGGATGGCGGCGTGAAGTCGAAAGGAATGTCGGCCTCCAACTCGACCAAAGCGTTGCCAAAGGCGTCCAGATTGTCGCCTCGCAGATCGTTGTAGGAGAGAGCTTTCACCGATCCCTTTTTGGGAACAGCCTGGGGTTTTGGCCCAAGGATATTGGCAGCCAGGATGTAGATCTGCGTGGCTTCATTGATGGTCTCGATGGTGTATTGCTGGAACAGGGAGTCACCCCAGGCAATCAGGTTGTCGAGGTAGGCCATAACGGTCTTCAGCATGTAGGCCGTAGGACGAAACCTGGCTACAGCCCAGGGTTGAAATGGATTTTGCATCCAGTCGTTAATGCTGGCCACGGTCTGCTGATAAAGCTCGGGGTCCTGCTGAGTGGAGAGGTTCACCAGGATTTGCTCAATCATCTTTGCGTCAGTGTATTGAAAGGGCTGGACCTTCCAGAAGCGCTCCGGCGTTGGCCCGGCACTGTTATCCGTGGGATCGAAAATATAGTGGAACCAGTGTTGCGCATCCTGAAACTTCTGGTTCTGGCTCAGGTGAACGGCAATGAGCAGAGGAGCGTGGAAGAAAACTTCCCAATTGTAGATGGAATAGGCGCCGTCGTACGTAAAGTCAAGATTCTTGACCGGATAAGGATGCACTACCGATGTATCCGGCTCGTAATGGGTGGAATCAAAAATACCTTCATAGAAGAAAGGTTGGGGAAGACCACTGCGAATGGTAACGGAGGTCGCGGATGGAAGTTGGACGGCCGAGCCGTCATTAAGGATCGCGTAGTTCGGCCCAGCAGGCAAAGTTACGAATACGACCGTGGCATCCGGCACGATGGCATCCTGTCCGTTGATTTGCCACTGAATGCCGCTGGAGTATGAGACAGGCAAACTGCCGGGAAGCTGGACTTGGGGCGGGGGAGCCACGATCTGGAAAGTAGAACCATCGAGACGCACCACAGTGGTCCCGACGGGAATCGTGACGATGGTCTGATCTGGCAGCGTGAGGGGCGTTCCAGCCGTAAGCGAAAGAGTGGTTCCATCCGCCGGGCGCACGGCAGCCACATTGGCAGTGAGAGTGGCGCGCGTGCTGTTGGGAATCACCGTGAGAGGCTTCAAAGCCGTGGGCGGATTCGGCTGAGGCAGGTACAGCGTATCTGAATCCTGCAATTCTGCGACTCCGCCGTCATTCAGCCTGCTGATCAACTGGGGAACGTAAGGATGGAAATGAGGAAAGAACTGGTAAGTCAGGCTTCGGTTCCTGGTGGTGATGTAACCCTGACCGGGATTCCATTGATACTGGACGTTGGCAATCTGGTAGGCTCTGGTATTCGCGTCAACAAGATTGTGAAAGCTTTGTTTTGGCTGTGCCATTGTGTTTCTCCTTACACCGTCTTCTTAAATGCCTGGGGAGCAGCGTTTACAGTCGTCGCCGTTCGTTGTGAGGTTTTGACAGCGTTCATGTGGCTGAGGCTCAAGCCGCGCGTGCTCAGAACGTTGAATGCTGCTGCCCCGCTTACGATTGCAGCGGAAATAGCCGATCCCGCCAGACTGCCAGGACTGAGGTCGGAGGTTGAGGCTGATCCCACGTTTTGTTGAGTAATTCCGCCGCCCTTACCGATCAGGGCACCATGATAGGAAATTAACGTGCCAGCATGAACAGCCCAGTCGGCAGCCAGATTTTGCATGGGAAAGACGGAAAGCTGGGGATCGCCAGGATTGACAGGAGCCGGGCTTGCCTGAACCTGGGCCACGACGTTGATTTTGTCCACAATACCGGCATCTGACCAATTTATTACCGGGCCTTCCGGAGGAACCGCCCAGCCGTACCAGGTTTCAACCGTTTGCTCTGTGAGAGACGGCTGAACAAAGAAGGTGAGTTCGTGGATGTTGGAAGGATGGGCTGCGTCTTTGTAAAAGAACGGACTGACCAACGCACCAGCTTCCCAGTAAAGCGGCTCGTTAGGATTGAGGAAGGGCGGCGCCACCGGGTTGGCACATGGCAGCAGAGCGTAATCATTGACGTGGTCCAAAATTAATTCGAGATTCAGTGTGCCAGTGCCACCGTCTGTGATTTGGCTTTCGAATTCAGAAAACAACGCAAATGTACCGGTATAGAGCGTAGCGTCAACAAACGGCATGTTGTACACCATCTCTGGCGCCGGCAGCCAATATTCCTCGTCAAAAGCCGGATCGCAGTTCTTACTGGTTACGCGGAAGGAGACACCATCATTGGGGCGGTGAGTATCGAGATGAATCTTGACCGCACCTTCGTTGCCGCTGGAATCAACCTCTTTGGATACATGGATAAGAACGTCGTTGGGGACGAAATCCTGAGGGACGGGAATGGGTTGGGATTTGTTGAGATTGGAAGAAATGCGATTGCTCCACTTGCCCTGGAAATATTCAACCCAGTGCAACTGAATCTGCACCATCGCCTGGGGCAAGGCTGTAGTAAAGATATCGCCCGCCAACTCGTTGAATTTGATGTTGGCCGCCACGGGATCATTTGCCTGCGCCGGACCCGGCTTTTGCGGCGGTTGATTCTGCTTGATGAATGTCGCCCAGAAAATGTTGAGCCTGCCTTGCCAAACTACGAGCACGATGTGATTGCCGTCAATCTCGGGCGTGACCGGTATCCAGCCAGACCAAAGTCCGTTGCTGTAGGTACGGTAGAAATATTTGTGTGGATGGCCATAGGTTCTGCCCAACACGTGAAGAGTGCGGAGGCCAGGATTGATTACATCCTGGTCCAGGTAGCTGGCGACAATATCCAGCCGGGCCCGCACATCAAGCCCCTTCAAATAAGTAAGGAAGGCATCGTTGGCCAGATCACTGGTTACATCACCTTGAAGCAGATTGCTTTCCAGGGCCTCAAACAGGTCAGTTTTATCCAGGCGCAACTCGGGCTCCATCCAGTTTTCCGGGTAGAGGAAAATTTCGCGATTGGCTTCCCATACGCGATAGCGCTTCATCCACTCCCACCACGAAGCATTGATGGCGTTGGGGGCTACGTTGCGCTCGGGTTTTGCATGGTTGCCGTTTTCCAGATTGAGCAGACAACGCTGAATGAATGTCTGCACGGAAGACATGGCAAGACGGATGCGCGACGTTTGCACGACCGGTTCCATTCCGGGATCGATAAGGAAGTACTCAAACAGTTGGTTAGAGTTTTCCAGAGCCAGGCTATTGACGAGGTAGGCGACCAGGGCGTCGCGTTTCTTTCGCCGAAGTGGGTCGAAAACTGATTGCGCGATGGGCCGCCAGGAATCTGGCGTGTATTGCGCTTTCACCGCGTTCTTCAGATTGGCGGCAATCAGATCCGGGGATGCGGGATTAGTAGAGACGATAGCAGTAGCGGCCGTGAGAGAAGCTACCGGCAGGCGCACAATTTGCAGGAGCTGCAGTGCCTGCCAAAGGCGGCGCAAGCCCAGATTGTCGCCAAAGTCGCCGACCGCTGTGACCTGGCGAACGCCGCTGACAACTTTCTCCTGGACGAAACCGAAATACTTAGCGATGGCGCGGACCGTGGCAGCATCTCGGCGAGTAAGGTTGGCTAGACTGGTCCACGGCGCGGCGGGATTATTGTTTGTATCCTGCGAGGCGGCTGCCTCGGTGAACATCTCTCCTACGTTTGCGAACACATCAATCAAGCCATCAGAGCCCCCGGCCGCGCCTTTACGCAGGTCGGCATAATCCGCCAGGGTCAGGAACTGCGAGAAAAGCGTGATGGCGTTGGCGGGCGAATCATCGCTGGGTTGAGTTGGCAACGCGCTCAGCTTGAGATTGTTGAACTGTGCCGCATTGGCGGTGAGATAGGCTATTTCACGCAGATCCAGTCCGGTGACCTGCATGATCTGCAAGGCCTTGGAGAGGAGAATGCGTGCCCTGCCAAAACGAGTGATCGCTTCTTCCGAATACAGCATGATCTGGTTGAGAGGACCTTTGGGCACTGTCTCACCTTCGATTAGCAATTTGGCCCCCGCCTTGCCGAGAGTCTTAAGGTCCAGCGTGAAGTGATATGGCGCGCCGCCTTTCAGTGTGACGAACTGACTGGCTTCATCACCGTCTTTTGCCGCTACAGCCTGCACAATGGGATTGGAAAAAAGCGCGGTGGGGTCCGGCGAATCCAGTTGAAAAGTCACCTGGGCATTCTGATTTCCCAATTCGGCAAAAAAGCGATAAGGTCCATCGGTTGGGACCTGCAGAAAGCCTTCGAAGTGAGCACTTTGTGTTGCCAGGTTGCCATGTGCAGGATCGGCGGTATCTGTAGTGGCTGCGGTCCCGCTGGCTTGAGGTCCGCTTTGGTCGGGTGTGGTGTAGAAAGAGGCGCTGACCCCTTGCCGTCCCACAGCGAGGAAGCCATCAAGCAAGGATTTACCAGGGTCGCTGGGATCGGTCAAAAGAGCTGCATCGGTCACCAGGGCCTCCGTCAGGCCGGGGTCGGAAGCGAGATTTGCGGACAAGGTTTGCAGCACCAGTTGGCGAGACAGCTTTCGTGCCAGCAGCGGCAGAAATACCTTGAGCAATTCAGCTTTGACCAATGTCCTCTGTTGCGCGACGGCGAGTCCAAGGAATGGCTGGCAGAATTTATCCAGGTCGGTGGCCGCCACCATCAGAATGTTGGTCGCCAGAGTCTGGAACAGTGTTAGCGCTTGCTTGCGTACGTCGTTCAACAGTGCGGCCAGAACGGCGGAGCCGGACATGAGGCCCGCAAGTTTGCCGCGCATGTCTTCAGTGACCACGCCGCTCACCGTCATGGTTTCAATCTGCGCAACTGGGTCATAGCTGAGCTGTATCACCGGAGGGTTGGAAATAGCGCCCTTCTGCCGTGCCTCATCCAAAGCTGAGAAGAAGACCGTGGGATTCGCAGCCTGGGCCTGAGACGCGGTTGTCTGAGATTGATACGACTGGGTGTTGACCCAGTCTGCTAAGACTGCACTGACCAATTCGCTGTATGCGGGCAACGCCTGCTGTTGGACATCGTTGAGCAGCGAAGCCAGCAGTGTTTGGACCGACGCCGGCATGGCGGCTGCGGCTGCGGTGAGGACAGCTTTTTTCGCATCCGTCAAAGCGCCGTAATAACCCAGCCATTGCAACTTTCCAGCCCCGTCATAGCTCAGGCGGAGAGCCGAATCTTTTTGCATCAGCGCAGCGGCACTGGCGGCGTCAATTCCGGTTGTCCCAGTCTGGACCGCCTCATATTCCACAAGGCTGGCCCATACTCCGAGAACATTGCCAATGCTCTGGGCCAGAGCGGCCTGAGTTTGCTGTTGGACCGCTGCAAGCAGGCCGGAGAAGAGCGCGGAATTGTTGATTTGGAGAAGTTGGTTTTTCTTCCAATCAAGCAGCAGGCCGTGGAAGCTGACCGACTGAGTTCCGGTGACAGGATCGTAGGCAAAGGAAATTTTCGGTTCGCCGGCAAACGGAGTCGGGTCGATCTGGTTCGCAGGCAAGACACCGCCCTGAGACGCCGTAATCGTCTGGGAATTGGCCAGCAGGGTGAACAGATTTTTCAGAGTCGTCACAGGCAAAAGCGTGGAGAGACGCTGATCGATCAAGGCTTCCGACATGATTGCGAGATTGGCAGGTACCGCACTCTGCGTCTGGATCTGTTGAAGTCCGTTGGCAATGTTCTGCACCAGCGCCATCAAGGCGTTGGGATCGCTTTGATAAGGGCCTACCGGATCGAATTGCTGTCGCAGCAGATACTTGAGATCGGCCACGCTAAATCCGCTGTTCTGTACGGCATTGACTTGTTTTACGAAAAGCAGCGTCTGGTTGTAGAGGACATCGTCGGCCAGAACTGTCAGCGGTCCCGGTTTCAGCGGGGTGAAGGGATTCAATGAGACATGCCCTGGATTCGGCTGTGGCCCGGACATGGACTTCAAAGCAATCAAATCGGAAACGGACAATTGCAGAGTTTGGGCCAGCAGACTGTAGCGATAGCAGATGGAAAGATTGGTGAGAGAGAAACTGGGAACAACGACGTTCTGTCCTCCCATCATGATAGTCGTCGTTTTCACCGCAGCACCGGCATCGGCAAGGATGGCGGTGATCTCATCTGAAGTCAGACCCAACACCCCTTGTATTGCGGTCTGGTGATTCGCGAGCGCATCGGAAGTAGAGGAGGGGAATTTGCCGCTGGGATCGTCAAATGCCCAATCGTTGTTCAGGACGCTGGGGATAAGAAAGAGCTGGGAGTAGAGCGGATCGGTGCCCTGCACCGGCAGGTCAGTCCAGAATGGGAGCACGCCGATGCGACCGAGGGCGGGCGCGAGTCTCGTATTCAAATCGTCCAGATGCGCCAGATAGACCAGGGCGGTTTTCCACGCGGAGCTGAAAGCTGGGGCGAATCCGGGATCGGTCCACACCGGAATTCCAGCGGTGGGGAAGAACACTTGCAGCGCCCGATCTACTTCATCCATGGTCCACCCCAGTTTTTTCCAGAGACGGACAAACAGATTGAACTTGAGAAAATCCAGCGGCGCAGCCGCCGTCGCATTGTCGGCATATTGCAAAACAGTCCCGCTGAAATTACATCCCGTATTGGGATCGTCAAGCACCAGCACTTTGGTGGAGTAGTTGGCAGGGAGAAGTGAGGTCAGCCACTGTCGCGTGTTGAAATTTTGTTTCTGATATTGCGCGCTGATGGCGTCGAGCTGGGCCTCAAAGTTCGCTTTGTCCAGCGTCGACATGGGAGCATAGCCGGGTTGTCCCGTGTAACTGAATGCCTTTCCCATATCAATGCCGAACCGCTGGAGCTGGAAGATCAACGGGTACAAACCGGGATTCAGGAAACCCGTCATTACCATGTCCGTAAGCTCCTGGTAGGTAACTCCCAGACGTTGAGAGAGATTCCTGGCAGAACTCAAGGGTGGAACCAGGTATTTGCTGGAATCGGTCGGGTCTTTCTGACCGTTCAGTGCGGTAGGTTCATCCGCATAGCCATAGAGTTTGAACCAATTCTGAACCGAGGGCTTCTGAGTTGCCGGATCGGTCACGGTCAGCACGCCATATTCTGCAGGGGAAAGACCGAGGGCCTCGGCTAGAATCTGCGCCCGATAATAAGGATAGGCGTTAGCATCCGTGAAAAGTTCCAGACGGTCCGCGGGACGCAGCATGTCCAGCACCTGGGCAAGAGGAGTATTGAAATAATTGAGAAATCCCCTGACTGTTTCGATCCAGAGATCAAAAGGGAGTCCGAGAGGATAGGCCTGGCCTTTCAGCGTGTTGCTATAGACTTGGGGCAGAATATGTTGAGGTTCCGCGGTCAAATCTGCGGTGGTCGCATCACCGGTATCGTAGGCGGCCCCAGCGTCTAATTGGGAATGAGCGATGTAATACTCAAGAATTTCGTTGACCAGATCTATGTAAGGCATCGCGGTGTTGGTGTTTTCGCAGGTCAACGGAAGAGCCGCCAGATCCGGGCGGCGGCCGTTCAGGACTTTGGCTGAGCTGCTGGGCCCAACCACCGCATTGCCACCGCCTGAATTGGCCAATCCAACGGCAGGATTCACATAGGTAAAAGTATTAGGTGTTGGAGTTGAAACAACCTGGAAAGTTCCGTTATAGCCAGCTATTCCCACGCCGCTGATTGCCACCCACGAGAGCGGAGCAAAACCATGAGGCACAGAGGTTGTAATCGTAACGGTTGAGCCTGCTTCTGTCGCCCCATTGGGGGAGGCGATGATAGAGACTTTGCGTTGGCCCACCAGCACATCGAGCGGAGTGAAGCCGTAGGCGTTGGCGTCCGACTGCCGCAGAAATTCCAGCACGTCTACAAAGTAAGCCGCAGGACTAAGCACGGAACGGCAATCCTCGCATTGGCAAAAATCCAGGTTGCCAAACAAGCTGCCCATGGTGGGAAATTGCTGCACAATGGAGCTCTTGGTGTTCTGCTGCCCGTCGTCCGAAGGAGAGAGCGCGAAGACCGGGGCCTTAGTATCCAACTGCTTGGCCATGGCGTAAAAGTTGAACGTGACCGAGGAAACAACTTGCGACTGGCCGTAGACAAGTTCAGCCTCACCGGGAGGAAAGGCCTTCTCGTATTTGCCCATGAATTCTTCTTTGGTATAGGAGGAGATGTGGCGAGCAGAAGTGAATCCCAAACTCATGGCTGCTTGCAGAGATTCTGAACTAGGCGTGACTTGAAAGAGCCGATGCAGGGTCTTTAAGGTCTGTGTGCTCTCCGTGTCCAGCGCGGGCAGGCTCTTGCCTGACTTTTGCAGGAAGGCGTTGAGCGGAGTGCGCCCCAGGTTGTATCCAAGCGGACCCGCCGCCCGCAAAAAATTGGCGACGGTCGTGGGTGTGGTGTCCTTCGCAGTTTTCTTAAGTGGAATTTCTTTTTTCTCCAGCATGCGGGCCACAACTTGCGTAGGAAAACTGATTCTCACTTTGCGCGCGAGGTCTGCGGAGTAAGCTGCCACTCGATCGGCGGTGGCCTTGCCGGAATAGATCGGCGGGACCAGTCTTTGCAGCGCCGTGTCCCCTCCTTGCCCTGCCAGCCCAGTCAAAGTTGTGCTCCAGGTGGCTGGGCTGTAATAGCCCTTGTCTGCCATCTGGGAGAGATTCTGGAGAGAGCCGATATCCTGCTGAAGTCTCTGTGCTAAAGACGCATTGTTGAACGTCAGGTGAAGGAATTTACCCTGAAGCTTCAGCGCGTTCAAAGTGTCCGCAGGAATGTTCAGATTCGCTGCCCGGGTCCAGAGATCTTTAGCGGAAGGATTGCTGAAATAGAGATTGGTGAAGGCGGATTGCTGCGCAGGATCACGAACGGTCGCGATCAGCAGATCATTGAAGCTGGAGACTGCGCCAGGCGCGGTCGTGGCTAAAAGCGTCTTGCTGGCGAAGCCTTGGAACGCTTTTGTCGCCGTTGCTACCTGATCGCTATTGAGGCTGACGATTCCCGCCTTAGTGGCTTTGGTGAGAGCCCTCTGGATGGTTGCAGGCGGAACCAAAGCTAATATCGTCGTGTCAGTCGGTAACCCAACGCGGAAAAGTGCATACATCGCTTCCTGCGATAATCCAGTCACGCGGGCCTGTTGTGAGGCCATGGCCGCGAGGGCCAGCAGCCGCGCGTCCCAGTTGGTGCTGCAATTCAACAGAGTAAGATCCTGACGCTCCGCGCCTTCCTGCGCTTCTCCCAAATTGGCAATGCTGCCGATGGAGGTTGTCATGTTCTGGGTAAGCCGCTGAAACTCGGTGACAACAGGCTGGACGCTCGACGGAACGATCAGGTTCATGGTGACGGACGGTCCTATGTCACACAAAGTCTTCGAAATCGTGACCTCGACGCCGTTGTGATCAAGCACGCGAGCTTGCAGATTAGGCGCCAAACCGGAGTTGGCGGCAGCGGGAGTGTAAGGAACCGTGTAATTCCCTAGCGCGTCGCTGGTAGTCTGGCCAAGCTGGACACTCTGTCCGGCGAAACCTATGTTGTAGAGTCGCACTGTGAGGCCTGCGGCTGGCAGACCGTTATCGAATATCAGGTTTCCTTGCGCTCGATATTGGGTACCTGTTGTTGCCATACAAACTTCCTTTCGCTCTCGATCAAATGTCGTACTAAGCTTGATTTTCGTTTATGACAACTCGGCTCTCCGCCCTGTAAGCCTAAGAGACAGTGCGGTTGCCTCCCGGCTGGTTCAGTGACACCACATCTTCGCCATGTCCCTTTATCGGGCCGCGGCAGCACGAGCTCTGGTTGGAAATATCGCTTCTCTTAACTCCTTAAGTTTCGCGCTCTCCCAGCGAGCATTCGCAAGCTTCTTTTCCTGTTGTTCGAGTCGCTTAGTAACCATTTTTAGCCGGTCTTCAGGAGACCGGAACCAACCATATTGGCTATATCCTTCGCCGATGCCTTCCAACTTCGACGCTATTTGTACCTCGTTTTCAAGCATCTGCTTTTGAGTCTTCAATCTTTCGATATCTCCCGTCAGCTCAGTGATACGCTTGTCCTGAAGTGAGATACGCTGGTTGAGCCAGGTGTGCAATTCGCTGGTTATCTGTCCTTTCAGCCCGATCAGTATCGTGTCGTAATCGTCACTGCGGTCGTCTTTGGTTGACTTACCTTGAGTTGCATATCCGGAAGAAAACAATCGCTGAGCATAAGCATCAAAATTCGTCTGGGCCGTAATATCAATTTTCCAAGCGGAGCGTAATAGGTCGATGTGATGCTCGACACTGGTTTGAGGAGAGTCATAGGAAAATGTAGGACTATTCTTTACTTTTTTCCCCGGTACACCAGCTTCTTCTTCCTTTTGAGGCAGGCCTTCAATATGAATGCCCTTTCCAGTCAGCTCCTTAATTTCATCAGCACTGAGCGCGAGAACCGGTTTCCCGCCATCCATTTTCATCGATCCATCCGGATTCTTCTCTGTCGGAGCCTGTTCATTGAATAGCCGGTACTTGCCATTTGTCTGTACTATGCCGGCTGACGGGCCCTGTTCGTTATACTGCTGCATAATAAGGAAGTAGGCCTGAGTCATGGATATACTGCGGTCGCTGATAGCCCGAAGTATGGTGGGTACTACCTGATTAAAGTGTTGGGTGACCTCATCGGAAATCACTCTGTCATTTCCAGTCGGGTCGAAATACCGGATCGGATTATTGGCTACATATGTATACAGATTCAGGCCGCGAGAGAGCAAAGCGGGATCATCCGCACTCGTCCAGACTGCCAGCCACGGCGCATAGTACCTCGCGCCGTGGTAGTACAATCCAGTTTCTTCATCGCGCTCTTTGCCGGTATAGCGATAACGTTTCAAACTCACTTCCGCCACTGTGCGCCCGGCCTGATACGATGTGCCGCCATAGGGGTAGTACTCCTCATACGAGATCACGGCTGCTGTTTCATCCAGTTCCAGAGAGGCCGTTCCGAGGTGATTATCCAACTGGTAGCGCGTTGTAGTGCTGGGCGGGGAAGCGACCGGAAGGTTTACGTCAACGGTCTTAGTTTCCACCAGAGCAACTCTCTTCTTATCATCCATGACGTGCAGGGCCTGGCGTTCCAGCGTGGTTTTTCCGCCCGAATCGTATTCGCGGTAAAGTTCGAAGCCTCCAATATAGAAGCGCTCTTTCCGCTTGGTTCCTGATGACGATTCAGTCGTCTTGCGCACACGCTGGCCGGTTGCGTCGTAGACGTACCAGGTGCGTTCTCCCTGATGCTGCGCGCCATCCACGTCGCTTGCATTCACTGCCTGCCGGCGCGTCATGTTCAGATGGTTCTTGCAATCCCACTGCATGGCCTGTAGTTGCGGCATGCTGGTCATATTTCCATGAAGGTCGTGCGCATAAGGTTCGCTCAACGGTTGACTGCCACTCACAGCAGTGCTGCTCAGCCGGTTGCTCTTTTTTCCAGGCTCAATCAGGCTCGTTTCGTTATAGGTGTAGGAACGTGTCCAGCCCGGATTGGCAGGAGTGCTGCCGGTGTGGATGAACTGTGCGAAGTTGCCCACGCCGTCGTACTGATATTGCTCGGTGTACGTCCCCATGGCGTTGCCGTCTCCGGGTTGCAGCAAGCCCGTGCGCGGAACGTCGTTGTAGGAGGCCGCAGTGGGAGGCAGCGGTGTGCCTCCGTTCAAACCCAGTTGCTCGCGACCCGTCGCCTGGATGAGCCGGTAAATAGCGTCATAGGTATAGTCGGCGCTGGGTTCAACCCGCTGGTTGCGGAAGAACACCACATTCTGGATGTCTGCATTGTCCTGGATGTGCGTGATGTTGCCCCCAGGATCGTAGGTATAAGCCAAATCTTGAGCCACCTGCTGATTGGTGGGAAAGGCAGCCCGTGTTGTGGTCAGATTGAGAAGCCGGAGGGTCAGCGAATCATACGTATACGCCGTCGCGGTATCGTTTCCGAATTCGACCAGCGTCCGTTGCCCTTTGGCGTTGTAATCAATGTTTTTGATAAAAGAGGTGGCGGTGGCTGCGCCGCGAAGTTTCACGCCGACCACTTTCAGTAATCTGGCCTCGTTGTAGGTTGAGCTGATAACGCTGCCATCGGGAGTGACGGCAGTAATGATCCGGTTCAGGGCATCATAGTGCATGCTGCCGTGGAAGACATCCGGCAGGAAGCCTGGCGAAGCTGCCGACCAATCGGGCAAGGCAGTGTAGTCCTGGATAAATGTGCGGCTGGTGCGCAGCAGGTTGCCTTTGAAGTCATAGCCTTCATCCTGGCCGCTGTCTGGGTTGTGACCCATATTGGTTACTATGCCGGCAGCGTCGCTCAGTTGGAACACCCTGGTGCTCAAATTGAGCGCAGCCGGTTGTCCTTCTCCATAAACGGTTTTCTGGCAAAGGATTTCAGTTGCCATGGTTCGCGGATCAGAATTGATTGAATCTGTGCCAACCACGAATATCCCCGTGGGCCGGCGCAAGGCATCATAGGCAGTTCGAAAATTGTGCCCACGGCTGTCCCACGTGCGGATTGATTTCTTTGCGGCGTCATTCAACGTCCACTGTTCACCTGCTTCCATGCTGCTCTGATAGATCCGGCTCTGTAGCATGTCGTAGTCGTAATGCGCGACAATGCGCCCCTGCTGATCGCCGGCCTGAACCACGGCATCGCGTACTGTTCGCTGGTTGCCTTGTATATCCAGTTCCAATCGTGAGGGATACTTAGCTGTAACGTTGTCTACGACAGTCAGGAAGGTGCGGCCAAGCGCGTCAAAATAGGCAGTGGCCGGTGTGTTGGCATGAGCAGCCGTCTTGATAGCCGCATCTTGCGCATGGGCGCCTAACCCGCCACTAATGCGCTGCGTGTACCAGGTTGGTGAGTAGTCCGCAGCGGGCAGGAGTTGAAAAAAAGTTCCTACATCCGGATCAGCCGTTGGGTCCGCCTGAAGTGCCGTATCGTTGACGTCCCAGGTCTGCAGATGCCAAGGATCGAATACGACCTTGTCATAGGCTTGATTGGGATAAAGCTTTGCCCTCACTCTTTCAGCCGGATCATAGAAAACAATCGGGCTTACACCCGACGCGACCTCGGACTCAAACCGGTGACCCTTAGCGGGAAGCTGGCTGAAGAACGGTTCATATTGGCGGACAGGATTGCCCTTGTTGTTGAAAATGGTCCAGCCGCTCCCGACCCAGCGCGGATCAATCACTGGTCCCCCATTTACTACCGGACCGGGCGCTGCCTGGGCTTTTTTTTGTACCTCACGACCGAGTCCATCGGAGTAGATGAAGCTGATCTGGATTTTGGTCTGCTCTCCCGGCAAAAGATCGCTGAGGTGCGTTTCGCGCGCAAGAGTGGCCGTAAAAGCCGGCTGCCATTGAGTGGGATCATCGGGCACCGCCGCCCGTGTGTTGTGGAACTGGTCAGTGTCATAAACCACACAAGTAGTAGCGTTGCCCAGCAGGACGGCGGCCAGGGTATGAGGATCGTTGGCCGCGTAAAAGGCGTCTATTTGTGCCTGCGCCAGATCAGGGATAAAGCCATTCAGGGAATCTCCCACCGCTTCAGTAGTCTTGCCCATCACTGCTGTTCCCGCTACCCGCCCCAGCAGATCAAAGCTGGCCTGCACACGATTGCCATTCGGGTCCGTAAGCAAATAGGGCTGCAACACGCGGTAATCATTGGCTGCGAGGCTTTTATTCGCAACGGCATCGGATATTTTCGTTACCAGCAGGTCATGCGGATCGTCATAGTCAACCGCGGTACGATTGCCGAAGGGATCTTCAAACCTGCGCGGCACAAAGAAATGCTGCGTGGCCTGATTTTTCTCTTGAACTGGAGAGGCTGGATCAGGAAGGTAAAATGTGCGGCCAGAGGGAATCCACCAATGGCCGTCACCATCCAGATCGACGTAGCCGCCACCATCCCCGGCCACACTGCCAAGCACCGTTGCGGGCGCTGGCAGCAACGCTGAGCCGGCACGCTGGTAAATCTGTGAGACGAGTCCCGGCGTGAAGGCCAGTTTGTAACTGCCTCCTGGCAGGGAGAGAGACTCCAAGGTTCCCCACGGCAGCAGGGCCTTGGGATCGTTCACCGATGCTCCCATGTCATTCGGACGATAAACAGCACGCGTGCGCGAGATAAGCCGCCGGTACGGCTGTCCCGCATTCAAGCCTGTGGGATTGATATTCTCGTATGCTATGTCGTGTGCGCCGTCACTCGCTGCCTGTATTTTGCTTTGCAGTTCCTCAAGGCGAAACAGATTGGTTACATCGGCTTGCGCAGAACCGGGTTGCAGTTGAAGCAGTTCG
>Ga0126373_10001494_pt1 | contig 16645 bp, 12 predicted proteins | sample PanSoiMetPlot_11_FD_92545 | JGI IMG/M metagenome (GOLD analysis project Ga0126373, IMG submission 92545) | Tropical forest soil microbial communities from Panama - MetaG Plot_11 | ecosystem: Environmental > Terrestrial > Soil > Tropical forest > Bulk soil | place: Panama | collected 2016-02-17 | reverse complement strand
GCTTTTTCGATCTTAAGAGATGACTTTTGTTTCACGTAAGGCTCATATATTAGTCAAGCTGGGAAGCGTCTGGGTGAAAGCGCAACCGAGAAGCCCGTATTAAAACCTCTGCTCGTAATAATGCAGCCCGCATCAACTTCGGGAGTTAAAGCCGTGCTGTCTGACCAACAGAGTGGAACCAACCGTGGCTGCATTTCACAATTCGGAGAGGGACATTGATCTGCTTCTCTCTCGCGAAAGTCTGAACACCCCTCGTTACCCAAATCTACGATCATTTACTATCGGCTACTTCCCTATATAACGCTGCGCACCGTTCATACATCCAGCCAAGGTATTCACTTCAGCAGCTCCATTACCGGCGCCATTGCCGGCATCAGTCCCAACTGGATTATACGACTTCGGGCCCCAAATTGTGTTGTCTTCTTGTGTATCTCTAGAATCTTCCGCATCGCCCGGAGCACCACCCATCGAGGGAATTGACCCCCCGCCCCCCATACGGAGTATGGTTGCTGTGTAGCAAAGCTGGTACGCATCATTCCAAGTGTATTTCGGCGCTGGACGAATCGCTCTGATTTCCGGGAGAACAGGTCGGTTTGTGAAATCCAGGATCGAGTTGAGGTCTACGTAAGCTGAAATATAGTCGGACCACATCTTGACCCAGGTCAAATGGGCGTCGCCATTTAGATTCAAGACATTTCTTACTTGCCATCCTACTACCTGCTCCAATTGTCCAGTATCTTTATCGTGCCGCGTCTGCCCTGATTGCGCGATCAGAAAAGCAAACTCATCAAACTGCATAAGACTGGCAATTTGAGTACATGGCACATACATTCCGTCCTGAATGCAATTGTATCTCCTAAAATCGCCTGGTTCCGCAATGTTGCATCCAGGACTCCGGAAAGATGATGATGGACATGCTGCGCCGAGGCCACTTGCATCAATTTCAAAAAGTGGGGCGTTTGCAACATAAGCATAACGATTCCAGCTCTGGGGGTTGTTGATGTCAACGGCGGAGAGTCCCGCCGGATCGGGTGAAATCCACCGCCCCTGCTTTGGATCGTACTGGCGGTTCATAAAGTCATATTGCAGCCAAACGGTATCCTTGTTCTGTCCCGTAAACGAGATTTCCCCGTTTCCGCTCTGTGCGTATGGTTCCCCAAAAGGAGCATAGGCATTGTCATCTGTCGGTGCGACATTCGCCTGATAGCTCGACTCCAGCCTATCGCTACCGAGCCAATCTGAATGACGGTAATCGCTTAAGCCCCAGGAGTAGTATTCCGCAACGACGCCACCCGGCAGCGGCACGTATAACTGCTGAATCGTGCTGCTCTTGAAGACACCCATTTTGTCGCCCGTTGGCGTATAGACCACCTGATAGTTTGTTCCGGAAATATTTTGCTCCACTAGGCGATCCAAGGCATCATAGGTTCGTGTGACGGAATCAATTGTGGAGGGGCGACCATACACATTCCAGGTATAAGCATGGAAACTGTCGTTCAACAGATTACCATCAGAATCATAGTTGGTACCTGAAAGGCTATACCTGTTGTTCGCGGTGTATCCTGGTTGCCACGCAATCGAACCGGTCTTCGTGATGTTCCCGAATGGGTCGTAGGTAAAGGTCTGCGACCAAGCTGATCCGCAATTGACTGATGAGATGCGACTGAGGTCATCGGCAGCGTAGTTGCAGGTTTGATTATCGCCCGAGTTGAACGGATCTGCGATAGCCAGGCTTTTAAGGCTACCGATTGGATTCCAAGTCGGTGTTCCTGTCTCAGATGCTCCGTCGGTCGTGTATTTATACTGCGTCATCCGTCCGGTTTTTGGATCATAAGTGAACGCGTCTGTATCCCCGGAACCCAATGTGACACCTGTGACCTGGCTTGAGGCATTATAGGCCGTGGCGGTAACTGGGTTCTGCCCGGAACTAGCCGAAACCGTAGAGGTACGGCCTTCCCCGTCAGCCCCATAGGAGATCGCCGGCAACGTAGAAATCCAGAGAGTTTTCAAACCTCCGTTCGCCCAGTACGCCTCGGTTGGATGATAGTAGCCGCCCGAGTTCGGTGTTGACTCGAAGAGGTCTGTTTGCCTTCCGTCAGCGTCATAGCTAAACCATTCGTCAGTTATGGTGCCGCTGGCCCCTCCGCAATTCGTTGCTGCCTCGATTAATCTTCCGGTCGCATTTGGAGAAGTTGAATATCCGCTAGGCGCTGGATTGAGGCCGTTTGCGGCACTATCATATCGAAACCGCTTACAGGGGTTCGTGCTTTGCGCACTGTTCCCCACATCTGTCAGGCGATGCAAGCTGTCGTATATGTAACATGTGTAGCTCCCATTTGCATCGTTCACTTGATGCAGATCACCGTTTTCCGCAAACCCGCCAGGATAGCAGTTATCCGTCAGGCCAGCACTACTGTATATGTACGTCGTCGTTCCGGACTCCGGATTCGTCTCTGACGTCATTCGGCTCAACCCGTCGTAAGTGAAACTGCGAGTTTGAGTCTTTGTGCTCTGCAGGTTTTGCGACACGTTCGTTAAATTTCCCAAGGGATCGTATCCATAGTTCGTGAGGTAACCTGTAGCAGATGATGCTTGTCCACAGCTTCCTCCCGGCCAAGACGCGGTTCCGGATGTGATCTCGCAAACCGATGTCAGTCTTCCCAATCCATCATATTGCATCTGTCGCTGCTTCGTATTCTCTCCCGATGGTGCGGGCCCCACCGTCACCAGTGCATCCTGCAGCGTATAGCTATAATCCGTGTACCCGCTTCCACCATCGACAACCGACAGAGTACGCCCTATGGGGTCATTCTGAGTCGTTGTGAAAGCAGTGCCGGCGGGGGCTGATTGTGCCTGGGTACCGAGATAAGGCATCGACACCTTGGCGAAGGAACCGACGTTCGCTGTCCACCCGTACGTGTATTGAACCGAGTCGAAGTTCGATGAACCCGGCGCCCGCCTCTTTTGGCTGAATGCTTTCCTGCCGAGTCCATCAAAGGTTGTCATGCTATCCACAGCGCATGTGTTGCATGAGGGGTTTACAAAGGCAAGTACGCTCTCGACACTTGCCCCAGATGAAGAGGACGCAGGGGAATAGTAATACTCCGTTGTGTTCCCAAGGGGATCTGCAATTTGAGTAACCCTCCACAACGGATCATTATACGAATAGGACGTCGTCTTTCCGTTAGCATCTATGCTTGCCGATACGACCCCTCCACTACAGTTCCATTCCTCCGAACGACTCAGGTTATCCACGGGCAGACTGGTTGAGGTAACCAGAGCATTATTACAACCGCCCGTTCCATTGTAATAATAATTTGTGACAGCACCATTTACATCGGTTGATGTTGCGACCGTTCCATTAGAATTCCGCGTGAACGAGCGCGTTATGTAAGTAGAGCCGCCCACAAACCCACTGACTGACAGAGCATTTCCTTTTGAATCGTAGGTATAACGCGTCTGCGCCATGGTATTGCCATAACTGCCATTAACCGTAACCAGACAAGGACGATCTTGTATATAGCTTCCAATGCTGGCACAGGAGCCATTGCTGTACGTACCATACTGGGTCGTAGTGTCCGAGATCAGCGCGGGACCGTAGTCGTACCTCTTCACTTCAGCCACGAGCCCGACATTGTTGTACCACGTATGCACTTCAGAAGGCTTTGTAGTGGTGTTGTCGAGATAGCTGTATACATCGGTCTGCGTTATTGGGGTAGTTGGTGCCGTTGTTGCGCAGTTGGTTGTGTTTCCATCGTAACATGTTACGATGGTCCTCTTAATGTTCCCGGACGCGTCGTAATATACCCGCTGTGTCTCATAATTATTCTCAAACTGGTAGGTGATCTTATTGCCTGCAGGGTCAGTTAACGACGTTACTCTTGTTGTCGGATTGTAAGTGTACGTCCATTGTCCGTCCTGGTCTGTTCGGACAAGCGATACGGGGAAGACTTGATTATCATAACATTGAAATCCGGATGGGTAGGAATAATTGACCGTTTCACCACTTGGCAGCGTGAGAGTCTGGATGAATCCCGTTACACTTGTAGACCCTGGAGATGTTGGAGTGTAGCTAATACCAAGCGAGCTTCCGTCAGGGAGAGCAACACTAACAGGAAGATAGCTGGTACCACTCCCGGACGCCGTGCAGGCAGTGATGTCAACTGAAAGCGGTTGATAGGTTACGGTAGCTGCTTGAGTAGTCCCTGATGCGTCGGCGTATGAATATGTTGTGCTATCAGTTGCACTGCTAATTGACAACACTGGTTGGCCCAGTGTATCTGTCACCGGCCCTCCACCTATACCGCCAGTCGATACTACGTTGCCGTTGGGATCAGTCACACTGGTCAAAGTAAGTTTGTTTCCTGAACGATCCCACACCGTATAGCTTATACCGGAACCTGGCCCTGGGGATGTTGTAACCGAAATACTAAACCCAGATGCATCGGTTGTAATTGCAGTCTTGGTTGATGGCCCACAGGTGCTCACCTTGAGAGTCGACGGGAATGGGTGTATAGCTTGACTTTCATCTTCCCAAGTAAAATTGGAGAACGTGGCATACTGACCTGTGCTCGAACCGCAACCACTTTGCCACGTTATAGTGTAATCGACGCCGGCGGCAAGCACTCCGGGTGAAGAGGAGGCGAGGAGGCCACCCGTCGATACTCCCTGTGCATTCCGCAGGTTCTTATCGAGACTGGACTCAAATAACCCACCACCGATGGGATTCGTCATGTAAACACTAGCAGTTCCGGACAAGCCGAACCCTAGGGGGATTGTGCCCGGTTTTGAGCGTAGAGGCACACTGATGTTAACGTTCAAGTTCGCTAGATTAATAGATTCGTATGGCGACAGGCCATTTACGGTCGAGAAAGGTGGGATGCCCGTAGTATCTGGTGGAGCTTGTGCGTATAACATGGTGCTCAGAACAACAAGTCCAAGATGCACCAATATGAGTCTCGTTGTAGATAACCTACACATGAGCATAGCTCCCTTTTGGTCTGAGTTGTGCCTAGATACCTATACTCCGGCGGACGCACATCTAACATCCACGTCCATACCTCATCCGTTTTCTGGAAATAACGTTGAGACGTTTACTGGTAGGTTCTCGATCCTCGAGCTAAGCCCCAACGCGACGGACTGCTCAGTGAACGGTGATTAGTCGCAACGTAAGTACGTCAAGCGGAAATCTATCAGCCGATGAAACGCTACACAATCGGGCGAATGCCTTAAGTGCCTGTGGAAAACCGCGTTGGTAACGGCTGTATTACAAATCCACGACTTCTTAGTCCTATTGTGGACAACACGATTCCAATTAGCAATCGTTCGTTGTGTGCGCCCGTGCACGTGATAGCTTGGCAGTGCGCGGAAGTGTTGTTGCCGAGTACGATGTTGCGCACCTACCGCACACTGCGATGCTCATGCGGAGGATTACACAGGATGGCGAACTGCTCGACGATTAGTTGGCAACTATAAGCGGTTGGAAACACTTGAAACCCGGCTTGCGATTAATGACGTTAATTCCGGCAGCGGGGAGAGCCGCTTATCCACGATGTCTTGGGCCGCAGGGTGATAAGAATGTGGCAGGTCTTACACGAGGAAGGATAGAGTGTTTGGGCCTTGCCAGATGAGTGGTAGTTACAGCTGAATGTTAGATTCCACTATCAAGCGTAGAAGCGGTGCGCTGCTGATGTCATTCAGGAAGCAGTAGCAGGAACGTACGGCATGCGACGTCGGCGAATCGCATCTGGCACAACTTACTGTAATGTCTCTGTAGAGGGACAACTTAATTAGAGCCTCGCTTGCTGTCCAGCGGGATGGGCGTGATACAGCCTGCAGTGTGCGTTTCCAAAACGCACAATATTAAGCCGATCATAAGTAACTATGCACAAAGCAGTGAGGTAGGCCGATGCATAGTGGATATCAGGAGGAAGAAGGAGCATACAGATCATCCAGGGGTGCCTTTGGACGCCCGCCTGAACTCTTTCTACCGCACGAATCCGAATCTCTTTCAGCATCTCATGGTCGAGGGCGCGCCGCATCGCGTCGTTTCATGCCGCTGATTATATCGCGCATCTACTTACTTTATTGATTAATGTTAATATGAAAGTTATCAAAGAGGGCCGGACGGCGGATGCATAAATCTGCGCAGTCCTAAAGGCAACTTCGAAAGGCCAAGCTGCAACGTGCTACGATGGCTCTTGGACTACTTGTGAGAGGCTGAGGCAGGGATGCTTCAGTGCTATGGCGCAGAGGCATTGGATGCGCCGGGAACGGTTGCGCGCGCCAAATGTGTTTTGCCTTGGAGTAGGCGAGGGAGAAAACTGGTGATATCCAGGCTCCAAAGACATACTCGGCGCGGTTTCACACTTATCGAGCTGATCGTTGCCACAGCAATATTAGCCATTCTCACGACCTTAGCGATTCCGCTGGTCCGCGTTGAGGTTAAACGAGAGAAGGAGCGCGAGTTGCGCCACGCTCTATGGGAAATGCGCGATTCGATCGACCGCTACAAGGATGCCGCTGATCGTGGCGCATTTCGGACTAAGGTAGATTCCTACGGCTACCCGCCAGACTTGGACACGCTCGTGAAGGGCGAGGATGTTGGCGGGAAGAAGCTCAAGTGTCTGCGCCGTATCCCGATCGATCCGATGACCGGCAACACCGACTGGGGCCTGCGGGCGATGCAGGACGATCCTGATTCAGACTCCTGGAACGGCGAGAACGTCTTCGATGTCTACAGCAAGTCGGAAGGGACGGCGCTAGATGGGACGAAGTATAAGGACTGGTAGGCATGGTTCATTAGCAGAATCTCGACCTGTGCCAACAAGAATGCAGCAGTAACCGCACCCACCAACAATATTCTTCTCTCTGTTCGGCACATCCTGGACTACAATGCTTCTTCCCGCAACCTTCCCCTGCGGGACGAACCCAAAGCCCAAGGTGTGAAGTGAGTAACTTCTCTGAGAAAGTTGCATTCATCTGGTCTGTCGCCGACCTCCTCCGTGGTCCCTACAAGCCCCATCAATACGGCAGAGTCATTCTTCCCCTTACCGTTCTGCGCCGTCTCGACTGCGTACTAGAGCCGACCAAGGCCAAGGTCCTAGAGAAGCACTCTGCTCTGAAGAGCAGCAAGATCAAGGAACCGGAACCGATCCTCCACAAGGTCGCCGGCACGCATTCCACAACACAAGCAGGCTCGATTTCCAGAAGCTGAAGGGCGAGCCGGATAAAGTTGCCCAGAATCTTTCGCACTACATCAAGAGCTTCTCCTCGAAGGCTCGGCAGATATTCGAGTACTTCGAGTTCGAGAAGGAGATCGCGAAGCTGGACGAATCGAACCGGCTATTCCTGGTCATCTCCAAGTTCGCCGACATTGATCTTCATCCCAATGTCGTGCCGAACCACGAAATGGGCCTGATCTTTGAAGACCTGATCCGGCGATTCAATGAAACTTCCAATGAAACGGCAGGCGATCACTTCACGCCACGCGAAGTGATCAAACTGATGGTTAACCTGCTCTTCACTCCCGACAGTCAGATTCTGCGCACCAAAGGCATTGTAAAGACTCTTTATGATCCGGCCTGCGGCACTGGCGGCATGTTGAGCGTCGCGGAGGAGTTCCTGCGGGAACTGAATCCGGATGCGCGGCTCGAAGTCTTCGGGCAGGACTACAACAACGAAGCGTTCGCGATCTGCTGCTCCGACATGATGATTAAGGGGCAGAACCCCGAGAACATCAAGTTCGGCGACAGCTTCACCCATGATGGGCTGCCTGGGCACAAATTCGACTATCTACTAGCGAACCCGCCATTCGGCGTTGAGTGGAAGCCTCAAGCAGACGTGATAGAACGCGAACATGAAGAATTAGGCATCAAGGGGCGGTTTGGCCCCGGCCTGCCGCGCATCAACGACGGTTCCTTACTCTTCCTGATGCACATGATCTCGAAGATGAAGCCCGAGGGGGCGCGCCTGGCTATAGTTTTTAATGGGTCGCCGCTGTTTACCGGCGATGCTGGCTCAGGCGAAAGCGAGATTCGCCGCTGGATTATCGAGAGCGACTGGCTGGAGGCGATAATCGCGCTACCGACCGAGATGTTCTACAACACGGGTATTGCAACCTATGTTTGGGTGGTCACCAACCGCAAGCGCAAGGAGCGGCGAGGCAAAATCCAGCTCATCAATGCGGTTGATCTGTTTGTGAAGATGCGGAAGAGCCTGGGTAACAAACGCAACGAACTGTCGAACGCAAACATTGCCGAGATCGTGGAGCTGTACGGAGATGTCACCAAGAATGGCCGGTCAAAGCTTTTCGATAGGGAAGATTTCGGCTACCGCCAGATCACGGTTGAGCGGCCGCTGCGGCTCAGCTTCCAGGTCACAGCAGAGCGTATTGCCACATTGAAGGAGGAGGCAGCATTCCTGAAGCTCGCAACCTCGAAGAAGAAGGGCAAGGAAGGCCAGAAGGAGATCGCGGAAGGCGAGAAACTGCAACAGGATGTATTGGCAATGCTGGAAGGCGTGGCTGGACCGGCGGTGGATCTGAACCGCTCCGATTTTGAGAAGCGGCTTGAGAAAGCGAGGTCCAAGGCCGATGTGAAGCTCTCCGCGCCACTCAGGAAAGCGATCCTGAACACGATGTCTCAGCGGGACGAAGCCGCCGAAATCTGTCTAGACGCAGACGAAAACCCTGAACCCGACACCGAACTGCGTGACTACGAGAATGTCCCGCTCAAGGAGGATGTTCACGTCTATTTTGAGCGCGAGGTGCGGCCGCACCTTCCCGACGCCTGGATTGATGAGACGAAGACAAAGGTCGGATACGAAATTCCGTTCAACCGGCACTTTTACAAGTACACTCCGCCACGCCCACTAGAAGAGATCAAAGCGGAGATCAAGACGATCGAGCACGACATTCTCAGATTGCTCGCTGAGGTGACAGCGTGAGCACGCCTGAGTGGCTAGACGCGGTCCCAGCGGGCTGGGCCATCGCTCCGCTTTACGCGAGATACGAGGTACAACTCGGGAAAATGCTCGATACCGCAAGGTTCACTGGGACCAGCCCCCGGCCGTATCTGCGAAACACCGATGTACAGTGGGACTCGATCAACGTCGCCGACTTGCCGCTCATGGACTTTGACATTAGGGATCGGCTCAAATTTTCACTCCGCCCTGGCGACCTACTTGTTTGTGAAGGCGGCGAGATCGGTCGCACTGCGATCTGGACCGGCCAACTAGAGGAGTGTTACTTTCAGAAGGCAATTCACCGATTACGCCCCCGTTGCAGTACTGAGTGCCCTAGATACTTGTATTACGCGTTGCGAGCCGCAGCAGAATATGGGCTGTTCGCTGCAGACGCTAATCCCAATACAATTCCACACCTAACTGCCGAGAAGTTGCGTAGACACCGATTTCCTTTTCCCCTGGCCGCCGAGCAGCGCGCAATCGCGGACTTTCTCGACCACGAGACATCCAGGGTTGATGAACTGATCGCATGCAAGGTCAAGCTCAAGGCTCGTGTTACCGAGAGGTTCGACGCAACTGTTGATCATGCAGTTACAGAAGGGCTGACTGGTGCTGATCTCATTCCTACCGGAGACACGAGAATGCCTCGTTTACCGATAGGATGGACTTTGAACAAGCTTAAACACGTCGGTCGGATTCGATACGGACTTGGCGAGCCCCCCCGGACAGAGGCTCAGGGCTTGCCCTTGGTTAGGGCAACAAACATAAAGCTGGGTGCGCCGACATCTCGCTGAACTGCCGGTAGTCCACACCGGCCGCCTGATTCGCATTGATAAAGCCTTGTTGCTTCGCCAATTTTCAGGCACAATCCCTGCAGGGAAACCGCTGGATCGAGCCTCGAAGGAAAGGACGAGGATGATTCAGCGAAATCAGAGTGGTTATGTATACAAGAGGGGCGCAGCGAAAATCTGGTATGGACGTTTCCGGGAGGACGCCTTGACTCCCACCGGAGAGGTCGTGCGCCGGACCCGGAATGTGCGCCTCGGAACCATTAACGAACTACCCAGTCGAGCGGCGGCTGTTATCCGACTGCAAGAGCAGATGGCATTGCAGAAGCCAAAGACTGTTATCACCTTTGCTGAGCTGCACAGGCGGTGGGAAATCGCCGAGATCCCGACGATGAAAAAAACCACGGCGAACTACTACCAGAAAATTCTCCACGCTCATGTTCTTCCGGTCTTTGGCAATCGAGAGATCGCCAGCATCGGGCGTGAAGACATTCAGGTTCTTCTTGCGGAGCAGGCACCGAAGTATGCGAAGAATACCCTTCGCGGTATTAGGGTTTCTTTGAGCAAGGTCCTGACGTGGGCCGTGGAAAGTAATTGGCTCGAAAAGAATCCCTGCTCGAACATCAAGCTGCCAGACGCAGGGAAAGAAAAAACTGTTCATCGCCCACTAAAGGCTGAGCAAGTGATCGCAATTGCGGAGAGGCTGAAAGAGCCGTACTCAACCCTCGTGCTGTTTCTCGCAGTGACCGGGCTACGGATCGGTGAGGCCATTGGGGTCAAGTGGTCCGATTTCGATGGCGATGTACTCACCGTCTCGAGGACGATTTATGAAGGCGAGGCGCAATCACCAAAGTCGCAGAAGTCGATCAGGAGTCTGCCGATCCCGGCTGTACTCCTCGAACGTATGCGCAAGGTGGGTGGTTTCGAATACGTCTTCAGATCGCGTAGGGGTACGCCTGTAAATCCCGGCAATGCTCTGAAGCGATACGTTCGACCCGTCGCGGAGAAACTCGGTATTCAACTTGATGGCTGGCATGCTTTTCGACGCACGGTCGCAACGACTCTGTTGCGGCGCGGGGAGTCCGCGAAGCTTGTGTCAGACATATTGGGGAACTCGGTGGAGATTCTGCTGAAGTCTTACGATCTGCCGGAGTTCGAGAACTTCCGCGCTCCGCTAGCGCAAGTTGCAGGAACTTTGTTACCAAATGTTACCAACCCGGCCCTGCCTGCTTGAAGGTGTGTTGATTTTAAAGAGGCTGGAGCCGACGATCGGACTTGAACCGATGACCTGACAGCTGTCGTTCTGTTGCTGGTTGGCTCTTGCCTTAGCCAAGGAAAAGGAGCAGTGGGTCAGACGGCGTCGCTGTTAAGAGTTCAGCAAATCCTTAGCAGCGAGCGACGTTCGGGATCGGTTGAGTATTGGGGGCTCTGCGATGTCTTGCCGCCACTTATCCGGAATGTTCGATCTGTTTCAGGCCGCGAGGGCTCTGCTCTTGACGTTCTGCGGGAGATGTTCGCCGATCATCCGAAGATGCGGGTTGTCCAAGAGCCTGATGGCAAGATTCGCATGGTGGAGACAGATGTTCCGCAAGACCTCCTTGAAGTTAAAATCCACCATCTCTCATTCTCTGCTCTCTATCAGAACCCGTGGTATGACCCCCGACACAGAAAGAGCAGGGTAATCTATCACAGCGGAGCTTGGGCTGTGTACGCCATCCTGAACACGCCGGAGGTAATAACCTTCATGGACCAGAACATTGGACGAAACGTCCCCTGGGAAGGCTGGGGTATGCCTGGCCAGTTGCCCCTTATCGGGCCGAGCGTGCCCGGCGAGTTGAACGACGTTACTGTGGAGCAGGCACTGGATTATGTGCTGCAGACCTTTCCTGGGTTTTGGTTCTATGAGAATTGCCAGGACCCACATGGGAGGACGATCGCCGTCGGCATTATTGAAAACTTACCACCGGTTAGCCACTCTTCCTTCCCGAAACCAAAATGATTTCCCGTCTCGATCCGGCCCGGTTGGCGTATCCCCATAGGACTTAAATCCCCCGCGATTCCGGGACTTGAGCGCTATAGCCTACTCCACTTATCGAGGGGTCACCTAATATATAGGAGTGCCACTCGCTCGGAACTTTCGGTCGTGGACGCCGCAGGCCGCAGGCAATTCGCGAGACAGAAAGAGCAACGGGATCTCGTGTTATGGGGGGGCCTTTGTTCCGCCAAACCAGTAGAACGATTTGCAGAATGTTGCGATGTGTACGATTGCTGGATCATTTCTCATCACCAGCTCTTCGGGTGCATCAGCACAGAAGCCACAAAGTTCTGACATGGAGACAAAGAACGCTGTTCCTATACGAGGGCGTGTTCTCGCCTGGAAGGAGACACTTGCGTTTGGAGCAGGCTTGGGTCCTCAATGGACGGTGTTCATCTTTTTTGGGGCTGAGGCTGACGGAACACAGGTTCATCCACTGAAAATCGCGTATGCTCTCTTCAAATCCGAGGGACCACCACCGGATAGCTTTTTCGACTACCCGAAGCGGTACGAGCTGCAAGCTGTCCGCGAGACCAAATGCGATGAAACTGTGAACAGTCTCTCGCACATCGAGAATGTGGACGAGTCAGGAAAGGCTTCGCCGCCGAGCTATGCCCTCCGATTCCTTGATGGTGCCCTGAAGGACGTGCTCAAGCCTGATGCGATCCTTCCGTGTTACGTTCTTCGACCTGGAAAATACAGATATTAAGCCAGGACAAAGAAAGCGAGACGAATACTGTGGACCCGAAAACGGGGAACCTGCACCTGACAATCCCGGTGGTGATCGCGAGGCAATAAGCAATGCTCAAAGCTGTCGAGATCGTGCTTGCGGTGTTCTTGGTGGTTGGGATTTATGGCGGCGTACCTGCTCTGATGCTTTGGGGCTGGGCGCGATGGTTGGGGCGAACACAACCGCGAACCGTGCCAGTGATCCTGTCCTTGATCGGCTTTACACTCGCCACGGCGTCCGGCCTGCTGGCGGTTTCTTCTGTGGTGTGGGCACATTCGATAGGTGGGTTTCCGTATTACGATCCGCGCCTGTTGAGAATGTATCGCTGGGGAGCGTTGCTGTCGCTTTCCGGGCTGGTGTTCGGAATCGCCGGAGCGTCGCGACCCGGCTTGCTCCGGTGTGCTCCCTGGGAACTGCCCTGTTCTGGTTCGTGTCAGCCTTGGGTGAATAGCCTCGATCCCGACCACAAATCAGAGTACCTGCCGGTGACTCCCCAGGGCGTGCAACAGATGCGATTCGGGACGGATGAGGGTCAGGGGTACTCAGGTTCTCAGCCGTCCCCGGAGCGAATTTTTCTTTAGCCGCCGATCCGCGGCTTGCCCCTTGCCCGGCGGTGTGGTGAATCCGCCACGATACGGGTGACGTTCTTGCCTCCTGCAAGGTGGTTTTAGCAGTCAAGTTTTTTGCGCTGCCTTCGGCAGCGGGTTTTGATATGACACGTCACCCCTAAAAGGGAGCTGTATAGCGCTCGGAAGTTGCTATATGGTAACCACTGAAAACAGGAGAGTTGCGCGATTTCGGTAGCTATATAGCTACTTTCGTTAACTTTCGTTAACTTGTTGAAAACACGTGAGAGGAGTTTCCGTGATGGTGAGACCGAAGCCGATCCTACGCACGCGCACTGTGTCGACGAAAGTGACCGAGGAAGAGTTCGCCGGGATGGAAGCTCGGGCGTCCGGCTGTGGCGTAAACCTGGGCGAGTGGGTAAGGGAAGAGCTGCTTGAGCGGCTGAAGCAGGGGGAGGCGGTCGGCAACGAAATCCTCCTCGCCGAGGTGATGGCATTGCGAACGATCGTGATCAATCTGGCCCATGCCCAGGTGCAGGGGCAGCCGATGAGCCCGGAGAAAATCCAAGAGCTGATCGACTACGCCGACCGCGGGCGCTTCCGCCGCGCGGGGGAGCGAATGGGCGAAGCCACTAAGTGGCGAAGGCACAGGAGCGAAACACCGAGCGGCGATGGCCAGCGCTAAAACACCGAGCCATTCCCAAACGAGGAAGACAGCTATCGTGAGATTGGGCGCCCGTTGTTCGAACGGTGAGCAACCCTAATGCTCGATTCGTTGCTGTTCGAGTTTGTTTAAACTTCGCACCAGAAACATCGGTCGATCGTCGCGCGCATCCGCCTGGCGCACCATGCGTTCCGATGGCTTGAATTCCGGCTCCTGTTTCACCCAGACGTGTTCCGATACCGTGATTGGCGTCGACGTAAGCAGCAGATAATCGTGTCCATCCAGTGAAAACGCGATCTGCCCCAGATGAACATTCCCCTCGCTGGCCCCCTCAAAAGGAGCGATAGACATCAAATACCGACCTTCTCCCGGCACATAGAGCATCAGAGTCGCATCTGCGTCTCCGGTATTTATGGAATTGCCGTCGACCTTGGCAATGACCTCGTTATCCCGCACCAGCACCGGTGTAACGATGCGAAACTCTCGCGGATTAGGATCCAGAGTCTCTTGCGGTCGGTAGGCCAGCGATGGAACGTGATCCAGGTATTCGCGTTGCAGTCCGACTTTGCCCAGTCCAGCTACTTCAATTTCCTGCTCCTCACCCGGTAAGAGCGACAGAATCTTTTCCGGAACATCTTCGAACAGAGCCTCACTGTAATTCACTTGCCTGTCGCCGGGGCCGGGAACGAATTTGGCGCGGATTCCTAGTTCGGCGGTATCGCCGAGGCTTGAGATGACGTGGGTGTTCATCAGAAGAAGCCCGGTCCGGCCATGGTCAACAAAATCACAGGTGTTACCCTTTTGGCTGCCATCCGTGCGCATAATGCAGATACCAAGCCTGCCGTATGGGGCGAAGGGTGAAACTGGCACCCTATACTTCAATTCCAGAAATCGTCCGCCAGTCGATCCTGCACGCGCTCGCACCAGAACCAAGCCACCAGACAACGCGACAATCGTGATCAACATAACTCCGAACGCCAGTCGTGGGATTCTCATCGTCATTAGCCCTTCCTGCCACCAACCAACTCTGGTCTCTCGCTGTTGTTCCAAGTCGACTCGCGCAACTTGAGAACTTTCTTCGAGACTGGCCAACCGCCGCAACTCCAAACCAATCGCCGCGTATTCGTTCAGTTCCTCGCGGCATGATGGGCAGGAGCCAATATGCTCCGCAGCTTCACGGGGAATCTTCTCGCCATCACACAAGGCTGAAACGTACTCCTTTACCAGCTCACAATTCACCATTCCTCCTCGCTCTTCCGCGCACCGTGCCAAATCTCTTTAAGTGTTTTTCGAGCGGCAAACAGTCTCGACCTCACCGTCCCAATGGGGATTTCAAGAATGGCGGCGAGTTCCACGTAGGACAGACCCTCCACCTCTCGGAGCCAGAGCAAAGTCCGCTGCTCCAGGGGCAATTTTTCCAAGGCATTCCCAATTACCGATTGAGCCTCGAGGCGGCACTCACCTCGATCTTCCATGACCGCGGTCTCCCGTTTTTGCCGGCGCCACCACTCAGCCGCGCGCTTTCTGCCGGCACCAAAGAGGTATGAGCGGAGAGTGCCACGCGCCGGGTCAAACCCATTCGGGGATTGCCAGATTTTTGCGAACGTTTCCTGTGCTACATCTTCGGCAGCCTGACGGCTGCCTAGTGTTCGACTGAGGAAAGCCTTCAGTCCAGCACTGTGTGTTCGATATAGGTCATCGAAGGCCGTCAGATCCCGATGGCAGATTCGGGTCCACAATTCTTGCTCATCGATCAATCGGATCTCCCTCTAGTAATTCCGATCGGATCGTCAAAAAGTTCACGCACTGGCTCGGATATTTTACGTAGCAATCTGCGAACTTCGCAGATTTGGGAAGCAAAGCGCTAGAAATCGGCGTCAGAACTCGGAAGACTTTGAGGCGAATCATCCGCTTCCGCAGTTTGCGTCCATTTTGCGTCCACAATTTTCAGCCGGAAGGGAATCAATGTGTAATGAATTCAATCGCTTAAGATGATTGAATACAGCCCTGAAAAGGCTGGCTCTCCCATTGCATGACCGAGCGAGTATCGGCACCTTGCGCGCGTATTGATCTTGCAGAAGAAGACAAGCAGGGAAGTGCTCGACGCCGACCGCTCGGTCATCAGAACGCTACGATATTTGCGCACCAGTTCGTAAAAAACAACTCCAGCCGCAGTTGCGACATTCAGTGAGGTCTTCTTGCCGAGCATAGGAATACGCACACGCGTGTCGGCGATTCCCCAGTTCCGGGCTGCAGGCCTTCTACTTCGTGTCCAAATGCCCCACAGACCGGAAACTGGGCTGCCACTGAAACAGATCGATCGAATTCAGGCAAGCACTGGCTCGTCCGAGCGCTTCGCCTGGCCTTGGGCGCACTTGCCGAGGCTTTCTTTCGGTCCCAGGTCACATAGCGAGGTGAAGCGACAAGTCCACGCTTGCAGGACCTGTCTTTGAGACCTTGATCTTTGCCAACAGAGGCGCAAAACCCGGCTTTGTGACTCTAATCGGATACTGACCGAGACCCAGTTTCGAAAAGCTAAAGAAACCCCGATCGTCAGTAAATGTAGCTGACACGCGCTCACTCCAATCAGCTGATGTGACTTCGACGAGGGCCTGTTTAACTGCATCACCATTTGGGTCTAACACTCTGCCAGAAAATCGACGCGCCACTAGCGGATCAGCAATTGCGACGTTCTCGCCTGCTATCGGATACTTAAAATCGGCTGGCACTGCTGGGGCTTCGCGGCGATGCGTGCAGCCTATGTGGGAGATCTGAAGGATTAATAAAAGCAAAGCCAGACGTATGTGCGTCATTTGCGAATCTCCTGAACGGTCTGGTTCTCCCCAGAGAACGGCAAATATTGGTTGAGCCCTGGCCTTTGCTGACGCAATCGCTCCT
>Ga0126373_10001492_pt1 | contig 16656 bp, 16 predicted proteins | sample PanSoiMetPlot_11_FD_92545 | JGI IMG/M metagenome (GOLD analysis project Ga0126373, IMG submission 92545) | Tropical forest soil microbial communities from Panama - MetaG Plot_11 | ecosystem: Environmental > Terrestrial > Soil > Tropical forest > Bulk soil | place: Panama | collected 2016-02-17 | reverse complement strand
GCTGGAGTACCTTGCTGGCCCGCGCGATGGATCTGGAACGCCACGGTGGTTGTGGCGCCGGCCGCCGCTAGATTGTCCGCCGACAGGCCGCGTGGCTCGTACGAAGTGACGGTGATCGGAGGCTCCCGGACGATCCCAGCAGGCGGCACCGGCGTGAGATGGAAGCGCCAGCTCAGGGTCGCACGGTTGGACAACAGATTGGGCGGCTCGGTGCCATGCGGGTTGAACCGTCTCGCGCTGATGTTGAAGGTGTACCAGCCTGCCCTGGTGAGGGTCTTACGGAACCACGTAGGGCCGCGCCACTCGGTGCGCTCGACATCGGCCACCAAGTGGTTACCGACCTTGAGCGTCAGATGGCTCCTGGCGCAGCACTGATCATCGTCACCTAGTGGAGTGGCCGGCAGCTTGAACAGGTCTGTCGCTTCGTACCTGAAGATGTTGCCGGTCATAGTCGGGAAGTTCGTGCCGGGACCGGCGACAGCAGCGCCGTATGTCTGGCTGTAACGCTGCCGAGCCGCCAACCGCCGGTTGACGAGGTTGAAGCCGGTGACGTCGTTCCCGTACATCGTGTAGACCACGGTGGTCCAGAGACCTGGTGACACGTATTGCGTAGTGCTGAATGGCTCAGTCGTCTGCACGTCGACATCGTTGTAGCCGCAATTCGAAAGAAGGTAGTTGCCAGGACTGAGCTGGTATTCGATCGACGTGGCAGGGTTCACCCCATCACGGACGGCGACTGTCAACTTGGCGAGCCCGCTCTTCGCCTGGCTGAAGCTCAGCCCAGTCGGGATGCCACCGTGAGACGACCCGGTGAGGTCATAAGAAACACCGCTGGCGTCCTGCCACGACTTCTGGTAAGAGAAGCTGATGTTTGGTGACCGGAACGGCACGGCATAGATCCTCACGCCATTGCCGCCATAGGCGTCCGCATGGACCACCGTGTTTCCGCTGTTGAAGAGGCAAGCTGAAATCGCCTGCTTGCCTGACGTCGCGGTAACGCCAGTGAGCGCGACTCGCACGAGTTTGCCATGCTCCGCATTCATCGTGACGACTCCGCTTCTGCGGATGATCACGTGCCGCACCACCAGCGTCTCGCTGCTGTTTCCGGTCGGCACTGACGCGCCGACCAGGTATCCGCCACGAGGCAGCCGCACCGACTCGCCGTGGTAGCTCTCGTAGAAGGCGCCGCTTTGCGAGCTCAAGAAGACGGCCGGCAGCGCCTTGACGACGGCGCCGTTACGGTCCAGGCCGTGCACGCTAACCGTGACCCTGGTCACCGCGGCGGATTTTGGTCCGGTGTTCGCGTCCGCCGACCCTGCGAGCGCGCCAGTCAGAAGGGCTAAAGCAGGCAGGAGCGCTAACAGTCGTCCGAGTCGTCGCATGACTCCCCCAGCACTTTCATGAGGCCCCAGCCTAATGATCCCTTATTGACCGTCGAATTCAGCGAAATAGCGCTGACAATTACGGTCGATAACAAGATCACGAGAGGGCGGTGGACCTCAGTGCGAGTAGTTGCCGCGGTAGTACTCGAATACGAACCCGATAACCGACAGCACGACAGCCAGCATGCCGATCAGGAACAACCACCAGCCGATCGCTACGCCCAAGGCGGCAAGTCCGGCGGCCAGGCCGACGAACAGTGGCCACCAGCTGTGCGGGCTGAAGAAACCAAGTTCGCCGACACCCTCGTCGATCTCGCCTTCGGGCGTGTCTTCCGGGCGCTCTGGCAGCCGCCGACCGGTGAACAGCACATAGAAGCCCGTCAGGAAGGCCAGGCAGACAGCGAGCGCTAGAGCCGTCGTGCCGGTCGGATCATGCGAGAAGTACCAGTAGACAAGGTCCGAGGCACCGAAAAAGGCCGCGCACCCGAGGAACAGGAAGCCCTCTACTTTCACGAACCCGCTCCGATCGAATGCTGGTTCTTCTCGAGTTCACGGTCACGACCAGACCGGATATGCGGGTAGTGCAGGTCGAATGCCGGGCGCTCGGACCTGATCCGCGGAATCGAGATGAAGTTGTGCCGCGGCGGCGGGCACGAGGTTGCCCACTCGAGCGAGTTCGAGAAACCCCATGGGTCATCGGCGGTGACCGTCTCGCCGTGCTTCCAGGTGATGTAGACGTTGTAGAGGAAGACGAATGTCGAGGCACCAAGCACGAATGAGCTGATCGAGGAAATGTCGTTCAACACGGTAGCCGTGTGCGGCAGGAACGGGTAGTTCGCGATGCGGCGCGGCATGCCCATCAGGCCAAGCCAGTGCTGCACCAGGAACGTCCCATTGAAGCTGAAGAAGACCAGCCAGAAGTGCAGTTGACCCAGGCGGTGGTTGAGTATCTTCCCGGTGAACTTCGGCCACCAGAAATAGAACCCGCCGAACATGCTGAACACCACTGTGCCAAACAGCACATAGTGGAAGTGCGCCACCACGAAGTAGGTGTCACTCACGGCGAAGTCCAGCGGCGGAGAGGCCAGGATGATCCCGGTGAGGCCGCCAAACAGGAACACGACCATGAAGCCCAAGATGAACAACATGGCGGGTTCAAAACTGATCTGACCTCGCCAGATAGTGCCTACCCAGTTAAAGAATTTCACCCCTGTGGGCACGGCTATCAGGAAAGTCATGAACGAGAAGAACGGCAGCAGCACCGCGCCGGTGGTGAACATGTGGTGCGCCCACACCGTCAGCGACAGCCCGGCAATCGCGATCGTCGCGGCCACGAGGCCCTTGTAGCCGAACAGCGGCTTGCGGGCGAACACCGGAAGGATTTCTGTGGCGATGCCGAAGAACGGCAGCGCCACGATATAGACCTCAGGATGGCCGAAGAACCAGAACAAGTGTTGCCAGAGGATCGCTCCCCCGCTGCTTGCCTGGAAGACCTGAGCTCCTAGCTTCCTGTCGATCTCCAAAACCAACAGCGCGGCGGCCAGCACCGGGAAAGCCAGCAGCACCAGCATCGAGGTAAGAAGCACGTTCCAGGTGAACATCGGCATCCGGAACATCGTCATGCCTGGAGCACGCATGCACAGGATGGTCGTGACGAAGTTCACGCCGCCGAGAATGGTGCCCAGGCCGGACAAGGTCAGGCCCATGATCCACATGTCACCGCCGATGCCCGGCGAATACGTGCTGCTGGTAAGTGGCGAATACGCATACCAGCCGAACGAGGCGGCGCCTCCCGGGGTCAGGAAGCTGAACAGCAGGATCAGGCCGCCAAAGGTGAACATGTAGTAGCTGAGCAGGTTCAGCCGCGGGAAAGCGACGTCCGGCGCACCGATCTGCAGCGGCATGATCTCGTTCGCGAAGCCGACGAACAGCGGGGTCGCGAACAGAAGCAGCATGATCGTGCCATGCATCGTGAACAGTTCGTTGAACTGCTGGTCGGACACGATGTGGTTGTTCGGGCCCAGCAATTGTGCCCGCATGATCATGGCCATCAGGCCGCCGGCCAGGAAGAAGAAGAACGAGGTAATCAGGTACAGGTGCCCGATGACCTTGTGGTCGGTGGACGACAGCCAGTCCGCGAGCAGCGAGCCTTTGCGGTAAGTCCGCGCACCTGGCCCCTGACCGACAGTGGTCTGGCCGGCCGGGACTGGCTGGTTGTAGGTGGTCACTGAGCACCCCCAGATGCGTTCTGCAGCGCCTGCTGTGCCGTAATCCAGGCCTGGAACTGGGCCGGGGTAACGATCTTTATCCGGAACAGCATCCGGCTGTGGTACAGCCCGCACAGCTCTGTACAGCGCCCGATCGTGTCCGGACCCTTATACAGCGTGCTAGTGGGCGTTACCTCGAAATGGTTCGGGTGATCAGGTATGACGTCGCGCTTGAAGTCGAACGGCAAGATCCAGAATGCGTGGACCACGTCGTTGGAGCGAAGGTTGAACCGAACTTGCTCGTGTGCGGGAATCACCAGCAGCGGCAGCTGACTCTTATTGTTGCTAGCCCCGAGCTTGCCGTTCCACATGTAGCCGACCTCGGTAACGCCATTGTCCGAGTTCGCCACCCTGTACTGCGGGTACTGGAACTCCCAGCTCCACTGGAATCCGGTGACGTCCACCTCAATACAGTGCGGCGGCGCGCAGGTCTTCGACAGCTCGTCGATCCGGTTCTCGTCCTTGGCAGTGAAGTAGAACAAGATGCCGACCATGATGAACGGGACGACGGTGTAGAGGATCTCGATCGGCAGGTTGTACCTGACCTGGTGCGGGACTCTGTCGCCGCGCTTGCGGTACACGACGACCGCCCACAGGATCAGTCCCCACACAGTGACGCCGACGCCCAAGGCCGCGATCCACGAGCCCTGCCAAAGCGAGACTATGAGCTTGGCCTGGGTGGTCAACGGGGTGCGCAGGCCGAGATTCTCGACGGTTGTGGAGTTGCAGCCCGCAGTCAAGGTGGCCAGACCGACAAACAAGGCGGTGCGCGGTAGCCAGCGCCGAAGCAGCCGCGCGCTCGCTCGTTGGCGCGGGGCCCCGTCCTTCAAGGCACGGCGGATGGGACTCACAGATGGCCTTCCCAGCGGTCAAGTCCCGGCTTCAGCGGCCGGATATGTTCGACGTCCTACAGCCTGTCGTGGAAACAGTACAACGCCCGGCTCCTCAAGTACGGGGTACCCCCAGGCTCTGGCGCGGCATAGCGGCGCCCAGCCGACCGCCCTGTACCCACCCCGCGCTTAGAGTCAGAAACGTGGTCTATCTAGACACCGCCTCAGCCGAGCCCCTGCATCCAAGCGCCAGGGATACCCTCCTAGCCGCTCTCAACGACGGCTGGGCCGATCCCGCTCGGTTGCATCGGGAGGGCAGGCGGGCTCAACTGCTGCTCGACGAGGCACGAGAGAGCGTCGCGGCCGAGCTTGGCTGCCGCCCAGACGAGCTTTCTTTTACCAGCTCAGGCACACAGGCGGTGCACTTGGCTGTGCTTGGCGCTGTCCAGGCCAGGCAATCCTCGGCGCGCGGCCCCGGCCACCTGGTCGCCAGCGCGGTCGAGCACTCCAGCGTGCTGAATGCCGCTGACTGGCTGGAGCGGCGGACTGGCGCGGACGTGACGATCGCTCCCGTCGACGCCATGGGCCGCGTCAACATGACGGAATTTGCCGCTGCCGCGAAACGCGAACGCACACTGCTCGCCTGCCTGCAGACGGCCAATCACGAGGTCGGCACAATCCAGCCGGTCGAAGATGTGGCGGCTGAGTGCCAGCGCCTGCACGTTCCATTGCTCGTGGATGCGGGCGCCTCGGCCGGGCGCCTGCCTGTGCCTGATGGGTGGCAGCTGCTGGCCGCCAGCGCCCGCAAGTGGGGCGGTCCGCCCGGAGTCGGCGTCCTCGCGGTCCGCAAGGGCACACGGTGGCGCGAGCCACTGCCCGCCGACGATCGGGAAAACAGGCGTGTCCCTGGGTTCCCCAACGTGCCGGGAGTGCTGGCAGCCGCCTCTGCTCTTATTTCAGTGCGAGAGGAACGTGGCAGTACTAATCCCGCGCTGCGCGCTCTCGTCGACCGGATCCGCGCAGTGGTCCCGCAGACGGTTCCCGATTCCGCCGTCTACGGCGACCCGGATAACAGGCTGCCGCACATCGTCACGTTCTCCTGCCTCTACGTCGATGGCGAGACTCTGGTGACCGAGCTAGACAAAGCGGGCTTCTCTGTGTCGTCGGGCAGCGCGTGTGTCGCCGACACCCGCCAGCCAAGCCACGTGCTTGCTGCGATGGGCGCGCTGACGCATGGCAATGTCCGCGTCTCGCTTCCGCGCGATGTCAGCGAGCAATCGGTAGAAGAGTTCCTCGGGGTCCTGCCTCGCATTGTGGCTAAAGTGCGCGACACTGTCAGAGCGGCTACTCCTACGCCGCCAGGCGAATCCTCCGTGGAGGTAACCGCGTGACCTCCCCGCTGCGCGCTGGCCGGACCGACGCACCCGCGCTCACCATCGATGCGCTCGGCAAGAAGTGCCCGGTGCCGATCATCATGCTGGCCGACCGGATCAGGGACGTGCGCATCGGCGAGACCATTGAGGTACTTGCTGACGACCCGGCCGCAAAGACCGACCTGCCAGCCTGGTGCGCTCTGAAGTCGCAGGAGTTCGTTGCCAGCACACCCTTGCCGGTCGGGTGGTCATTCATCATCCGCCGCTGCTATTAACGCCCGCCGCGGCCAGAATCGCTGACGCTAGTCAGGGTCATCGACTGCCCGGAACCGGTCGACGAACCGGTGGTCTGTCTCCCACCACGGCTGCCAGGCCGTGTCCGCAGGCTCGGCCGGTGCCGCAGCCAGATCAGCAGGACTGCCTGCACCGGACGCAGCGAGCGCCGCCTGCGCGTCGAGTTCGGCGTCGATGACTTTCGCCTCAGCCTCGTCCTCACGGATCATCTGGATCAGCTGGGCAGCCAGGAACGGCACTCCCACGATGTCGCCGAGAATCCACAGCACTCCCCCGCCGAGTACCTGGTCTGTGGCCAGACTCGGCCCCCATGGGCGGCCGAGCTGATGGTAGTAATGCCCGGCGATCAACGTTGTGCTGGCGAGGACGGCGAGGCCAAGCACTGCATCGCCGACGACTTCTGCAGCAGTGATCCACAGCGAGACAACGTATGGATACGCCTTCGGCACCGGGTCTACCCGCAGCAGCGTCCAGAAAAAAGCCAGCCCCGGCACGACTAGCGCGAGGTGTGTGAGCTGGGCGACGAACGTCGAGCTGAACCCGGTTTCATACCAAGGCGTGAAGTAGATCAGGAACGGCGTCGCGACCAACACGAATGTCGTGATCAGCGGGAAAGTGACCACCTTGGCAATGCGGGTCTTGATCGCGGCCTCGATGTGCCGGCCGGGCCGCGGCCAGGCAGAGATGACGAGCGTGAGTGGCTTTCCTAGGGCCAGAAACAGCGGAACGACGAGCAGGAACATGATCGTCTGCACTGACCGCACGTAGAACAGCACGGGCTGATAGACACCCACGAAGGACATCGTGGCTATGACCGCGAAGCCAAGGCCCAGACCGCAGAACGCGACTGCCCGCCCGGCCGGCCAAGCCGATCCGGTGCCCCGCACCCTGCGCATGCCGGTCAGGTACACAGCGCCGAGCAGGACGACGCCGGCCAGCGTCCAGGGGTCGAACGTCCATGAGGTAAACGCCCGCGCGACTGTCAGCTCCGGCGGACCGTGATAGCCGGATGCGAGCGCGGCGAGCATGCTGAAACGTTACCGCCCGTGCTCGTGCTACCGGCTGGCACGGCCGCTAGCGGGCGGAGAACGGGGCGGCGGGCAACCCCGTTCCGGTCAAAAGTTCAGTTGATGTGCGCCGCGATCTCGTCGGCTGCCTCGCGCCCATATGAATCAGCGCAGCGGGCCGCCAGAATGGCCGGCAGCAGCTTGTACTCCTGGGTGCCGGTGGTCTCCAGCGCATGCACGGCCATGAGATTGCCGAGCTGCGCGGCGCGCTCTAGGCCGAGACCCCATGCGACCGCGGCGAGGAAGCCCGCCCGGAACGCGTCGCCAGCCCCCGTGGGCTCATGCGGAGTGACGTCCTTGACCGGGCCAACGAGAACCGGCGGTTCACCCTCGCGGTCGACCCGGGCACCAGCCGAGCCGAGGGTTGTCACCCGGGCGCCCACGCGCGAGATCAGTTCCCCGGCCGACCAGCCTGTCTTGTGTTCAGTCAGCGACGCCTCGTACTCGTTACAGAACAGGTACGCCGCGCCGCCAACGAGATCCCTGATCTGAGCGCCTTCCAGAACAGCCAGCTGCTGAGAGGTGTCAGCAGCGAACGGGATCGCGAGCTCGCGACATTGCCGCGTCAGGCTCTGCATTGCGTCCGGATTGCCGGCACCGATCAACACCAGGTCTGCGCGGCCCTCCAGCATGGCAAGGTCGATATCGGCGTCCTCGCTCATGGCCCCTGGGTAGAACGACGCGATCTGGCTCATGTCGGCGTCGGTGGTGCACACGAACCGCGCAGTGTGGTGGCGTCCAGACTCGCGGACCAGCGTCGTGTCGACGCCGTGTTCCTCGAGCCAGGAGCGATACTCGGCGAAGTCGCTGCCGACGCTGCCGACTAGGACTGGCTGCAAGCCAAGACAGCCGAGCCCGAATCCGATGTTCGCGGCCACGCCACCACGCCGGATTTCAAGTCCATCGACTAGGAACGACAGCGAGATCTTGTCCAGTTTGCCAGCCAGGAACTGCTCCGCGAACCGACCGGGGAAGGTCATGAGGTGGTCGGTAGCGATGGATCCGGTGACGGCAATACGCATGTGAAGGCTCCGATTGATCAGCCGTGCTGGCGGCCCACAAGGCTACACGCCTGGGCTCGGCGCTGCACGGATGGCTCCGCATGGCGGAAGGCGTGCTCGTGAAGCGCCGGACTGGGAACACAAACCTGCCGCCGAAGCTGTGCTCCGGCGGCAGTAACTGTTTGGTCGTCGCTCCCAGGCGACCAGCTGCGGATTAGTGGAAGGAGTCCCCGCACGCGCACGAGCCCGTCGCGTTCGGGTTGTCGATCGTGAAGCCCTGCTTCTCGATCGTGTCCACGAAGTCAATCGTCGCGCCGCTGAGGTACGGCACGCTCATCCTGTCGGTCACGACCTGAACCGTGCCGAACTTGCTGATCACATCTCCGTCCATCTGACGCTCGTCAAAGTAGAGCTGGTACCGCAGGCCAGAGCAGCCGCCAGGCTGCACGGCGATCCGCAGCCGCAGGTCGTCACGGCCCTCCTGCTGAAGCAGGGTGCCCACCTTGACCGCTGCCGCGTCGGTGAGAACGATGCCCTCGGTAGTCGCCTCGTCCTGAACTGTCATCTGCGTTAGCTCCTGCATCGGGTGAACCCGGAGTAGCCGGGGTGGCCACTGCCCCGTTTGGCGCGGCCCCGTCTTGACTGTCAACGATAAACCTGTCCGGGTCATTCCGGGCAGACCGAGTGGCAGCTTTAACCCGCGGCCGGGCTGACATGCGCTGGACTGCTGGCAGTCGTCTTCTAGAGTAGGCCGGCTAGCTCAAAACGGGAGAATTCGTCGGCTCGTCGCTGGCAGGGGGCGGGCTGCGGGGGTCCGCACCGGCGACTATGATAGGTATCGTCACTCAGACGATAAGTTCCTGAGATCGGGGTTCTATGACCACGTCGCCTAGCCAGACAATGCCCTCACCAGCGGTCGGAGCAGGCAGGGCGCTGCCGCTCATGGTCCTTGGCGCCGGTGCTGACCCTAATTCTGAGCGCGGCGTCAGTTGCCCAGGAGAACTTCCGCCCGCTAGCGATCCGGCGCTCGTCGCACGCGCCCGGAATGCCAGGAAGGCGCTGGGAGACCGTGCCTTCATCCTCGGCCACCACTACCAGCGCGACGAAGTGATTCAGTTCGCTGACGTCACCGGTGACTCATTCAAGCTCGCCAGGGAGGCGGCTGCCCGGCCCGGCGCCGAGTATGTGGTGTTCTGCGGCGTTCACTTCATGGCTGAGTCCGCCGACATCCTGACCTCGCCTGCCCAGAAGGTTGTGCTCCCAGATCTTGCCGCCGGATGTTCGATGGCTGACATGGCCACCTATAACCAGGTCGAGGAGTGCTGGGAAGCCCTCGAGGACCTCGGGTTGGCAGACGACGTCGTTCCGGTCACGTACATGAACTCTTCGGCCGACATCAAGGCGTTCACTGGCCGCCACGGTGGCACGGTTTGTACCTCCTCGAACGCCGCGCGCGCGTTGAAGTGGGCGCTGTCCCAGGGCAGCAAAGTCCTCTTCCTGCCCGACCAGCACCTTGGCCGCAACACAGCGGTCCTCGAGATGGGGATGAGCCTTGGTGACTGCGTGGTGTGGGACCCGCACGCGCCCGGCGAGACCGGTGGGCTGACGCCAGAAGCCCTCCGCGATGCCACGATGATCCTCTGGCGCGGACATTGCTCGGTGCACGGCCGATTCTCCCCGCAGTGCGTGACGGACGTGCGCGAACGCATCCCTGGCGTCAACGTCATCGTGCACCCGGAGTGCGTGCACGAGGTCATGCTGGCAGCCGATGAGGTGGGCTCGACGGAGAAGATCATCTCCACGATCGAACGTGCGCCATCTGGGTCGGCCTGGGCAGTGGGCACGGAGTTGAACTTGGTGCAGCGGCTAGCGGCCGCGAATCCGGACAAAACGGTCGTGTTCTTGGACAAGACCGTGTGCTACTGCTCCACGATGAACAGGATCGACCTGCCGCACCTGGTGTGGGCGCTGGAGTCGCTTGTTGAGGGCAAGGTCGTGAATCAGATCACGGTCGAGCCGGAAGCAGCCAGGCAGGCACGTGCAGCTCTCGAGCGGATGCTCGCGCTGCCGTTATTGGCGGCCGCGGCCTAGGAAATCTGTGCCCAATTCATGATCCGGAAGGCTTTTGGTCCTGGTAGGACCAGAAGCCTTCAGGATCATGAAGCGCCGGGAGCAGCCGCGAAGGCACGCGCAGCCCTGGAGCAGATGCTCGCGCTGCCGTTATTGGCGCGCTATTACAAGCCCGGCGCGCCCCAGATCGGCATCCACCGCTCTAGGTCAGGCTCGATCTTCAGGTCGGCGCCAAGCGCACCGCGGATCTGCAGTTCGAGTGCGTTATCGCGGCGGTCTCCCGACAGCGGCGCGAACGGGTAGAACGTGCCCCGCTTGTAGAGGTAGACAAGGCCGAGCGTCCGGCCGCCAGAGTCGCGGAAACCCATGATCGTGCAGAGCAACATCGGGCCAAAGCCGCCAAGCTCTAGCGAGGAGTTGACGGCGTGCAGGTCCGTCACCAGGCCTTCAGGGTCATCCGGCGAGTGCCGGCTAACCAGCCAGGTGAAGTTGTAGCGGTCGGTGGATATCTCGACTGGCTTAGCGTCCTTACCCATGTTGAGCAACTCGCGCGCGTTCTGCTCGATGTCGCTGAACGCTTTGCCCTCGGCTGCCCGGAAGCAGACAGAGCCCGAGCCGGTCGGCTTGAAGTCCGTTCCGGCCTCGAGCGTCAGTGCTGCACCGGGCAGCGCGAACAGGTCGTCCAGATTGGCCTGCACAGGCTTGGTGCGGCCAAGCAGCGCGTCGAGGAATCCCACTTATCAGCCTTGGCCAAGCTGCTTGGAGATCTTGTCCAGTTCCTTTAGCCGCCGCTCGAGGGACGGGTGCGTCGAGAAGATCTCGGCCAGGCTCTTCTGGCCACCACGTGTCGGCCGCAGCGCAGGCGCGAAGAAGAACGTGTTCAGCGGCTCTGCCTGGCGCAGGTCACGCACCGGGATCCGGCCCATCTCGCCGGTGACCTTCACCAGCGCGTTGGCCAGGTCGTGCGGCCGACCTGTGAGCAAGGCCCCCGAGCGATCGGCCGACAGCTCGCGGTAGCGCGAGAGCATCCGGATCAGCAAGAAGCTGATCACGTAGACAACGATGCTCAGCAGCATGACCGGGATGATGAGCAGGGCATTATTGCCGTTGTTGTTGTTGCTGCGGCCGCCACCGCCAAACAACTCGGAGTAGAACGCGAACCGCACCATGAGCGCAGCGACGATGCCGAGGAAGGAGGCGATCGTCATGACCGCGACATCCCTGTGCGCGACGTGTGACATCTCGTGCGCTAGCACGCCCTCGAGTTCCGGCTCGTCCAGGCGCTGCAATATGCCCTCGGTGGCGCAGACCACGGCGGTCTTGCTGTTGCGTCCAGTAGCGAACGCGTTCGGCATCTGCGTGGGCGCGATAGCCACGCGCGGCTTGGGCATGTCGGCCATTGCGCACAGCCGGTCAACGACCGCATGAAGCTTCGCAGCCTCCGGGCCGTCCTGTGGCGTCACCAGCCGCGCCCCGGATGTGCGCAGGGCAATCTTGTCTGACCAGTAGTAGGAGGCAAGCGCGCTGCCGATACCAATGATCGCCGCGAAGACGATCAGCGCGGTCGGGCCCACGGGACTGCCGCCGCCACCGTGGCGGTGGCTGCTGAAGTACAAGATCACGAACGCGAGCCCGACGCCGAACCCGACGAACACCAGGCCCAGCAAGAACATGGTTGCGCCCATCCGGGCAACAAGTCCCGGGTCGGACGCGTAGCGAGTGCGCGCCATCGGCGCCGCCTCCCTTTTCCGAGCGGCGGGGTGCCGCTCCGTTACTTCATTACATCTCACACAGGACAGTGCCACATAGGACAGTGCTCAGGGCAGGGTCCTTGCCCTGCCCTGGAACTGCCCTGGACTGCCTGGCGGCGCCTGCCGGCCCTGGCAGCACCTACTTACTCAACGGTTTACTTAGCTGTGGCGTTCCCGGCAACGGGCCGTTAGCGCGGCTTTTCCGCGAGCCGGTCCAGTTAGCCCGGAATGAGCCCTTCGTCGGTCAGCAGCTTGCGGACTTCCTCCATAGTGGCGTCGGGCTGGGGGATGATCAGCTCAGACGGCTTCAGCTCGTCGGGCTTGGTCGCCGAGCCAACCTCCCGAACCTTTGCTAGCAGCGCCTCGAGGGCGGGCCGGAACGCTGCCTCATCGTCGCGTTCCACTGCCTTCTCCAACGCCACGTCCAGCTTGTTCAGCTCGTCCACCGCTGAATCGGGCACCTCGAGCTGACCCTCGCCGAGGATGCGCACGATCATTCCGTGTCACCTGCCGGGCCCGGCTCAGTCGTCGAAGCGGCGCTTGCGGGAGTTGCGCCGTCCGCACTGCCCTGTCCGCCGCCCTCGATCTCCCGTGGCGCGCTGCCTTGTGACAGCTCTGCCTTCATCCGCTCGAGTTCGCGGTCGACGCCGGTGCCGGCAACCATCCGGTCCAGCTCCGCCTGGATGTCGTCGTGCGGACCACTGACCATGTCCTCGAGCGCACCTGAGGCCATTAGCTCGTCGATCGCGCCCGCCCTGGCCCGCATTTGCGCGGTCTTGTCTTCTGCGCGCTGGATCGCCAGGCCGACGTCACCCATCTCCTCGGAGATGCCAGTGAACGCCTCGTTGATGCGGGTCTGTGCCTCGGCCGCGGTGTAGGTCGCCTTGATGGTTTCCTTCCGAGTCCGGAAGGCGTCCACCTTCTGCTGCAGCCGCTGCGATGCTGCAGTCAGCTTCTCCTCTTCACCTTGGAGTGAGGCGTACTGAGTTTGCAGATCCTCAAGCTGAGACTGAATTCCGGCCTTGCGCGTGAGGGCCTCGCGGGCCAGGTCCTCGCGACCGGCAGCCAGCGAATCACGGGCCTGCCTGTCCAGTTTGTCCGCCGACTGCTGCAGCTGGTTAATCTGCAGCTCGACGCGCTTGCGAGAGGTTGCCACGTCGGCAACTCCGCGCCGAACCTTCTGCAACAACTCAAGCTGCGTCTGGTAGGAGTAATCCAGGGTCTCGCGAGGATCCTCCATCCGGTCCAGCGCCTTATTGGCCTTGGCGCGGAAGACCATCGTGACCCGCTTCATGACGCCCATGGGCGCGACCATCCCCTCACTTGGAAGTCCCGCTGCCGCACCGGTTCCCGGGTCTTTGACGGTACGGATGAGAGCAACGGACATTTTGCTGGCAGATCTTGCCTCCACCCTACGACGAGCCTATGGCAGACGTCACCACGGACGATGTGCCGCACGCCAAGCGGGCATGGAGAACCTCAAGTCGGGAGGACGGCTGAACCCCCAACAGGCGGCGCAACGACGTCGCATCGCCATCGTGGCTACACCAAGCCGTAACCCGGTCGTCGGTTCGCAGCCTTATCGCTTCGAGGTCGGTCACGCTGGGTAGCAGTTGTGTGCCGTTTCTCCCGGTAGGCTGTAGCCGTGTTTCGACGACGTACTTCCGACACGGCTGGTGACGCAAATCAGGTCATCGATGCCGACCTCAGCGCAACCGATGTCCACGTGGAGACCGGTCCGCGCCCCGGCGTGACGCCCAAGAAGGGCGCCCCAACGCCAAAGCGCAGCGACGCTGAGGCTAGGCGCCGCCAGCCGTACCAGGCACCTTCCGACCGCAAAGAGGCCGCGAAGGCACAGCGCACGCGCGACAGGTCTGACCGGGTCAAGAGGTCCCAGGCGCTGCAGCGGGGCGAGCAGTGGGCGCTGCCGGCCAAGGACAGAGGGCCTGTGCGCGCACTGGCCAGGGACTACGTCGATTCCAGGCGCGGCCTCGGCGAGTACTACATGTTCATCGTGGTGCTCTTGGTCGTGTTGCTAGTGATTCCCGGCAGTACTACGAAGGTCATCGCTGACGGCCTGGTGCTGCTGATCCTCGCCGTCATCGTGGGCGAGGGGTGGCTGGTCGGGTCGAAGGTCAACAAGCTCGCGATGGAGCGCTATCCCGGCCAGAGCACACGCGGCCTGCGGATGTATGTGATCATGCGTGGGATCAGCATGCGCAAGATGCGGATGCCCAAGCCGCGAGTCGAACGGGGCGACAAGATCTGACGGCCGGGCGCCTGGGGCGCCCGCGATCAGTTTCCCGCTAAGTTGACAGGCATGCAGCACCGTTACCTTGGCCGCAGCGGCCTCAAAGTCAGTGAAATCGCCTACGGAAACTGGCTTACCCACGGATCGCAAGTCGAGGAGGAAGCGGCGCTCGCTTGCGTGGCAGCCGCGCTCGACGAGGGCATCACCACCTTCGACACGGCGGACGTGTACGCCGAGACCAGGGCAGAGTCCGTCCTCGGTCGCGCTTTGCAGGGCCAGAAGCGCGAGTCAATCGAGATCTGCACCAAAGTCTTCTGGCCAACTGGCCGGGGAGCCAACGAGAGCGGCCTGTCGCGCAAGCACATTATGGAGTCAGCGCATGCCTCCCTGCGCCGCCTCCAGACTGACCACGTCGACCTGTACCAAGCGCATAGATACGACCACTCGACTCCGCTCGAGGAAACGATGCGCGCCTTCGACGACCTGGTCCGGCAGGGAAAGGCGCTGTACATCGGGGTGTCGGAATGGCGTGCAGAGGAGATCGCGGCGGCGCTCAAGATCGCCGCTGAACTGGGCCTGGACCGGATCATCTCCAACCAGCCGCAGTACAACATGATCTGGCGGGTCATTGAAGCCGAAGTCGTCCCGCTGTGCGAGCAGGAAGGCATCAGCCAGATTGTCTGGTCGCCGATCGCACAGGGCGCGCTGACCGGAAAGTACCTGCCAGGCGCGACGCCGCCGGTGGGATCGCGGGCTACCGACGAGCGCGGTTCGGGCTTTATCACGCACTACCTGACCGACGAGATCCTCAGCCGCGTGCAGCAGTTGCGCTCAGTCGCCGAGGCGGCCGGGCTCACGTTGCCGCAGATGGCGGTCGCGTGGACGCTGCAAAACCCGAACGTGGCGGCGGCGATCATCGGCGCCACCAGGCCAGAGCAGGTCAGGGAGAACGTTAAAGCCAGCGGCGTGCGACTCGGCCCCGAGGTTATGGCCCAGATCGACGCGATCCTCGGGGATCAGATCGTCAGCGACCCCGCGCACACTGCTAGTCCGCGCTCCCGGAGCTGACGACCGGGGGTTAGTCCTCCGCGGGGTGCAGGCTCATCGGCCCGTACTCGACGCGGCCGTCCTCGATGAGCGACACCTGATCCACGCCCGCTTTGAGCAGGCTCGGCCAGTGCTCGCCGAGCCAGCTCTCGGCGTCGCCCTGGCTAGGGAAGGTTTCCTTAGAAAGCTCGCGAGCGGTGACGACGGTTCCGTCTTCCTTTTCCAACTGCCAGGTCCAGGTCATCTCGCGCCTCGGTAGCTAAGATCAAGGCCGGCTCTCGGCGGCCCTATCGTAACTAACCGCAAGCACATGGCCCGGCAGCGCACCAGCACCGGCGCAACCTGGCAGGTAATGAATGGATGTCCTCCTAATCGGTACAGGCGGCGTTGACGGCTGGCCGCAGGACGGCTGCCACTGCGCGTCCTGCATGCGAGCAAGGGCATCGGGCCGGCGCAGAGAGCCTGGCCGGGTGCTTCTGGATGGCCAGCTCGAGATTTGCCCGGATCAGAACATTCATATGGGAACGAGGTCGTCCTCCTCCGCGGCACACCAGATCACTCAGGTCTCCGGCGGATGGGACATCACCGGCCCGGACGGAAGCCGCCTGCTGCTGGCAGCCGGTCCTGGGCAGATCCCCACGCCGCTGGCTGAGTCGCTGCCGTTCGATGTCGCGCTGCTCGACGTGCTTGCCGAGCCGGCCAGGATTGGCTGGCTCCGCGGCTCGGGCGCACTGCGACCGGGGGCCGAGGTCGTCGCGCTTTACTGCGATCACCGGATCAGCTCAGAACGCGAAATGGATCGCCGCTGCACCTTCTGGGGCGTGACGAAGGGCCGCGACGGCCAGCTGATTCACGTGCGGCCGACTGACCCGGCATCAGGACAGGCGGTGGCCGGTGATGTCCACGCCAGTCCGTTCCCCCGGCCGCACCGCACGCTGATCATTGGCGGCGCCCGGTCTGGCAAGTCGACCGAGGCCGAGCTACGGCTGAGCGCCGAGCCCGATGTCGTATATCTCGCGGCCGGACCATGGGCCGCCGCCAGCACTGACCCCGCATCTGGACAGGAAGGCTGGGCGAACCATGAAGGTGCACCAGACACCGAATGGGCCCAGCGCGTCGCAGCTCATCGTGCCCGCCGGCCGTCCTGGTGGCGGACAGTGGAGAGCCTGGACATAGCCGGCGTCCTCCGCCGCGAACAGGGCGCGATCCTGATCGACGGCATCGGTACCTGGCTGGCCGCGATCATGGACGAGGCCGGGATGTGGGCCGACGGAGCTGAGCGGGACCTCGCTGCGCAGGACCTCGCTGCGCAGGACCTGGCTG
>Ga0126373_10001491_pt1 | contig 16659 bp, 9 predicted proteins | sample PanSoiMetPlot_11_FD_92545 | JGI IMG/M metagenome (GOLD analysis project Ga0126373, IMG submission 92545) | Tropical forest soil microbial communities from Panama - MetaG Plot_11 | ecosystem: Environmental > Terrestrial > Soil > Tropical forest > Bulk soil | place: Panama | collected 2016-02-17 | reverse complement strand
TTCATACATGGCTTTCTCGACGAGATAGACGTCCAACAATAAGCGAACGTCCTCGGGGTTTTCAGGCCAGAATCGAGCGCCAGTCGCGGTGCGAAGATAGCCTTTCAAAAATGCCGCACTGGTCCAGTCCGACCAAAACGGAGCCCAGGGGTGACTCTCTTGAGGTGTTTCCGGTGAGTCGGCTCCGATCGAAGTACCTTTCCCTTTAAGAAATGCGAATGGAGCATAATGAAACGACCGCACCATTCCAGCGATATCGACCAAAACCGGATGTTTCGTCCGTCGCTCGGCCAGTGAACGAGCCGGCTCCCCTTCAAAATCAATAATCATAAAATCTGCCCCGGTGCATAACACCTGTCCCAGGTGATAATCGCCGTGACACCGAATGCGAAGAACCGGTGTCTCGATCTCTCCGAACGCGTCGAAGACCCGCTTGAGTCCTGGTTCCAGCGCGAACAGAACGCGGGCGTTTGCTTGTCCCCCCGTCGAGAGCAACCCCACGCGCTCCTTGAGGAGCGCCAAGGCGCCTGCCGTGCCCCGCACCATAGACTCGCACTGAATCTTCCGGTATTCCGATGTCAGCGCTTCCGGAGCAAAGGCGGGATCGTCGATCACCTGGCTGAGTGCCAAATGGAGCTGGGCCGTCCGTTGCCCCAACTGCTCAGCTGACTCCAGATATGGCCCAATCAGGTGCCGGGCCAGAGGGGAATACTCCTCCCGTGCCAAGTCGAGAAGCCGAGAGGCCTTGTGAGGAGGTCGTTCGTCCAATCGATGTTCTTGGGTGATCCGATCGACGAATTGCCCGACGGCCTTAAGGCTGGACCGCCACGCATCGCCGTCGTTAACCACGAATTTCTGCACCACTCCGAGCGTGACCAGGTTGCCCGAATTGTCCCGATATTCGAGCGCCCCCGCGATCGATGGAACATAGGGGAATCGCATACGGGTCAGCACACGGCCGATCTCGAGATCCGGATTCATGCCCTGTCCCAGGCGCCGGTAGAGTTTCAGGATGACTCGCCCGTCATAGGCGACCGAGGTATTGCTTTGCTCTGCCCTCATCACGACCGGCTCCAGCTGGCTCCCGGCAGGGACAAGATCGGTGAAGGCACTCGTGGATGAGGCCATGATGGATCCGGCCATCCCAATAACGCGGGACTCCTGGCCGATCGCGTGCAGAAGCGCGAGAGCGAGGTCACGATTCCACAGAGCATCGTACAAGAGTCCACTCTGCTCAGTTCGGTCTGTCTGAACCGCAAGCGAGGCAATCACGGCTTGCGGGAATTCCCGCCGAATACGCTCGCTTGCTTCCCCGAATGCCGCGGTCACAGGCAACGTATAAATCTCCATACCGCCATCCTCGTATTCCACACGGATCAACAGGAGCACGGTCGTCGAATCGCATGGAATGAGGATGGAATCAAGGATGCGGACGGCCTCGATTCGACGGGCTTTCCCCCCGAACCAACGCCTGGTCCGAAGGATATCCGGCAGAGCTCGCATCACGTCCCCTGCAGTCTCTCCCTCGAAGAGATGTACCCAATCATGGGTGGCGGTCAGCATCTTTCCGCACTCTTTCGCATCCTGTCACGCCACTAAAGGTAATAGTCGAAATCCCGTTCCGTGTGAATCCGGCGGCGGATGCGGAAAATATGCGCCGGAACCGAATGCGGGTCGAGCTCGATATAGTTCCGCGGTCCCTGCCACATGTAATGGGCGTTCGTCAGCAGATCATGCACTTGAAACGGATGCTCCGCATCGAGACCTAAACTCTCAAGATCCAGCTCCACCCAGCCCGAATGCACGTGGTGTGGACTTAGGTTCACCACGAGCAGGATGACATTGGACCAGTCTGAGGTGCACTTGCTGTAACAGAGCAACTGGTCGTTCCCGACCTCATGAAAACGCAGACTCCAGTCATTCTGTAGGGCGGGATTCTCGCCCCGGATGCGATTTACGGAGCCGATCAATTCTCGGAGGCTGTCCGGGTGATCGAGATTCCATTGTCTGATCTCATATTTCTCCGAACTCAGATATTCTTCGCTTCCGGTTTGATACGGAACGTCCTCCCCGAGTTCGAACGCCGGACCGTATATTCCGTAACTGGCCCCAAGCGTCGCCGCCAACACAAAACGAGACGCAAACGCTGGTCGCCCTCCATGCTGCAGTTGCTCCGTCAGAATGTCCGGGGTATTGGGCCAGAGGTTCGGGCGAAGAAATTCGCGCACCTCCGTCTGCGTCAGTTCCGTGAAGTACTGCGTGAGTTCTGATTTGGTATTCCGCCATGGAAAGTAATTGTACGACTGAGTGAAGCCCAGTTTCGCCAAGCGGGACATCACCTTGGGCCTTGTGAAAGCCTCAGAAAGAAAAATGACGTCCGGGTGTGTTTGTTTCACCTCCCGGATGACCCACTCCCAAAAGGCGAAGGGCTTCGTATGCGGATTATCGACCCGGAATATGAGGACCCCCTGCTCGATCCAGTACACGATGACGCGCTTCAATTCATTCCACAGTTCCCACCATTGGTCTGTCTCAAAGTCCAGAGGAACGATGTCCTGATATTTTTTCGGTGGGTTCTCCGCATACTGCACCGTGCCGTCCGGCCTGATTCGGAACCACTCACGATGTTCCTTCACGTAGGGATGATCGGGCGAGCATTGAAACGCGATATCCAGGGCGATCTCGATGCCATACGTGCGTGCCTGCTCTATCAATTTCCGAAAGTCATGCAGGCTTCCCAACTCAGGGTGAATCGACGTATGGCCTCCCTCCAGCGCGCCGATAGCCCATGGACTGCCCGGATCTCCGGGATCCGCGGTCGGCGCATTATTCTTCCCCTTCCGATGAGTCAGTCCAATGGGATGAATCGGAGGAAGGTACAGCACGTCGAATCCCATCGACGCGATGTAGGGCAGGCGCGCTTCGCAGTCTTTGAACGTGCCGTGCTGGCCGGGCTTGAGGCTGCATGAGCGTGGAAACATCTCGTACCAGGCGCTGAAGCGTGCTTTCTCTCGATCCACGACAACGCTCAGTTCTCGGTCGTACGTCGATACGAATCGCCGATCCGGGTACTTCGCCATCAAGGTCTCAACTTCAGCACTCAAGGCTATGCGAAGGCGCTCCGAGTCCGGCGTCTCCTGCGACCGGAGCTCTTTACTCCGCGTCGCAAGAACTCGACCCTCTTGCGTCGTTGCCCGCCCACTTGCCTCATCAACGAGCTTGGCCCCGATCAGGAGGTCCACCTGTACATCCTGCTGAGCCTCGATTTTTTTGAGGAGGTCTCGTCGCCACGTGACAAAGCGATCGACCCAGCCTGTTACGGTGTATCGATATCGCCCGACCATGGTCACTGGAAACGAGGCGCGCCAGCGGTCGTTTCCAAGGAACTCCATCGGAACGTCCGTCCACTGCTGGACCGTCTCCGGGCGATACCGTAGCAGGACCGTGAGGGCCTCGTGTCCGTCGGCGAAAGCATCGACTTCGACGACGACTTCTTCGCCGACTGTCCGCTTGATCGGGAAGCTTCCGCGATCGATTTCCGGTCTGACTCCTTCAAGGACTACCCGTTGCCTGCCCTGATCACTTTTCATGACATCGATCACCCCTTTCACCCGGCGCGTACGTCGATCTAGATGTGCGTGAACTGGTCGTCAGTACTTTCCCTCCGCAGCCGTCGCTCCAGCGCCTCTTTGGCGAGTGTGCACCCTCCCAAACCCAACGCGATGGCCATGGCCAACACGAGCCCACCAAATATAATGGAGAACGCCGCAACCACAATCTCCTTGGCGATTCCCAACTGCGTCAAGACCATCGCCCCGGTGAAGATGACCACGCTCCACCGAACCATATTGGCTACCAGCCAGGCTCCCTGAATCTGGGCATTGACCGCCGCAATCAACACCGCTTCACTGCTGAAGTTGGCCAGCAGAATGCCGACGAGTGCCACGAGGATGGCGGCGACCACATGGGGGAAGAACCCCAGAATGGCACTCATGAGGTTGGCCGCGGCTGGAAGGTCCACCGCATCGACGCCCATAAACGCAAAAAACAGGAACACGATCCAAAACGAGACTCGTCCGATCAAATGTGAGACCGACTGTTTCATACCGGCTTTCCCTAAGACAGGGGTCAACCCCAGCCGCTCACACAAGGCGTCGAACTGGACTGCCTTCAGAATACGCAACAGCAGCAGCTTCGTGAGCCATCCGACAGCCAGACCCAGTACCAGAAAGGTCAACAGAGCCATGAACTTCGGCGTGAAGAGCACGACGCGCCGCATCATCTCTCGAAACGCGTCAACCATTGCTCTCTCCCACATTTCACTCATAGGAACCTCCATCGCTCGACCAAATAGGGCTTCATGAGCTCAAAGGTCCGATGACCCTGTTCGATCGCGCGTTCCACCGCGTCGGGGCCGCCGTCTTTCGTTTCAAGTACCAGCGAGGCGGTGCGCCCGAGATACAGCGGCGTCAATGACTTGAGCAGGTGCTCCCGATGGATGACCTTCTCGTGATACGCTAAGGCAAAGTCATAAACAGTCTGCACCCACAGTGAGAGAGGAAACTGGAAGTCATCCTCAGCCCCCAATCCCAGCGTGAGGACACCGGCTAATGTCTCTGGATGGAGAATGATCTCCCAGATCGGGAGCAAATCCCTCAACCCCTGCCGAAACCCCTTCACCATCCGCTCGACATTGACTGCGCCTGTGTCGACCCCAGGTTCGATCGGCTGCCCGATCTCCGGAACCGGACTCGACCCCGTGTGCTTTTCCCACACGTCCTGATAGCGTTCCATACAATAGTAAGAAGCTCCTACCACTTGTGCCAGCACCGTTGAGACATCGACCCCGGTCGGCTTCGTATCCTGAACCTTGGCCCCGAGTAACGCCTGCCACACCTCATAACCCTCGCCGAGGGCCACGCTAGTCAGCCAACTATCAATTCCGAAGCGGGCGGCTTCACCTTCCCACAACCCCTTTTGCAAAAAGAGGCTGGCCAGTCTTCCGGAAAACCCATACCCCCCGCCGGTCTGACAGACCACGCGCTTCCCGTAGAGGGCCCGTGTCAACGGCGCAATCAGATTATTGGTCAGGCTGCCCTCATATCGCTGGCGTCGAAAAACCGGCGCCACATAGTCTGCACCCTTCTCCAGCACGGGCTGGGTGAGCAAATTCATCCATTCTGGGGTGACGGATCGAACACTGGCGTCGATCACGACACAGGCCCTTGCCTGCAAACGTTCGGCGATTGTAAAGAAGGACCGAAACGCCTCCTCGCGTGCCGGCATCCCGGAGTATGACAATCGATGCAGCGCAAAAGGGCTCACTGACATCCCCTCTGTCAAAGGTTGGACCAACGCAATGGGGAGAACGCTTCCGACGGTTCTCTTCAGGATCTCCGGCGTGGCATCCTTCGATCCGACATCGGCATTGACCACCAGGACCGATGCATGTGCAGAGGACGCCCTCAGTCCCGCGAGGATCGTGTTCATGACCGACTCTATTGTGGAGGCCTGATTGAACGTCGGAAGGCCGAGCAGGAGATCGACCTTGTGCACATCGGGACATTGCTCCTGAACCTGTTCCCATACCTCTACCTTCATCACGGATTCCCTTGTTGCATCCGACAGACTGAGGTTTACGGTGTGCGCTGAACGTTATCCGTCCCCTGTCACCGGTTCGCGAAGATCCTCGCGAGCGTCAGAAAATCTCCTAGGTGGCGCGTCACGAGATAGTTCCGCCGAACATGTTCCCGCCCAGCGCCGCCCATGCGTTGCATGAGGCCGGGATTATTTAAGAGATGCCTGGCCCTGAACGCCATTCCCTCGACAGAATACACCGTATACCCTGTCACCCCGTCGACGATCTGGGCGGCAATCCCGCCGGCTTGGCTTCCAATCACAGGCTTGCCTTTCCACATGGCCTCGGCCACAGCGACGTTGAACCCTTCCTTGATCGATTTCTGAAAGACAATCGTGGCCGCCCGCTGGAGCGCGTTGATTTCAAGGTCGGCCTCAGGAGGCAATTGCAGCACGTGGATATCTGGATCCCCTCTCACGCCTTCCTGGACCTCCGCTAATACCGCTTCGCCTTCAGGATCATGCGTCACGCCGGAACCTGCCACGATCAGGCGGCAATCGTGGTGTTTCTTCACCAAACGATAAGCATTGATCGCGCCTATCGGATCTTTAAACCACTCGAAGCGCGCCAACTGCAGCAAAATGGGTTTATCTCTCGGGATGCCCAGACGGAGGAGGACCTGGTTGATTTCCTGACGTGTCAACTCCCGGTTTTTCTCACTTAACGGATCGATCGATGGAGAAATCTGGAACTGGGGGATCGGAAGCCGCTGCGCGAAGCCGGGAAGTGAAAAGATGGCCGCATCGTAGCCGACGACGAACCGACGGAGAAAGCTCCAGCTAAGCCGCCGGGGCTTCGCCAGATCGAGGTAACAGCGCCAGAACCAGATCCCCCCCTTTCGGTGCTCGATCAAAGCCGCCGGTGGCGGGTCATGGATCATCACGAGGTCGGCCTCCAGATTCAGGCTCTGCGCATTGCGCAGGTTAATTTTGAGGTAGAGCTCTTGCATCTGTTCCGTCAGGTGGTCATCCTGGCCCTGGAGGGCATTGGCCAATCGCCTGGTGATCTGGAAGAATTCTTGATCGCCTGCCAACACCTCCCAGCGAGTATCAACACCCAGCCCATTCATCATGGGCACCAGCCGGCGGAGGATCTCGGCCATGCCGCCACCGTACCGACCCGCGCTGACGTGCAGAAAACTCCGCCCCGCAACCTGGTCGCTCAGTCGATAAAGAAATTCGACTGTGCCCTTCGGCGCGTGGTCACGATACTCATCCAATTCTTGAGCCATCGTCGTGTGTTCTCACATCGTACGAACGCGTGCTAGATGACGCTCTCTTCGAATCCGTAAGACGAATCTTGACTCGATCTTTGCTGCAGCTTGAACCAGTAATATCCATACGGAGTCAAACTCAACGCATAGGGATGCTTGCCGATGGTCGGAAATCGCGAATTGCCGAACAGTTCAATGGGAGCCGTGCCCTCGAATTGTGCCAGATCCAGCTCGACGGCTTGCGCCGTGTCGGCGAGGTTATGCACGAGCAGCAGCGTGTCTCCCCGATACTCGCGAATGTATGCGAAGACCTTGTCGTTCCGTGGACGAAGAAAGGCAAGAGTTCCGCGCCCGAACGCGGGATGTTGTTTTCGCCCGGCGATCCTTCGTTTCATCCAGTGCAAGAGCGAATGCTGCGATTGCCGCTGAGATTCCACGTTGATGGCCTGGAATCCGTAGACCGAATCGGAAATGACCGGCAAGTAGAGCTTTGAGGGATCGGCTTTCGAAAATCCTCCGTTCCGGTCAGCTGTCCACTGCATGGGCGTCCGAACCCCATTCCGATCGCCGAGATGGATGTTGTCCCCCATTCCGATTTCATCGCCGTAATAGATGATGGGACTTCCAGGGAGCGTAAAAACAAGACTGTTGAGCAGTTCAATCTTTCGACGATCGTTATCCAACAATGGAGTGAGTCGGCGGGCGATCCCAATGTTGCGCCGCATTTGAGGATCTCGCGCGTAAGCATAGTACATATAATCCCGTTCTTCGCCGGCACACATTTCCAGCGTCAGTTCGTCATGGTTCCGCAGAAACAGGCACCATTGGCAGTTCTCAGGAATCGCGGGTGTGTGCGTGAACATGTCCACGATCGGATGCCAATCCTCGCTACGAACGCCCATGAACAGTCTTGGCATGAGGGGAAAATGGAACGCCATGTGGAACTCATCGCCATCACCGAAATAGGGACGCACATCCGCAGGCCATTGGTTGGCTTCCGCCAATAAAATGCGCCCCCGATAGGCTTTGTCGATCCGTTTTCGGACTTCCTTAAGAAAGGCGTGAGTCTCTGGAAGGTTCTCACAGATTGTGCCCTCTCGCTCAAAGAGATAGGGCACCGCGTCACAACGGAATCCATCGAGTCCCTGCTCCAGCCAGAAGGCCATGACATCCAGCATGGCCTTCTGAAGCTCGGGATTATCGTAGTTCAGGTCGGGCTGATGGCTGAAAAACCGATGCCAGTAATAAGCCTTTGCGACCGAATCCCAGGTCCAGTTGGACTTCTCTGTGTCGATAAAGATAATGCGTGCTTTCTCATATCGCTTGTCGGTCTCGCTCCAGACATAGTAGTCGCGCTTTGGCGACTGCGGTGAGCTTCTTGCCTCCTGGAACCAAAGATGTTGATCCGACGTGTGATTGAGCACCAGGTCCGCGATGACGCGCAGCCCTCTTCGGTGTGCCTCGTCAAGGAACGCTCGAAAGTCTTCCATCGAACCATAGTCCGGAGCGATGCCCCGGTAATCGGCAACATCATAGCCGTCATCACGCAAGGGGGAAGGGAAGAAGGGAAGCAGCCAGAGGCAGTCGACTCCTAGCCATTCGATGTAGTCCAGTTTGTTGATCAGCCCGCGAAAATCCCCTATCCCATCATCATTTCCGTCACAAAAGGCCTTGACGTGAAGCTCATAGAAGACCGCGTCCTTGAACCACAATGGATCTGCCATCGACACACCTTCCTCCTCTCCTCAGCGCACGGGCTCTCGACTCAGAAATTCGTCACACACCGTAAGGAGCGCGGAACGCACCCGTTCGAGACTGCCTAAATACGGATTGATGGCCCGCAGTTTTTCAGCAAGCTCCGGCATGCCGAGACTCTGGTCAATCCATGCGGAGAAATCGCTTTCTTCTTGTCTGAGACGATGCCGCGCTTCAAAGACATGGAAATAAATTGCACTCACCTCTACTTCGCTCAGCGCGTTCCGAAACTCTTGCAGCGTCCGCACCTCCATACGGGTCGGCACCTGCAGAATCCGGGACTTATTGAAGTGGAACGGCTCGCCGAAAATCACCCGCGGCACGATCGGCGTCCTGGACAAATGGTCGTCGATAATGGAAATGAGTTCCGCGCGGAAGGCATCGAGCTCCCTGAACTCGAATGGATCCACCACCGCCAGGCGCTCGCCCAACACATGGTCTCGCACTTCCATTGCAACCCATTGCGCGAAATCGTTGGGGTAGACCCGCTCGACATAACTGTGCCGTAGAAAATAGCTGTGCGTATGAAAATAGATCGAGTCGAGCGGAACCGATTCGAGCAATTCCACCAGTCTCTTCTCGTCATCGGCTTCTTCGCCGAGAATTTCCCGCAACTCGCTACATTCAATGAACAAAAAGGGGCGGTCTGTCGTGTGCACGAGTCCTCCTTCGTATTCCAGTCGTCACGGCTTTGCCCGTGATCCGGATGGGCAGTTGGCGCCAACAGAGGAAGATTTCCGACAGCAAGCAATGGCAGGGTATATAGTCGGTTTTCGTTCCCGCACTGGTCTCACAAAACGCCGGTTACGACTCTTTTTCGAGTAACGCAATGGGAAAAGTGTTGAACAACTCTCCCGCCTGCGCGACTTGCTTTCCTTCGCTCGTCGTTGTCAGAATAATCTCGCCTGTGAAATGGTTCCGGAATGAGGTACGTTCTTTCCATGCCGGCATGACGACCTGTGTGTTCGTCCAAACCTTTTCTCCAAGCGGCGTGGTAACGCCATCGGGCAACACCGATGTGAGCAGACGAGGCACGGCAACCACAACGGCTGCTCCCTCATGCAGGCGGCCAAACGCGAAGATGTGATCCCGCTTTTCACCGAACCGGTCGAGCGGGACATAGTCACCGTGCTGGAACATCGCGGAATGGTCGCGTCGATACCGGAGCCCCTCCATGGTGACAAACATCTTGATGCGCCCATCCATCCGATGATCCAGCAGGTCTCGGATCAGCGTCGGGCGGGACCCGGACTCGCAAGCGGGTTTCATCTCCTCCAGAAGGTGAGCGCGGGCATCGAAATCGACGGGCCGTCGATTGTCCGGATCAACCAGACTGAAATCCCACAACTCCGTGCCTTGATAAAAATCCGGCACGCCGGGAGCGGCGATCTTAATCAGCAGTTGCGAAAGTGAATTATAGATGCCAACCTGCGCTATGCCTTCTTGAAATGGAAGAAAGTCTTCGAGAAAGGCATTCGGGGCCGACCGATCCAGAACCTTCGCGACAAACGCGCCCAACGCGTCCTCATATTCGACATCCGGGCTAACCCAACTGGTGTGTTGTTTCGCCTCCTTGGCCGCCTTGATCATATAGGCCTGGATGCGTTCGATGAATCGCGCGTAGTCCTCCTGGTCCGTACGTTCCAGCGGCCAAGCCCCCATCAACGTTTGATACAACAAATATTCTTCGTTTTGCCCGGGAACGCTTTCGCCTTGCACCTCGGCCTTGAACCGCCGGTTCGCCTTTTTCCATCGTGTGACGTGATCATTCCAATGCTTCGGCATCTCAGAGAGCACATTGAGTCGGGCACGGACGTCTTCACTCCGCTTCGTGTCATGAGTTGAAGTGGTCGAGAGGGCTGCCGGCCAGCGCGCCCGCCGTCCCTGCAACTGGCGGTGAACCAGCTCGGGGGTGATGCCGAATTGTTGGGGATCTGACCCCACCTCGTTCAACGACACGAACCGGTTATAGCGATAGAAGGCAGTGTCCTCGATCCCTTTGGCTGTGACGGGGCTGGTCGTCTGCTGGAACTTAGTTACAAACTTCAAACACTCCTCACGATAAAGATCTGAAAGGGTCGATGTCCCCAAGAGCAGATTCCGCACGAAGTCGAAGACGAGTCCGCTGACTGCCGGGTTGCGCCGCTTGGCCTTGGTGACGGCCTGCCAGACAAACGTCCGGTCGCGCGTCAGCACTCCATCAGGTTCCCCTGTCATGTATGTCCGGTACACCGGAAAACAGGCAATGATTTCCTTAAGCGCATGAGTCAGACTGTTGAGCGTAAAATCCCGGGACCGCCGACCCCGTTCAGACAAAAGATCGAGTTGATGGCCAAGGACGTTGAGCTCGCTCGACAAAGAGGCCTGCATGATGAGCTGTTTACAGCGATAGGTGAGCTCTTCAAACGGTTCGTGGCTCCCCATCAGCCTTGCATACATATTGTCAAATGCCCGTTCAGCCGCCCGATCCACGAACAGCGCGTTGAGCCAGTTGAGGAACTCGTAACCGGTCGTTCCGTTGACCGGCCAGTTTGCCGGAAGCTCTTCATTGACTGCCAAGATCTTTTCAACCACCACATACAGCGGTTGTTGTGTCGGAGCGGTTGTAGACAACTCCTTCCTGGCCCACTCCTGCAACTTGTTCAGATAGTCTGCAGGGTCATAGAGTCCGTCCACATGATCAATACGAAGTCCGCTCACCGCACCGTCCTTGACTAGCCGAAGCAGCAATGTATGAGTCTCGGCAAAAACCGCCGGGTTCTCCATGCGGATCGCGGCCAGTTCGTTAATGTCGAAAAACCGCCGATAATTGATCTCCTCAGACGCGACACGCCAATCACAGAGCCGGTAGGCCTGACGACTGAGAAGCTCATCCAGTAAATCGAAGCTCGCGGGGTCACCTTTTGTTCCGTTAAAGCGATGCACGTTCTCTTCGATGAACATCCGGATCGTCGCGCTACTCTCAACTAGCGTGGCGAGGCGGCGCCTGGTGATCTCCTTCTCCCGGTACAGTTCGGCGATCGATTCCGGCGTCCGGTCGTGCCGCGACGGCAGGTGGCGCAACGCGGTGATAATACTTTCCAGTTCAAGCACATCGGAATGGGCTGCACCTGCCTTCTCCTTCAATGAGTCGAGTTGATGCGACAGAATCCTGGCCGACGATTTCGGTCCAATAGGCAGGCAGTGCTGGTAATACCGAATCAGAAATCGCCCGTTCTCGTAGGCCAGATGCAGTTGCTGATCCTCCAGCACGACTCCGTAGTGATCGACGAGAATCGGCAGCAGGACTTTATCGCGCAACTCGGCCTTCAACGACGCCCAGTCGATGTCAAAGAACGACGCGTAGGTCGAACTGGGACCATTCTCCAACACATCCTGCCACCAACGGTTTATTTGCAACGCAATGCTCATATGATTCGGAACCACATCAAGGAGTTGCCCCATTCCACGTTGGTGCAACTCACTGACCATGGCACCGTAATCCTCCTCTGTCCCGATCTCCGGATTCAGGACGGTCGGATCGACGACGTCATACCCGTGCATGCTCCCGGGGACGCTGGCAAAATAGGGTGAGCAATACAGATCCGTGATCCCGAGATCGTGCAGATAGGGAACTCGTTTGACGACGTCGCGAAACGTGCAACTGTGATTCAGCTGAATCCGGTAGGTCGAGACGGGAATGCGTGGGTGGACAACCATCGTGGCGCCTGTTCCGTTCCTAACCAGTGTATAACCATCCCGATCCTTGTTCCACTCTTCTCCTTTTGCGGATATCCCACTCATGGCGACAAGGACACCCCTCTCAGGCATTAGATCCGGGATTACTGTTCGGGCGCGCTGAACCCAAATTTCGTACCGGATCAAGTCTTATGGTCGAATGAGAGGAAGACCCATGCGCTGTAAGGGGGAATCGTCAGGGAGGTGCCTTGGGGAGGGACGATCAATTCCCGCCCCATGTGCTCCTGACCCCGCCCCCCGAATTCCAGCAGGCAGGAATCAAGAAGCAGATGCCAGGTCCCGACAGGCTTTTCGAGCTTAACGGTCACGTGAATGGGGTTGAACCCGAAAACCAGTAATGCCTGGTCATGCGAAGGCCCCCACCGATGCAGGATCAACACCTTTTCCTGCTCCTGAGCCCACACCGCATACTCTGAAGACCTAGCCTCGTGTGCCGCCAAGACGGGATTGGACTTTCTCAGCCGTACGAGGGCGCTGGTCCAACGAAGCAATCCTGCCTGCCGGTCGTCCAACCCCTTTGGATTCACACGGGACCGCTCGAACGTCGCCGGATCTTGGGGGTCAGGTATCCGATCCGCATTCCACCCAAATTGCGCAAACTCTTGTTGTCGACCTTTCCTCACCGCTTCAATCAATGCGGCATCGCCATGGTCGATGAAGTATTGAAACGGGGCGACCTCACCGTATTCCTCCCCCATGAACAACATCGGAATTTGGGGTGAGAGTAGGACCAGCGACAGTGAAACCTTCACGGCCTCAAGCGGAAGCTGCGTGGTCAATCGATCGCCCTCCGCCCGATTTCCGATCTGGTCATGATTCTGGGCGAACACGATAAACTGCGAGGGTCGACAATGTGCGGACGAGTTTCCATGGAGGTGACGACGGTAGGAAGAGTACCGGCCGTTGTAAACGAATCCCTCTTGCACAGCCGTGGTTAAATCACGGAATCCTTGAAAATCTTCGTAATAGCCATTCCGTTCCCCTGTGAGCACAACCCGCAGAGCATGGTGAAAATCGTCGTTCCACTGACCGTCGAGTCCGTATCCGCCGACGGAAGGGGGATCGATGACTTTCGTATCGTTCAAGCTGCTTTCGGCAATTACAACAATCTGCCGGTCCAACGCCTCGGCCTGCACATGAACCGCCGCGGCGATTTCTTTCAGAATATGCCTGGCGCTGAAGTCGTAGATCCCGTGAATCGCATCGAGTCGAAGGGCATCGATATGGTACTCGGTCACCCAATAGAGGGCATTACTGACGAAATAATGCCGGACATGGTCGCTGTCGGGCCCATCGAAGTTGATGGCGGATCCCCAAGGTGTTCGATAGCGGTCAGTGAAATAGGGACCGAAGTCGCCGAGATAATTTCCCTCGGGGCCAAGGTGGTTGTAGACGACGTCGAGCACCACAGCCACGCCCACGGCATGGCAGGCATCGACCAACCGCTTCAACCCGTCAGGACCGCCATAGGTCGATTGCGGGGCAAAAGGAAACACGCCGTCGTAGCCCCAATTGCGGCTTCCGGGAAATTGGGCGACCGGCATGAGTTCGATAGCCGTAATCCCCACCGTGTTTTTGAGATAAGACAAGTGGGGAATGATCGCATCGAACGTGCCTTCGGGAGTGAACGTTCCGACATGCAGCTCGTAAATGATGAAGTCCTTTAGCGGGAGGCCCTCCCATGATGTGTCCGTCCAGGCAAACGATGTGGGATCCACGACCATAGAGGGACCATGGACGCCGTCAGGCTGAAACCGGGATGCCGGGTCGGGGCGTTCTTTCGATCCATCAAGGACATACCGGTATCGGGCTCCGGGGTGAACTTCAACCAGAACCACTTCATGATATCCTTGGCCGTCGGCATGCATGGTCACTGGTGCTCGATCGCGCTCGATCACCCAGACCGCCACAGAGCGCGCCTGTGGCGCCCACACACGAAACCTCGCTGCGTCTGGACCGATGGGGGTCGCCCCGATATCCAGGGTCCATGGCTGTCGCACCTCAAATCTGCCCTTTCGTGTTGAACGGTCCCAAGATTCTGCCCCGTTCCTGACGACACAGGAGGCCTTGTGCAAGTCTAGCCGTATGGTTATACATAGAAGCTAGCCTGCGCAACTAGGTATTCTGGAGAAAACCATGCGAGTCTGGCCGGGAAAACCCTACCCCCTAGGCGCGACCTGGAACGGCGAAGGGGTCAACTTCGCGCTGTTCTCCGAGAATGCAACGGCTGTGGAGCTCTGCCTCTTTGATGGGCCCGACTCCGTGCAGGAGTCGCACCGGGTTCGCCTGGAAGAGCGGACAAACCAAATCTGGCACGCCTATCTGCCCGGTCTGTGGCCAGGCCAGCACTATGGATACCGCATCCATGGACCGTATGCGCCGGAAGAGGGGCATCGCTTCAATCCGCACAAGCTCCTCCTCGATCCCTACGCGAAATCCATTGCCGGAACGATCAAATGGTCAGACGCGATGTTTGGCTATCGGATCGGTGATGACAAGGCTGATCTGTCGTTCGATACCAGAGACAATGCCGGGAGCATCCCCAAATGCGTCGTCATTGACCAGGCGTTTACCTGGGGCGGGGATCGACAACTCAACATCCCGTGGGACCGGACCACCATCTATGAGATGCATGTGAAGGGATTCACGGCCCGCCATCCGGACATCCCCGATGAAATGCGCGGGACGTATGCCGCGTTGACCACTCCAGCGGTCATCGATCACCTGTTGGCGTTGGGCGTAACGGCCGTCGAACTGTTGCCGGTCCATTATTTCGTCGATGACAAGCACCTTGTGGACCGCAAACTGACAAATTACTGGGGCTACAATACGATCGGCTTCTTCGCTCCTGAAATTCGCTATGCCAGATCGCCCGTCCGCGGCCGCCCGGTCCGGGAATTCAAGACCATGGTGAAAACCTTCCATAGCGCCGGGATCGAAGTCATCCTCGACGTCGTCTACAACCATACGGCCGAGGGGAATCAGCTCGGCCCGACGATGTGCTTCCGAGGAATCGACAATGCGTCGTACTATCGGCTGGTGGAGGAAGACAAGCGGTACTACATGGATTACACAGGATGCGGAAACACGTTAAACGTGACGCATCCCCGCGCCCTGCAACTGACCATGGACAGTCTCCGCTATTGGGTGTTGGACATGCATGTGGACGGTTTTCGGTTCGATCTGGCCTCAGCCCTCGCGCGGGAGGTGCATGCGGTAGATCGGTTGGGCGCGTTCTTTGACATTCTCCACCAAGATCCGATCTTGTCCCAGGTGAAATTGATCGCGGAGCCATGGGATATCGGCGAAGGCGGATATCAGGTCGGCAATTTTCCCCCCGGGTGGGCGGAATGGAACGGGAAATACCGGGACGTCATCCGCCGCTACGTCAAGGGCGATGGGGGGCAAGTAGCCGAGCTCGCGTACCGCTTGACCGGGAGCAGCGACCTCTACAGCACCAGCGGGCGTCGCCCATACGCCAGCGTTAATTTCATCACGGCGCACGACGGATTCACGCTCCACGACCTCGTCTCGTACGATCACAAGCATAACGAAGAGAACGGCGAGCAGAATCGTGACGGGACAGACGACAATGCGAGCTGGAATTGCGGAGCGGAAGGACCGACGGACGATCCGGCCGTTCTGACGTTGCGCGCCCGGCAGAAACGGAATTTTCTGTCGTTACTCTTTCTCTCACAAGGCGTCCCGATGCTCTGTGGGGGCGATGAACTTGGACGGACCCAGAGGGGAAACAACAACTCCTATTGCCAGGATAACGAGATGAGCTGGTTTGATTGGAAGCTGAACGGACAAGAACGTGAGTTGCTGGCCCTGGTTCAAAAACTGATCGCCTTCCGAAAGGCCCACCCTGTACTGCGACGTCGCCTTTTTTTCCAAGGCCGACACATCCGCGGTTCGGAAGTCAAAGACCTTTCATGGTTCCGACCGGACGGCAAAGAATTGTCTGACGAGGACTGGAACGCGGGCTACGTGCGGTCCCTGGCCTTGCGACTTGCCGGCGACGCGATCAGCGAAACGAATGAAAAGGGACGCCCAATCACGGACGAAACGCTGTTGATGCTGCTAAACGCGCACCATGAGCCTTTGGCCTTTACACTCCCAGCACACAAGCGCGGAGTCATCTGGCAACTGGTTCTCGATACGTCCGTGACAGCCGCGAGCGACCCACGTCCCACGATTTTCAAGGGGGGTGAACAGTACCTCTTGGAAGCCCGCACGATTGCCATCCTCAAGCTGAGTCATAAGGATCGACGGAGCGTGCCCGTACGCGACCTGCTCCATGCCGGATAGCCCC
>Ga0126373_10001490_pt1 | contig 16660 bp, 13 predicted proteins | sample PanSoiMetPlot_11_FD_92545 | JGI IMG/M metagenome (GOLD analysis project Ga0126373, IMG submission 92545) | Tropical forest soil microbial communities from Panama - MetaG Plot_11 | ecosystem: Environmental > Terrestrial > Soil > Tropical forest > Bulk soil | place: Panama | collected 2016-02-17 | reverse complement strand
CCTGCTGCGGCCGCGCCACCGCCGTTTCCGGCGAGATAGCGCATCGCAGTGGCTGCGAGGCCATCGAGCGCCCCACCGCCGTTCGAACCGCTCGCAACGAGGATGTCAGGCACGAATTTCGAGGTGCCGTCAGCGAGTGACGTGACGATATTCACTAGCGCTGTGGCGCTCGAGCCCAGCGCGCGGACTTGCGCTTCGTAGCCGCGAGCACGAGCCAGGCCGACCGCTTCGACTTCCGCCCCGCGCGCAGTGCCGGTCTGCCGAATGAACTCGGCTTCGCCACGGGCTTCTTCAGTCCGAGCGTTGGCATTGTTTGTCTTGATGTCCACACCGACTTTTGATTTGGCAAGATCGGCCTGCATCTCCGCAGTGCCTTTGGCGTTTTCCATGGCGATGCGTTCTTCCTGAGCGGAGCGCTGCTTTTTATAGGTTTCGATCTCCTGATTGGCGATCTCGCGCTCGGTAAGGACTTTCACCAAGTCTTCGGGCAGGATCACGTCCTGAATATAGACGCCGCGCGTTTCGACCTTATATTGATCCAGTTGTTCTCTGATGTGCGCAAAAGCCTCTTCCTGCACTTGCTGGCGAGTTTCGATAAACCGAATGGCCGGCATGCTTTGCAGTTTGTCGCGGAAATGATTGCCAACAGCGGCTTGTAGGACTTCGTTGACGAGATTCAGCATGGTGCCGACCATGGAGATGACGCGCGGGGCATTTGTGTCGGGCACATGGATCTGCACTTGCAGATCAATGTGAAACACGAAGCCTTCGTTGCTCTTGGCAACGATTTGGCTTAGTTGGGCGTCGAGATTGTGCGCTTGCGAAACTTCGTCGGCCCAATTCAACGTGAGAATCGAAGTGGGAACAATTTCCGCTTGATAGCAGCGCGGATTGAGCGGATATTTCCCAGTGCGAAGCGCCTCTTGCCAGATTCCGCGATGACCCGGGCGAACAAGCGAGCCGAACTTAAAGTCTGAGCCGGAAATGTCTTCCGTGGGCAGGCCAACATAGGCTTTGATGACGGCAACTTGACCTTGCTGCACGACGAGCATCCAAACCAGTTCGACGGAAACGAGAAACGGATTGAGAGCATAGGCGCCGTAGAGCAGCGGATCATGCTGCAGGCCGATGCGCCCGCCATTGTCGAGGAACGCCTGAAAGTCCTGATAGTTGTTGTGAAGATTGTTTTTGTTGCCCAGCAGAACCTCGATGATTTGGCCGTCGGTCGCGCTGGCCTTTTCCATTTTGTCGATGTCAGCGAACCCGCCGAGGCGGCTGGCGATGTCGCCAGAAGGGAGCGGGTCGCCTTCGTAGGTGGTGACGATGCCGACCATGTCCATTAGCGCGCCGTCCGCGCCACAAGGCTTCGGCTCAATGCGGACAAGGTCGAGTTGCGCAGGGCGCAGGCCAAATGCTTCCGGCGTGAGTCTGCCACCGCTGCGGGCGCGAAGGTCGGGCGAAATCGGCAAGCCGTAGACTTGCGATTTGGTGACGACCAGGAAGCCGACGGGATGAATCGGCGCAAGGGTTCCCGGAGGAAACACGGGGCGCTGGACGCCCTTTTGTCCGCCCGCTTTGACGAAGTTGCGGAGGTCCGAGAAATTGCCAAATTCTTTTTTGTAGACGGCGGATTTTGCGCCGATCGGAAGCGGCGCGCCAACCTGCGAAATGACGACGCCGACTTCGCCGGCAGGAACTTGCACCCAAGGGAACTTCCTCACTTCATAAAAAAGAATGGACTTCCAGCGCAGGCCAGGCATGAGCAGGTCGGCTTGATAGCCCGCTTCGCCTTCGAAGGCGATGGCGTTGTCTTGCGAGAGCTTCTTGTGCGAGATGCGCTTGAGGACGAGGCCCACTTCCGCGGGGCCGATGCGGCGGGTGGAACCTGCGATATAGGCAAGAATGATGACGACGGCGATAGCAATCCACATTATGTACGGAAGACCGAACAGCATGGTGTTTCTCCCTTATGCCAGTGTGCGGTCATCATGCTACCAGAGTATCCGAGATGTCAAATTACGCGAGAGTGATGACAGAGATCACAAGCACAGGGCTCATACTACTGCGGCGGGGTGCCGTCGGTGACTTCGCGGACGATTTGGCGGGCGATTTCCTCGTCTTCTGGAAGAACGCGGACGGCGAAAGGAGCGGCGGGCTTATCGGCGGGCTTGTTTGTATGGGTGGCGGCACCAGCTTCCTCGTCGGAGTACGGAGTGCGGAGGTAGCAGTTGACGCCGATTTCGGCGAGGCAGGATTTCAGTACGTCGGCTAAAGTTTCGTTGTCGCCGGACCAGATTTCGGCGCTGGCATCTTCGGGATGGAGTTCACGAGCGACGTATTCGTGGCGAATGTCATCGGGGCCTTCGTCGCTTTCGTCAGGCAGCGCGTCGGCTGCGTCATCCCCTTCGTTTTCGGCGTCGTTCGCGCTGGATGCTGCGGCGTCCGCATTCAACGGATTGGCGAGCACGGCATCGAGAATGGGCTGCGCCTGCGGCAAATTCGCGACAGGAACCCAGACTTCCAGATCGCCGTGCTGAGAAGTGAAGACCAGGCGCGCGTCGAGTTCCTCTTTGTTGTAGGGAATTTGCGCGTCGTCGAGGGCGGTAGTGAGCGCGGAAAAGACGCCGCCGTTGGCGCCGCTCCAGAGGAGCGTGGGATGGTCCATCTGCGCGGCGGTCGGCGGAGGCGTGTGGTCGACTTCCTCTTCGGTTGGCAGAGTTTCTACGAGGTCGACATCGCACGTATTGCAGTGCGTAAAACCGCGGCGGAATTCGTATTTGCACTCGGGGCAGAACATTCCGAATGAATTTTACAACGCGCGAGGACGTTTGCAAATCTCGGCGCGGGCGTTACTGCTTCGTGTGAAACGAACTCAGCGAGAATGTGCCGAGCAGCACCTGAGCTTCGTCGGGGTCAAGGGCCTGGAGCTCGACTTCAGCGTGCGTTACGTACTCGGAGTCGTGTTCACCGCCCGAGTGGTCCATTTTTGTGATGTCCTGTGCGCGAAAATAATAGATTTTGCCGGCCTCAGCGGTTAGGTGAGCGGCGGCGGTGTCCCGTTTAGGGACCGCAAAAGACATGCCAAAATGCACGGATTGCCAGTTGGCGCAAAGGTGGTGTTCGCCGGGATCGACGGCGACATAAAAGTAAGAATTGGCGTGAGTAGCGCCAGCCCATGAGCCGTCGATACCGAAGCGAGTGGTGGGGCGCACACCGCCTTGGAATTTGAGATCGTCCTGCAGAAAGAACACAAGAGCTTTCCCGGCTTCAGGCGTAGGGGAAGGATGCTGGGCCTTGGTTGTGGTGACGTCGAATTTGATATTGGCTGGACCGCATCCGGGCCCAGACTGTGCGCTTACCAGCGCGGGGCACATCAGCAAAAGTGAAGCAATGAGAGTTACGCGGGCTCGGGTCACTTTAGCCTCCCAATGCGAAGTGGACCGCCAATACTTCCTGTCTATGAGACGTATTACCGCACAAGAGGTTGCAGGGTACGCGCGTAACGATCAATCCATCGAATGGCGTTACGGACGCTCCACCGCCATGGCGACGGCGTTGCCTCCGCCGAGGCAGAGTGCCGCGATGCCGCGCTTCAGGTTACGCCGCTGCAATTCGTAGAGGAGCGTAACGAGGATACGTGCGCCGCTTGCTCCGATGGGATGGCCGAGCGCAACCGCGCCCCCGTTCACATTGATTTTTTCCGGATTGAGCTTCAGTTCACGCGCGACGGCCATGGCCTGCACGGCGAACGCTTCGTTCAGTTCGATCAGGTCGACATCCTTGTCGCGATCCCAGCCAGTTTTCTTGAGGAGCTTGTTGACGGCCTCGACGGGCGCCATCATCACCCACTTCGGCTCGACTCCGCCGACGGACTGCGCGACGATGCGCGCCATAGGCTCTTTGCCGAGGCGCTGCGCGTTGCGTTCGCTGGTGACGACGACCGCCGCGGCGCCGTCGTTTGTGCCGGGCGCGTTGCCGGCGGTAACAGTGCCGTCTTTTTTGAACGCAGGACGCAGTTTGCCAAGGGCTTCGAGCGAAGTGTCTTCGCGCGGCGTTTCGTCCTTGCTGATGACAACGGGCGCGTCCTTTTTCTGTGGAATTTCGACGGGCACGATTTGCGGTTCGAAGAAGCACGACTTCATCGCGCACACGGCCTTCTGGTGACTTTCGAGAGCGTACTGATCCTGCTCTGCGCGGGAAATTTTGTACTTTTCGGCGACAAGCTCGGCTGTGATTCCCATATGGTAGTCCTCGTAGACTTCCCAGAGGCCATCGTGGACCATCGAGTCGATGAGCTGGCCGTTGCCGAGGCGATAACCGGTGCGCGCTTGCATGAGGAGGTATGGGCAATTCGACATGGACTCCATGCCGCCAGCGACGAGAATTTCTGATTCGCCGGTGATGACAGCTTGCGCTGCGAGGCCGACCGACTTAAGGCCCGAACCACACACTTTGTTGATGGTCATCGCGGCGACGTGATAATCGAGGCCACCCTTGAGCGCGGCCTGTCGCGCGGGATTCTGGCCGATGCCCGCTTGGACGACGTTGCCCATGATGCATTCGTCGACGGATTTGGGGTCGATTCCAGCGCGGCGCACGGCTTCGGCGACCACCTTCGCGCCCAGTTCCGGCGCGGTGAGCGAAGAAAGTCCGCCCATGAATTTTCCCATCGGAGTACGCACGGCGCTCAAAATGACGGGCTGTTCGTTTGCTGGTTGCGATGACTGCGGCATGATGAAAGCTCCTTGTCGGTTGCTACAAGCTTTTGATTATAAAGCGGCGGAAATGATGCGGTCAATTTGCCGCGATTAATGCCAATCTCCTCAAGCTATAGTGATATTCTCAGTCACCCTTATTCGTACTGAAGAGCTGAAGGAATTCCAATTCGCCGATGCCTTCTCTTTCCTTCATGATGAGTGGTCCAGCTTCGTGGCAATACTGGCTGCGTCTGGGAGTCGGGCTGGTCGTCGGAGTCTATCTGGCGAGACAGGTCCGCAAACCGTCGCGATGGCTCGGCCGGCCGTTCACTTGGATGATGAACCGCTCGCATTCCAATCTGACGGATTGGGGCCTGAAGCATGTTCAGGTTGACAAGAATTTTACCGTGCTCGACATCGGCTGCGGTGGCGGAAGGACCATTCAGAAACTGGCAGCCATCGCAACGGAGGGCAAAGTTCACGGCGTAGATTACGCTGCGGGGAGCGTCGCCGCGTCGCGCGCGAAAAATGCGGGTGCTATACGCGACGGGCGCGTCAACATCCAGCAAGGCTCCGTTTCCCAGCTTCCCTTTGCGGACAATATGTTCGACGTGGCCACAGCCATCGAAACGCAATATTACTGGCCTGACCTGCCGGATGATATGCGCGAAATCTTACGCGTGCTGAAGCCCGGCGGCACGCTACTGGTCATCGCCGAAACCTACAGAGGCGGTAAAGGCAGCGGAGTTACTGGCCCGGTGATGAAGCTGCTGGGTTCCTCGAGCCTGAGCGCCGACGACCAGCGCGAGCTGTTCACGAAAGCCGGCTATAGCGAAGTTCAAATTTTCGAGGAAAAGAGAAAGGGTTGGATCTGCGCAAGAGGCGGAAAGCCGTCTTCCAACTTCGAGCCCGGCACACAGGCAAAATAACGACGCGGGCTACAACCCGTCTAGATCGGTTGCAAGGGCCGCGGGCTGGAGCGCCTTCCGGCATTCGAGACCGCCAAGATGGTGGGCAGCAAATCCTCAACGAGCTTCGTCTTTGAGACAAAAGCCTTTGCGCCAATCTCATCGAGCTGGGCGCGAGGCATCTCCGAGAGATTCTGCGTGATGATAATCACGTCCGTTTGCGGAGTTTCCTGTCGAATGATGCGCGTCGCTTCGATGCCGTTCATCCTTGGCATCGATAGGTCCATCAAGACCAAATCTGGTCGCAACTCGCGGTTCTTTTCGATGGCATCGATTCCGTCGGTAGCCTGACCGCAGACCGAAAAGTCGGGCCGACTCTCCAAAAGAGAACGGATCCCACGCCTTACCGCTTCATGGTCATCGACAATCAGGATACGCACCGACAATACGGCTCCACGGTCTTATTGAATTCGATCCCGTTCGGACACACAACATTCAATATGGACACGGAACCCAAGGACAATGAATACCTGTTTCGCTGTATTCGCGGCGCTTTGAACCCTGAATTCCAGCGCATTTCGCGATTCATTTGCGAATTTGGCGCTCGCGCGGAAGCGAGTTAGAATTCACATCTCAACAGGATGCCAGCCACACCTTCAGACGCTCTTGCCGAATTGAACGCCGAACAGGCCGCAGTGGTGGAACACGGCGAAGGGCCGCTGCTCGTCGTCGCGGGTGCGGGCACGGGAAAAACGCGCGTCATCACGCAGCGCATTTGCCGCCTGCTCGAAAGCGACTCGAATCTCTCCGGCGAAAATATTCTCGGCCTGACATTTACCGACAAGGCTGCGGCCGAAATGAAGTCGCGTGTGCTGAAATTCGCCGGCTCGCGCGCCGACGGCGTGTGGCTCAGCACATTTCATAAGTTCTGCCTGGAAAAAGTGCTGCGCGAGGCCAGTCCAGGGTTGCAGGCTATCGAGCCGGTGGAGCATTGGATTCTGCTGCGCAAGAACATCCGCGAGCTTGCGTTGAAGCATTACACGCGATTGGCGGAGCCCGGCGAATTCCTGAGCGCCTTTGAAAAGTTCTTTTCCCGCTGCCAGGATGAGCTGGTCACGCCCGAGGATTATCAGCGTTACGCGGACGGTTTGCGGCACTTCTATGAAGCACAGAAGGGTGCGCTCGACGAAGAAGCGCGACTGGCCGAAGAGGAAAATCTGGCGCGGGTCGAGGAAGTGTCACGTGCATATCGCACGAGCGAACGGCTGCAACGCGAACGCAACCTCATCACGTTCGGCGGGCAGTTGTTGCGTTCCGTGGAATTGCTGCGCACGGACGAAAATAGACTTGCAGCGCTGCGCGAACAGTATCGCTACGTCTTAGTGGACGAGTTTCAGGACACGAACATTGCGCAACTGGAATTGCTCTGGCTGCTCGCGGGTGAACGGCGGAACATTCTCGCCGTCGGCGACGACAGCCAAGCGATCTACCGATTCCGCGGGGCGTCGTTCGGCAGCTTCACGATTTTCCTGCAGCGGTTCTGCGGCGCGGCGAAAGAAACGGCAGCGATCGAATTACCGCTGAAGTCGCTCACGCGCAACTACCGCTCGACGAAGCGCATTCTCGATGTTGCCAGCGAAGTGATTCAGCACAACGAACGGCCAACGTTTCTGCCGCACAAGGCGCTCGTCACGGATAATCCGGCCGGCGAAAAGATTCGCATCGTGGAATTTGCGACGCCGGAGGAAGAAGCGCACTGGGTCGCCGGCGAAATCGAGCGGCTACACAAGTCGGGGCGAGCGTGGAAAAGTTGCGCCGTGTTGTACCGCAAGCACGCGAATCGCTCGGCAATCGTTGAAGTGCTGCGCCGCAAAAACATTCCTTTTGTGATTCGCGGACTGTCCGTTCTGTCGAGCACGCTGGTGCGGGATTTAGTCGCGTATCTACGACTGATTGCTGTGCCGTCCGACAACGTAGCGTGCGCCCGCGTGATGGCGGCGCCGTACTGGAAATTCGACCCAAGCGATCTGGTGCGCCTGGCGGAGCGCGCGAAGAAAAGCAAATCGCTCACGGACGCGCTGGAATCGCCGCAGCAGGAATTCGCGTTTGCCTCGCACGCGAAAGTTGCGGAACTGCTCGCGTTCCTAAAACGCTTGCGGCAACTCGCCTCGCGCGCGCCGGCGAGGACGGTCTTCGACACGCTCGTGGCGGAGCTGGCGCTGTCACCTCTGCCGTCGGATGCGGACCGACTTCATCTGGAACGCTTCGCCGACTTTTTGGCGAAGTGGGAATCGAAGACCGAAGAGAAATCGCTTGCCGCGTTCATCGAGTATTTCGATTTCTTCCTGCAAGCCAATGGCGACATCGACCAAACCGAAGAGAGCGCAGACGATGCAGTGCAACTGATGACGGTGCACACAGCGAAGGGCATGGAGTTCGACCATGTGTTCGTACTCGCTGTTTCCGAGGGGGATTTTCCCGCGCGGCCGCAGACACCGGTACTGGAATTTCCCGCCGCGCTGATGAAGGAAGAGCGGCCCAAGGGCGAATTTCGCATTCAAGAGGAGCGTCGTCTCTTTTACGTCGCGCTGACGCGAGCCCGGCGGCTGCTCACGATTTCAACGGTCATCAACAAACGGAAAAAGCCGTCGCCGTTCCTCGAAGACATCCTTGCCGATCCGCGGCTCAAGAAAGCCCACGCGGAACAACTGACTCCGAGAGTTCAATTGCCGAAAGACGAAGAAACCGTAGGGTCTTTTCCCGCGCACCCGCTGTTTCCGCAGCTCTTTCCTGCGATTCCCGACGATTCGCGCGCATATTCACGAATCGCGCTGTGGGCGAAGGCATATCATCCGCCCAGCAGCGAGCCATTGCAGTTGAGCGCGTCTGCCATCGAGACTTATCGCACATGTCCGATGAAGTATTTGCTGCAGCAAGTTTGGGGAATTCGCGGCGAGCCGCAGGGCGCGATGACCTTCGGCAACGTGATGCATCTGATGATACGCGAATTTGTGCGCGAGATTCGTAAAGGCCGGAAAGTCTCCTTTGAAGACGTCTCGGCAATATTCGATCGCGAATGGCACGCGGCAGGGTTTCAAGACGATTATCAGGAGCAGGAATACCGCAAGGCCGGACTCGAACAGCTGCAAGCTTTCTGCGAAAGCTACACCGGCGCTCCCGCAGACGTGCTACATCAGGAAAAGGCGTTCGAGCTTGCTCTCGACCCCAATGTGGTGGTCTTCGGGCGTATGGACCAGATCAATCGCCTCGGCCCAAAGACGATTGAAATCGTGGACTACAAAACCGGAAACCCGAAGCGCGACAAGCAGGCCAAAGACAGTTTGCAGTTGAGCCTGTACGCGCTCGCGGCGCAGGAAGTATTCGAACTCGATGCCGAACGCCTCGTCTTTTACAACCTGACGACCAACGAAGCTGTTGCCACCACGCGCGACGCGAAAGCTTTGAACAAAGCAAAGGCCATCGTCGCCGAAGTTGCGGACGAAATCCGCGCCGGCGAATTCCCTGCCCGTCCGGGCTTTAGCTGCCGCTACTGCGATTACCAACCGATCTGCCCCGCGCACGAACAGCTGATCTCGATTGCCAGAAGCCCCAACTGAAATTTCTCGCCAAAACAAAAAGGGCGGCGTTTCCGCCGCCCCGAAGTTTGCTTTTTTGACCGCCGGAACTTCTATCCGGCTGTCGCGCGCATTCAACTGCTTTGAAGCATTCTCCCGACGAGCCAGCCGCGAAACTGAACGCGCATCCGACTCGCTCCATCTTTTTTACGTTTCACTCTCCACAATGTCAAGAAAAAATCTCGGCGCGAGGCGAAGTGGTCAGCGTGAGAGCGTCGCGCAATAACCCTTGCGCGCGGTCACGTTCAGGCCCGGTCGTTCCACTCGAACTTCGATTGTATGACAGTTGCCGTGGCCAACCGTGTTCGTAGGATCGAATCCCAGCGTATATTGGTTGCGCGCTTCTTCCACCAGCTTCGAATACAGCGCTTCCATTCGATTCGGGCTGCTCGCCGCGATTACATCGCCTCCGGTGGAATTCGTGTACTGCGACAGCCGCCCAGCGCCGCGCAACGCAAGCACGTCGGCGGGCGAATCGACCGAGACGGCATAGACAGTGACGTTCGCGGAGAACAGAAGCTGCAGAGTGTTGTTGAAGCTCCACTGATTGTGGCGATCGTTCGTGCCGTCGGAAACAATCACGATGATTTTGCGCCTGTCCTTCGAACGCGTGCGCAGCATTTCCGCAGCATAGTGCACTGCATCGTCCAGATGCTTGGTCACGCCGCTGTAATTCGCGCCCGTCATCGGATTGCCGGGCGCTCCGTCGATTGTGTGACCGTTAATCATCGGCGGAGACATGATCGTACTGGAAGGCGACCCGGGAACGCGCGAATCAAGCGCGTCTTTTGGATTCGTGCGAATCTCTTTGAGCTTGGCGAAAAGCGCGTCGTTGTTCGGCGTGAAATCGAGAACCGTTTTCGGATACTCGTCAAAACGTACCAAGGCAACTTCATCGCTTGCGGAGAATCCGGCGGCGATGCTATCCAAACTCTTCAGCACCTTTTGCGAGTCACCGGTGGGCAGGTCGTCATCGAGGAGCACAACGGCTGAAACCGGGAACGCCTCGTCCCAGAAATTCTTGATCTGCTGTTCTTTGTCGTCTTGGAAGATGCGGAAATCGTTCTGCTGCAAATCCGGCACGAGATCTCCGTCAGCGTTCTTCACCGTTACAGGCACGAGCACCACTTTGGTGGTGATACGCAGAGTCGCGGGCTTTTGAGGCTGTGTGGACGGATTCTGCGCTGTGGCTTGCGCGGGTTTTGCCGGTTGAGGCGCGGCCGCCTGACTGCCCGATTGGGCGGCGCTCGCGCGAGGATTTGTTGTCTGAGCGAGCGCACACGCAGGCAGCAACAACAGTGCGCACATCGTGAATGTTTTTTTCATTCCCCCGCCCCAACGTGCGGTTAACCTTAGTTCGTGAAATTCCCGAAGCTGCTACAACGAGGACGCATCCGTTCGGGCCTAATCAGCATCGTAGTATCCGCAATGAGAAAGCGCAACAAATATACAGGCGCTTTGCGGGTCACAGCAGCGCTAGCAGCATGGCTTACGATCGTTGCCTTCGGCCCTCAATTTAGGATGCCGCGTTTCGCGAGCATGCTGTCCACGCATGCTCAGATCCCCGTGCAGATTCCTCCGAAGCAACAGCAGCAATCACCGACGAAAGAGGTTCCGCAGGTCGGCGAAAAGAAAATCAACGTTAACCTGGTACGTCTCTACGTCACCGTGCGCGACAAACACAACGCCATCGTCACGAACCTCCAGAAAGAAGACTTCAAAGTCTACGAAGACGGCGTCGAACAAAAAATTGCGTTTTTCTCCAAAGACATGACCGACCCCATCACGCTGGCAATGATGGTCGATACCAGCGGCAGCCAAGAGCACTTGCTCGATGCCGAGAAAGCCACGGCGGGACGCTTCTTGAAAGACATTCTGAAGAAAGACGACCTCGCGACAGTGATTTCATTCGACACGACCGTGAATATGCTCGCGGATTTTACGGACGATCAGAGTGTTCTTCAAAGCGCGATCGACAAAGCGCAGATCAATGCTCCGGTTGCACTGGGTCCGACGAGCGGTGACATCCCAGGGACTGTTCTCTACGATGCCATCGATCAGATTTGCAGCGGGAAGCTGCCCGAAGAAACCGGCCGCAAAGCGCTGATCATTTTGACGGACGCACAGGACGAAGGCAGCCAGGACACGCTGCATACCGCCATCTATGCTGCACAGGAGTCGAACGCTGTGATTCACGTCCTACTCATCGCCGAACGCTCGGGCTACTTCATGAGCGGCCAGATGTACAACGGCGGCATGGTGGCTCACGAAATGGCGGAACAAACCGGCGGCCGCGTGATCTCGATTCGCAATAACGATGATTTGGATAAGGCCTTCGATCAGATTTCAGAAGAGCTGCGCAGCCAGTATATTGTCGCCTACTACCCTTCCAACGCGGCCGCAGATGGCAAGTACCGCAAGGTGAAAGTGACGGCATCGCAGAGCATGAAAGTATTGACGCGCGAAGGCTACTACGCGCCCACGTACGCCTCGCACTAATCCACGAAGCCACAGAAAATTCAGGCGCGTTATGGGTGCTCTGTTCCAGCTACGCTCGTCGCGGGAGAAGTGACCGGCGCGGTCGCGTAATATCCCTTGCGAGAGCGCACCGTTAGGCCTTTGCGGAGAACCTTCAAGTCCACTTTATGAAATTGCCCGTCGGCCTCTTTGTAAGGCGGCCTGTACCCGATGAGATACTGGCTGCGCAACTCCTCGCCAATATCGAGAAATGATTGCGCTAAGTCGTCCACGCGAAACGGAAAAAACGCCCGGCCACCCGTCTCGTCCGAAAGCTCTTTCAGGATTTTGTCGCCTTCGGAGAATTGCACTTTCTGCGGAGTCTCTGTGTCCGTTTCAACCCAATCATTGTTGCTGCTGACGGTGTAGATCGAAACGCCGCTGCGGTCCGCCATTTCAATAGCATCGCTCAAAGCATGGTCGCTCAAGTTGTCGTCCCCATCGCTGATGACCACGAGCACCCGGCGAACTTCCGCGCCCGCGGACGGGATCGGCGCATCCATCAGCCGCTCGCTCGCCAGATAAATCGCGTCGTTGAGCGCTGTGCCCCCGCCGGCGTTCTGTTTCTGGATCACTTCGCTCAACTGGCTCATGTCGCCGGTATAGTCCTGGACGACTTCGGGTTCGTTGTCGAACGTCATCACAAACGCCTGGTCCTGGCCGCGGCGAAGCACGTTGTAGAGAAAATCAATCGCAGCGTCCTGTTCGAAATGCAGACGCGCGCGAATGCTGTTTGAAGTATCCAGCAGGATTGCGATGCGCAGTGGAAGGTTCGCTTGGCGGCTGAAGAAAGTGATGGTCTGCTGCTGACCGTCCTCGAATACCTCGAATTCGTTCTGGGTCAGATCCGTCACAAACTTGTTACGATGGTCCGTGACCGCAGCAACCAGGTGAACTAGGCCAACATTGAAGCGCTGGCCCGGGGCGCGCGGCGGATTTTGCTGCTGCGACGGCGGAGGCGGCAACTGCTGCGCGGATGCAACGCCCGGCACGATAAAGAGGGCCAAAAACAAAGCCGCAACTAAAGTTCGCTTGTACACGAGAACCTCAAGATTATAGGTACGGCGCGAGCGCAGCGTCAACCGCCGTGCTCTGTACTCCCGCAGCGCGGGCCAGAACGCGCAAATATTCAGCCAGCTCCATCGGCAGCGGCGCGCGCACTTCAATTTCCTTCCCCGTTGTTGGATGCGCAAACTTGATCCTCGCAGCGTGGAGGAAATTGCGTCCCAGCGACGGCATGGGCGTCGACGCAACTTTCGGCTGGCGCGGCGCGCCGTACAGCGTGTCGCCAACCACCGGATGGCCGACTGCAGAAAAATGTACGCGAATCTGATGCGTGCGGCCCGTATGCAAGTCAGCTTCGACGAGCGTAAATCCAGGCAGACGCAAACGCACTCGCCAATCCGTGCGCGCCGCCCGCCCTTCCCTGCGCCGCGTGGTCATACGAATTCTACGATGCAAGTCGCGCGCGACGGGAAGCTCGATGCGCCCCGTACTTTCGTTCAACTTGCCGTGAACCAATGCGAGATACGTTTTTTCAACCTTGTGACTGCTGAATTGTTCTGCGAGCGCGCGATGCGCCAGATCATTTCGCGCAATCAGCAGCGCGCCCGAAGTTTCGCGGTCGAGGCGATGCACAATTCCCGGCCGCAACTCACCGCCGATGGAAGAAAGTTCGCCACGGCTGCCAAATTCATGCAACAGCGCGTTGACCATCGTGCCGCTCTTCGTTCCCGCGCCCGGATGCACAATCATTCCGGCCGGCTTGTTGACCACGGCGAGATCCTCGTCCTGATACAGAATGTCGAGAGGAATAGATTCCGCTTGCGTCGCGCTCGCCGACGGAGCCGGAATCTCAATGACGACGGCGTCGCCGTTCTCCACGCGGTACGAACGCTTACCTGTCGCGCCGTTCACCCTGACGCGGCCTTGGTCGACCAGAGACTGGATTCGAGTGCGGCTCAGTTCCGGCAGTTGCGCCGCAAGAAAACGATCCAACCGTTCGCCCGCGGTCTCGTCTGCGACAGCGAGCCGCATCACGCGTGCGGATTCGTGCCCATCCTCGGTGCGTCCGGGAGTTGTAGCTGCGGGGTTCATTGCCGCACGGGGACGGCATCGGTTCGGTGGACTGAGCGCGACTTTTTCGAGCCGCGCCGCCACATCCACGCGCCCGTGAAAATCAGCGCTAGGCTCACAATCTGCATCAGCGAAAACCGGCCGTGCGCCAACAGCGTGCGGCCCGGATCCCATCGCACAAATTCAATCGACCCGCGCTCGATCCCATACAGAAGAATGAACGTCGCAAATATCTCGCCTTCAAAGCGCTGCTTCCTTGCCAGCACGATCAAGATGAGGAAATTCACGAACTCCGCGCCCGCCTCGTAAAGCTGCGTGGGATGCAACGGGATGTTCAGCGGCGTGCCGACCAATTGCGCCGCGCGGGGATTGGTGAAGGTCACCGCCCAGGGCAAATAGGTGGGCTTGCCGTAGCAGCAGCCCGCCGCAAAACAGCCCAGACGCCCAATCGCGTGTCCCAGTGGCAATCCGGCGGAATAGCAATCGACGAGCTTTAGAAGGGAGATGCGCTGAAGGTGCGCATACACCAAAATGACAGCGAGCGCGCCGACAAATCCGCCGTAAAACGTTCCTCCGGATTGCAACGTAGCGCGCGCAAAAATTTCGTTCGCGTGATGCCAGAAATAGCTGCCGCTCGCGAGCACGAACCATATCTTTGCGCCGACCAACCCGCCCAGCACCATGTACACGCCGAGGTTCCACACCCCCTCCGGATCAATCTCCGCATGGGCGACCGCGTAGTGCCGCGCGTACCACAATCCCAGCAGCACGCCCGCCGCGACCAACACTCCGTACGTGTAAACAGGAATGCCGCCCCACGGCGTCGGAATGGTTCCCAGATACGGATGCATTGTTAGCCCAGCCCCTTTTGCTTGGTAGGACGGCCCCAATCGCGAAACAGTTCCATCAGCACCAGCGCCGCGCCGACCACAATCGCGGAGTCCGCAACATTGAACGTCGGCCAGTGATGATTCCCAACGTGCAAGTCGATGAAGTCCGTGACGCCGCGCCGCGTCAGCCGGTCGACAACATTCCCGACGGCTCCCCCGATAATAAGCGCCATGCCAATCTGGCCCACTCGCCCTCCGGCGCGCTCATCCGCCAGCAGCCAGAACAAAAAAACAATCACGCCCACGGAAAACAGCACAAGCAAAAAACGCACCGCCGGCGAATGCGCGTTCGCAAACATGCTAAACGCCACGCCAGGATTATGCGTGTGAATGAGATTCAGCAGGCCGGGGATGACGACGTGGAAGTAATCCGCTGTGGTGTATTTTTCGACGGCGTGTTTTGTGGCCTGATCTGCAGCAAGCACGAGTGCAATAATCAGCGCGAGCCAGCCCCATGCGATGCTGCGCGCGCCGGCCATACGCTACGAGCTCCCGTGAGTAGCGCTTGCGCCGCTTTCGATTTCCGCCAGAGCCGCCGTGCAACGCTCGCAAACGGTCGGATAGGCTTGGTTCTCGCCAACGTGCGCCGAATAATTCCAGCAGCGCTCGCATTTCTTGCCGTCCGCACGCCGCACTTCGATTTCATCAACGCCCGCGCCAGCCGAAGACGCCGGAGCGTTTCCATTCGACGAAACGAGATTCACTTGCGACACAATCAAGATCTGCGGCAGCCACGAAGCGTAATTTTTCAGCAAATCAAGCGTCTTTCCACCGGCGCGCATTTCTACTCGCGCTTCGAGCGCGCTGTTGATCAATTTCGCGTTCCGCGCTTCTTCGAGCTTCTTTAACACTTGCTCGCGCACTTCGAGCAGCGATTCCCAATTCCGCTTCTTGTCCTCGGCGACATCCGCAATCAGCTCTTCGCGCTTCGGGAACGTCGCCATGTGCACACTCTGCGCATCTGCGGCCGCGTGCGGCAAGTGCTTCCACACTTCCTCCGCCGTGAAAACCAGAATCGGCGCAATCAGCCGCACCAGCGCGCTCGCGATGCGATAGATCGCCGTCTGCGCCGAACGCCGCGCCTTGTTGTGTCGCGCGAAGGTGTACAAACGGTCTTTCAGCACGTCGAAATAAAACGCGCTGAGGTCCACCACAAGAAAATCGTATAGCGCATGAAACACGCGATGAAACGCGTATTCGTCGTACCACGCGCGGCATTTTTCGACCAGCTCGCCCGTGCGGTACAGCATCCACGCGTCCATCTCGAGCAGTTCGCTGTCCGATACGGCGTCGCGCGCAGGATCAAATCCGTCCAGATTGCCCAGCGCAAACCGCAAAGTGTTGCGAATCTTCCGGTAGGACTCGGCGAGCTGCGCCATCATCCCTTCGGAAAAGCGCATGTCCGTTTGGTAGTCCTGCGAAGTCACCCACAGCCGCAGCAAATCCGCGCCCCACTTTTCGACAATCTCAGCCGGCAATTCGCCCGTGCCCTTGGACTTTGACATCGGCCGGCCTTCCGCATCGAGCGTCCATCCGTGCGTGATGATTTCCCGATACGGCGCGTGCCCGCGCACGCCCATCGCTACCAGCAGCGAACTCTGGAACCATCCGCGATACTGATCCGGCCCTTCCAAATACGCGTCCGCCGGCCACAGATTGCCCTTCAACACCGCCAGATTCGTCGAACCCGACTCGAACCACACATCGAGAATGTCTTTTTCTTTGCGAAACGCCGTCGAGCCGCATTTGCATTTCGTGCCCGCGGGCAAAAGCTCCGCCGCGGAATGCGTGAACCATGCGTCCGCGCCTTCTTTTTCGAACCACTTCACCACATTGCGCAGCGCATGAAAATCCTTCAGCATCTCGCCGCACTTTTCGCAATAAAAAACCACGAGCGGCACGCCCCAGAACCGTTGCCGCGAAATGCACCAGTCCGG
>Ga0126373_10001489_pt1 | contig 16661 bp, 10 predicted proteins | sample PanSoiMetPlot_11_FD_92545 | JGI IMG/M metagenome (GOLD analysis project Ga0126373, IMG submission 92545) | Tropical forest soil microbial communities from Panama - MetaG Plot_11 | ecosystem: Environmental > Terrestrial > Soil > Tropical forest > Bulk soil | place: Panama | collected 2016-02-17 | reverse complement strand
GTAGCCGCGAGCCAGGCCGTCCCCGCCCACGAGCAACTCGCCCGGCACCCCGACCGGCAGCAGATTGGAGCGCTCGTCGACCACATAGATATGGCTGTTCGCGATCGGCCTGCCGATGGGCACCGAACCTCGCGGCTGCGCCTCCGCCGGGTCGAAGCAAGTCACATCACCCGCGACTTCCGCAGAGCCATAGAGGTTTATCAGCCGTGCATTGGGCAGTTCGCGCCGGCAACGATTGAACAGCTCGAGGGGCAACGCTTCTCCGCTGCTGACAATCAGGCGCAACTGCCCGAGCTCCTCGGACGCGGATGAAACATCGAGGATCGACCGCAGCAGCGACGGCACGATCACCAGCCTGGTGACGTGCGCCGCCGCCAGCTCTCGCACCAGCAGCTCGCTGTCCCTTGCTTCGTCTTCAGGAATGATGTGAAGCGTCACCCCGCCAGCCAGCGGCCCGAATGTTTCCCAGATGGAATCGACAAAACTCAGGCTGGTCTTCTGCGCGCAGATCTCACCCGGCTGAAAGGGATATTTGCGGTACATCCAGGCAAATCGATTGAGCGTGGCCTTGTGAGTGCCCACGACGCCTTTCGGGACTCCGGTCGAGCCGGAGGTGTAGATCACGTACGCCGCGTCGTGCGAATTCATGCCGACATTGGGTGCTCCAGGGAGAAGCTGCGAAATGGCCGGCCACTCACGGTCGACGACCTCAATTTGACCGGCAAAGCTCGCGACGCGATCCGCCACCGCCCGTTGCGTCAATAGAATCCGCGCCCCCGAATCGCCCAACATCAACTGCAGGCGGCTTTCCGGGTAATGCGGATCCATCGGCACCAGCGCCCCACCGGTCTTCAGGACGGCGAGCGCAGCGATCACTGTTTGCGGCGAGCGCTCCATGCAGATACCGATGGCGGCGCCGGGCTGCGCGCCGAGCGCGATCAGGTGGTTGGCCAGCTGATTCGCGGCCGCGTCCACTTGCGCGAACGTGACGCGCGTGCCGCGAGCCGTGAGCGCGGTAGCGTGCGGAGTCCTGGCCGCTTGCGCCTCGAACAGCGCATGCACCGTCGCCTCCTTCGGATACGGCTCCCGCGTTGCGTTCCAACGGTTCAGCAGCAGGTCGCGTTCCGGTGCCGTCAGCATCTGCAGATTGGCAATCCGCTCGCCCGGGTTGCGCAGGCAAGCCCCGAGGAGCGTCTCGAAGTGCCTGGCGAGGCGCTCTATGCGTGCCTGGTCAAAAATGTCCGAGTTGTACTCAAAGCTGCAATACAGGCCATCCGTCTCAAAGATCTCCAGCGTCAGATCGAACTTGGCAAGCCCGCTGTCGAACTCGAGCTCCTCGACCTCGAGATCAGGCAGCCGTAAGGTCGATTTCGGCATGTTCTGCAGAAGGAACATGACCTGGAAAACCGGCGTGTTGTCCATGCTGCGAGCCGGTTGCAGTGCCTGTACCACCATCTCGAACGGCACGTCCTGGTGCGTGAGTGTGTCCAGGGTGTGGTTTCTTACCGACTCGACCAGCTGCAGGAAGGTGGGGTTGTCCGCGAGCCGCGTCCGCAGCACGATCGTGTTTACGAATAACCCGATCAGCGGTTCCAGTTCCGGCTCGGTCCTCCCGGCGGCAGCAGTGCCGACGACGATGTCGCCCACGCCCGTGTAGCGCCACAGCAAAGCGTTGAAGGCGGCCAGCAACACCATGAAGGGCGTGACCCCCCGCTCCCGGCAAAACTGCTTCACGAGGCCCGCGATCGCCTCATCGATCGAAACCCGCAGCGTCGCACCTCTGTGCGTCAGAACTGCCGGCCGCGGCCGGTCCGCGGGGAGCTCCAGCACCGCTGGGGCATCCTGCAAGGTCTGCTTCCAGAACTGCAGCCCGCTCTGGAACGCATCTTCCGCGAGCCGCTCCTGTTCCACGCGTACGTGATCGCCATATTGCATCGGCAGCGGCTGCACGCCCGGAGCCTTGCGCAGAATCCGCGCTTCGTAGTACGCCGCGACCTCGCTGAGAAACACGCTCATGGACCAGCCGTCAGTCACGATGTGATGCATCGTGGCGACCAGGACGTGCTCGTGCTTGCCAAGACGCAGCAGTCTGAAGCGGACCAGAGGACCGCTGCTGAGATCGAATTCGCGCGCACCCTCCTCCGCAGCCAGCTCACGCGCTCTCTGCAGGCGCAGCTCGCTGCTCTCGCCCGCGACCTCTGTTACCGGCAAGTCGATCTCGAGGCGCGACTTGATTGCCTGCAGTGGCTCGCCGTCTATGTTGCCGAACACCGCGCGCAGCGGTTCGTGCCGATTGATCACCTGGTTGAGGGCATAATGGAGCGCGCTCACCCGCAGAGCGCCCGTGATACGCATGGCCCGCGGAATGTTGTACGCGGATGCGCCAGGATCGAGTTGATCCAGAAACCAGATCCGACGTTGGGCGTGTGAAAGAGGCGACCAGCCACTCTGCATGCCAATGAACCCCTGCAAGTACCGTTTACGACCCGGTTAGCCGCCGGCGGCCGCGAACAGGTCGCGGCGTTCCAGCTCATGCGCGCGCCACACCTGCTCATCCAGTACGGCATCGATGTCCGATTCGGTGGTCAGCGGATTCGCGATCACCACCCGCAGCGCCAGAAGCGGATACTCAGAGCCGTGTTTGCTCGTGCCGAGAATGGTGCGCGAAACGAAGCGTTCGCCCGCGTTGCGTTGCGCGCGCTGGATGCGCACGTTCAACTCGTTGATTCTCATCTGCTCGTCACGGGTCAGATCCGAGCGCCCCCGAGCCCACTCGGGCAGGTAGCGGTAGACCAGAATGTTCATTTGCGGATCGATGAGAGATTCAAACTCCGCCCGGGCTTGAATGCGCTCATGCATGTACCGTGTCTTGCGCACGTTGTCGTCCAGAACCCACTCCAGACCTTGCCGGCCGAGGACCGATAAGGACGCATGCACGAACAGCGCGTTGGCGGGCCGCGACCCTTCCAGAGAGCGCCGCCCCAGATCGTGCGAGCCGCGCCGGATCACGTATGTTGCCTGCTTGTCGATCACCTGGGCGAGGCTGCTGTTACGGAACAGGCCGATGCCGGTGCCGACCGGCGCGTACAGCTGCTTGTGGGCGTCTATGGTCACGCTGTCGGCACGCTCGATACCACGCAATCTGGGCGCCAGCGAGCGCGACAGTAACAGCGCTCCTCCCCACGCGGCATCGACATGGAAATGAATCCGGTGCTGTTCCGCCAGTTCCGCCAGCTCCAGCAACGGATCGATGGCACCCGACTCCGTCGCGCCCGCCACGCCGACCAGGGCCACAACGAAAATGCGGCGCTCACGACACTGGGACAGGACGCTGCGAACCGCATCCACGCTCACCTGATGGCGCTCATTCACGGGCATCCTGAGCAGGTTCTGGCAGCCGATACCGAGCACGCCGGCAGCTTTCTCGAACGAATAATGCATCATCTGCGAGCCGACGATGGCCGCGCCCTTATACCCGTAGTGCTCCAGTGCTGCCGGCAGGCCTGCGGCCTCGACTCCCGCGAAGTTGCCATCGCCCGCAAGCCCCGCATTCCGGGCACACCACAGCGCCGTGATGTTGGAAATGGTTCCGCCCGAGGTGAAGATGCCCAGAGTACTGGCGGGATCCTGGATCCGCTCCGCATAGAAGCGATCCTCCCTGGCAAAGACGAGTCTGTGGAGTTTGGCGAGGGTTTCACGCTCCAGGGCGCTCAGGCATTTTGATGTCTCGAGCTTGACCGTATTCTGGTTCATCGCGACGACCATCCTGGCCAGTTCGCGCATGAAGCACGGCAGGGCGGAAGTCATATGCCCGATGAACACCGGCGACGACACATTGATAGAGTCCGGAAGGACGCTGGCTTCCAGCGTCTTCAGGTACTGAACGGGAGACAACGCGAGCTCCGGGATACGGTGATCGACGCGCCGGCGCCGCAGGTCCGCGAAACTCGTCGTGTGCGAAATCCGCGCGGAATTGACGAATGCATCCGCCAGGCGCACGCACTCGTCGCGGAAGCTCTGCGCCTGATTATCTGCTGTGCTGCTGAATGCCGAACTTATCAGCGTGGCCAGAGGGCCCTCCGGCACATCGATGCCGTCCAGCTGCTCCAGAGATCTGCTTTGTGACATGGCATCCCATCCTGTCACCGACCCGCATTACGCGCTTCCGCACCTGCGACGCCGCATTCCCGCGGCGTCGGCTGAAGATTAGATCCTAACCGGTACTTCCACGAATCTGTACGACACGTCTGTGAACGTGAACACTACCACTGCCGCCTCAATCCCGAGTTTACTTTTCGGACCTAACGGTCGAGGTGAAGCAGGGCACCTGACGGTGTCGCAAGCCAGGAACATGTAGGCTGATGCAGCGTTCAAGGTGCGGGTCGCGAAATCCTACAGCGTAAACTGGTTATTGGATGATTGCGCCGAAGAGAATTGTGCTCGGGCGCCAGGACGTTCACGTGTGGCGCGCTGTTCTGGACGTGGCGGCCGATACGCGCGCACGTCTCGAGCGCCTGCTGTCAGGCGATGAGCTGCAGCGCGCGGCGTGCTTTCACCGCTCACAGGATCGCGAGCGTTTCATCCTCGCGCGCGCGTTCTTGCGCGACGCGTTGAGTGCCTATGTGCAGACTGAACCGGCCGATCTGCAATTCGCAGTCACGCCCGCAGGAAAGCCGCGGCTGCGGGGCCGGGGCGCCGGGACGCCGGTCCAGTTCAATCTCTCCCATTCCGATGCGATCGCCTTGCTGGCGATCACGGCCGACCGGCCGGTTGGGATCGATATTGAACGGGTCCGGCGGGACATCGAACACGACGCAATCGTGCGGCAGTTCTTTTCCCCCACTGAATGTCGGGAATATTTCCGACTCGGCGATGAGGAAAGGCCTAGTGCCTTTGCGCGTCTCTGGACGCGCAAGGAGGCTTATCTCAAAGCCCTGGGTGAGGGAATGGGCAAACCCCTGGATTCATTCGCGGTACCCATGGCGCCGGGCGCAGCGGCGGAAAGCGCGGCGTTCCTGGCAGAGCCCGACGCTGATGGCGAGTGGATTGTTTTCGGCATCGATGCGCCCCCCGGCTACGAGGCGGCCCTTGCAACCCGAGGTCAGCTGCCTCGACTGTTCAGCTGGACATGGCAGCCGGATACGCCGGCCTGAATGTCGAGACCTTCCAGCTGTGGGCCATGTAGAGATCGCCAGCTGCCGGCTGATCGCCGGGATCTACGCGCAGGTACGCGCACCGATAGCGCCAATCGATTACCTCCGCATTGCGCTCGATCGACACATCCACCAGAAACAGCCCCTGGCGAAGATTGACGACCGGACAGTCGAACTCTATTCGGCCCGCACCCCTCGCGACTGCAAAGCCTCCCAGATCGGTCGACAGCTGCGCGCACAGGTAGCCGCTCGGCCAGTACAAATACACATTTACCATCAGTCCGGACATGGCCTGGTGAGCGAGAAAGTCGACGCTCAGTGTCAAGCCCTCGCCGGTACGAACACTCTCCGGGTGCGCAGCATCGCGGCCTGCATACGTGAAGCCGGTGCATTCCACTGCCCGCGACATCTTTCCCACGCGCTTCGGCGGCTCCGCCGCCATCAGCGCGGACTGCTGATACTCCGTTATCACATCGCGCGGCTTGCCTTCGTGCGCTACTTGCCCGCGGCTCACCAGCAGCACCCGGTCGCACAGCCGCTCCACCGCCGCCAGATCATGCGAGATGAACACGATCGTCTTCCCCTCGCGCTTCAGCTGGTCAACCCGGGCGAGGCATTTTCGCTGGAAGGCGAAGTCCCCCACCGCCAGCACTTCATCCAGCAACAGAATGTCGGGTTCGAGGTGAGCCGCAACGGCAAAGGCCAGCCGTACGTACATGCCGGACGAATAGCGCTTGACCGGCACCTCGATGAAATCTCCGATCCCGGAGAATTCCACGATGCTGCTCAACTTGCTCGCGATCTCCTTGCGTCTCATGCCGAGGATCGCGCCGTTCATGAACACATTCTCACGCCCCGTGAGTTCGGGGTGAAACCCCGAGGTGATCTCGATGAGGGCGGAAAGACTTCCGGTAACGGCGATCTCGCCCGCAGTCGGCGCCGTAATCCGCGCCAGCAACTTGAGAATTGTGCTCTTGCCTGCCCCGTTCTGACCGATGATGCCGAGCGCTTCGCCGCGCTGCACGGCGAAGCTGACCTGATTCAGCGCCGTGACACTCGCGCGAGGGGCAAACCATCGTTGCCAGAACCTGTGTGCCGGTACCCGCACAGCATCCATCTCCCGGTTCCGGTATATCTTGGTGACGTTGCGGAATTCAATGTCGAGCGGCATATCAGATCTCGTCCGCAAAGGTCACTTCGGAGCGCTTGAACCACGCGTACGAGAACACCAGCAACACAACGGAAATCCAGAACGCTCTGGCGAGCAGCTGCAGGTCCGGCGGCGACCCCAGCACCAGCGCCGAGCGGAAGCCGTCGACCACGGCCACCATTGGATTGAGCGTATAAAACGGCTGCAGGCGTGCAGGCACCGCGTGCAGGGGATAGAGCACCGGAGTTGCGAATAGCCACAACTGGATGAGGAACGGCATTGCCAGCCCAACATCGCGGTACTTCACCTCGACTGCGGAACAGAGCAAGGATGTACCGATGAGAAAAATAGTGGCCACGCCCATCAACGGAAAAATCCACACCAGCGTGGCATGCGGGCGCACCCCATAGATCGCCATGGCAAGAGCAAGCACGGCGCAGCCGATACAGAAATCGACGAATGCCGCCCCGATGTACGAGAGCGGCAGTAGCTCCCTGGGGAAATAGACCTTCAGTACCAGCGACGCATTGCTCACCAGGCCGTTGGTGGCCAACAGCAGACCATTGGAAAAGTACAGCCAGGGAACCAGAGCGCTGAAGGCGAAAACCACGTACGGTGTATTCCCGGTCGGCACGCGTGCCAGAAGCGCGAACACCACGCTATAAATCGCAACCATCATCACCGGTTGCAGGACGGCCCAGATGTAGCCGAGCGCGGATTGGCGATAACGAACCCTGATGCGATGTTGCAGCATCGTTATAAACAGGTCGCGATAGGAAACGAGCCGCGCCAGGTCATCCCAGAGAGCGCGCGCGCTGAGCGAAGCAGGACGGAGAACCTGTGTTTGTCGCATCAGCTGGCTGCCACGGACGCCTGCGGAGCGCTCGCGGCCCTCCGATGAGCGCGCTTGAGAATATCTCTCAGCGTGCTGACGAAATCGGCCTCGTAGTCCTGCGCGTAGGACACGTGATCGCCCGGCACGTTGTGCACCTCGATACCCAAGGTGGCCATCCGGTTCCAGCCAAACAATACGTCTTTGTACGTTCGCTGCTGTTGGCGCGCGCGAATGAAAACGATCTTGCCCCGGAACACCTCGGTGCTCGAGTAAGCACGTATGGCACTCCAGAAGGCATTGTAGATCAACAGGTGTCGCGCCTCCTCCGGAGGGGCTTCTTCCGCAGACAGCACGGGGGTGTCTCTTGGCTGTCGAATTGCCGACGCCAGCCGCCCTGCCAGCGTCTTCATGTCGCCACGAAATGGGGCCTGCAGCAACTTTGCCATATCCAGGGCATTCCCAAACCAGTCGCGTTCGAAGAATCCGCTCCGCGGGGTCTCCCAGACTACAAGCAGACCGACGCTCTCTCCAGCGGCCTGAAGTTGGCGCGCTATCTCCAGGACCAGGATCCCTCCAGCGCACCCGCCGCCCAGATAATAGGGCCCATGCGGTTGCAGTGCGCGAATGTCGCGGAGGAATTCCGCCGCATAGTCCTCAAAGCGCCTGTGCGGCGCCAGGCCGGCCGCGACCCGGTGCTCGGTCAGGGCGTAGAGATCGAGTTTATACACGGGCTGCTCGGCGCCGAGCAGGCGTGCCAGCTCGAGATAACGGGGGTTGGAGCCGCCCATGAAAAAGGGCACGAGGCTCCCCTCGGTACGCAAAGGAATCACGCCCGAGTAAGCCCGGGCATTGCCGCTGCGTAGTTGCGCCGCCAGGTGTTCGATGGTGGGGTCGCGAAAGAGCGTCGCGAGCGGTAACGACAGGCCGAAAGCTGCGCGGATCCGGGCGAAAACCCGCACCGCAAGCAGCGAGTGACCACCGAGATCGAAAAAGCTGTCGCCGACCGCAATCGGCTGCACAGCCAACACCTCTTCCCAGATCGCCGCCAGCTTGCGTTCGATGTCATCGCGCGGCCAAGTGCGTGTTTGCGCGCTCCCATTCAGCACGCCGGGCGCCGGCAGGCGCCGCCGCTCGACTTTGCCGTTGGGAGTTCGGGGCAAAGCCTCCATAACGACCATGAGCGGAATCATGTACTCGGGCAAAGTCGTTCTAAGGGTGCTCTGCAGCTCAGCCGTGTGAATGCCCGCGGAGTTCGCCGGCACCACATAGGCAACCAGCCGCGCATCTCCGGGAAGGTCCTCACGGACGATGACCACGGCCTCATGAACCGCGGGCTGTTTGCGCAGCGCCGCTTCAATTTCCCCGGGCTCGACGCGAAAGCCGCGGACCTTCACTTGCCAGTCCAGGCGTCGCAAGTACTCCAGGTCGCCATTTTCGTGACGCCGGACCTCATCCCCCGTGCGGTACATGGTGGCACCGGCAGAGCTGCTGTAAGGGTCGGGAAGGAACCGCTCGTTGGTCAGCTCAACCCGGTTCCAATAGCCCGTCGCAACGCCCGCTCCACCGATGAACAGTTCCCCGGGGACACCGATCGGCACCGGCTGCAGGCGCGCATCGAGAACATGAAGTTGTGTGTTGGCGATCGGCTTCCCGATCATCACCGGCCTGTCGGGCGCGACCTGCCAGAGAGCCGACCAGATCGTGGTTTCCGTAGGCCCGTACAGGTTCCACACCGAGTCGCTGCGGGCGAGGAGTTGCGCGGCAAGATCCTGCGGCAACGCCTCGCCACCGCACAGCGCCTTGATTGGGGCGCGCTCTCGCTTCCAACCGGCCTCGATCAGGAGCCGCCACGTCGCGGGCGTCGCCTGCATCAGCGTGATGTTCCGCGCGGCGATGCTCTGCAGAAGCTTCGCTCCATCGGCGCTCGCTTGCACGCTGCTCATCACCAGGGTCGCGCCATTCACCAAGGGAAGAAAGAGCTCTAATGCAGCGATATCGAATGCAACGCTGGTGACCGCCAGCAACCGGTCATCAGGACCGAGGCCCGGCTCCCGGCTCATGGCGCGCAGCAGGTTGACGACGGCTCGGTGCGACACGCACACGCCCTTGGGAGTCCCCGTGGAACCAGACGTGTAGATCACGTAGGCAAGGCTCTCGGGAGACTGCTGCCTGGGTGACAGCGGCCGTGCCGGGGCTTCCTCGCCCTGCTCCGCCACATACACGACCCTTTCCACCAGGGCTTCCAGCTTGGGTACCAGACCGCGGCGAGTCACGAGCGTTTGGATACCGGCATCTCGCATCATGAGCGCCAGACGTTCGAGCGGGTATGCCGGATCCATGGGCACATAAGCTGCGCCTGCCTTCAAGATGGCGAGCAGCCCGATCACCATCTCGGCGGAGCGTTCCACGCAGATGCCGAGCCTCGTGCCCTCGCCCGCGCCCTGCGCCACCAGCCGGCAAGCCAGGCGCTCAGCCCGCCGTTCGAGTTCGGCGTAGAGGACAACCCGACCCTCGAATTCGAGCGCGGCCCGATGCGGCGTGGCGCGAGCCTGCTGCTCGATGAGCTCATGGATACACGCGGCCGGCACCTCCTCGCGCGTCTCGTTCCACGCTGAAAACCGCCTCGCTTCGGCCGCCGTAAGTACCGGCAGCGCGCCGACGTGTCCTACGGGGGCCGCCGCTGCAGCGCGAGCCAGCTGCTCGAAGTGCTGGCGCATGCGTTGAATTCGCGCCGCGTCAAACAGCGCGGTGTTGTAGTCGAGCTGCCACCAGTAGTCGTGACTTGCGCTCTCGATAAAGAATGCGCTGAGCTCGAATTGCGACGCGCCGCTGCTGACCGCGTACGGCTGCGCACCGAGAGATCCGAAACGGCCGGCCTTGAGCGGTGCCTGGAGGCCGGTCGCCATGATCTGTACCAACGGATGATAGGCAAGGCTGCGTTGCGGCTGCAGCTTTTCGACCAGTGCTTCGAAGGGCAGCTCCTGGTTCGCGTGCGCATCCAACAGCGCGCGTTGCACCCGGTACAGGACATCGAGGAACCGCGGATCGCCGGATAGATCGATCCGCACCACCAGCAAGTTGACGAACAATCCAATGAGTTTCTCGATCTCGAGCTGGTTGCGCCCGGCGACCGGGACCGCGACGCAGATGTCCTCGGCCCCGCTGTAGCGATAGAGGAGCACGGCAAACGCGGAGAGGAAGAAACAAAACGGTGTGACTTCGTGCCGATTGCACAGCGCCCGAACGGTGCTGGTGAGGTCCTCGGGCAAGGGCGCGCTGGTGGATGCCCCGGTCAGCGATTGCACGCGCGGCCGCGGCCGGTCAGACGGCAGATCGAGCACCGCGGGTGCGCCGGCCAGGCGGCTGCGCCAGAAGTCCACCTGTGCCTGCAATTCGTCGGATTCGATCGCGGTCGACTGCCACTCCGCATAGTCGCCGTAGCTGAGGGCAAGTGCGGGCACGTTGGCCGGTGCGGTGCCAAGCTCCTGTTGGTAGAACGCGGCCAACTCATCGGTAAACATGCCCAGCGACATTCCGTCGCAGACAATGTGATGCATCGTGTACAGCAGGATATGCTCGGTCGCGCGTAGTCTGAGCAGGCGTACCCGCAGGGGCGGACCATTGACCAGGTCGAATGGCAGGTGCGCCTCGCGCCATGCGATCCGGTACGCCTCCCATTCGAGCGATTGATCCGGCAGACGGGTCAGATCTGATACCGGGATGACCTGTTCGCGCAGCGGCAATACCCGCTGCTGCGGCTCGCCGTCCTCGCCGGTGACAAATATGGAGCGCAGGACGGACTGACGTTCGAGAACTCTCGTCAGTGCCCGTTCGAGGGTAGGAATCTCCAGCGGCCCCGACAGCCTGAGCCCGGAGGAGAGATGATGCACGGGTGTGCCTGGTTCCAGTTGCTCCAGAAACCAGATACGTCTCTGGGCGTACGACAGGCGGCTGTGCTGGTCATACCCATCCGTCACCGCCAGATACTGCGCGAGGAACTCGCGCCGCTCTTCGGCAGTCAACGACTCCAGCAGTCCGCGTGACTGCGCTGCCGGAGTGCCGTTCACATCCCTGTGCAGCATGGTCCTCCGCCATCCATTGGTTCGACCGGCAGCCTGAGCGTGCCGCACACGGATAATAGCAAGTGGTCCCGGTCCTTCAGACGCTGCACGTGCGCCACGTCGCCGTCTCGAGACGTGCCGCCTGCGGCGACTCCGGCCGCGGAAAAGCGCCCATCGCCGCAATAGTCATGTACACTCAAGCTCGCGCTTTATAGAGGTAGCCACGGGGGCCTCCTAAACTCCTTGAAATTCAGGCGACTAGAGCGGTCGCGCAACCAAGGAGCACCTTCCCGCTACCCAATAAGATTTGCACTGAGGTGGAACGGATCGCCAGGCGTGCCGAGGCCTGGCGCAGAGATTTCCAGGCACCGCAATTGGCGTGACCTTGCTCACGGTCGCCACATCGGCAGCGGTGTTACATAGCAGAGATGTTAAAGATTTCGATGACGCACTTATCTGCGTTGCTGCTCTTGGGCTCCCGCCCACACGCGTTCACTCGACTGCCGGCACCTTTGGGGGTGCGCGCATGAGAGTCCGCAACGCGAACTCCTACGAGCCTATCGGTCGCGGACACCAGATCGTCCTCGGTGTGCTGCTCGTCCCCGCGAAGCTTTATTTCGGGCTGCTCGTGACGCTTGGCATCGCGCGCTTGAAGAAGCTCACGTGACCTGATGGGCAAGGGCAGTCCGTCCTGCCCTTGCCCTGTCCTGCGGAAAAGATCTATCCGCGCGGCTGCGGCACGATGCGGATATAGGGTTTGGGCGCCTTCCAGCCCTGCGGATACTGCTTCTTGGCGTCCTCGTCCGATACATTGCCGGAGATGATCACGTCCTCGCCGGCCTTCCAGTTCACTGGCGTCGACACCTTGTGCTTGGCGGTGAGCTGCAGCGAATCGACCACCCTCAGCACCTCATCGAAGTTGCGCCCCGTGCTCATCGGGTAGACGAGGATCAGCTTCACCTTCTTGTCGGGGCCGATAACGAAAACGTTACGCACGGTTTGATTGTCGGCAGGAGTGCGCTTGGTTGGATCGCCCGACACCGGCGCCGGCAACATGCCGTACAGCTTCGACACGTTGTAGTCGACGTCCGCAATCAGCGGATAGTTCGGCGCGAACCCCTGCGTCTCTTTGATGTCATTCGCCCAGCCGCTGTGGCGATCGAGAGGATCGACCGAAAGGCCGATGATCTTGACGTTGCGCTTGTCGAACTCAGGCTTGATCTTCGCCATGTAGCCGAGCTCGGTGGTGCAGACCGGCGTGAAGTCCTTGGGATGCGAGAACAGCACGGCCCAGCTGTTACCGATCCAATCATGAAAGCGGATTTTGCCTTCAGTGGTCTGGGCCTCGAAATCGGGAGCGGTATCGTTGATCGACAGTGTCATGGGGAGTCTCCAGATTCTCCAGCGCAAATAACATCCGCGCAGGAGGCGAAAGAACCAGATAACCGCCGGATAGAACTACATAACCGTCCGGCTATAGCGGTATGAATCGATACTCGCACCTTTGCACAACGCTTAGCAATGCGGCCCTTCGGGCTCACTCGTCTATCGCAGCGGCGCACGAGGAATCCGAGTGCGGCGCCCGCACTTTCGAGGCGCTGCACCTGGTGCCAGAGCTGCGATGCGAATTCCACGCCGGAGCTGCTGACAGGCAAGTCCGCGGATTGCAGCACCTCGGCAGCCCAGGTGTTGCAGGTATGGAGTGCGGAGTAACGCTGTGCGGATTCGTAGTAAGCGCTGAATGAGCCAACGGCGTGTGGCCCAGGGGTGACGCGCACGATCGCTCCGTCGCGGGTTGCGAAGGTGCGTCCGATGAACCCCTGCAGGTCGCTCATCTGTTGCGGAGTCAGCTCCACCTGAACCACGCTGTCGCGTCCAAATACCTGCTCGAGTTGCTGCAGTCCGATGCTCGTCACCATTACCAGCCCGGCACCTCCCCAAAGTGCCGCGACCGAGTTGCCGACACCGCCGCCCTGCAACAGGTAACGTCGATCGCCGAAGCCGAAGAGCAGATAGCGCGATTCGGGAAAGGCTGCGGCCACCGGCTGCAGAGGCGGCTGCGCATCTGCCCGGGCGATACCGATATCGATGTGCCAACCCCGCTTGACCACGTACACCGGTGCGCGCTCATGCGCTGGCGGCGTTTGCGGCCCGGGCGCCGTGGCGCGCGTGGAACGACCCGCGCAGGCAGCGAGCGCCAGGAGCGCAGCTACTGCAGCGCCGGCGCAGGCACTCACGTTGACGCGACGCGCGTTCACCTGATTTGCGCCCGGGCGCCGCACGATGCGGGCTAAGCGGGATATTCAGTGCCGACCGGGCTCGTGCTCCCGATGGTAACGGTGGATCGTCCACATGTAGCTCTCCATCAGCGAGTCGCGGCCGAGCTCAAGCAGGATGTCGTCACGCCCGGCGAGGTCCGTGAGAGCGGAGAGCTGCTGGCGCGCACGCGCAAAGTGGGTACCCTGATTGCGATACTGCAGGAGCAACTCGCGAGTCGCCTTGTTGGTGTCGTGCAGCTGCCAGGCGCCGAGCAGGAGCGCAAGAACTCCCTCGACGAAGGTGACCCCGTTCTGCAGCGACACCCCAGTGACTACCGTGTAGCCCTCCATGAGCCCCTGCGAGAGGATCATGGCGACTATGCCGATGACGATGATCGTAAACAGAGCGTTCTTCAGGATCTTGACGCGGCGCCCCTTGCGTTTCAGTTGCGCCACCTTGGCGGTGAAATAGCGGTACTGGCCCTCGATCCACTCCAGCTCAATGCAGCGCGTGCGCTCGGGGTCGGGGGCGCGTCGCTCGCCGGCCTGGGTGCCGGGAACAGCCACCGCGGCGAGTACATGCGTGATGAGACTGAAGCCGCGAAAGCGGTTGATGCCTGACAGCGCAAGCACGCGCGCGGCATCGAGGCGTTGATCAATGCCGGCGAGCCGCAGGTAAAACGTCACGCGCAGCGTCTCTGCCAGAGCCCGGTATGTCAGGTGCTTCGCATACCAGCGCTGGCCACGCAGCGCGTAGTACAAACTGAGACTGCAGATCAGCACCACCAGGTAGCTGATCAGTAACGCACTGCGGTGCGTGAGCTTGTCGTACACCAGGTATGCGAGTCCCATCGTGAACGCCATGGCGACGAACAGAGTGAACAGGCGATCCGCGCGCGACTGGTAATGAAGTGCCAGCGCGTCGGCCTTGCCGTACTCGGCATCGACCGCCGCGAGCCCCTGCCGCTCCTCGAGCGCCATGTCAGAGGCCACGTGTGTGAGCAACGAGCCGACGGGCGGAGTGGGACGCTGCGCGCGCAGGCGTCGAAAGTCACGGTTGTAGGTGTTGAGGTCGATGAGCTGGCGCACGAGCTGTGCGGGCATCCGCGGGGTCGCGCGGGCCGCAGCAGCCGATCCCATCTCCTCCCGCCCCGCGGGTGTCCAGGAAACGACGCTGTCAGTGGCATCGACGTCATCGGCGAGGCCCAGCATCACGAGGCTGACCTCGGAGGCCTGGTCGTCGGCGCGGATACCTACGTGCCGCAGAGCGGCATCGGGTATGCCAGTGCGGCCCGGGGCATTCCCGTCCCAGGGCGTGAGCAGGATGCTGCTACGCCTGACCAGCGTCTCGGTCAGAGCCGTGTAGAGTGCGCCGCCAGGTTCGGTGCTACCCGCACGGCCGCCAGACACCGGCGGCGACGACAGCTGCGAGCAGCGCACGTTCGCGTGTTCGAGCAGCCCGTGCAGCGTGGCGCGGCCCTCGGCATCGAGGCCGGCCGTGAATGCGTCGAGCGCCTCCGGCAGCACCATCTCGACCTGCAGCCCGCGCTCGAGCGCCCCGCGCACGAACAGGAGGTCGCCGCCGCCGGTCACCCCGACGATCACACGCAGCTCGGTGTCCGGAAGGTGGTGCTCGATCTCGGACAGGAATGCCGTGAGCGCGTCCCGGAGTCGGGGCATGCGCTGCACGTCGAGCTCACTGTGTCCCAGGACTCCAAGGATCAGTGGCGATTCACGCGTCGAGCTGGAGGCAGTGGCTTCCGCAGCGGTCGAAGCGACGGGCGCCTCGAGGTCTCGGTGCAGCAGTTCCGAGTCAGTGGCCAAGTCGCGGCGCCCTCCCCCTACGTCTTTGACTGATTCTGCGTCTCAAAACCCGCCGCGCACTAGCGTCCCGCCGCAAGCGCCGCGGGGGAAGCGCTCGAGCGCATGCGGGCGTTGAAGTACAGCACGGAAGCACGGTGAGTACCACCCCGCGTGCCTTCATGGCAGCGATCACGCGGATGCCGATGAACTTGCAGCTCGCGTAGCCGATTACCTGCGCGATCGCCAGCGCGAGGAAGCTTTCAAAAATGCCGGGGTCGAAACATCGCGCGGGTCCTGTATGACAGTGCGATGACACGGCGACACACCGAGCCGGGTCGGCGTTGTGGAATAATGCCCCGGCCCGCGGCGCGCTGCCGTGCGCATTGCTCCTTGGCGACGGCGCTGGCCGCCGTACCCGCGGCATGCGCGTCCTGGTGAAGAATGAAGATGTTGAGATTGTCGTCGCGCGAGTTCCGATCGCTGGTCGCGTCGGTCCAGGCGATGTTGAGGAAATCCGACGCGATCGTGCTGAGTCACCTGAGCTCGGCCCGCGCCACTCGCAAGTCCGATGGCAGTGAGGTGACCATCGCCGATCGGCGTGCCGAGCGGCTGCTGCGCCGTCTGCTCGGCGCCGCGTGGCCAAAAGATACGGTGGTTGGAGAGGAGTACGGCGGCCGCATCGCCCCCAGCGGGCGATGTTGGCTCGTCGATCCGATCGACGGCACGGCCTCCTATGTACTCGGCCTGCCGATGTTCGGCTCGCTGCTCTCACTGTTGGTCGACGGCGAGCCGATTTTCGGCTGCATCCACCTGCCCGCCCTACGGGAGACCACTTTCGCCGCCACCGCCCACGGCTGCTGGCACTCGCAGGCGGAGCGGCGCGCGCGGCGCGTACACGTGGCGGCCTCGCGCCCGTTGTCGCAGGCCCGGGTCGGGATGACCACTGTCAAGGAGCGCAGCTGGCTGGCGCGGCCGGGCGCAGCGGAAGCGACCACACTGGCACGCAAAGCGGGCCGGCTCCGCCAGGTCGGCGACTGCGTCCAGTACGCGCTGCTGTGCCGCGGGGCACTCGACGCAGCCATCGATCCGTTCATGCAGCCCTGGGACATCGCCGCGCTGGTGCCATGCGTACTCGAGGCCGGTGGGTTCATCAGCGATCTTCAGGGAGAGAGCTCACGGATCCTCGAGCGCACCTCGATCGTTGCAGCCAGCTCCAACGCATTGCGACGCGAGATCTGCCGGGCGGCGAGCAAACTCAAAGCGACTTGAGGAATTCCACCCGTCGAGGAGCGTGGCAAACCGCCCGTCGTGCGCGCTGCTCCTTGGTCGTCTCAAGGGGTAAGATCCGCGGGGTTCATCAGCGCATAAGGAGATGTGCCATGGCCGTCTACATGGTGGAGC
>Ga0126373_10001488_pt1 | contig 16668 bp, 13 predicted proteins | sample PanSoiMetPlot_11_FD_92545 | JGI IMG/M metagenome (GOLD analysis project Ga0126373, IMG submission 92545) | Tropical forest soil microbial communities from Panama - MetaG Plot_11 | ecosystem: Environmental > Terrestrial > Soil > Tropical forest > Bulk soil | place: Panama | collected 2016-02-17 | reverse complement strand
CGATGGTGTTGCGGTCTTTGTCCGTGCTCTTTTCCATGGCGTAGAGCTTTTCGATGGCTTCGTGGCGCGCGGCGCGGTCTGATGCGGACATGGTCACGCGATTGTCGTCTTCGACGGTGACTTTTTGCGTGGCTTCGTGATCGCCGGCCTTGATCTTGATGTTGTATTCGCCTGGCTCGACCAGCGGGCCGCGCGGGCCGAATCCGAATCCTGCGGCTATTGCTTGCTCTTGCTCGGGCGTGGGCTCAGCGGCAGGATTCAGGCGCAGGTCCCAATTCGTGCGGTTCACGCCGGCGGCGCCCGGGCCGTCGAACTCGCGAATCACCTTGCCGTCTTTGTCGGTAACCGTAATTTTGACTTTGCCTTCTTTACTTTCTGTGGCGGCGGCCCCAGCGCGCGCTTCTCTCCGGGGCCGCTGCTGCTGCGGCGCACTCGAGGTTTCTTCCCCGGTTCTTTTTGGAGCTTCCGGCGGAATCGCGTCCTTCAAGTGGTAGCTGAGAAGCGCGCCATAGGCCGGGTTCTTGGCGGTGAACATTTGCTGGCCGGCGCTCCAGCGGCGCTGGCGAATGAACCAGCTGGTTGCCGTTCGCGGGGGGAAGAACGTAAGTGGCGAATTCGTAACGTTGGCGTCCCATTTTTCCATGGGTGTGAGGTCGTCGAAAATCCAGATGGAGCGGCCGTGGGTTGCGAGAACAAGATCGTTTTCACGTGCCTGGATTTCGATGTCGTCCACAGGAACGGTGGGGAAATTGTTTTTCAGCGCGGTCCAGTTGACGCCGCGGTCCCAGGAGACCCAGAGGCCGAACTCGGTTCCGGCGAAGAGCAGGTTCGTGTTGCGCGGATGCTCGCGAAGGACGTGAACGGTTCCTGCGGAATCGGGAATGCCGTTGCGAATGGATTTCCAAGTTTCCCCGTAATCTGTGGTTGCGAAGATGTAGACGTTGTAATCGTCGGCGCGGTGCCCGTCGAACGTGGCGAAAGCGGTGCCTTCTGCTGTTTTCGAGGCGACGACGCGGCTCACATATGTTCCTTTAGGAACCCCGGGCACCTTCGACGCAACATTTTTCCAGGTTTTGCCGCCATCGCGCGTGACTTGCAAATTGCCGTCGTCGGTGCCGACCCACAGGATGTTGGGCGTGAGGGGAGATTCGCCGAACGTGGTGATCGTTGGATACTCCTGCACGCCATCGTGGCGGGACAAAGTGTTTTTGTCGGGCACTTTGCCGAGGATGGGGAGTTTGTTGCGATCCACGCCCGTGGTGAGGTCGCCGCCGAGAGGAGTCCAGGTGTCGCCGCGGTTGGTGGATTTGAAGAGATAGTTTCCGCCGTAATAGACAGTGGTGTGGTCGTGCGAGGAAACGGCCACGGGGGAGTTCCACTGGAAACGATAGTGAGGCTCGCCCGCTTTTGATTCGGGCATTATGGGCCGCTGCTGGCCGGTGCGCATATCGCGACGGTCGATGTGGCCGTCCTGCGATTCGGTGTAAACAATCCAGGGTTCGACGTTGTCAATGGCGGCATAGAATCCATCGCCGCCGTGGATCACCTGCCAGTCTTCATTGGAGATGCCGTCGCGCGTAAGCGTCATGCTTGGGCCGCACCAGCTTCCGTTGTCTTGCAAGCCTCCGCAGATTTGATACGGTTTTTGATTGTCGAGGGAGATTTCGTAAAACTGGCCGATAGCGATTACGTTGAGGAAATTCCAATTCTTTCCCGCGTCGTCGCTCCAGTGGATGCCGCCGTCCGAGCCGGTGATCATGTGACTGGAATTGGCAGGATCGATCCACATGGCGTGGAAGTCGCCGTGAATGCCGCGGACGCGCTGCGTGGCGAACGTCTTTCCGCCGTCCTCGGAATAAAACATTTGCGCGCCGAGCTCCCAGATGCGGAGATCGTTGTTGGGATCAACGCGAATCTGGCTGTAGTAAGAAGGACGCGGATCGGTTTCGCCCATACGCTTCCAGGTTTCGCCTTTGTCTTCGCTGCGGAAGGTGCCGCCGTTTTGATGCTGAATCTCAGCGTAAACGATATTGGGGTCCTTGCGGTAAATGTCGAGGCCGATGCGGCCGGTGTCACCGCCGCCGTTTTCCCATGGCAGGCCTTTGGTTAATTTTTTCCACGTAGCGCCGCCATCGGTGGTCTTGTAGATGGCGCTATCCGGTCCGCCTCCGTCGAACCCGAAGGGAGTGCGGCGGCGTTCGTAAGCAGCCGCATACAAAATGTCCGGGCTTTCGGGGTCCATGGCGATGTCGCTGACGCCGGTGTCGTCATTAATTTTCAGAACTTGCTGCCAAGTCTTGCCGCCATCGCTGGACTTATAAACGCCGCGCTCGGGGTTCGAGCCCCAGAGATGCCCTTGGGCAGCGACATACACGACATCGGGGTTTTTGGGATGAATGACGATTCGGCCGATGTGATGCGTTGCGGCGAGTCCCATGTTTTTCCAGGTTTTGCCGCCGTCGAGTGACTTGTAGATTCCGTCGCCCCAGGAGGAACTTTGGCGGTTATTGGGCTCACCACTTCCGACCCACACGACGGAGGGATCCGAGGGAGCAACGGCGATGTCGCCTATGGTGGAAACGCCTTCCTTGTCGAACACCGGCTCCCAGGTCGTGCCGTTGTTCGTGGTTTTCCAGACGCCGCCGGAAGCGGTGCCCACGTACACGATGTTTGGATTGCTTTCGACCACCGCGAAGTCATCGATGCGCCCACCCATCACAGCGGGGCCAATTTCGCGAAATTCCAAGTTCTTGAATTTGTCCGTGGGATTTTGCGGGGCCGCGGCTAAATCCATAGCCATGGCGCCCAGCAGCACAAGACAAGCCACCACCATCCGAAGGGTCCTCGACGAAGGCTTCATTTCATCTCCTCACGCAAGGCCCGGCATCTTACTCCTGTCGGGAGTCTTGCGCATCCAAATGTTTTGAAACGGCAACCAACCCTGAGCAGACAGACGCGCGGAGTGAGCGCCGCGTTTCATAAGCGGCGGGCGCAAGCGTTGTTTACTCTCGCGTCTCTTCAAGCAACTCCGGCGGCGTTACCCGCCTTCAAATCACTGCGAACGCATGCTAGGCTATCGTTTCGTTCTTACCTATCGCATGTCTTGCGAGAATCATGACTCCTGGGCGCGGATTCCTGCTGCGATGCGCCGTTTTTTCATCTTTACGGCGCTCACTGGAGCGGCTGCGGGCCTTTTCCCCTTTAACGGTGCAGCCCAACAGATTCGCACTCCAGCACAAAAAGCCGAGGTGGCCGAACTTTCTTGCAGCGGTCCGCAACGCAACCAGGGCGACATCACCAGCGCGGATGACAATTGTGACATTCGCTACGGCGACACCCGGCTTCATGCGGACCACATGGAGTACAACAACAAAACCAACGAAGCAACCGCCACTGGCCACGTTCAACTGGATTACAACGGAGAACATCTGGAAGCCACGGAAGCACACTACAACGTCAGCACAGGACACGGTCTTTTTCAGAATGTACACGGCACGTTCAAGGTCGTGCGGCAGCCGAATGACGAGGTGCTGATCACAGACAATCCACTCTATTTTGAAGCGCGCAGCGTGGAACGTTTTGCCGGCGACCTGTATTTTGTGCAAAAGGCGTGGATTACGATTTGCGATCCCGAACATCCCAAGTGGCAGTTTTATGCTCCGGAGGCGCGCATCCGGCTAGACAAAACAGTTGCGCTGGTCAATGCGAATTTCCGCTTGTTCCGCGTCCCCCTGGTTTGGCTCCCTTACGCGACTGCGCCCGCGGGAAGCAAAGTCCGGCAATCGGGGTTTCTCATTCCCGACATTGGCCAAAGTTCGCGCAAGGGCTTCATTCTGGGCGACGCATTTTATTTTGCGCCGCTTTCCTGGCTGGACACGACCTTTGGCGGGCAGTACATGAGCAGGCGCGGCTTTTTGCAGCGCGGGAGCTTTCGCGCCAAGCCTTTTGAAAATACTTCGATTGAATACACTTATTTCGGAGTGGACGACCGCGGGCTTTTGAACCCTGATGGCACGCGCTCTCCGCAGGGCGGCCAACAGCAGCGAGTGGAAATGCAATCCTTGCTGCCTCATGGGTGGCGGTTCGTTACGGACTACAATCAGCTTTCTTCGTTGACCTTTCGTCTGGCGTTTGCAGACACCTTTGGCGAGGCGATTAACTCCGAAGTGCGGAGCGCGATTTTCCTGACCAATAACTTCCGAGGATTCAGCCTGAATGTCGCAGGGATCGACGACAAGAGTTTTCTTACGCTTCCTGTCGCTGCCACTAGCACCACGCCACTCCTTCCGGCTACCAGCGTTACGCTGCGAAATCTGCCGCAGGCGCGCTTCGGATCGGTGGAGCAATCTCCCTGGCAAAAAATTCCTCTCTATTTTTCCTTTGACAGCTTCGTTGGGGCCGTACATCGTTCCGATTCGGTCTTGGCCACTCCCAACTACACACCGATTGACACGCCGCTAAGCGTGTCGCGCGAAGAGTTTGCTCCGCGGGTCACGGTTCCCGTGCATTTCGGGCCGTGGTTTGGAGTGACAAGTTCTGCGGCGTTCCGCACGACTCGTTATGGAGACTCGCTCAATTCCTCCGGGCTTGTAAGTGGCACGGCGATTACGCGCAACACGGGGGAATTTGCCGTTGAGCTGCGGCCACCCACTCTTGAGCGGGTCTTCGAACCGGCGCCAAAGAAGGACAAGCCGCGGCGAAAATACAAGCACACCATCGAACCGGCCATTACTTATCGCTACGTGACCGGTGTGAACAATTTCGCGGACTTCATCCGGTTTGACAGCGACGCCACGCTGACCAACACCAGCGAAGTCGGGTATGGCTTCACGCAGAGATTCTATTCAAAGGCCGGCGACGATCAGCCGCAAGAGCTGATTTCCTGGCGCATTGTGGAAAAGCACTATTTCGATCCTACGTTTGGCGGGGCCATCGTCAACGGGCAGCGGAACGTTTTCCAGGCGCTGGATTCAATTTCGCCTTTTGCATTTGCGTTCGGGCCACGAAGCTGGTCGCCCATCCTGAGCGATTTCAAGATTACGCCCGGAGGTCCTTATGACCTGGAGCAGATTCTCCAATACGACCCGCAAAATCAGCGGCTGGTGACGGTTGGCACGCTGATCAAAGCGAAGCCTTACCGGGAGTTTTTCTCCACAGTGGCATATTTCCGCCTCAACGACAATCCTTCGCTCAGCGATATAGCGGGTCTGCCGCCTCCGGCGACTTGCGTCCCAACGAACCAGATATGCGCTTTTCAGCAGCCGCTTTCGAACCAGATCCGCGCCCTTACGGGCTACGGCAGCGAGAATCGAAAGGGTCTAAATTTTATTGGCGGCGTCGGCTACGACTTCACGAACAAAACGCTGCAGAACCAAATCGTGCAAGCGAGCTACAACGGAAGCTGCTGCGGGCTCGCGCTAGAGTACCGGCGGATCAACATCGCGCAGGTTCGCACGGAGAATCAGTTTCGTGTGGCGTTCATCATTGCGAACATAGGAACGTTCGGGAATTTGAGGCACCGCGAGAAGATTTTTTAGCGACAAGCAAGAGGGAGAAAGGGAATAACACAGAGATCACCGAGGTGCGAAAGCACAGAGGACACGGAGAAGCCGTACATCCATGAGTGATACTGATCTCGCCTTTGCTTCCATCGAGGAAATAGGAAAGCTTTTCCGCAAGCGGAAGCTTTCGCCGGTGGAGCTTACCAGGCTGATGCTCGCGCGGATTAAGGGGCTGAATCCAAAGCTCAATGCGTACATTACCGTTACCGAGGAGTTGGCGCTCGCGCAGGCGAAGAAAGCGGAAACCGAACTTTATGCTCCCGGCGGACAGAGGGGGCATCGGGACCGCGGACCCTTGCATGGGATTCCCATCTCGCTGAAGGACAACCTCTATACAAAGGACGTTCGCACGACGGCGGGTTCAAAGATTCTGAAGGGTTTTGTTCCTAAGGAAGACGCGGGCGTCGTTACCGGGCTTAAAGAGGCAGGTGCCATTATTCTTGGAAAGACCAACCTGCACGAATTTGCTTACGGAGTCACGACGAACAACCCGCACTTTGGCCCCACGCACAATCCTTGGGACCTGTCACGGATTCCGGGCGGTTCGAGCGGCGGTTCGGCGGCTGCTGTTGCTGCCGGCCTTTGCTACGGCAGCATTGGAACGGATACTGGTGGGTCGATTCGGATTCCGGCAGCGCTTTGCGGGATTGTTGGACTTAAACCGAGCTATCGTCGGGTCTCTACGGAAGGCGTCGTGCCACTATCCAAGAAGTTGGATCATGTTGGGCCTTTGGCAAGGAGCGCCGTTGACGCAGCCCTGGTTCTCCGTGCGATTACTAAGGGGGATTACATAGAAGGTACGGGCCTTAAAGCGGTGATCCCCTTTAGATTCCGAGCCGTGCATGAAATCCGCCAGAAACCGCCCCATCCCCTGCACATTGGAATTCCCCAGGACTATTTTTGGGACCGTATTGATCCAGAAGTGCGCGAGATCCAGTGGCAGGCAGTGCAGTCTGCCCGCCGCCACGGGGTGATTCTCCATGAATTCCGCCGACCAGCGATCCACTCCTGGACGGAACCGAGCACCCAGATTGCTCTTGCCGACGCCACGGCGTTCCATCAGCGGTCAGGCTGGTTCCCGGATCGCGCCGCGGATTACGGTGAGGACGTCAGAACGCGCCTCGAAATGGGATTGGAGGTTCGCGCTGTCGACTATATTCGCGCTCTTGAAATGCGCAAAATGGCGTGGCTCCATCTCGCGGAATCGCGGCAGCCGCCGGGTATCGTTGATGCGCTGGCGGTGCCTGCAAATCCCGTCGCTGCTCCGTTGATCGGGCAGGAGGAAGTGAGCATCGAAGGCACAAGCGAACCAGTAAGAGCGGCCCTGCTACGTTTACATCGTCCCGCGAATTTTGCCGGTGTGCCTGCGATTTCGGTCCCTTGTGGTTTCACGTCCGCCGGCTTGCCCGTAGGTTTGCAGCTGCTAGGAATGTGTTGGACTGAGAAAGCGCTCCTGCAGATCGCGCATGCTTTTGAGCAGGCGCATCCTTTTCGCCGTCCGCCATTCGTTGCTTAGAAGTGGGAACGGAGTTCGCGGAAGCACGGAAGGATGACCAGTTTGCCCGAACCTGCGACGACGGGTTCGTGTTCGAGCGTCCAGGTATGCTGGTGGGGAATATAGACGGCGTTGAGGCCGACTTTCATTGCGGGATTGATGTCGCTGCGCGGGCTGTTGCCGATCATCCAGCCGTGAGCTTTTACGATTTTGTGCTTGTGTACCAGACCGCCGTAGGTCTGTGTATTTTTTTCCGGCACGATTTCGATGAATTCGAAGAAGCCTTGGAGGCCGGAGCGCTCAACCTTAGCAGCTTGCTCGGCGGGCTCGCCTTTGGTGAAGAGAATCAGGCGGTGGCGCTCCGTTAGATACGCCAGCGTTTCGGGAACGCCATCCAGAATTTTCGGCGGAGTGCGCTCGAGCTCGATCACGCGGCTGTGAATCTGCGCGAGAATGTCGCGGCGGGCCATCTGGTCGGCGAGTTTTAAATACGTTTCTTCGAGAGAGCGGCCGAAACTGCGCACGCCGTACCCATACTGGCGGATGTTTTTACGTTCGGTTTCGTTGAGGATGTGGCGAATGTAGGCACGCGTATAGCCGTAAGGCTCGACCACGGTGATGAAGTCTTCAATCAGCTTCTCGAAGAAGACGTTGTTTTCCCAAAGCGTATCGTCTGCGTCGATCAGCAGTGTGTGTCGTCGCATTTAGCCTGACAGTTCGCGCGCTAGCGCAGCGAACCGTTCCCCCAGCCCCTTCTTCCCGCCCGTTCAGTCTACCAGCCGAAGGGCGTCTGCGGCGATGGCAGCGGCGGCCGCCGGTTTGGCGAGCCCCCGCGCAGCTTCGCGCATGCGATTTAGACGAGCTGGGTCGTCCAGTAGAGTAGCAATCTTCCAGGCCGCGGCGGGCAAATTGTTGCAGCGAAGGGCGGCGCCGGCTTCGAGCAAGTGGTCGGCGTTGCGCTCTTCCTGGCCGGGAATAGGCTCGATGAGCGCCATAGGCAGGGCGCGAGCGAGTGCTTCGGAGGTAGTCAGGCCGCCCGCTTTACCGACCATCAGATCGGCCGCGGCCATGTACTTGTCCATTTCGGTGGTAAAACCAACGGCGCAGAGCCTGGGAGCGCCGGAAGGAAGCTTGCTTGCGGCTTTGGCCAATTCGTCCAGGCGCTTGCGTGTTTTCTCCGCTTTCCCAGCAATGGCCACAACCTGCCACGGCCGCTCGAGCTCCAATAATTCCTTTACAAGCTGTTCCATTGGACCAACACCGTAGCCTCCTGCCGAAATAAGAATCACAGTGGCGTCCGGGTCCAGGCCGAGATGCTTGCGTGCTTCGGCGCGGGGCAGGGGAACGGCGAAGAGCGGATCAATGGGAATTCCCCTCATGCAAATCCTTTCGCGAGGGACCCCGATGTGCGCCAGGTACTGCGCGGCTTCTTCAATGGCCACGTAGTAGCGGTCCACGGTGCGGCACAGCCACATGGCGTGGACGTCATAATCGGTGACGACGATGGCGTTGTGCGCGGACAGTTTCTTTTTGGCGATGAGCCACGCGATGATTTCAGCGGGCAGGAAATGTGTGGCGACGCAGAGGTCCGGCTGGACGCGTTTGAGCAGGCGGATCATCGGGCCAGTGTTCAGGCGGTCCAGAGCCAGTCGCGGGCGCAAGTGTTGCCACGGCTGGTCGGTACGCTCGTAAAGCAAGCCCATTAATTCCGGGGCGCGCCGCACCATTGAAATGTAGGCCTTGTCGTAAACGCGCTGAAAAAGTTTGCTGACGTAACGCAGGGCGTCAATGTGTTCGACCGTGCAATCGCCGCGGGCCAAAAACGCTTTTTCCAGGGCTTGGGCTGCGCGCACGTGGCCAGCGCCAGACGTGGCGGAGAGCAAGAGGACGCGCGGCTTGGTTTTCATGGGCTGTGGACTTGCAGATTCGCGGGTGGCATCAGGAGTCCTTGCGCTGTCCATGGGCGAGGCGCTCCAGGATTCCTCGCCCGAGCTTTTGTAATTCGCCGAAGCGCGTCAGGTAGTCCTGAAAATCGTGATTCAAGAGCTGCGCCTGATTGGCGTCGAGCTTCGTTCGCAAAATCATGTCGCGCAGTTTTACCGGGTGCGGTAACAGCGCGTCTTCCTGCAGCTCTTCCAAGGCCAGGCTAGGATCGTAGTGATACATGGATTCCCCCAGAGTGGGACGAAGAAGGCACAGAATCCATTTTACTCGCGCGACCTCAGGAGAAAAATAAGCGTAAGAAAAAGAAGCTACTTCAGCGTTCAGGCTGCGGTCGCGGCGGCAGGCATGAATTCGTACCGCGAAATCTTCGCGGCGATTCCCACTCGGCCATTTTCTGTGGGCTCGATGCGCACAATTTTCCCCTGGCACCGAATATTGACGTCGCCGGATTGCGTCACCTGCTGAGGAAGCGTAATCACGAAATCGATCTCGTTGCCAACTTGGAAGTCTGCTTCCGCAAGAAAGTACAAACCTTGATAGCTGAGATCGCGAGTTTGCGCGTTCAGTTCGTGCCCCTTCGCTTCACGGGGCAGCACACGCAACGGAAGGTTCATGTTAAATCGCCGCGCTTCACGGCGTTCGGATCCATCACTCATTAAATACCCCCGCCGTTCAAGGATTCGCCGCAAAACTAGCATCCGAGAGGTCAAGTTTCAACGCGAAAATCCAAGAATTTTGTCCTAGTACGAGGTCTTGGCTGGTTCGATACCTGCAGACTACACTTCCGGCAGGAGCGTGCGCGGCAGTACTGTAACTCCATGGTCCTCGCGCTTATCGCCGTGTACGGATGGGCCTCGGACGCCTTCGTTGGACCGGGCCTTTTCAGCCAGAAAATCGAATTAGCAGGCCATCGACGCTGTTCCGCGCACGGAGGCGGTATGTTCTGGCTAGTCCTCGATTTCAGACCACTTCCTTTGGTGCGCTACACTGAGGAACTTATCAAGCCTCTTAGAGCGCATCAATGACCGTATCTCATGATTCACGAAACTTCTTTCTGGACGGGCCTGCCGGCCGGCTCGAAGCGATCTTGTGGACGCCGTCGACGGCGGCGCGGCACCGGCCTCCGCTTGCGGCCGTCGTGTGCCATCCGCATCCGCTGTTTGGCGGTACGATGCACAACAAAGTGGTCTATCAGGCCGCGAAATCATTAGATGCATTTAGCTTGCCCGTGCTGCGCTTCAATTTTCGTGGAGCCGGCTTGAGCGCAGGAAAACACGACCGCGGAGTTGGCGAACAGGATGATGTTCGCGCAGCGCTGGAATTTCTTGTAAAGCAATTTCCCGGCGTTCCGCTGTTGCTGGCGGGATTCAGTTTTGGCGCCTGGGTGGGCCTGCGTGTCGGCTGCGAAGACGCGCGCGTCACTCACTTGGTAGGTTTGGGTATTCCGGTGAACAGCTCGGATTTTTCTTTTTTGCGGCGGTGCAAAAAACCGAAGTTATTTGTTCACGGAAGCAAAGACCAATATGGGGCGATAGAAAAGGTGAAACGTCTGGTTCCGTCTTTGCCAAGTGAGAATCACCTTGTTGTCGTCGAAGGTGCCGACCACTTTTTTGCCGGCAAGCTCGAGCAGCTTGACGCCGCGATCACGAATTGGCTAGGAGAGGTCTTTCGCCTTCGCCATTGACGCCTCTTCTTGAGAGCAGCGCTGCTCATAGTTCTAAGTAACAGGATCGTTTTTGTTTACGCGCTTTCGCCTTGGGAAAACAGCTTGCTGAATTCCTCCACGGTCGCCGGAGCCACACCGACCAGCCGCGAGTTAGCCTTTGCATGCTCTACGCGTGACATTCCCACGAGAGCAGCGGTGATCCCCGGCGCCGACCTTGCAAACTGCAACGCGCGCTCCGCGTCATTTTCAAGGCCGAAGGCTTCGGCAACCGATTTAGGCAGATTGCGCGCCACCTGGCCCTGTAGAAGCGAAGCACTGGCAATCACGGCAGTGTCGAGATCGGCCGCAGCCTCGGCCAGCGTTCGCCCATGCTCGCGGGACATCTGATTCCCCAGAGTGAGCGCCTCCGGCATACCCAAATTGAATGGAAGTTGTATGAAGCGGAAGTGGTGAATGCCGCCGGCAATTTCCTGGGCAATTTGAGCGATCTCGGCTAGCTGAATGGCATCGCGCGCCCGCGGGTCCTGCCGGAAGCCCTTCCAGGTGGCCATCCCGTAATAGCGAATCTCACCGGCTTCCACCGCCGATTCTAGAAATTCGAATGCCGCGTGCACGCGCTGCAAGAATTCCTCTTTGGGGATTTCGGAAAGTTGCGTTTCGGGATTGTGCAGGTAGTAGACGTCTACGCATTCAACGCCAAGGTTTTTCAAGCTGCGGCCAAGCTGGTCTTTCAGAAACTTGGGCGTCATGCAATGGCTGCCGGCGGCAAGATCCTTTGCGCCGAAGATTCCTCGCTGGATGTATTCGCGAAAGAAATATTGGTTGGGGTCGGAGGGCATGGAGCCGTCAGGTGTAAGGTAACCTCCCTTAGTGCATAGAACGATTTCTTCCCGTGAAAAGCCTTTTGCCGCGAGTTGCTGGAGCGCTTCTCCAATGCTTCTTTCGCTGCGCTGGAAGCGGTAATTGATGGCGCTGTCGATGAGGTTGATTCCGCTTTCCACGGCGGCGACGACAGTGGCAGTGTAAGCGGCATCGGTTTTTTCGTCGGGTTGCCCGAGGTACGTTCCAATACCTAGCGAAGAAAGCATCATTCTCTGCGTTTCGCGGAAATGGCCGTCGGCCGCGCGCCCGGCAAACCTCTGCGCGTACCGAGTTGTTCCTTCTTTTGTGGCGGACTTGGTCATGAGGCTCCTTCGGGCGATGTCGCCGGTCCCGGCGCAGGCTTTTCTCCTGGTTCGCTTTCGGGCGGCGCCAGCAAGCGCGAACAGGCTCGGAGAATCCTACGATAAGGCCAGCCTTTTTCGCGGAAGAAAATCTCGCCTTCGCGCGGTTTGCTGTAAAACCAGCGGGAGACGAGCGACAAATCCTCGGAAAGATCGCCGTTCTGCGTGGTCACAAGGGATTCGAGGTAGTCGCGGAAGATTTGCTCAGCGGAACGCGGCTGGCTGGCGATTTCGGGGAAGCGCAGAAAAAACGGCTCGGCCAGGCGGCCGCCGCGCACCGCATAGACGCCGATGGTTTGCTCTTCCGACGCGCGCTGCAGAATCACGGCATGCAGGTCTTGAATGCGCCGAGTAATCTCGGGCCTTCCGCGCAGGACTTCGTCCAGTTTCTCCACTTTTTTGTGCAATGACGCCGCTCGTTCAAAATCCAGTTCTTCGCTAGCCTTTTCGCGCTCGTCTTCGAAAGTAGTTCGCAAAGAGCCGCCGCTGGTCTCGAGGAATTGAACGAGACGCCCCACTTCGACGTCGTATTCTTCCTTCGTGCAGCCGGCAAAGCACGGCGCGAGGCACATTTTCATCTCCGAGTAAATGCAGCCCGGGAACGCAGGGTCGCGGCGAATCTTGATCTGACATCGGCGAACTTTGAAGAAATCCAGCACGCTCTCCGCAAAGGCCTCGGCAGCCCTGCGGGAAGGGAATGGGCCGTAATAGGAACCCGCAGCGGGAGCACCGTCTGCGTCCAGTTGAATTTTGCGCGTCATGTAACAACGCGGATAGGCGTTGCGCAGATTCACTTTCAGGATGGCCGGGGGCCGCAAGCGGATAAGGTTGCGGTAGCGCTTCGGAAAAAGTTTTTTGGCCCGCTGATAGTAAGTGAGATTTTGTTCGAATCGGGAGCCGGTCAGCCGATACCGGATGCCGCGCGCAAAGTCGCGCAGATTGAGCCGCTTGCTTGTTGGATCGGACGGTCCCAGCAGTCGTTGCAGCCGTCGCTGCAGATTTTGCGTGCGAATCAGGAACGGTTCAGCCTTCTCTTCACGCGGCTCGATCAGGCAAACGGCCGGCCGCGCCGGGAGAGCAGGGAAGAAGTCTTCCTCAGCACGCGCCGCATCAAAACCGAGTCCGCTATCTAGTTCGAGCACTCTCCAAAGAATACTATGGTACCGTCCCATACTTGACGAGTAGGCCTTGATCTAATTGACGATCACAAGGGATGACTGATGATGCTGGAGGTAAGCTTCAAGGCATTCTGTTAGTGACGGGGAGCATTCGTGGAAGCGCGAGTCTAACTCCGAGAATTCTTCCTTGAGTGCAATCGTGATGTACTCCTCAGGTGTTTGGATGGGAGTGCGTTGGCGAGAAAAGAATAGATCTGCCGCATCCTGAAGTACTTTCTGCTGGCAGTTTGCTTTAAGGACGCCGAGTGCAGTAAGGGTTTCGCTTAGGTGCATTCCCTTTCGATTCTCGAAATATTGAAGGTGACCGCCGTTTTGTACCTCGCTTTCGTACCAGCAGACAAGATGAGTTGCACGTTGTTCTTCTGACAAGTCTTCATAGCTTTCGATTGCCAGCAGGTCGACAAGAGCATTCCAGACGAGATAGGGCTCCTTTTCAACATCCTGCTTGCTTAGCGTTCGTATTTCCATTGTGAAAAGAGGCCTCCGACTACGATCTCAAAACCCATGAGGAGATAACCAGGCGCTGGATTTCGCTGGTGCCTTCGTAGATTTCAGTGATGCGCGCGTCGCGGTAGTTGCGCTCGACGGGATACTCGCGGCTGTAGCCATTGCCGCCGTGAATCTGAATGGCTTTATGGGCGACCCGTGTGGCCATTTCACTGGCGAACAGTTTCGCGATGGCCGCATCCATGCTGAAGCGCGCACCGGTATCCTGCTTCCACGCAGCCTTGCGGTTCAGCAAGCGCGCGGCGTCAATCTCCGTAGTCATGTCTGCGAGCATGAACTGTATCGCTTGGAACTGGGAAATCGGATGGCCGAAGGCCAAGCGCTCTTGCGAATACTTCAGAGCTGCTTCAAACGCGCCCTGCGCGATGCCGGTGGCTTGGGCGGCGATGCCGATGCGGCCGCCATCGAGTGTCGAGAGAGCAACTTTGTAGCCTTCACCTTCATTTCCGATACGATTTGCCACGGGCACGGCGCAATCGGTGAAGACCAGTTCGCAACAGGAGGTTGCATGGATGCCGAGCTTCTCTTCCTCTTTTCCGACCTTGAATCCCGGCGTGCCTTTCTCTACGACCAGTGCAGTGATGCCTTTCTCGCCTTTGGCTGGATCCGTGTTTACATAGGCGATTGTCGCGTCTGCCGCACCGCCGCAAGTGATCCAAGCCTTCGTTCCGTTGATGACGTAGGTGTCGCCTTTCTTCACTGCCTTCGTTTGCAGTGCAGCAGCATTCGAGCCGGCCTGCGGCTCGGTCAGCGCGTAGCAGCCGATTCTTTCGCCGCGCGCGAACGGATGCAAGAATTTCTTCTTCTGCTCGTCAGTGCCGAAGCGATGAATCGGATCGCAGTAAAGGGAATTCTGCACGGAGAGGATCACGCCCGTGGAAGCACAGCAGCGCGAAATCTCTTCAATCACGATGGTGTAGGCGACGTGGTCAAAGCCCGCGCCGCCCTCGTTTTCGGGAAATGGCACCCCGGTTAGGCCCAGTTCCGCGGCTTTCTTGAACAACGCGCGCGGGAAATGACCGGTCTCGTCGTGTTCCTTTGCCAGCGGCCTGACTTCTGACTCCGCGAACTCGCGGACGCTTTTTTGAAGCAGCTTCTGTTCTTCCGTCAGTTCGAGGTCCAACGTCGAATGCTCCTGTTGGCTACAGCTTGGGATGGCAATTATTTTAGCGCGAGTCGCCTTTTTGCGGGGCTAAAGCCCGCCGTTACAAAGTCCGAACGTCCTGAGCCACACCGTGATTTCTGTCAGGCGAGCGCCTCGGAAAGGCGCTCGTAGGTGGTCTTCAAATCTTCGGGGAGCACGCGGGTTTCTCCGGTTACCGTCATGAAGCTCGCATCGCCAATCCATCTTGGCAGCATATGCAGATGCAAGTGTCCGGCGACTCCTGCGCCCGCGGCACGGCCTAGATTCATTCCCAGGTTTATGCCATCGGGCTTGTAATGAGATTTGAAAACAGCCTCGACGCGCTGCGCGAGCTGCATGATTTCGTTCCGTGTCGCGGCATCGCAGAATTTCAGCTCCGCGACGTGTGCGTAGGGCACGATCATGACGTGTCCTGAAGTGTAAGGAAAGCGGTTGAGTATGACGAACGCTTTCGCGCCGCGATGAACGATCAGCGTCTCGGAATCCTTTTTTTGCGCGACCGCATCACAAAAGATGCATTCCGGTTTTTCACCGCCGGCGGCCTGTGCCATGTACTGGTAACGCCAGGGCGTCCACAAGTAGTCCATCGTGACGTTCCTTTTTTCCCGCTAAACCGCGCGCACAGAATACCCCAGAATGCCGCTAGGAGCGCACCCAGGGCGACTCACGGGATTTCTGCTAGAGAAAAGACCTTTTGTCGGGAACATCAGGAAGGGAGGGGAGCTGCGAAGAGCACGGACTAGCCTAACCGCCTTGCGAATCTCCGGCGGCGGTATGTGCGGCGGCGTTATTCACAAAATCTTTCAATTCCTTGCTGGGCTTGAAGTAAGGAATTTTCTTCGCGGGCACTTCCACTTTTTCTCCGGTCTTCGGATTGCGTCCCACGCGTCCACGCCGCTCGCGGGTGCGGAAACTACCGAATCCGCGAATTTCGATTTTTTCGCCTTTCTGCAAAGCGCCAATGATGCTGTCAAATATGGTCTCGACAATCGTTTCCGATTCCTTGCGTGGAAGTTCCGTCACGTTCAGAACTTCCTCGATCAAGTCGGCCTTCGTGAGTGTCGATGTCGGTTGCTTGGTCATCTTCGCTATGCCTCGTCGCGCAGTCCTGGAACGGGCTGCCTCACTCCTCCCACCGCTTACTTTCCCCGAACGCAGTGCAGCGTATGGGTTTACAAGGGGCTGGCGTACCGCCGAATTGCTCCCTTTCCTATCATTAAAATGACCCGCAGGTAAATGAAATTATGAAAGCCGTTCCCCCGGTCAGGCTTTCACAATTTATCGCGCCGACAACTTGGACTTCAGCGCATCCCCAATCGTCGCCGTCGACGAGGACTTCGACGTCGACCGATACTGTTCGATCTCTTTGCGCTCAATCTGCTTCACCGCCGCGCGGTAGCTCAAGCCAATCCGCCGCGTCTCCGGACTGATTTTGATGATCTTGAAATCATATTCCTTGCCCGGCTCGAGCGGTCCGGCGCTCTTCAGCGGACCAGCGGTCGGGCGGTATCCGCCCATTCCTTCATCGCGGCGGCGGCGGTCTTCGATTTCTGTGTTGTGGCAAAGCGCTTCGATGTTCTCGCCTAGCTCCACGAACGCGCCGAACGTGGCGATGCGCGAAACTTTACCCTTCACGATTTGCCCGACTCTGTGCTGCTTGAACCAGTCACCCCAGATGTCGTTGACCTGCTTCATGCCCAGCGACACCCGCCGGTTTTCCGGATCAATCTTCAAAACCTTTGCGGTGACCGGTTCGCCCTTTTTGAACACTTCGTGCGGATTTTTCACGCGGCCGGTCCAACTCACGTCGCCGACGTGGACGAGACCGTCAAAACCGTCCTCGATCTCCACGAACGCGCCAAATTCCGCGATGTTGCGAACTTTTCCAGTGATGACCGTTCCCACCGGATACTTTTCTGCGGTCAGCAGCCAGGGATCCGGCTGCGCTTG
>Ga0126373_10001487_pt1 | contig 16670 bp, 14 predicted proteins | sample PanSoiMetPlot_11_FD_92545 | JGI IMG/M metagenome (GOLD analysis project Ga0126373, IMG submission 92545) | Tropical forest soil microbial communities from Panama - MetaG Plot_11 | ecosystem: Environmental > Terrestrial > Soil > Tropical forest > Bulk soil | place: Panama | collected 2016-02-17 | reverse complement strand
GGTGCTGTATGAGCGTTACTGCAATTCCCTCCGCAGAGGGCTCGGTAAAAGGAATGTCCGGTAACCGCGAAGGCGTCGAACGGCGGCGCCGCAAGCGCGCCAAGATATCGGCCCAAGTCCACGTCCGGGCGGTCAATTCCCCGGAACCCTTCGCCGAAATCTGCAAGAGCGTGGACGTCTCCCGCGACGGTCTTTTGTTCACCACCTCGCGCGCGGGCTATTGGAAGGGCCAGCAGCTCGACGTGACGTTCCCGTTTTCCAACGCTGCTACCGCGCTGAATCAGGCTCAACGCGCTGAAGTCGTCCGTACCTCGGACCTAGGCAGCCAGACTGCCGTCGCTGTGCAGTTCGTCTGCGCCACCACCGATTCCGCGTCCGCGACGAAAGGCAAAGAAGCCTTCGGCGCGAATTCAAACGGCGCGAACAACGCGCAAACGAAGCATCAGTCCGTCGTGCTCGCCGTTGAATCCGATCCGCGCACGGCGGAAATGATGCGAACCGTTCTTCAGAACGACGGCTACACCGTCGTGGTTGTGTCTTCCGCGCAGGCGGCCCTCGAGGTATTGCGCACCACGGTTCCCGCGGTGTTCCTCGCAGAAGTCGAAAGCGAAGAGATGAGCGGCCACGACCTTTGCCTCATCGTCAAGCGCAACGACCGACTGCAGCACGTTCCCGTGATTCTTCTCACGAAGGCTGCACAGCCTGCCGACTATGCCGCCAGCCACCAACTCGGCGCCGTTGTCTGCATGGCGAAGCCTTTCAAGCCGGAACGCCTGCTCCACGTCGTGCGGCTCGTCGCTCCGCCTCCCGCGATGAAAAACGTGTACGGCTCGCGCGTATCGAGTGGGTCCATCGAGCGCGCTTTCTAAGAGGCACCACCTACTTTCGAAACGCCCGCCCGGCAGGTGTCGCTTGCGGTTTCCCCAACAGTGCCCCGCCCTGCTTCAACAAATACGCTTGATGCAGCCTGGCGTGCGCCCGAACGTTTACGTACCCAGCAGACGCCTCGATCCCAAGTTAACCAAAGAAGTTATATAATAATCATCTAACAAATGGCAGGTACTTTCGTTTCTAGCGGGAAATCCTCCAGCTGCTTTCACGCCCGGTGTCAACCATTTTTGCTAAGTACGTCATCCACCATTAGTTAGGCGACGGCGGATCCTGCGGCTGCGGGGGCCTTTGATCTTTCGGGCCCAGAACGAACGGCACGCCCCGCTTTCCGTTGACGTCCACCGTGTGCTGTATGTCCACCTGATCAAGCGGGATCGCGTTCTCGCCACCGTACGACGTCACATAGTGGAGCTTGCCGTCCGCCACCCAGTAGTTCGTCAACGCGTAAACCGATCCATCCTTCAAATAGAGCAGCAGGATCTCGTGATCAGGTTCAATCGCCGGCGCGTTGGTGGCCGCGCCAGGAGGCGGATACTCGAACGAATAGCCGAACGGCGCCGATTCGTAGTATTGAGGCTGGTGTTCGACGCGCGCCTCAATCTCGTCGCTCATGCTCGGCTCGTAGGGATACCCGAAGTTTTCAAGTGGCGGCAGGCCGTCATTGTCCCAACACCAAGGTCCCCAAAACGTGAAACCGAACAGCCCCGGACCGAAGGAGCAAAATTCTGGAAAGAATCCGTCGAAGCAACCGCCACCGAAGAAAAAGGCGCCGGGCCGGTGAAAGCGAAATCGAATCCGCATCGAAGCCGGCTCGAAGCTTCCCGCCAGCGGCCGACCAACACCCATGTTCCCGAACATACGCTCTGCCACCATCGGCGTTGTGCTAAAGACAGGCCGACCGCTCACAAACATGCGTGGTGTTCCCGCCACATGTGCGCCGCGCGGACCGGCCCAGACGCTAGATCCTACATTGAAACCCCTGCTCGCCGTCCCTGCCGATGATGCGGAGATACCCCTCCCTGCACTCATCGGGGCTACGCCGGACCCGCGCACTCCTGACGACCGCACGCCTCCCACATGAGAGCTGCCTCCGCCTGACGGTGCGCTGCTGGCATGCCCTCCGCCACCGGCGTGGCCCGCGCCTCCTCCGTGCTGCGCAAGTGCAGCTTGTCCCATCATCGAGAACGCGAAAAGGAACGGAACCAGCGGACACGTTGAGACTTTTCCAAACCTTCCAAAGAATTCGATGGAGCGAATAGAATCACGGGGGTCAGAATTCACGGCACCCTCCAGCGTCCCGAAGAACCGCTTGCGTCCGATTCTACTCCATCAGACGGCACTTGGACCGTCTCGGTTGCACGCTGAGCGCATACGCAAACTCATACGGTGCCTGGAGTTAACCAACCAGGCTGATTCGGTATACTCGTCGAGCCGGTGATCCCCTTTCTTCACATCGGAAGCCTTGAGATTCCCACCTTCGGCTTGATGGTAGCCATGGCGATGCTGTCAGCATATTGGCTGCTGTCGCGGGACATCTCGCGCCGCAATCTCTCCGCCCAGGTTGATCCCGAACTCTTTGTCGCCGTGCCCTCCCTGGCCGGAATAGTAGGGGCCAAGCTCTATCACGTCCTCGAAAACCCGTCCGAGCTCTTCGCTCATCCGGCGGCAGCCATTTTCAGCCAATTCGGCTTTGCCTGGTTTGGCGGCCTCATTGCTGGTGTCGCCACTTTTCTCTGGCTGGGTTGGCGGCGCAGGATTCCTTTGCTGCTCCTTCTTGATATAGGCTCACCTGCCGCAGCGGTTGGCTACGGCGTCGGCCGCATCGGCTGTTTCCTGTCCGGCGACGGTGACTATGGCATCCCCACGTCGCTGCCTTGGGGCATGAGCTTTCCAAATGGCCTCGTTCCAACGACCCAGCATGTCCATCCCACTCCGATCTACGAGTTCATCGCCGCCTGCCTCGCGGCGTGGTTTCTCTGGGGCCTCGGTCGCAGCGGCTGCCAGATCCAGCACAAAGCGGCCCCTGTAAGCCCGACCGAACAACGCGCCGGTTATTCGCTCGCCGTCGAGCTTCCGGAGCAACGCCCACGCTCTTGCGGCGTTGTATTCGCGTTCTATCTCTTGACTACCGGCCTCGCTCGGTTTCTGGTCGAATTTATCCGCATCAACCCTCGTTCGTTTTTTGGGCTCACAAACGCTCAAACCGCGAGCGTCCTGAGCGTAATCGCGGGCGGGATACTTCTGCTCCGCTTGAGATCGAGGAACAAGGAGGCAGCTTAAGATGCGCGCAAACGCCGATCTTCACCTCGCTGGGTCAGGGCTTCCGCTCTCACGGAAGTAGCTGAACCTCAGCGATTGTCCACTCGCACGATCGAAAGCCACCGTCATCGCATCATGCGCAAGATGAACTTCGCGAGCTTTAGCGACTTGGTTCGTTTCGCGGTTAGAAAAGGCCTTACTCAGCCCTAAGCGGGATCGAAGCAATGCTAGAAGGGCGCGCGCACCTCGCGCGTAGGGAACGTACCCTTTAGGCCTTCTTGGCGGTCTTGCGGCGACCGCGTCGACGCTTGGGAGGCTCCGCCGGCGGCTCCCCGATAAGCTCGGCGTTCCAAATGGCTGTCACGAACTTCTTCATTCCGTGGTTGTCGAAGTCGATTGTGGTGCGTTCGGTGTTCGATTCCGTAACGGTCCCGATCCCGTACTGCTCGTGGCGAACAGTCTGTCCCTCGATAAGTACTTGCACTCGCTGCCTCCCAATCTACGGTCGAATGATGACCAAAGAGAGCAGGCCTCGTGACCTACTCCAAATCGTATCAACCGAGGTGGTCGCGACTACAGCCCTACGACCGCTTCGGCCTGCAGCCCCTTAGGTCCCTGCTTGACCTCAAACTCGACTGCTTGTCCCTCATTCAGTGTCTTGTAACCCTCGGACTGTATCGCCGAGAAATGAACAAATACGTCCTCGCCCGACTTGCGCTGGATGAATCCGTAGCCCTTTGCAGCATTGAACCACTTTACAGTCCCCTGCTCTCTGCTCACTTCCATACTCCTATCTGATTGAATGGGCTATATTTAACAGGAACCACCTGATCGGAACCACTTCGGTTCGCCAAAAAGTTCCGCAAGTCCCTAGCGAACGTCGGTGAGGAACCGACTACCAAATAATACCACAGCGTCCGGGAATCCGCAATTTCGCCTCGATCGGTAATAGGGACGGAAGTACTCCCCAGCGACCGCGCCCGTACCAATCAAATGTGACCTTTCCCCTACAGACCGGCGTCTTTCCGGATCCTATTCTTAGGTTTCGGCATGCGCCACCTGCGATTCTGGTGGCGGAAAAGTTCGATCCAAGGGGCTCCACAGGCATGAGTGAACAGGCTAGCTGGCTTCCCTCCGAGCAGGACGCGACTCCATCACGCGAGAAAGCCACCTCTGAGCCGGCTGCTCTTCCACAAGGCGAGCGCCGCTTACGGCGCCGCGCCCGTATCTCTGCACTGCTCAGGGTTCGAGGCCTCAACCTAACCAACCCTCAAAATCCCGACGAAGTATTAACCACGATCGACGTTTCCCGAATCGGCCTTCTGTTTCTGACTTGCAACCAGTCTTATGCGACCGGCACAGAAGTCGCCGTCACCTTTCCCTATAGCAACGCTCCTACCGCGATCCACGCTGAACAGATAGGAAGAATCGTTCGTGTCGTCGAAGTAGGCGACGGTCGCCGTGCCATTGCGATTGCATTGGGCAGGTGCCCTAACACCCGCGTAGAAGAAACCATCGACGCCAGTGGACGTGAGTTGGTAAAGCCCACAACTGGTTGTGCAACTGGCAGCTTCTTAGCCTCCAGACTAGACCCTCAAAAACCCCTGATCCTGGCTGTCGACACAAACGACCGCATACGAGAGTCACTCAAAACTTACTTCGTCGCGGAAGGCTACGAAGTCATCGCGGTAAACAACGCACCCGATGCACGCCAGGTTCTTGAAATGACGACGCCGTCGCTCATGATTGCCGAAGTGGAAGGCGAAGGCTTGCCTGGCTTTGACCTTTGCGCGCTTGTGAAAGGGACAGATCGCCTGCGACACATACCCGTCGTTCTAACAACGACCTCTGCTTACCCAAGTGATTATGCAAACGCGCACTCGCTAGGGGCTGTCGTTTGCATGGCAAAACCCTATAAACAGGAGCGTCTCGGGCACGTCGTCCGGCTTCTGGCGCCCACTCTTCAGGCAAAACACCAACCGGCGCCGCGTTCCAGCCTTCTCCAGAGACGAACTGCGAATTCACCTCGTCCTACGCCGAATGACTCGTCTTTCCGGCGATGGAAGTTCCCGTTTTCCTGAGTGCCCTCCCGCCAACCAACAAAGTAGCGCCCCAGGCACCGTGGTGCCACATGCCTGCCGCCCGCGGCCGTGCCCTCGTTCTCAAATGTTCTCGACACAACCCATGGCTCCGAATCGGGCGGCGCGGGATTACCGTGAGAACCGCCATGAGCGTCTGCGAGCGCCAGGCATAAATTTTGTCTCCCTGTAGGACGAGCGCTCTGACCCTGTAAGGCCCCGTCTAACAACTTCACAACACGCTGTCGCCCTTCACCACCGTGTCAGTCAGCCGCGGCATCCGGCTCGCAATGCCGTTCGTTATCCGCGAGTCCGAATTCGGTTCTTCAAGCGCAGCCCAAGTTAAGATTATCCATCGCCGTGAGGTTGTCAGATGTGCAGAGGTGGCGGGATTGGTGCTAGGGCTTTTTTGAAGGGGCTGCGTGGGCGTCTGAGACGGAGGTGGATGAACCTGGGGATAAATGGAGGAGCTGAAGCTGATAATTCAGATGTTGCTCAAGTTGAGTTTTGTCGCCGCCGTAGACAGGGCGTCCATTGACAAAAACGGTTGGGGTGCTGTTCACACCTAGGGATTGGCCTTCGGCGAGGTTAGCCTGGACAGCTTTTCTCGCATCGAGGGAGGCCAAGCACGCTCGCAGCGCATCTGGGTCGAGACCGGCGTGGCGGGCGAAGTCTTGCAGCTTCTCCCATACATTTTCGGAGGAAACGACGTCTTGATTTTCGAAGATGGAATCGTGGATGGCCCAAAAGGCGTCGGGATTCTGGACGAAAGCACAATGCGCCCCTATGGCAGCAGTTTCGGCCCAAGGATGGATCTGGCTGATCGGGAAATCCTTGAAAACGACACGAATCATTGGGTATTTCGGCCCGATCGTCTTCATGGCGCGGTATAGCTCGCGGCAGTGCGGGCACTCGAAATCGCTGAACTCAACAAGCGTGATCGGCGCGTCCGCGGGGCCGTAGGACGGTGCTCCGTCGGTGTGAAGTTTGGCGCGGTTTTCGCCGAAGGGGTCAGCGGACATGTCGTATAGATCCCCGCGCATAAAGATTTTGCCATCTTTGCTTACGTAGAAGGCGGCCGCGTCGCTCTGGCCGTTCACCGTTACGTTGACAGTGACTGTGTAAAAGTCCGGTGCGACCGAGGGTGTCAGGGGCCCTAGCTTTACCTGGAACTCCGGCCCCCAGGAAAATAGGTTGCGGACAAAGGTTTCCGTGGACTTCAGGAGCTGCGCCTGTTCGGGCGTGGGCGCGCGATTTGCTGCAGCAGGCTGGGCGGCGGTTACCGCGGCCGAGCTCGATTGCCCGGCGGCAGACCCCGCAGACAAGAAAAGGGCGAGTCCTATCACTGCCAGTCCCGCGAAGCGCATCGCCTGTCTCCTTTTGCTCGGCATCCTGATCGCCTTACTCATTGTACTTCTGCGCCAGTGGAAACCGGCGGCCGACGCTAAAAGCCTTCGACGTGACCTTCAGCCCCGGCGGTGCCTGCTTCCGTTTGTATTCGTTCGCATCCACGCGATGGGCCACCGAGCGCACAAGGTCGAGCGGATACCCTGTGTGTTCTGAAATCTCCTCGGGAGTCTGCACGTCCTCGACGTACGCCTTCAGGATGCGATCCAGCACGTCGTAGTCTGGCAGCGTGTCCTGGTCGACCTGATTCGGCCGCAGCTCGGCAGAAGGAGCCTTCGTGATCGTTTCCTGCGGAATCCGAGGGCGATCCTTATTCACGAGCTCGGCGAGGGCGTACACCATCGTTTTGGGCACGTCGGAGATCACCGCAAGGCCACCGGCCATATCGCCGTACAGGGTGCAGTAGCCAACCGCCGTTTCTGACTTGTTGCCGGTGCTCAGGACCAGGTGGCCGAACTTGTTGGAGAGGGCCATGAGGAAGTTGCCTCGGATGCGGGCCTGGATGTTCTCCTCGGTGGCGTCCACGGGGCGGTCGCCAAAGGAGGCCGCCAGGGTCCTGCGGTAGGCATTGAATACGTCGGTGATAGGCAGCAGTTGGAACTCAATGCCCAGATTCGCGGCCAGTTGGCGCGCGTCGCGCTTGCTGCCTTCGGAGGAATAAGGCCCCGGCATGCCCACGCCTAGGACGTTCTCGTGGCCAAGCGCGTCCACAGCGATCGTGGCCACAAGCGCCGAATCGACACCGCCGCTCAGGCCAACCACCACCTTGCTAAATCCGCATTTCCGAACATAGTCACGCGTGCCCATCACCAGCGCGCGATAGGCGCCTTCGAGCTCGTCCTTCGATTGACGGCGAATATCGCCTTCGCCTGTCTCGGTATCGAACAGGACGAGATCCTCCTCCATCCACTTGGCCTGCGCGCCGATTTTGCCTTCCGGGGTAAACGCCACGCTACCGCCGTCAAAGATCAGGCTGTCGTTACCGCCCACCTGGTTGACGTAAATGAACGGCACGTGGTGCTCTTTGGCGATCGCGCGGAGCATGTCGTGGCGGACCTGCCTTTTGTCGATGCTGTACGGCGACGACGAAATGTTGATGAGCAGCGTCCCGCCCTTCCCCACCAGCTCGGCAACCGGATCGCGGTCGTAAAGCCTTTGCGGCCAAAAGGATCGGTCGTTCCAACAGTCCTCGCAAATGGTGATGCCGAGCGCGTCACCCAACAACGGGAACACATGCTGCACCTGAGCAGGCTGGAAGTAGCGCGACTCGTCGAAGACGTCGTAGGTGGGCAGGAGCATCTTCTGCTGCTCGAAGACGACGTTGCCCTCGATGATGAGCGCAGCGGAGTTCGCCGCGCGTTTGCCGGTATCGTCCTGGGCTCTGCCGACGAAGCCGACGAGGATCGGCATTGGCGCGAGCTCCGCCACCTTGTTCAATTCCTCTAGGTTGCGCTCGACGAAGTCGGGGCGCTCGACGAGATCCTGTGGGGGATAGCCGCAGAGGCAGAGCTCGGAGTAAACGACGAGGTCGGCTTCGAGCCGGTTGGCTTCGCAGGCTAAGTCGAGGATACGCTTCGAGTTGCCGTCGAAATCGTTGACGGTGGGATTAAACTGCGCCAGCGCGATTTTCATGCGAGGCCAGTAGCATAAAGAAGCGGGCGCAAGGGAGCAAGGGGCAGCGGGGCTGCGGGTGAGGAGACGGCGGGAGGAAGCGACCGGAGAAACGCGGTCGATGAGGCAAGTCGCAAACGCCTCAGAAACTTCCGGTTAGAAATTTCGAACTGATTTGTTATGGGCGGGTTGCGGAAAATTCTAATTTTTTCATTGCCGGTTAGAATTTCCGGTTTGACGGTCGGTCGCCGATCGGCTGAAGCCACGGCAATTGCCAATTTTTGTCGCCCCCGGCTCACTTCCCTGCTTCCTCCTTGGCCCCGTCCGTGTGATGCCCTCCTTCGATTCCAGAGCCACTACTATTACTATAATCAGTAACTAACTCAATATTAAACCGGCGGCTTTTAGATTCCCATTCTGAGAAGAACGCCCAATGGTGCTTAGCATCGGACCAGAACGATTTGAAATGTTCGTGAAGCGGTGGCAGCAGCTCTCGGTCGCGTGCGTCCAGGGGATCTCGATCAACCCGCTCCTCCACTTTTATTCTCCATTCTTGCGAGGCGATGCCTTCCGTGAACCAGGCACTGCGAGCATGGCCCGTGTCAGACCAACGACGTTGTGCTTCAGTTGAAGGGTGTCGATGTCACGAACACCGGTATACAAACCAACCTGATGATCCACCAGGAGTAGCAGGGCGTTGTCGCGGGTCAGACGTTCGGTGTGTTGCGCGGAACCAGCCATCATAAATATCCTCCCTATGTCTGCGCCTCCACTGCGGCGCCTCAAAATACCCATGCCAGTATAGATGTAGCTCGGTTACAGCGGCGTCTTCAATGAAGCAAGCTGGTTCTGTGTATATGCAAAGCCCATTTGAAGAAGGCTATTCCTTAGCGAACAGGAGTTACATTATCTCGATCAAGGTCCGCGCGCCTAAGGACTCATCACGCCGCGTCCGCTCCTACCGAGGCGTCGCTCTTCGACAGTCGGAGATACCGACAAACTGCCGGGGAGCCAGCCGGACACAAAAGAGTCGTCTGCTACAACTCGGAGCGCGACATCGGGCGTAATGATCTTGGAGGTATTTCCTAAGTCTCGCGCGTTCTATAGCTTAAGAGCACCTCTCAACGAATCCTCGCCTTCAAAGCGTACGTCTCATATGCAGGGGGAGGAAAGGGGGTTTGGCTGGCGTCGTCCACAGCGGGCGATTTTCTCAGCCTGCTGCCCGAATCCCTCGAGAAGGAGCAAGCGAATGCAACACCGGAAAAGCAACAACCTTATACGAAAATATTCCGTACGCTTCGGCGGTATTCTTGTTCTGGTTGGAAGCATGATGTTTGTTTCGCTTCCGCTTTCAGCTCAGCAGCCTAACTCAACTCAACAAGTCAACTCGTCCAACGACGTCCCTGTGCACATGGTCGTCACCGTGAAGCCTCATCACGGGAATCACGTCCCGGCCGTGGGCGCAGACGATGTAAAGGTGTACCGGGGCAAGTTGCAAGAACAGGTCACTGGCTGGGTTCCTCTGCAGGGTGATCGCGCCGGTCTTCAGCTCTTCATCCTGATCGACGATAACGCCCGCGACAGCCTCAGCCTGCAGTTCCGCACCCTCGTACAGTTCATCGAGGAGCAAGCCCCCACCACCGCCGTCGGGGTTGGGTACATGCGCAACGGCACCGTCTTTACGGCTCAGGACTTGACCACAGACCACGCCCTGGCCGCAAAATCCCTGCGCTTGCCCATCGGCGGCGCGGTTGGATTTTCCAGCCCCTACTTGGCAGTGTCGGACCTGATGAAGAAATGGCCTGCCACCAAGGATCGCCGTGAAATCGTGATGATCACCAGCGGAATCGATCCTGAGGGCGCCGGTTTCTCCGAAAATCCTTTCAACAACCCTTACCTCGACGAAGCTACTGCACGCGCGGAAAAGGGCGGATTCATCGTTTACGCAATCTACGTCCCCACGGTCGGACGAGCCGGCCGCGGCTTCTTCCGCACCGACTTGGCCCAGACCGGTCTCGATCTGCTCACTCAAAAGACCGGCGGCTCAGCCTATTACCTCATGTTTGGCGCTCCCGTGGATGTCTCGCCTTACCTGAACGACATAAGCTTCAGACTCAAGAATCAGTACGAGCTGACGTTCGTTGCCAAGGCCGGCAAGAAGTCGACTCTCGAGCCCGTCAAGCTAAGGACCGAAATGCCCAACATGGGTCTCATCAGCGCCGAAAGCGGCTACGTCGGCAACGGCATGTAAACCAACAATCCTTCCAACCGGAGCGGCAGTCTACATCCTGCCGCTCCTTCTTTCTTGATCGCTCAGATTAGGGGCCTGTGGCGGATTGCCTTACAACAATTCGTGACTCGAGCTTGATATGATCAGCCCCCATGTCCGCTGACTTGCTTAAGCTGCGAGTTTTCGCGGGGTTTCGCCATTGCTGATGAACGCGTAAACCAGGACGACGGCGCTCATCCAGTGGACGGCTCCATTCGTCCATCGAAGGGAATAAAACGAGCAGACTTGCCGGCGGGATTCTTCAGAGTGGGAAGCAGCAGCGAGCGAATTCCCAGTTTCCGTGGTCATAACGCACCTTTTTCTGGCAAGCGCTGGGCGCTGCCGAGATTTCACAACTTGGTGCGTTGATTTACGGAAACGCTTACGGCAACAAGGCTGGTGCGATGTCGCAATTCGATTGTGCCGCTTTCGCCGGCGTTGTCAAGCGCGAACACTTAAAGACGCCACGCGACGCTGAAGATTCTCGACCCTCAGCCGGAGGCCTTCACCAAAGCGGCGACTTGGTCGGGGGATTCTTTCACCCAGTGGGTGTGGCCGTCGGTGGTTTGAATTTCGGTGACGTTGGGGCCGGCTGCGACGGAGACGATTTGGTCAGGATTGAGGAAGACGGCGCCCGCATCTTCTCCCGATTCATTTGCTTTCTCAAGTTTGATGAAAGCCACCGGACAATTCCCCTTCGTACAATGAATCAGCCCCGCTCTGTACGATAGCAGAGTTTCAGGATCGGAACCTCGGCGGGACATCCGATCTGCTCCTCTACGCGAAGGTCGGGGCTTCTACGGTTCCGTTGGGCCTCGAGATCGAGTTTTGCCCACAGCCGTAACGAAAACCTCGGCCTGGGCTAGCTTTCTATCGTTGAATATTCTTCACTATTTTCAATGAGTGTGGTATCGTGCGGCGCATGACGAAGCGCCCTCCACTCCATATTGTCAAGAGCCATAAAGGACTGAAGGCGTTGGTGTCCGCTGCGCGACTCGAGGTGGCGGATGCGTTGGCGGAGATGGGAACCGTCTCCGTGGCCGCGCTTGCCGCGACGCTGGGGCGTCCGGCTGACGCTTTGTATTTTCACCTACGGGCGCTGGTGCGCGCGGGCTTGGCGCGGCAAGCGGGATATCGCCTGCGCGGCCAACGCAAGGAAGCGCTGTTCGAAACGGTCGCCGACGAACTGAAACTCGACTATCGCCAGCCGCTCAAGGCCAATCGCAACGCTGTGTCAGCGATTGTCGCATCCATGCTGCGCCTGGGAATCCGGGATTTCCGGCGCGCATTTCAGGAAGCTGGCGGCGGGACGATCGTGGTTTCCGGCCCGCGTGGCGAACTATGGGCGCTGCGCAAGGCAGGACGTCTGTCGCCCGCGAAAGTCCGTCGAATCAACCGGTCGATCCACGGTTTGCTGCGCGCCATGGCCAAGCCGAATGGCAAAGGGCGGCTTTACGCAATCACGGTGCTTCTGACGCCCGTGGACCGGCAGCGGAAGAGCGCAAAGGGATTGGGGCGGAAAGGAAAGAAAACATGAAGAAGAGTTGGAGTTGGATTTGGCTCGGCATTGTTCTCGCCGGGTTCACCTCGGCAACGACGGAAATTCATTCCTTGGCGGCTGCGCCTCGGCAGCTTGCGCAGGCGACCACTGCGCGGCACGAGGCGTCGGATGCGTCCGAGACGCTGAAGGTCCTCGATTCCCTCCTGCACGACAAGGAATATCCGGAGCTGGAGCGAAAATTCGGCACCGGCGCGCAACTGCCATCGGCCGAGCGCGATTATTTCGCGGGCGTGCTGGCCAATCGCAAGAATCGCTCGCGCGAGTCGGCTGCTCTGCTGGAAAGGACGCTGCCCCTGCTGAAGGATCGGCAGCGCATTGAAGCCTGCATGGAGGCTTTGGCCGACGACTACCAGAAGCTGTTCCGTTATGCGGATCAGGCGCGGGTTCTCGCGGACATCCAAGAGCACTATGAAGATCAATTGGACGCCGCAGGGCGCAAGAGCGTCGAGGATGATTTTCAGCTGGCGCAACTGCTGAAGACCGCTCCGGCACAAACGGTAAACTTCGACGGCAGCGAAACACTGACGATACGGCGGAACCGGTTCGGGCTTGCGGAAGTGCCGGTGACAATCGGCGAGCGCACCGAGTGGTGGATTTTCGATACGGGCGCCTCCACGACCACGATCACAACGAGCACGGCAAAGCGGCTCGGGCTGGAATTATCCAAGGGCACTGCGAAGACGCAGGGCGCCACGGGCACGGATATCGCTCTCCGCACAGCAATCATTCCTCAGCTCTCGCTGGGAAAGGCGGAGCTGCGCAATGTGGCGGCGCTAGTGTTGGACGACGGCAGCCTGGCCATTCCTGTCGGCGAGGATAAGCCTTACCAGATCGAGGGCATTTTCGGATTTCCGGCAATGGCCGCATTCGACTCGATCACTTTTTTCGGCGACGACAAAATGGTGATTGGCGGGGAGACTTTGGCCGGCTCCATTTCGTTCCCGATGTATCTGGAAGAGAACGCGCCCCGCATTCTAGCGAAGGTTGGCGGTCGCGACCTGCTCTTCACGCTCGACAGCGGCGCCGCTATCTCGCAATTCACCGAGAAATATTACAAGGCATTCCCGGATGTGTTCGCCACTGGTCAGAAAGCTTCCTTCAGTTTTTCGGGAGCCGGCGGCTCGAAGGAAACGAAAGTGTACACGCAGAAGACGGTTGAATTGGGCGGGGACGGCGGCTCGGTTCGGCTGGAGGGCGTGGCTGTAATGACCGAGCCGACGGGCAACCACGACTTGGACGTACACTATGGCAATCTTGGGCAGGACCTACTTAGAAAGGGCCGCAACTTTACGCTCGATTTTCAGCACATGCGGCTGCTGACGAGCCCGGCGAAGTAGGCACAGCCTCGCGACCGTTCTAATGGTTGCGGTGGATCAATGGGGCTATAGGGTGATGAACTACGGCGGGAAGCCGGCTCGCTCAAGGAGAGCCTGGAAGCGGGGGTTGGGCCGCAGCGGATTGAATCGCGGATCGACTTTGAGCCAGATCAGACCGACACTGCCTTTTTTGAAGCTCCTCTCCATCGCGTCCAGAGCGCGGTCGTGGCGGCCGAGGGCGATCAAAGTTGCCACCGTCGAAATTTCTTCGGTTTTGCCGGACTTGGCGCCGGTCTGCAACTCGTTGAGAATCGCTTCTGCCTTTTCCTGCTGGCCTGAAATTCCGTAGGCGTGCCCCAGGTTATCGAGGTAGGTTCCCGGGCGCGTGCCTGAAAGCTGGATCGCCTTTTGGAATTCGGCAATGGCGGAGGGGTAGTCGGCTTGCGCTTCGCGGGCCTGGCCGAGCACGTTGTGAGCGACCATGAATTTCGGATCTTGCAGAAGCACGGCTTCGCAGCGGGCGGCGGCCTGACTGTATTGTCCGGCGAAATAGGTAATGTAGGCGGAGGCGCTCGAGACGATCGGCGACAGAGGATCGAGTTCGTGCGCCAACTGAATCTGAGACAGCGATTCGTCGCGGCGGCCCATGGCGGCGAGGTAGAGCGCGTACCAGTGGTGCGCGGAGGCGTAGTTGCGATTGAGCGCGATGGCGCGCTGGAATTCGCGCTCGGCTTCCGGCCAGTCCCAATCCCAGATGAAATGAATGTAGCCGAGCGACGCGTGGCCTTCGGCGAGAGCGCCGTCGAGGGCGATGGCCTTCGCGGCGGCGTTGCGCGCCTTGGGAAGCGTGTCGCGTTCGGTGGCGTAGCCGTAGAACATCAGCATGTTGTAGGAGTCGGCGAGGCCGGCGTACGCCGCAGCAAATGCCGGGTCTTGATGGATGGCCTGATCGAACGCGTTGGCGGCGCTGAACAGTCCTTCGCCGCTGCGCAAATTGAACGAGAAGCGGCCCTGCAGGTAGTACACGTACGCGTCCTGGCTGACGCTGCGCGCGACGCGAACGTCGGCGAGTCTTCGCGGCAGGAGCTGCACCTGGATTTCGTCGGCGACGTTTTCTGCGAGCTCACCCTCGAGTTTCATCAGGTCGCCGATAGGGCGGTCGTATTCCTGCGACCAGACCTGAACCTCGTCGCCGGCGCGGATTAACTGGGTTGTGATGCGGTAGCCGTCGGGGCTATTGCGCACGCTGCCCTCGAGAACATAGTTCACATTGAGTTCGTGGGCGATTTTGCGGACGGGCTTGGGGGTGTGCTTGTAGCCCATGACGGAAGTGCGCGCGATAACCTCCAACTGATCGTGATTCAGGCGGCCCAGTTGACTGATCATTTCTTCGGCGAAACCGTCGCTGACGTATTCCTGCTTGGAATCCCCGGTGAGATTTTCGAAAGGCAGGACCGCGAGCCTGATTTTTCCATTTGCCGCTGGACGGGTGCGGTGTGAATGCGTCCAGAAGAAAATGCCGGCGATCAGGGCGACCGCGAGAAGCGCAGCCGACGCCGCAAGGGCCCCGAAGCTCACGCGGATCGTTTTGCCTGTTGGAGGAGGGGCCGGCGGTTCGCCCGGAACCGCAGGCGGAGGCGCGTCGCGTTCGAGGGTTTGCGCGCTAGGATCAAACGAAAGATTCGACGGCGGCCCGCCCGAAGGAAGCGGCCGATTGTTGCGCGGAGAATCCATAAAACCGCCGGGAACAACAGGCGCTGGAACAACGGGCTCTACTGCGAGCTTACCTGAAATTTGAGTACGAGGGCCAGCCCCCGAACACTACGTGGTGGTCTTCATAAATACGATAACGTATTAATTGGCGCTGGCATTCCTCCTTGCTATGATATTACTGGGAGGGCACCGATTTGCCTCGCAAAAGCCCGTATAGGATCATCCTTACCAGCCAAGAGCGAGAGGAATTAGAGCGCCGCGCCAATAACTATACGTTACCATATTTCATAGTCGCTCGTGCCAAGATGATCCTCCTCGCTCACCAGGGCTTCTCTAATGATCAGATCGCCGACCGTCTCAGCACGCGACGTGAGATCGTCAGCCGCTGGCGAAAACGCTTCTTCGAAAAACGCTTGGCCGGCCTGCAAGACTGCCAGCGCCCCGGCCGACCCCGGGTTTTTCCCCCCAGAGCTGGTCGTAAAGGCTAAGGCCATCGCCTGTGAACTCCCCAGCCGCTTTGGTTTGCCCCTTTCTCGCTGGAGCGTGAGCGAACTCGGCTCTCACTTTCGCGCCTGTGGTCTGACCGCCTCCCTCAGTGACACCACCATCTGGCGATGGTTGAACCAGGATGCCATCCGCCCTTGGCAGCACCGCTGTTGGATCTCTCCGCGAGACCCACAGTTCGCGGCCAAGGCTGGACGCATTTTGGATTTGTACCAGCGCCTCTGGAAACACGCATCTGCGACGAATCCATCGACGGGGTAGAAGTAGGTTACAACCCCGCTAGGGCCTTACTTCTGTGGGACCAGTTCTATTTGCCTTGATGCCAGCCGACCAACACCAGACCGGTGATGCCGAGGGCTAGCCCTGCCACGAATGGAAGAAGCGTGACAAAAAGATGCCCGGAAGAAACCTGCGTCGCATCCACGAGCATCATCGGCAACGCCAACGAAACCATCGGCAGCACCGCCGCGCCAAACGCCCACTTCTCTCCTCGACGCAATGGAAAGATTGCTATTAGGATCTCGACCGCCGACAGGCTCACAATCGCCAGCGCTCCGGCGAAGAGGTGCCTTCCTGGCCGGCTCGTGAGATCAGGCCGCGTTGAAAAAACGGCGTATGCCGCAAACGCAGCCAGCGCATAGCTCAAGGCCACCAGCGATGCGCCAAGCCGCAACCTTGTGTCGTTCATCGCCCGGCCGAGGATAGCAAAGAAAGACGGCAACGTCGCCACAGAGCACCGTGCTGACACGCGGCTCGGCGACGCGGCGTGGTATGGTGATCGGGGCGCTTTGGGAGCATGGACGTGGGTGGAAAAATTGTACTGGCGTCGGAATCGGTGTTTCGTCGGCGGGCGATGGATTTGCTCGGCATCGACTATGAAACTTGGCCCGCGAACATTGATGAAAAGGCGATCCGCGACAACGACCCCGAAGAGTTGACGCGCAAGCTGGCCGAGGCGAAGGCGCGCAAAGTGGCTGCCGAGCGACCGGACGCGGTGGTTGTGGCGGGCGACGCGGTGGTGGCGAAGGGCCGGAAGATTCTGGAGAAGCCGCGCGACCTGG
>Ga0126373_10001486_pt1 | contig 16671 bp, 18 predicted proteins | sample PanSoiMetPlot_11_FD_92545 | JGI IMG/M metagenome (GOLD analysis project Ga0126373, IMG submission 92545) | Tropical forest soil microbial communities from Panama - MetaG Plot_11 | ecosystem: Environmental > Terrestrial > Soil > Tropical forest > Bulk soil | place: Panama | collected 2016-02-17 | reverse complement strand
TTGACAACGACTACGAGATATGGCGGGCATTTGGCAACATGTACTGGCCAGCTCTCTACTTCGCCGACGCGCGCGGCCGCATCCGCCACCACCAGTTCGGCGAGGGTGACTACGCCAACTCAGAAAACGCCATCCAGCAACTGCTGGCCGAGGCTGGACTCGGCGGCGCGGGCACCGGACTCGTGACAGCCGACGGCGCTGGCGTCGAAGCACCGGCTGACTGGGCCACTTTGCAATCGCCGGAAACTTACCTCGGCTACGAGCGCGCCGAGCGGCTCGCTTCGCCTCGCGACGCGGTGCTGGATGCACGGCACGTCTATGCCAAGCCGGCGCAGCTAAACCTCAATGAGTGGGCCCTCTCAAGCGCATGGACGCTGGGACGGCAGGCAGCCACGCTGGACGAGGCCGGCGGCCAAATCCTGTACCGGTTCCACGCCCGGGATTTGCACCTTGTCATGGGTCCGACCGGCGGTGATGCTGTGCGATTCCGCGTCCTGATCGACGGCCGCCCGCCTGGCGAGGATCGTGGCCTCGACGTCGACGACGAGGGTCGCGGGGTGGCCACCGAACAGCGCCTCTATCAGCTAGTCCGCCAGTCTGGCCGCGTGACCGAGCATTTGTTCGAGATCACCTTCCTCGATCCGGGTGTCGAGGCATACGTATTCACGTTCGGCTAGATCCGTCTCGCTCAGGCGAGGATCGCGACGTAACGCCAGTCCAGGACGTCGCGCGCCTCCGGTGCGTCGGCGCGTACGAGGGATCGCAGGTGCACGAGGCCGCCGCCGTCGGGCAGGTAATCGACCTGCTCGACCATGATCGTGCTGCGCAGCGTGTCGCCTTCGCGCACCGGCGCCAGGTGGTCGCAGCCATGCCAGCCGGACACCGTGACCATCGAGGGCAGCGCTCTGGCCGCCTGCGACAGCGCCAGGCCGATGGCGTGGCCGCCGTAGACCAGGCGCTCACCGCCGCCAGCGCACTTGTCGTGATGTACGGCCGCGATGTTCGCCGTCAGCCGGGCGAGCTCGGGCGCGCTGGATACGACGTCGCCGCCCGCTACGTCGAACGACTGGCCCGCATGCAGATCAGCAGGCCGCGGCCCGGCAGCCGGGAAATGATCGAGCCGCCAGCCGCTCACCAGCGCCTCGTAACTTGCCAGCGGAGCCTCCCGCCCGACGTCGCTGAGATCGTCAGCATGCCCGGTGATTGCTGACTGATCGCGTAGCGGCAGCATGGCGCAGCGCCAGAAATCCAGCACCGGCCGCTCCTCCTGATCCGTCGTGATGATGCGCAAGGCCGCGAGACCGGTCGCCGCCCGGCCGTTGCGCACCGCGTTCTGCCGGAGCGCGACGACCTGCGTTACTGTCGCCAGCGTGTCGCCAATCAACGGCGCGCGCCGGAACGCCAGCCCGCGGTAGAACAGGTTGGCTCTGACGTTCTGGGTCACCACTGTGGACTGGCCGATGGCGACGTCCCAGACCAGGCTCGGCGGGGCTATGGGCCCGCCACCGGTGACCTGCCGGCACAGCTCGTGATCAAGCATCAGCGGCAGCCGGTTACCAGTGATGGCCTGGTGGGCCGCCGCGAGCCCGGACGTCAGCGTGATCGCGGGCGCGCTGGTGAACTCCTGGCCGATGGCCAGGTCATCGAAGAACGGTCCCTGCCCGGCCAGCGCTGGCGGTGTACTCATCAGGCCTGGTCACGCCCTTCGGCCGGGGTCTGCCCGGTCATGCTTTCACTAGCATCAGATGGGAACGTGGTGGTTAGCCCAGAGGGAGCAAGACGTTGAGCGGTCTTTCGGCGGAAGAACAGGCGGTCGTCAGGACAGTCGCCGACTTCGTAGACCGGGAGGTCCGGCCGGTGGCACGTGAGCTCGAGCACGCTAACGAGTATCCCGAGAAGCTCATCGGCCAGATGAAGCACCTCGGCATTTTCGGGCTGGCGATACCTGAGCCGTACGGCGAGGCGCCCGTCTCGACGGCCTGCTACGCCGAAGTGACGGCCGAGCTGGCCAGAGGCTGGATGAGTCTTGCTGGCGCGATGGGCGGTCACACTGTGGTTGCCAAGCTCGTGCTCAACTTCGGTACCGACGCACAGAAGGCGCGCTACCTGCCCCGGATGGCCACCGGCGAGATTCGGGCTACGATGGCGCTAACGGAGCCCGGTGGCGGCTCCGACCTGCAGGCGATGACGACCATCGCGCGACCAGACGGGGACGGCTACCTGATCAACGGCGCGAAGACGTGGATTACCAATGCGCGCCGCTCGCAGCTGATCGCCCTCCTGTGCAAGACCGATCCCGCTGCCACACCGCGGCACAAGGGCATCAGCATCCTGCTCGTCGAGCACGGGCCTGGGCTCATCGTCTCGCGCGACCTGCCCAAGCTTGGCTATAAGGGTGTCGAGAGCTGCGAGCTGTCATTCGCCGACTTCCGTGTGCCCGGCGATGCGGTACTTGGCGGCTCGCCGGGCAGCGGGTTTGCCCAGATGATGAATGGTCTTGAGATCGGCCGCATCCAGGTCGCATCGCGGGCAGTGGGTGTCGCTCAGGCCGCGTTCGACGACGCACTGAAATACGCCCAGGAACGGCAGAGCTTCGGGCAGCCGATTTGGAAGCACCAGCAGGTCGGGTCGTACCTGGCGGACATGGCGACGAAGCTGACCGCGTCCCGGCAGCTCGTGCGGTTTGCCGCCGAGCGGTACGACGCCGGCGAGCGTTGCGATCTGGAAGCCGGAATGGCCAAGCTGTTCGCGTCCGAGGCTGCGATGGAAATCGCGCTGAACGCGATCCGGATTCACGGCGGCTACGGCTACTCGACCGAGTTCGACGTGGAGCGTTACTTCCGGGATGCGCCGCTGATGATCGTGGGTGAGGGCACGAACGAGATCCAGCGGAACGTCATTGCCCAGCAGCTGATTTCCCGCGGCGGGCTCAGCGGCTAGCCGGCACGCGTTCCGGCGGCGCTGGAAGCTTCGGCGCTTGGGCGGCTGGATCCCATTCGGGCCAGCTCAGCACGGTGGTGGCCGGCTCCGGACGGCCATCGAGTTTGCGTCCTCCGGTAGGCCGCGGCGGCTTCGGCTGAGGCGGCCGGGTGCCTCCGCCGCCGCCACCGCCGGGTCGGAGTCCCTTGTTGCCGGCGGCGAACAGCCCGCCCCATGCGCCGATGCCCGCGCCCAGGAACGGGAAGATGATCAGGATGAGCAGGTAGCCCGCGGCTGCGTGGCTGACGTTGACCTCGAATCGGTACATCGAGCTAGCTGGCAGATCCCTGCCGGGAATCGTCCATTGGATGCTGCTCGCGGCGTGCGGGGCGAGGGCGATGGTGGCGATGCCGAGCACCGAGACCAGCAATGCGCAGGTGACGCCCACGCACAGCCCAGTCGCCACGCCTTGCCGCGCTCGGATGTGCGTCAGCGGGAGCGTCCCGTCCCGCTCTCGGCGTGAGGTCCGGCGCGCGGCCATGACCACTGCCGAAGTCGCAGCAGCGAACACCGCGGGTATCGCGGCGACCCTCGCGATCTCGACCATCGACGTCAGCAAGGCGCTCTTGAGGTGCACTGGGTTGTCAAGCGGCCGCAGGACATAGACGGCCAGGCCAAGCAGGACGCCTGCGGTGGTGCCGATCAGCGTCGCAGCGGGGCTGGCGGGCGGTCGCCGCGCCGTGATGGCCAGCAAACCGGCCACGTACGCGGCGATCACGAGCAGGAACGCCACCTCACCGGCCCAGACCCCGGTCAGGGCAGATCGGCCGAGGTGAGCGAACTCATGACGCTCGACCGTTGACTTGACCGGAATCAAGGCAGCGACCAGGGCGAACCCGGCAATGCGCACGATCCTCGCTGTCCACGACGGTCCGAGCGGGCCGTACCTGCGTCGCACCGGCCAGTGCACGACCGCAATCAGTAGGACGATCGCGAGCGCGCTGAGACGGCTCATGAGCGTGGCCGGATCGGTCGGTGCGCCCGGCCAGGCAGCGGCCACGACACAGGCCGCTACGACGCCGAGCGTCAGCCAGTACCCGATCTTGCGTGGCATCAGGGCCTCCCCTACCGTCTGCCACATCTTCGCTGCTTACAGGCTAGCTGCCCAGTATCAGTCTGGCTTGCGAGGGGAGGTCAACAGCCCTGGCCAGTCGAGCACCGGTAAACCGCAGGCAAATGCCGTTTCACCCAGCCCCAAATTGGGTATCGAATGGATGTTCGATTGGTGGGTGAGGGCCTTGAAAGGTGATCGCGTTGAGATCGTCGTCGATGTCGGCGACGGCACCAAGACGTACGAGGTAAGCGCGACGCGCGCGGGTCGGCGGGTCGAAGTCGAGACGCGGCGCCAGCTGGTCGAGGTCTCCGAGGTGACGCGCACCGGCACGCCCGTCCGGACGGCCAGGTTCATGGCAAGCCGAATCGTCTCGCTGGTCGAGTTCCCAGCTACTGATGGCTTCCGGCAGCGCGGAGGCGACTAAGCGGCCGCATTGATTCCTCAGGGCACAGTGCTGTAGGTGTAGACGGGAGTGGACCTGGAGCCCTGGTCTGAGACGCCCAGGGCCACGCAGGCGTTGACGTCCGGGCACTGGATGTCGCCGACCTGCATAAAGGCGTCGGTCTGCAGGCCGCGCGGCACATATGCGGGAACCGCGAACTTGATCCGATTCCAGTGCAGGCCAGCGTCGCTGGTGGCGAGGATCATCGCCGAGCCGCCGTTGGTGGATCCACCGGGGAACCGCTGCGCTATCGCTTCGCCTCCCGACACATAGCAGGTCGAGCCGGTCGCGCAAGAGATCTGCGACAGCGACGGCTGTGGGACGTCTGCCGGCAGCGGGCGCTCGGCCCAGGTGTGGCCACCATCGGCCGACATCGCCACGGCACCATAGCCGGTCTTCGGGTCTGTAGTTCCGATCACGTAACACTGCTGGGCTTCCGGGCACGCGACCTGTGGGAACGGGCCAGGACCGAAGCCGGATGGCATGCTGCCTTGCGTCCAGCTCGCGCCGCCGTTCACGCTGGCTGCGACCAAGGTCTTGGATGAAACCAGGCCCACATTGGCGGACAGGTCGACGCTACCGACGCCCACAGCCACGCAGTCGTTTGCCGTGGGGCAGGTCAGTGACTGCATCTGCTCCCACGCCGGGAACGCCGACGTCACAAATTCCCGGCCCGCATCGGTCGTGCGCAGGAATGTCACGCCCCCGTAAAACTGCTGGCCGAGCGGCAGCTGAGACGCTGACGTCGTCAGCAGGCCACCGCACGTCGCCGTGCTCGGGCAGCTGAGCTGGAATATCAGCCCGTTAGCGCCAGCTGGCAGCGGCTCGAGCGTCCAGGAGTGCCCGCCGTCGACGGTCCGCACGAAGACTGGCTGGCCGTTATACAGGCCGCCCGCGGCGCAGGCGGTCACCGAACCACAAGATAGGGCTGAGGTGAAGACCAGCCCTGATGGCAACGGCAGGACGCTCCAGCTAATGCCTCCGTCGTAAGAAGCGTAGAAGGAGTCCATGTCCGCAGGCCCGCTGGCGGAGGTTGAGTTGTCGCCCTCGACATAGCAGGTCCGCGCGCTCGGGCAGGTCAGGTTCCCTGGCTCCGGACCGGCGGTGTCCTGCTGCCAGCCGGAGCTGACGAGATAATCCGCCAGCCGCCAGCCAGCGGCGGAGCCGCTCGCCCCGCTAACGCTGGCCTGCGGCAGCGCGCGGGCTGCGGCCCACGCGGTGTGGAGGGGCCTGGTCAGCCTGCTGTGCCCGGGGAGCAGAACGACGAGCAGGGTGGCAACCACCGCCACCGTGGCCGCAACCGCGACAAGGTCCCGTCTCCCAAACCGGAACGGGCGGCGACTTGCGGCAGCCGCACTCTCCAGAGCCGCCCCTGCCGGAACCTGGATGCCGTCGGCCAGATGCCGTACTCCGGCCGCGATGGCGGCCCAGCTACTCACCTCAGCCCGGCAGTCCGCGCACGTGGCTATGTGCGCTCGAACGTTCGCGTCGACAGGCGCGTTGATCTCGGCAAGCGCGTCCGCCAATTCCAGGCACCAGGGTGACCGTACGCTCATTGACTCCCCTCCTTGTCGTTCAGTACTCGGACGAGTGCAGCGCGTGCCGCCGTCAGCCGGCTTTTCACCGTTCCCGGGGGTACTCCGAGCACCGCGGCAGCTTCCGCAAGGGTTAGGTCGGCGCCGAACACCAACCCGAGCACCTCGCGGTGCGAGCGCCCGAGGCCGGTGATGGCTTCAGCTACCTCGGTCACTGTCGCGCGTTCCAGGGCAACAGCCTCTGGCCCGGGGCCTGCGCTCGGTCGCCCTGCAAGTTCTGCATCACTTACGAGCCGGAACTGGCGGCGGCGCAGCCGGTTCCGTGCCTGGCGACGGGCGATCGCAATGACCCACGTCCTGACCCTGGAGTCGCCGCGGAACGAACCGGCGCTACGCCAGATGGCCAGCATGGTGTCCTGGAGGATCTCCTCGGCCAGGGCCCGCTCGCCCACGATCAGCGAAATATGGCTAAGTACGGCGTGGCTGTGCAGCCGATAGAACTCAGCCATGGCGGCCTGATCACCGAGCGCAATGCAGCGCAGCAGTGCAGCCTCGTCGAGATCCCGGACATGCCCATCCGACGAGGGCGGATCTTCAGCCGCGACGTCAATCGGACCAAGTGGCGGGCGGCTCGGCGCGGACTCCGCTGAAAGATTTCCCACGATCTGTAAGTAGCAGCAGGTGGCGACCTGGTTCAGAGAGATTGCCAGGAAAACGCCATGTCGTGCTCTGTTACGAGCTCTCCATGGGGGCGCCCCCCGACGTGCCCGGCACCACTGCCGCCGACATCAGAAGCTAACCGGCATGTGCTTGATGCCGTTGATGAAGTTCGAACGCAGCCTGCTTGGCTCGCCATCGAGGCGGATCGCTGGCATTCGCTCGGTCAAGGCCTTTAGCAGCACGCGGAGCTCCAGTGCCGCCAGGTGGCGGCCGAGGCAGAAGTGCGGACCGCCGCCACCGAAGCCCACGTGCGGGTTGGGATCGCGGCCAACGTCGAATTTCTCCGGGTTGGTAAACACTGCTTCGTCCCGGTTGGCCGACGTGTAGAACACCACAACCTTGTCACCGGCAGCAATCGACTGACCGTTCAGCTCGGTGTCACGCAGCGCCGTGCGGCGGAACAGGTTCACCGGGCTGACCCACCGCACGATCTCTTCAGCGGCTGTCGGGATCAGCGACGGATCGTCAAGCAGCCGCTGCCACTGGTCCGGGTGCTCGAACAGGGCGAGCATGCCACCGGCGGCCGCGTTCCTGGTCGTTTCGTTGCCGGCCACGGTCAGCAGGAGGAAGAACAGGTCAAATTCGGTCGGCGTCAGCGCCTCGCCGGCATCGTCCGGCTGCAGCAACTTGGAGATGATGTCGTCGGTCGGCTGTTCGCGCCGGCGCTCTGCGAGCGCCTCGCCGTAGGCGTAGATCTCCACGGCAGCGTTCTGCGAAGCCTGAGGCGCGATCTGGAATTCCGGGTCGCCCGCGCCGATCATCAGGTTGGACAGCTCGAAGATCCGTCCGCGGTCCTCGACCGGGGCGCCGACCAACTCACAGATCACCCACAGCGGCAGCGGCGCGGCGATCTCGGTGACGAAGTCGGCCTTGCCAGCCTGCTGCACATCGTCGAGCAGGGTGTGACAGATCTGCGCGATGTGGTTCTCGAGGCGGCCGATCATCCGCGGCGTGAACCCGCGGTTTACGAACGCGCGCTGCCGCGTGTGCTGCGGCGGATCCATGTTCAGCATCATGAGGCGCTGCACCTGGATCTGCTCCTCGGGGATCTCACCGAACAGCGCTAGGCGCTCGGTCGAGGAGAAGATCTCCGCGTGCCTGGATACGTGCTCGATGTCGTGGTGCCGCGTCACGGCCCAGAATCCAGGCCACCCTGGCTCGCCCCCGTCCGCATGCCAGTAGACCGGAGCTCGCTCTCGCAACCACGCGAACTGGTCATGCGGTGGCCCGCCGCGCTGGTAGATGTCAGGATCGACGAGATTGATCTCCGGCGCCGTCATGTTCGCAACGATAGGTCGATTCCGTCGCAATCTGGAAGCTTCGCGATGGCCAGTCTGCGTGCGTGCTGACCAAAGCAGACCTCGAGCGCCACGTCACTCGCTTGCTGGCGGGATGTCTAGCTCAGTCTCGGCATAGTTGAGGAAGTATGAGGTGAAGACGGTCAGCCCGAGGTATGCAAATGCCTCGGCGAGCTGCTGGGCAGTCCACCCCAGCGCGGCGGCCCGGTGCCACGCGGCGTCGCTGACGCGGCCGGAATGGCGCGATGCCTCCCGTACGACGTTGATCAGCGAGTCTGTCTTGTCGTCGCCTAGGTCGGCCCCTGCGCGGACGGCTGCCACCTGATCCCGGTGCCAGCCCGCCCGCAGCGCAAGCGTCGTGATGATGGCGAGGGCGTACTCGCTTCCGTCGGCCGTGGCGGCGGCCAGCATCAGTGCCGTGCGAAGCGGCAGGTCCAGCGTGCCGTGGGTTCCGGTCGCGCGCCTGATCGCGACATACGCCTCAAGTACGGCTGGTGCCTGCGCCATCTGGGCATGCATGTTGAGTAGCTGACCCGTAGGCGAGAACTGGATCATTTCGGCCAGGAGCGGTTGCGCACCCTCCGGGGCATCTTCGATCGTGGTGCTGGGAATTCTCATGGTCGTCCTCCTGATTTCGTATCACCGGCAAGGACGGGATAGGGCCGGCGGAAGTGACGTCACATTCCGGCCGGCTGTCTCGTCCTTCTGGCTGGAGGGGTGAGATGGACGAACCAGAGGTCAGCCTGGCCTATCGGGAACACCGCCCGTACCTTGTCGACCTGGCCTTCCGCATGCTCGGCGACATCGGCTCCGCTGAGGATGTCGTCCAGGACGCGTTCACCCGCCTGATGCGCGCCGACGTGAGCGAGATCGAGGATGTGCGCGGCTGGCTGATCGTTGTGACGAGCCGGCTGAGCCTGGACCAGATCCGGTCGGCACGAGCGCGCCACGAGCGTGCACAGGACGCCAGCGACATCGACCACATCGCTCGTGAACGGTCCGAGCAAGCCGATCCGGCCGATCGCGTCACGTTTGACGACAGCGTCCGACTCGCCTTGCTAGTTGTGCTCGAGCGGCTCACGCCCGCCGAGCGAGTCGTGTTCGTGCTGCACGACGTCTTCCGGATGCCGTTCGACGAGGTCGCCGCGACGGTGGGACGGACATCGCAGGCGTGCAGGCAACTTGCCCGACGAGCGCGTCAGCGTGTCGCCATGGGCCAGGACGGTCTGCGCTTCGACGTCCAGTCTGCCGAGCACCGTCAGGTCACTGAGACTTTCATCGCGGCCTGTGCGAGCGGCAATCTCGACCGACTCCTTGCGGTGATGGCCCCGAACGCGTGGGGCACCGTCGATCTCGGCCCGGAGACGAAGACGCCGGTCGTCACTGGTGCTGACCGGGTCGCACGTAACTTGCTGCGCTTCTGGGGCCCGCCCGCCACTCTCGTTTCCCATCCCGTCGGCGGTCAGCCGGCGCTGCTCGGCTTCTACGGCCACGATCTGGCGGGCGTCATCGTCCTCAACATGGACGCGGAGCTCATCCAGGCTGTACAGGTCATCGGCGACCCGCGCAAGCTGAGCTTCCTCCAATCGCAGATGGCACAGTAACAACCTCCCGGACCTGCATACACCTGTCGTGTCGGCTACATATCCGTGTACATCATCTAAGCGATGTACGCCTCCGTATCGAAGACGTAACGTTTTGTTATCACCGGAGCTTGACCAGTCGGGGGCAAGCCGGTGACGACGGACGGGCGGCCAATGTCAGAGATCAGTACATCCACGACTACATCAGCGGCACCGCGGCGGGGGTTCTTGCGCCGGAATCGCTCAACGCCGACATGGACGTGTCCCGACTGCGGCTTGGCGACGCATGACGGTGTATCGATCCGGCTCGGATTCTGCAACCGGTGCAGTGACTTCACCGGCATGTGCGGGGCGGGCCGGAAGATCATCTGTCCGGACATGATGAGCGTCACGGCGTGGCACACGCCCTGCACGAGCCTCGGCACAATGCTCTGGCAGATTACGCAGGGGAAGCGCCAGCAGCTCGCGTTATTGTGCCAAGCGCACGACCAGCAGCTACGCATCGGCCGCGCGTCGTGGATCAGCAGGGCAATGCCGTTGCAGGCCGTGGAACGAGGTTGATGGAGCGCGACCCGTTTGATCTGGCGCGGTTCTCCGAGGCCCGACCTGCCGGACAGCGTGCGCGGCGAAGTCGTCGTACGCCGCTCGCACTGCGGCGAGCCGTTCGGCCGACAGCCCCCAGGTCTCGATCGCGAATCCGCTAGCGCGCATGGCAGCGCGCAGGTCCCACAGCGGCAGCGCAGAGGCATCTAGATCTGTTCGCAAAGCGAGGTACTGGCTGGTGAGAATATTCATCGCGGCCGGGCCGTAGAACCAGCCGACTTCCAGCCGGGTGACGGCGAGGTCGGCTAGGGGATCACCGAACAAGGCATCTTCCCAGTCGACAACGCCGACCAGCTTGTCGTCGCGCCACAGCACGTTGCCAGGCCAGTAGTCGCCGTGCAGTATTACCGACCGGTTGAGCTGCGGCGGCGGCCAGGCTGCTCGCAGCGTAGCGAGCACGGCTGCTGCCCACTTGAACGCACTGGCCTGCGTCGAGCGCGTTTGCATCATGCGGGCCGTATCGTCACGAACGTCAGCAAGAAAGGGGACGTCAGCCTGGTCGATGCCGACGCTGTGCAGCGCGGCGAGAGCAGCGGCGAGTTCTCCGGTGAAGGCGGCGAGATCCGGCGGGTCGAGGATGCAGTCGCCGTCGATGAATTCCTGCAGGAGGTACGGCGACGGCATGATGGAGCAGCTCTCGTCGGCCAGATAGGGCCGTGGCACCGGCAGTCCTGCGGTCGCCAACAGATCGAGCAGGCGGTACTCGTGAGTCGCGACATGCGGATCGGCCTGCAGGTTGGCTGCGCCGTACTGGTGCAGCACCAGCGTCCGACGCTGGCCGTCAGGCTCCTCGGCCTCCAGGGCGCTGACCCGGGCGGCCGTCGAGCCCGAGAGCTGCCAGGCCCGGCCGAATCGCCAGCCGGGCCGGACGGCGTGCAGGAGCCGGCGGAGCTGATCCTCGGTTGCGGCTGCCTGCGTGGTCACGGGCCGATCATGCCACTCGCGCGGCCAGAAGCGTGCTTCACCTAATCGACAGAAGTCTTGGTGCCGCGACGGCTGATGCGCAGCCAGGATTGTTCGGTTAGGCCAGCGTCGAGGCAATGTTATCTATGCTCTTCGTCATTACGGGCGGTGTCCTCGCTGGGGCGATCGGCCTGGCCGCGCTGAGCGACTACCGAGCCCGGCGGCGCGGCAGCAGGGTCAGTGTCTCCACCCAGGAATCCGCCAGCAACCCGCGGAACGTCGAGGCGGCTCTCGACCCGACCCGGCAAGACAGGGTGGGCGGCGGCCTGTAAGGACGGGCGGCGGCTATGTCGCGCTGCTGCTCCATGCATGGGTGGTGTGCAGGTGCGGCAGAGCCAGCGCGGCCAGCACCCCGAGCAGGCCGAGCGCCGCGATCATAATGCCGATGACATGCAAGGCAGCGACTGGACCGTGCAGGCGGGCTTGTGTCGCGTACAAGCTGGCGACCAGTCCAATGCCGAATGAGGCTGCCACCCGCTGCCAAGCATTGAACAGCGCGTTCGCGTCGCCAAGCTGTCCGGGGCGAAGTGGGTCGGTCAGCGCCTGCAACAGCGGGCTGATGATGAGCCCGATGGAGACCGAGCGGCAGGCCAGTATCACCGCGATGACCCACAGCGGAGTGCGCGCGCCGATCACGAGCAGCCCAAGGCTGGCCATCGCGAGCACCCCGAACCCGCACAGCACTATGACCCGCACGCTGACCCTGGCCAGCAACTTCGGGGCCAGCGCGGTCGACAGTCCGGTGATCAGACCCTGCGGAGCCATGGCCAGGCCCGCCGCCAGCGCGCTGCGGCCCTGCACGGACTGCACGAATACTGGCAGCAGGAACACCGCAGACCAGGTCACCACCGACGCCAGCGCGCACAACGCCATCGACAGCGCCGGAACCCGCCGTCGGGCCAGGGACAGATCCAGGGCCGGTTCGTCGCGGCGCGCCGCCCAGCCGGCATAGGCGGCAAGCAGTACCGCACCGATCGCCAACGGCGCCCAGGCGGCCGCGTTCCAGCCACCGGAGGCGCCCTGGCTGGTGCCTAGCAGCAGCCCGGTGAGGCCTGCTGCGAGCAGGACTAGCCCGGGCAGGTCGAAGCGCGCTCCAGCGACACGGCCGGGCGCCAATGCCGCCGGAACGGATCGGACGGAGACGGCCGCGGCGACGCCGAGCGGCACGTTGATCAGGAATATCGTCCGCCAGCCGCCTGCTCCGATCAGCGCGCCCCCGACAGTCGGCCCGAGCGCGGGCCCGAGGAACAGCATGACGCCAGCCAGCGGCGAGAAGGACCGTGCGCTACCAGAGCTGCCAAGGAGCATGCTCATCGCGAGCGGCACCAGCGGCGCCGCGACCAGTCCCTGTAGGACGCGTGCGCCGACAAGGGCCCCAGCGTCCGGGGCCAAGGCGCACATCGCCGAGGCGATCGTGAACGCGATGACGCTGGCCCGGTACACCGGCAAGGTGCCGAACCGGCGGGCCAAGTAGGCAGTGCCCGCCAGCCCTGCTCCGAGGGCGAGCAGGTAGCCGCTGACCGCCCATTGCACAGTGGTCAGGCTGGCGTGCAGCTCGCGGGCAATCGGCTCGACCGCCACGGTCATGATGCTGGAGTCCAGCATGGACAGCAGCGGACCGGCGAGCAGCGCGTACTGCACCACCGGCCGCGCACGGCTTACCGGATTCGAGGTGTCCGCGGATCCGCCCCGGTCGGCCGGCTGGTAAGCCGACTGGTCCGACGCGGCGGGCTCGAGAGCCCCGTTCCCGACGGTCATGGCTGGTCTTCGCTGTTGGCGACCAGCTCATCAAGATCAGCTAGCCAGTCCAGTTCCTGCTCGTCCCTGCGAGCCAGCTCAGTTGCGACCAGGGCGCCCCAGTGCTCGCCATGCTCGATGGCTAGGGCGCCCATGGTCCGCAGGTGCGCCAGCCGTGAGCTGACCGCGCCAATGCGGGCGGCCAGGACCGCGGCCTGTTCGGCCGGGCTGATCAGAGAGAACTGGCCGAGACGGGCCATGAACTCAGCATCGTCGGCGGCTGCCTCCGGCGGCAGCTCGGCGATCATGTCGTGCAACAGCTCCCGACCGACCTCGGTCAGCGTGTACACCAGCCGCGGCGGCCGCCCTTCCTGTATCTCAGCGGCCTTCGTGACAGCTCCCGCCTCCTCAAACCGCTTCAGCGCTGGGTACAGCGAGTTGTTGTGCAGCACGAAACCTGTCGTCTCCTCCACGCGCTTGCGCAGCTCGTAGCCATGTGCCGGGCCGCCCGACAGCCGCCGGAGTATCACGATCTCGACGTAGGACATAGTCCAGTATTATCTATGTAATGCTGGACTAGCAAGACCGGGAGCGGGCCAGTTCGACTAGGTCACTAGGTCGGGCAACGACCAGCCAAACCGCGGACACTAGCGTGCGGGACGTTCCATCCACCGCTCGGTGCGGGCGAGGTCGCCGAAGCCAAACCGCCGGTACAGAGAACGACCGGGCTCGGCCATCAGAACCTGCCTGATGTCGGCGACATCGGGGTGGCCGATGGCGTGCGTGACCAGGAAACTGCCCAGGCCGTGATCGCGGTGCGCAGGGTCGACGAACACGTCGCACAGCCAGGCGAACGTCGCCCGGTCCGTGACGAGGCGCGCGTAGCCAGCCATTGCTCCATCGGGTGCGTACAAGCCCACGGACAGGGAGTGCTCGATGGCACGCGCCATCGTGTCGTACGACCGGCCGAGCGCCCAATAGGCCTCATTGCTGATCCAGGCGTGGATGCGCGCGACGTCAAGAAGTCCTGGGTCATCACTTACCCAGTAGCCGTCCGGTCCGTCGACCCGCATCGCGGCCTCCCATGATGAAACACGCCAACGCTACGGCACGCGGAACTCACGCAGCGGATCTGCCACCGCAGCGGCTGCTGTCGCGCAGACCTAATGCGTCAACGCTCGCACGACTACGAGGTATACGCCGAGGAAGATCAGCGCCACTGCGGCGACTTGCTCAGCGCGCTCTCTGAATCGCTCGCTTATTCGGCTCCCGAGCGCCAGACCGAGCTGGCTGGCCACGAGCGCGACGATGGCGATGGCGATGATGACTGGCACCACCGGAAGCCGTACCAAGCCCAGGCTGAATCCGATGGCGAACTCGTCGAGACTGATGCTGACGCCCAAGGCGATGATCGCGAGTCCGTGCATCGATTTCAGGCCGCCGAGCTTCTGTCCCTCGTCATCTCCTTTGCCGTGAAGGAGCATGAAGAGGCCCAGCCCGACCACGGCCGCGGCAGCCACATAGTCGGCAACGCCGCCAATGAGGCGGGCCAGGCCACCTCCCGCAGCCAGGCCGATCAGCGGCATACCTGCTTCGAAGACGACGAAGATCAACGACACGCGCAGCCGCTCCTTAGCGCTGGTCACGCCCGCAGCGCCGAGCGCTGCGGCGACGGCGAAGGAATCAACGCCCAGCGGGAGGACGAACGCCAGCAACCGAAGCATGCAGTGATCTTCTCCCAGCGGTCACGGCCGACGCGCGCAGTAGCAACTCCCGGTACGGGCGTATCCGGTGCCTATCCCTGGCTCAACAGGGAAGAATATGTTGATCTCAGCTAGGAGCACCCTAAAAGCCGCAGGCGCCCTCAGACCGTCACGGCGACCGGAACTCGCCGAGCGGATCCGTCACGACAGAGCGCCATCGGCTGCGATGTCCGCGCGCCTGCAGCCGGTAGTACACCACCTGGCGCATCGGCTCACCGGCCGGTCCCGAGTGGCCGCCGATGTTGTGTGCGAGCAGATAATGCGCGAACAGCACGCTCCCGGCCGGTCCGGTCACCTGTACAGGCGCGCCAAGCGTGATGGGCGGGTACGGATCGGGATGCAGGTGCGCAAGCGCATCGGCACCGTGCTCAGCCAGATATTCACCGAAACGCAGGTGAGTGCCGGGCCACACCCACAGGTTGCCGCGATCGGGCTCACGGTGGTCCGTCAGCCACGCGCCGGCCAGCAGAGAGAACGTCCCGGGAGTGCCGTCAGATTCCGGCGGGCTGATCCCATCCACGTGCGGGCCGCCGGGTCGATGCGGCCACGGCGGGATCGTGGCTGCGAGCTGCGCGAACGACGGATCATCTGGCGGCGTATCGGGACTCAGCAGGGCAGCGGCGAGGTCGGCGATACCGCTCGTTCGGTAGAACCGGAGCAGGCCGTGATCATGGCCACACTCCCCCGGCGGCGTGAATTGCGGCCACAGAAAGTACGGCCCCCTGTGCCCGGCCGGCGGCGGCTCCGCGGTGAGCATCGCAGCGACGACCCGCCGCCCGAGCGCCACCTGACGTTCATCGAGCACGCCAGGTATCACGACGTAGCCCTGCTCACGGAACTCCGTCAGCGCCGCCTTGTCGATCTCCGTCACGCAGCCACTCCAACAGCGGCGACGGTGGGACGCAACCCGTTTTACGTCGAGGTCGTTACAGCACGCCCTTGGCCGGGTCGCCTGCCGGCACTTGATTCATGACGATGATCTCGGGCGGGCCGGCGAGCTTGCCATCCAGTTTCGGGTTCATCGCGGACAGCGCCGCACCGGTGCTATGCGAACGCAGCGCGTCGCGGCTCGCCCATTTCTCGATCATGATGAGGCGATCCATAGCCTCGTTCAGCGCGTAGAGCTCGCACCCGTCCTCGTCGTGAACCTGCTTAATCGTTTCCTTGAACGCGGCGACCACCTCGTCCCGGTGCTCAGCGAGCGGCACGATAGTGGCGACGACGACGACGGACATCTGATCTCCTCTATTCCGGTAGCGACCATTATCCAATCCAAGGGACGGAACGGGGCCGAGTCTGTCCGCCGCCAGTCAGCGTGCGCTGACCGTCTCGGCGCCCTCGAACGATGCCTCGACCGCGTCGGGCGCGGCCGGGTTGACGATGAACACATCGCTGCACGTACGCCGCAGCAGCTCTCGGCTCGAGCTGCCGTCGATGACCGCGACGAGTCCGCCGTGCGTCGGCGCGCCGATGACGACTGTGCTGGCGGCCACTCCGTTCCCGTATTCAGCGATCATCCGGCCCGCGGCACCGTGATCAGTCGCGTGCAGCAAGATCTGCCCGGCTGCCGGGACCCGGTGTGCAGCGACCTGATCGAGGTGCCGCCGAACCAGCGCCTTGGCACTGTCCAGATCCTCGCCGTCCACGGCCACGTCACCCCCAACGACCGCCTCCCTGGCGTGTACGACGTGCACCGCCTGACCGCGCTCGGCTGCTAGGCGGGCGGCTGCCTCGGCGACCAGCGCGGCAGTCGGCGAGTCAGCTATGGCAGCTACGACGATGCCTGCTGCTTCTTCGCTAGTGTGCCCCGGAACTGCGATGACGCGCTCGGCTGATGCGGTGCCAGCCCCGGTGACGTCCTGGGCCTGCACGCGCTCAGCCGCTGCCAGCACCCAGGTAGCTGGTGAACAGGAGCGTGACTTCGCTGGGCGACGCGTGTAGCTGGTGCGAGATCGCCGGCAAGATAGGGTCAACCAGCCCGATGCCCATGAACG
>Ga0126373_10001484_pt1 | contig 16694 bp, 17 predicted proteins | sample PanSoiMetPlot_11_FD_92545 | JGI IMG/M metagenome (GOLD analysis project Ga0126373, IMG submission 92545) | Tropical forest soil microbial communities from Panama - MetaG Plot_11 | ecosystem: Environmental > Terrestrial > Soil > Tropical forest > Bulk soil | place: Panama | collected 2016-02-17 | reverse complement strand
TCGTCTGGCTCCGGCGTCTCGCCCTTCGCGATCAGCACCGTGAGCTCGCCCTTCAGCGCTGCCCGCGCCGCAATGATCTCCAAAATCTCACGGGGTGTACCTCGCAGGAACTCTTCGTGTATTTTCGTGAGTTCGCGCGCCAGCACGACCTCGCGCGCTCCCAAAATCTCGTCGACATCCTGAAGGGCCTCCGCGATCCTGTGGGGCGCTTCATAAAACACCAGCGTAGCGGGTGCCGCCTTCCAGCTCTCCAGCGCTTGCCGCCGCTGCGTTTTCTTTGCAGGGAGAAATCCAAGAAAAACGAAGGTGTCGGTCCCCAAGCCTGACGCGCTTAATGCCGCGAGAAACGCGCCAGGGCCGGGGACGGGCGATACCACGATTCCCGCCCTCTTCGCCGCCGCCACCAGCCTGTATCCCGGATCGGAAATCAGCGGCGTCCCCGCGTCACTCACCAGCGCGATCGTTTTGCCGCTCTTCAGCTCGGCGATCAATTCCTCGGCGCGGCGCTGCTCATTGTGTTCGTGATAGCTCACCAGACGCTTCGCGATCCCGTAGTGGCTGAGAAGTTTCTGCGTCTGCCGCGTGTCTTCGCAAGCGATCAAATCAGATTCCCGAAGGACCCGCAACGCGCGCATACTAGCGTCTTCGAGATTGCCAATTGGCGTCGCGACAATGTAGAGGGTGCCGGCCAGTCGCCTTCGAGACTAACACGCCGATGCAACTCGCTGATCGCAACCTGCCAGTACGAGGCGCTGCCGGTGCGCATCCAGGTCCGCGCGAATCACGGTGCCGGGACCCACTTCCCCGGCTGCCACCAATGTTGCCAGCGGCTGGATCAAGTAGCGCTGAACACACAACGCCGCTATTCCCGGCTCCGTATTCCGCGCTGGTGCCCTTTTGCAGCAAAAGCTTCCGCGCCCCGCGACGAAACTTCCAACTGGAATGTCTCCGCGCCCAGCCGCCGCTCGATGTGATCCTGCAATTCCCGGATCTGCGAATCCAGAATCGCTGACAGCCTCTCCGGCCCGAGCGGCCGATAGGTAACTATTTCGTCGATCCGGTTGATAAACTCCGCGGCAGGCTCTTGCGGACCGCATGCGCGCCGACGGCTTCCAGCTTTGAGCTCCGATCCTTTCTCGGCATCAATAATTCAAACCCCAAAGTCCGGATGCAATTTCGTATTCATCTCGCGCGAGCCGAGATTACTCGTCAGGAAAATCACTGTCTTCTCGAAATTCACCATTGTGCCGTCGCCCAAACGCAGGGTCCCTTTGTCCAACACCCCCAGCAACAGCCTGGTCATCGACGGCGCGGCCTTCTCGATCTCATCGAACAGTACGATCGCCAAATCGCTCCCTTCACTGGCCGCAGCGTTCAGCTTCTGCTGCGTTAGAACCGGTTGCGTCTCTCGATGCCCCAGATCCCGGAGGCGGCCCACTAATTTCGTGACCTCCTGCTCCATCTGGAATTCCCCGCAGTCAATCCGCAGCAGCTTTTTCGAACTGTTGTGCAGTACTTCCGCTAGCGCCCCCGCCGTGCGCGTTTTTGCCGGTACCCGTCGGACCGAGCAAAAGAAAGACTCCAGCCGGTCTTCCTTCAGGTGCCAGACGCGAGCGATAAAGCTCGATGCACGGCGCGATCGCTCCAATCGCCCGCGCCTGTCCAATGAGCTTCCTCGGCAAACAGGCAGCCCGTGCCCGAAAGCGCTCCCGCGGATACCGATTCACTTGGTTTGGAATGATTTCGCATAATGTCGAGAAGGTTTTCTACCTCGATTCCAAGTATGGCCCGGAGAACGCGCCGCTCGTTCCCCGAGCTAGGTCATGGGCAAAAATCTAGTAGCTTTTTTTCGAAAGGAATGAATGAATTGCGTCCGAAATACGGGGGCACGCTTTTCCGTCCCCGTACGGATTGTGAACGCGCGCCATCGCTTCGTAAACCTCCCGATCCTCGATCAAGCGCGTCGCTTCCTGCACGATTTTCGCTTCGTCCGTGCCCACCAGCTTAACGGTCCCCGCCTCGACCGCCTCAGGCCGCTCCGTCTTCTCGCGCAAAACCAGGATCGGCTTGCCGAGCGACGGTCCTTCCTCCTGAATCCCGCCCGAATCCGTGATCAGGATGTAGGCGCGCCGCATCAAATCGACAAAAGGCACGTACGAGAGCGGCTGGATGAGCCGAATATTGTGATGGCCCGCCAGATAACGTTGCACCGGATCTCGTACGTTCGGGTTCGGATGCACCGGATAGACGATCTGAACGTCATGGCGATTCGCGATTTCTGCGAGCGCGCGGCAGATGCGTTCGAAACCTTCGCCAAAGCTCTCACGCCGGTGAGCGGTCACCACGATCAGCTTCTTATTCGGATCCAATTCCGTCCAATCACGGCCTCGCAGTCGTCCTTGAGCCAGCTCATCGCGCACGTACAAGACCGCGTCGATGCCCGTGTTCCCCGTGACAAGGATCGAACCAGGATTTACGTTTTCGCGCCTTAAGTTTCCGGCCGCGTGTTCGGTGGCCGCAAAGTGCAGACTTGTCAGATGCGACGTTAGCACACGATTCATCTCCTCCGGAAATGGCTGCCGGAGATCGCCTGTTCTCAAGCCCGCCTCCACGTGCGCCACGGGAATGTTCAGGTAAAATGCTGCCAAGGCGCCGCAGAAAGTGGTCGTCGTATCTCCCTGCACGATCGCCATGTCGGGTTGCTCAGCGACGAATACCCGTTCGAGTCCCGCCAGAATTCGCGACGTCGATTGAAATAGCGTCTGCCCCGGCAGCATCAGGTCCAGATCGTGATCTGGCCGCACGTCGAAAGCGTCCAAGACCTGATCGAGCATTTCTCGATGCTGCGCGGTGACGCATACGGTGACTTCGAAGCGGGAGGGGTGTTCGCGGAGATTGCGAACCACTGGGCAGAGCTTGATCGCCTCTGGCCGGGTACCGAAGATCAGTAGGATCTTTCGCATGGTTAACAGTGCCCCGGCTGCAGGGGGCTAAGCGGAAGGATGTTCTACTTGTGCCGGTAGGTGATTCGTCCTTTGGTTAGATCGTACGGCGAGAGTTCCAGAGTTACTCGATCGCCGGCCAGCACGCGAATCCGATTCCGGCGCAGCTTACCGGCCAAGTGCGCCAGCACGGTGCGATCTTGATCCAACTGCACGCTGAATAGGCCGCTCGGAAATTTTTCAACTACGGTTCCGGTCACTTCGATACTATCTTCTTTGCTCATCAGCCTCCTAGGAGGGATTTTCTAACACCCGTATCTTAGCAGAAGCGCCACAGCGGGCTGCGGCTTCCAGGCGCGGAAGAGAACACGCCGCAGACTTGCGTTGTGGCGTGAGTTTCTGAAAAAGCCCGGCGCTTCCAATGTGCAGAATGCCCCGCGGAAGTGCCTTCCTCAACTCGCAACTGCATCCGGCCCCGGTCGTCCGCCGCGCAACAAAAGGACCAAACCGAGTCCGGAAAGCGCGGCGCAAACCACCGATCCCCTCCAGGCAAGCGCCGTAAGTGCACGCCGTGTTGTGAGGTCCGCCAGTTCGATCTGCCAGGACTCCGGAAGAACGCGCGAGCCGAACACCAGCCCCAGCAAAATCAGAAGGAGTAAGGTGCGCACGGTCGACTTCGCCATCCCCGCCGAATAACGTCGTGCCAACAACGCGCAAAGTTCAGCTACGGCAATCGAGGCCGTAAGACTCAAGACCAGGGCCGACCCGAGAAACGGCTCTGGAGGAATCAGCAACCGCGGGCTACGATACACCATGTTCACCGTTACAATTGCGGTAGCAAGCATCCCAATCGCGACTCCCCACCCATATCCCACGATCCCTAACAATCTCCTCACGGTCGCACCGGCCCCCGCCGGACTGTCCAAAGACGACCAGAATTCAGACGCCGCGGGGGCTACGAATAACACCGCCATCAAGGCATACGCCAATACAACCATTGGCTGAAGCATCGTCAGCCCTTTGTACCAGGGAAGCAGTACACCGAAGACCGAAACCACCCCTACCAGAATCAATGCTTGCCGCGCCATGCGATTGTTGCGCTACCCGCTACGGAGGAGCCTTGAAATCAGTTGCTCACGCTCCGTCTTGAGTGAGGGTAACTGTTAGTAAGTATAGCCCTCGGTCTGCAATGGTACTCTAGTATAAGTCCCTGGTAGGTAATTTTCACCCAGTTTAGCGCATAATGACTCCCCCAGACCACGCCGATAAGAAGTATATGTTCGATAGGCGTATTGAAACTCGGTTGCTTTGCGCGGACATGGTGGACGTGCACTGGAAGGACAAGACCGGCCGCATCCGTAAAGGTGTCGCGAACCTTGAAGACATTTCGCTCTCTGGCGCCTGTCTCCAGTTCGACCAGCCCGTTCCTCTTCAGACCGATGTACGCATCAGCTACCCCAAAGGCGAGTTGCTCGGCAAGGTGCGCTATTGCGTTTATCGCGAGATCGGCTATTTCCTGGGTATCGAATTCGAGCCCGGCTGCCGCTGGTCGGCCCGCAATTTCAAGCCGCAGCACCTGCTCGATCCTCGCCGCCTCGTAATCCGCAGCGTGAATCGCGCGTCCAAATTCGCCAACTAAGGTTGGCCAACGCCGCTTGCCTGTCTGGCAGTTCCGCATCGCGCTGCGGTCAACGGGCTCAAACACCGCCGCCTTGGCGAGCGAAATCTGCCGTGAGCGTAGACTCCGCACCTGATTCAGCGGGCCTATGAACGAGGTACTCATCCATCACCTGAAGCAGATGGTCCGGCGAGACCGGCTTCGAAACGTACGCGTTCATGCCAGCTTCGAGGCAGATTTCCCGATCGCCTGTCATAGCGTGTGCGGTCATGGCGATAACCGGCACTGTTCTCCAGCGCGGATCCCTGCGGATGGTGCGCGTGGCTTCTAACCCGTCCAACACCGGCATTTGCACATCCATCAGGATCAGGTCGAAGGGTCCCATTTGCTCGAGCTTGGCCAGCGCCTCGCGCCCGTCGTTCGCCAGCTCGATCGCGTACCCTCGCTTGGCGAGGACCGCCGTCACAACCTTCTGATTCACTCGATTGTCTTCCACCACGAGAATCCGCCGGCGGTCGAATGCCGCCTTGATTGGAGCTGCGGCGGACGATAGCGCCAACTCCTGAGGTGCGTCCTGTGCGTCGTACTGAAGTGTCGCGGTGAACGTGCTGCCGTGCCCAAGCTCGCTTTCGACGCGCAGCTCGCCGTGATGCAGCTCCACCAGCTTCTTGGTGATCGCCAGACCGAGACCCGTGCCGCCGAATCTTCGGGTGACGCTGCCATCGGCTTGGGTGAATTTTTCGAAAATCGAGAGCAGTTTGTCCGCTGGAATTCCAGTTCCGGTATCTTGAACCGTGATTTCAAGCATCGACGCCGCGCCTTCACTCGCGGATTGGTGGCAGATCCACACCGTCACCGCTCCGTCTTCGGTGAACTTCACAGCGTTCCCAATCAGATTCCACAGAATCTGTCGGATGCGGAGCGGGTCGCCTACGATTTGATCGGGCACCTCAGGCGAAACCTCGAATCGCAGCTCCACGCGATTTTCCGCGGCCTTCGCCTGATGCGACTTGATGCAGTCTTCAAGTAGCGTCCGGATATCGAACGAGATTTTTTCGAGTGTCATTCTACCGGCTTCGATCTTGGACATGTCCAGAATGTCGTTGAGCAGCAGCAGCAACGAGCGAGCGCAGCGGTGCGCCGTTTGCAACTGCTCGCGCACTTCAGGCGGCAGCTCATGATCGAGCGTGATGTCCAACATTCCCAGCACCCCGTTCATCGGTGTGCGGAGGTCGTGCGAAACGTTGGCCAGAAACTCGGTCTTCGCTTCGTTCGCCTTCTGCGCCGAACGCATGGCCTGCTCGAGCCGGCTGGTTCGATCGTGGATTCTCTTCTCGAGCAGTTCGCGATTCTCGCGAATCTGCTTTTCAGAAGAGGCCAGCGCCATAATCATCCGATTGAAGCTCTCGCCCAGAAACTGAATCTCGTCGCCGGTCTGGCTCACTTCGATTGACTCGAGCTTGCCGTTTTCAACATCGCGAATCCCATTTTGGAGACGCGCGAGCGGGCGCGCCAGCAGCCGCGTTGCAAACCGGGCGATCGCCGCCGAAACCAACAATATGACCACGACCAGCAGAAAGCCTTTGCCTGTGTCGAAGGCATCGTGCCGCAAATCAAACGCCACGATCGTGACGCCAATCCAAAGAGTAAGTGTGGCGGAAAAGATCGAGAACTTCGTCGCCAGGGAATGCAACCAGGGGCGGCCCGGCCCCGGGATGCCTTTCGAAGGCTCTGCCATATTCCCTGAATCGGAGGTTCTACTCAATACTGCATAAGTAAGATGCCCTAGCGCCTTTCCACCTGGCACCGCGCCCGTCCTGTATTCGCTCTACGTTTCCCGAACCCTCCTGTGCAATCGCGCTTGGCTTCCGAATGTTATCTTGAACGCAATGGACCGGCTGAGGACCACTCTGTGCGGCATCGATCTTCAGAACCCGGTGTTGGCCGCATCGGGGACGTTCGGATACGGCATCGAGTTCACGGACGTCGTCGACCTGAACGCCATCGGCGGCATCGTCGTGAAAGGCCTCTCGCGAGAGCCCATCCGCGGTAACCCTCCTCCCCGTTTGTACGAGACCGAAGGCGGGATGATGAACTCGATCGGTCTTCAGAACATCGGCGCGCGCGCCTTCGTCGTCGAAAAGCTTCCTCACTTGCGCCGACTCCGGCCCGCGATTTTCGTCAACGTCTTCGGCTACTCGCCAGCCGACTACGCCGAAGTGATTCGCATTCTTGAGGACGCCGAAGGCATCGCTGGCTACGAGCTCAATGTGTCCTGCCCCAATACCAAGGAAGGCGGCATTTATTTCTCGAATGATCCAGTGCTCCTGAGCGAACTGGTGAAGATCGTCCGCCCGATCGCGCGGCGTCCGCTCATCGTGAAGTTATCGCCTAACGTCAGCCGCATCGAACCGCTGGCACAAGCTGCCGAGCAAAGCGGAGCGGACGCCATCAGCCTGGTGAACACCTTCGTCTCCCTGGCGATCGATCCGCACACGCGCCGGCCGCGCATCGGCACTGGGTTCGGAGGCTTGTCCGGACCCGCGATCAAGCCCATCGCTCTGCGTTTCGTTTGGGAGGCCTCCCGCGCTGTTCGGATCCCTGTAATCGGACTGGGGGGCATACGCAGCGGAGAAGATGCGGCCGAATTCCTGATCGCGGGCGCGTCGGCAGTCCAGGCGGGCACCGCGAATTTCTGGGATCCCGAAGCACCCGCCCGCATCGCGCGCGAGCTGGATGCGTACCTGAAAGAAGAAAAGCTCGACCAGGTCCAGCGCCTGGTCGGCACACTGGAGCTATGAAAACAATCATTGCATCGGACGCGGCGCCGAAAGCCATCGGCCCGTACTCTCAAGCCATCGTGCACGCCGGCATCGCCTACCTGAGCGGGCAAATTCCGCTCGATCCAGCCACCGGCCAGATCGTCGACGGCGACATCGTCGCGCAAACCGAGCGCGTTTTTGAAAACTTGAAGGCGGTGCTCGAGGCTTGTGGCGCGTCGTTCGAAACGGTTCTCAAGACTAGCGTCTTCCTGCGCGATATGGCCGACTTTCCCAAGATGAACGAAGTCTACGCCAGATACTTTGCCGCGCAGCACCCGGCGCGTTCCACTGTTCAGGTAGCGCGGCTACCGCGCGATGTCGGTGTCGAAATCGACTGCATCGCCGCGGTTCGATAGCCGTCGCAGCCGTTAGTGCGCCGTGTACTGCGGCTGCGGCGGACTCAAGACCACATCCAACGTCTTCTCGTCTTGATCCACATCGAAATTCTGACCGAAGGTCTGGTAATTCTTGGCGATCACTTGAACCAGAATGGTGCCCTGCGGAATGGGCGGGGTCTTCGCGATTCCCTCCTGGTTAGAGTGCAGCTCGTATTCGGTCCGAATTTTTTTCCCGAGCTTCACCTTCGATCGCCCCTGCACGAATTTGACAACCACGCTGGCGTCCGGGACCGGTTTGCCCGACTGCGTAGTGACGTGGATAGTGAGAGTGGTCATCTCCGGCCCCGCCGCCGGAAGAACCAACGCCAACGACAGAAATAAAATCAAACCCCGCATTCTTTCATGATACCCGCGCCGGCCAAGTCCTAGGGTTGCGATTTATGGCGCTTCTCAACGTATGCGCGCGAATCGGCCAGGACTTTGGCCAAGCGCCGGCCTCGCGCTTCGGGACTCTGGTAATAAAACACCGCCATCAGGTGACGGCGCCGGTGTGAAGGCGGCATTTTCTGCCAACCCTCGGATGCAGCCCGATCACGCGCGAACGCCATAGCAATCATGGGCGGAAGGTCGCGCTCGGCGTCCATTGTCGCGAGCAGCCGCTCAGTGATCTGCTGCGCCCTTCGCAACCGGGCTTCCGCGCTTTTCACGCCGCACACCCACTTGACGATCTCGTTGCGCGTCGATTCCGTTAACTCGCGGTCGTACCACCGCCGCAGCGTCTTGTCTTCGCTGAGCAAGCCTTCGAGTTCCGCCGGCGTCGCCAGAACGTTCTTCTCCGTATCGATCTCCATGCGAAACCGCGCTGTCACGCCCAGGTCTGTCCGTCCGCCGGTCCGCATTCGCTTGTTCACCACCAGCACATGACGACCGTCGCCCGTTGGGAACAACGTAGTGCGAAAGGCGAATCCGTTGATCTCGCCGCGCACTTTGATCTGCCCGCGCTTGCCCCAGAATTTCGCCGCATCGAAAGGAATCCGCACGATCAACCACTTCAAAGGCGAGTTGTCCCGCTCGATCGGCGCCTCGAAACTTTTCGCCAGCGATTTCGGCATAACTCCAATGATTTTACGCGATATCGGCAAGCAGGAATTGCCGCGGTGCGCCGGCCGCGCGAGTCACCGCCTCGGCGGCCAGATAACCGCTTCTCACCGCGCCCTCCATGGTCGCCGGCCAGCCGGAGCGCGTCCAGTCGCCGGCTAGAAAAAGATTGGACAATTTTGTCGCGCTTTGCGGCCGCAGCGCTTCGACGCCAGGCTTGGGCGAAAACGTCGCGCGCACTTCTTTCACCACGTGCGCCTTCTCGAGCTTAGCCTCACGAACACGGGGGAAAAACTCGCCCAGCTCGCGCACCGCCAGATCGATCACGTCGTTGCGGCCCATCTCCACCAGTTCGCGTGACGCACTGATCACCACCTCGATGTAGCGGCCGCCGGATTTGTTGAACATCCACTGCACGGTCCGGTCGAGCAGCGTCGCATGCTCGAGCTGCGTTACGCTGCGATCGAACCACAGATGAATGCCCGTGATGGGCGAATGCTCGAAGCGGTTCTGGGCAATTTCCACTTGGGGAAATATTGCTCCGACGCGCTCGAACGGCAGCGCCGAGATGTAATAATCCGCCGCCTGCTGCTCGCCTTGGACGGTCACGCCGCGAATCGATCCGTTCTCCGCCGCCGCTGAATCTGCGCCAGCGCGCGGATGCAGCCGCACATTGCCGATCCGCTTCCATGCATCGGAACTGTAAAGTTCGGCCAGCGGCACCGCCGGCACACCCATCTCGTAGGAATTCGAGCGCGCGAGAAATCCTAGCCAGAAGACTTGAAAGCCGTGCGCTGCTGCCATCCGATCCAGATCTTCATTGATCGCGCTCACGAGCACCTGATTCCAGAAGCGGCGAATCGCGCGCTCGGTCTGCCGTTTCTCGCGCAGCCAATCCAGCATGCTGATTCGATCGAGATCGGTGCGCCGTCCATGCTCTCTTCGAATCGCAAGCATTGCGCGGGCGATGCCGATTTTATCGCCGATTCCGAGGAAATCCAGTGTCCAGAAGCTTTCTGTAAAATGCAGCGGCGCGGGCAGCCGGCCCGCGCTGAGCGCCGATGTGCGTCCACCCGGCTCGATGAAATAAAACTTCTTGAAGAACTGGATCCGGTCCGCAACGCCCAGCCGGCGGTAGAAATCCATCAGGTTTACGCAACAGCGCAGCAGGATGTGCTGGCAGTTGTCGATAACCCCGTTGTCGCCGCCGTCGCCGGGGATCGCATAGGATGTGGCACGTCCGCCCAGAAATGCTCGCGCCTCGAAGAGATCCACGTCGAATCCCGCGTCGCCCAGCGCTGCCGCAGCCGCGAGTCCGGCTAGACCGCCGCCAATGACGATGGCTGAGGGCATCAGAAAACTAGAAGCAGTTTGACCTGGGGAGCTACGGTGTTACTGGAACGTGAGCTCGATGCCCGCCGCCCCCGCCGCTGTTGATCAGCAGGACCGCGATGGAGAGCACCACTATGATAAACAGGATGTCGGAGGGATCAAAGAATTGCATCGAGTTTCCTTTTCAGTCTGCCGGACTTCGCCCGAATCTCGCAAGCTCTACGACACCTAGTACCCTTCCTATACTCAAGGCTGCCGCAAAGAGCAAAGACCTTACGATTCTTTCAGATTCGTCCTACGGTAACACAGCGGACCGTTGGCGTCCGCGAAAATCTAGAGTTTTACTGATGCCTGACGCATCCCCGACGCGTGCGCTACAACGTTCTCAATCAGGCGCAGTCCGCAGTTGCCGTCGAGCGTCAGCATCGATTCCGGATGGAACTGCACGCCTTCGATCGCCAGCTCGCGATGGCGCACGCCCATGATGACGCAGTCTTCCGATTCCGCAGTCACTTCCAGGCACAACGGAAAAGTTTCCCTGCGCGCGAACAGGGAATGATAACGACCCACCTGGAATCGCTCGGGCAGCCCTTCGAACGCGCCGATATTTCGATGGCGGATCGTCGAAGGCTTGCCGTGCATCGGATAATCCAACACGCCCAACTCGCCGCCGAACGCCTCCACGATCCCTTGCAGGCCCAGGCACACGCCGAACAGCGGAATGCCTGCCTTGGCCGCAAACCTCACGACGTCCGGCACGCCGAAATCTTCCGGCCGCTTGGGACCGGGGGAGATCAGGATCAGATCCGGATCGATTTTCGCGATCATCCCCGTTGGCAGCCCAGCGCGATAGGTAACCACCTCCGCCCCGGTCTGGCGCGCATAGTTGGAGAGCGTATGGATGAAGCAATCGTCGTTATCGATCAACAGCAGCTTCACACCCTCGCCGCGCCTGGGCGGTTCGCTAGCCACCGCAACCGTCGCGGACGCCGGCCGCAGCGCGCGGAAAAATCCAGTTGCCTTCATCCGCGTTTCCTGTTCTTCCAGCTCCGGCACAGAGTCGTAGAGCAAGGTCGCGCCCGCTCCATAACGCGCGATACCGTCGCGCAAATGAATGGTGCGGATCAGGATTCCGGTGTTGATGTCGCCGTGCATCGAGAGCATGCCAACCGCACCGCCGTACCACCCGCGCGCATCCTTTTCGAGATTCTCAATGGCCTGCGCCGCCGCCTTTTTCGGTGCGCCGATGATGGTCACGGCCCACATATGGGTCAAGAACGCGTCCAGTGAATCGAAGCCCGGCTGCAGCGCACCCTCGACATGATCGACGGTGTGAAACACGCCCGCATAGGATTCGATCAGCCGCCGCCCGATCACTTTCACCGAACCCGGCACCGACACGCGCGATTTATCATTGCGGTCCACGTCGGTGCACATCGTGAGCTCAGATTCTTCCTTGGTCGAGTTCAACAGCTCCCGGATCGCCTGTGCGTCGCGCAACGGTTCGCCGGTCCGCCGCGCAGTTCCCGCAATCGGGCACGTTTCAACGCGACTACCTTCCACGCGCACGAACATCTCGGGCGACGCGCCGATCAGTTGCTCCTCGCCGAGTTGCAAGAAAAACTCATATGGACTCGGGCTGGCGTGCTGGATACGCTCAAACAGTTCGGATGGACTGTCCGAGAAATTCGCCTGAAACGTTTGGCGCAGCACTACTTCGTAGTAGTCGCCTTGCCGCATGCCCTCGCGCACAGCTTCGACATTTGCCATGTATTCTTCGGGTGCGTGATCGGCGTGAATTTCATCCGCCGGGCGCTTGGCTGCCTTCCGAATTGCAGCGCCCGTGCAAGGAAGCCCTGCCGTCGAAACGCCGTCTCGCGAGAAATCATAACGGAACCGCTCGATCTGCTCTTTCTTGCGATCCATGTAGTAAATGTCGTCGCACAGAAATAGGTGCAGATCCTTGTGGCCGTCCCGAGGGAGCTTCAGCTCGATCGGATCGAACTGGAACAGCAGATCGTATCCGAAGGCTCCCACCAATGCGAGCCGCGTGTCGGCCGGACTCGTGAATTCTTGAATCAGCGTTCGCAGAATGCTGAACGCGGACGGTTGCTTGCTGCGTTCCTCCTCGGGAAACAGCGCGGGCAGCGGCTTCAGATGGCCGTGCAGACTCCCATCGTCGCGAGGGGTGAACTCATCCCAATGCGGATGGGTCTCAACAACCGGCCGAATCAACCGGCTCAGCGTTTGGCCGCGCTGGTTCAGCGGACGAAATTCGACATCGCGCCCCGCGCCAATAATCTCCAGCGGCGGGCACAGGGACGCAACGTCCCAGCGCGAGTAGCGTTCCGGGTATTCGTAGCCCGAGGAAAGATAAATCCCGCGATACCGGTCCAGTTTGTGCAACAGGTGCTTCAGGCCTTTTTTGTAGGAAATCGCCGACGTGGCTCGAGTGACAGTGATTCCGCTGGGCGTCGTGTAGCTCAAATCGGACATAGGCGCCAGGCAGGTTGGTCTGATGGACCCGTTCTGGAGTTCTCAGCATAGCACCACTGGAAAGTGCGGGGATGCAAACCGCCGCGATTCCCCCGGAATCCTAGTGTTCAACTTCGGGAAGTTCCGTCTCAAGAAGTTCAGTCCCTGATGTTTGTGAGTTGGGACGCGAGGGGTTCACTCCATGCGTGTGGGGATGCCGGATCTCGGGCCAGAACTCGCGCAGCACATTTCCAGCGGCGTCCACGCCGAGCGTGATTCCGCCGGATGTGAATCCCAGGCCGATGGTTCGCGTGCTCGCCGGCTGCCACAGACGGGAGATCAAGCCGCTGCCGAATGCGCTCGCAATCTCGCTTTTCGCCACCGTCGGCTTTCCGTCCGTTGTCTTATGCGTAATGACCGTACTTTCTAGCGCGTACTTTAGCCGTGAACCAAATCTGGTTTTGTCGGAACGGCGATAGCTAAGTTCCTCATGAAAGATTTTCGCTACGGGATATTGGATCGCGCGTTTTACAACATGTTTGCCGATCGCCGAACCGAAGCGCTTGGCGAATCCCTCTGCACCCTGTCCCCATTCACCCGGCGTGTTGGTTCCTTGCGTGACGGACGCACCTAATCCCGCCGCGCCAATTGCTCCAGGCGAGAACGTATTTTTGATGTAGGTCTTGCCGTCCTGTAATTCATAGGGTTGAGAAGCCGGTTCGTGAGTCTGTGCAGCACACGCCCCGAGGGTCAATACCGCGACCGCAAGCACTCTTGCGCATCCCATAGACAGCGCCCGAAACAGCAATCGCAATACCGACGGCCCCGCCACAATCGCTTCAACGACATAACTTCTCTCGATGGATCCTGACCGTGTCGAAATTCCATACTTCGCGGCATCCTGTTCCAGCCGAAAGTTTCAAAACGTTAGGGCAGTGGCGCAGTGTGCTATGGCTTGTAGCGGAGCCTAAGAAATACATTCCAACCCGTCGGGTGCTCGCCATAGTACGGCTTGATCGCGTCGGGCGTCGTGTATGCCGTGAAGTTTACGCCGATCCCGGTCTCCGTGCTTTTGAAAACTCCAATATCGCGCGTGTAGCCCAACGTATAAGCGCCGATGCGAAACGTGCTGCCAACCGTTCGGTCCACTGTCGCTTCGCGCGATGGCTGATCGGCGAATAGCTCGTCTTTATCCACCAGTTCGGCGCGGCCGGTTAAGAAATTCTTGCGGGCAAATGGCAGCACCGATTCCAGGAGGTACGAATTCAAATTTCGGTGCGCCAGAATTTCGTGATTGCGGCCCCAGATCAGGCTGGTCGCCCAGCCGGAATCGCCGATCGGCCGATTGTATTCAACCGACGCAGTCGACCGGACGACATCGCCGGGTATCTGTCGCTCCGGCCGCGCCAGCCGTCCGACAGAAATCTGCGCCGCCCAGTTTCTGCCGGGCAAGAACCACAGGCGCGTCGACCACGAGTTGATCGGTCCTGAATCGATGATCCACCGATTCTCACCGGGTTCGGTGCCATAGAATCCACTGGCTTCCAGCCGAAATTTTTTGTAAAGCACACCGGCTGTTACCACATCGTACGCAATGTGCGTAGAATCCTGCCAGTGATGCCCGGGCGGCGCTTGCGGAATCGCTGATGCCGACGCACGATGGGGAAACGCCACTGGCCCTAACGCCGGATCTCCTACCGGCGCGACGTAAAACTGAAGCACAGTGTCCTCGGCAATTGAACGCGCGTAGTGAACGCCCAGCGCCATGATGAAATTGTGCGGATGCTGTGCGTCCACCAACGGCTTGCTAAAAGCTGTCTCTCCAGTCTGGAACAACTCGGGATAGCGGCGCTCCGTGATCGTCGGCGGATCCAGGCTCAGCATCATATCGAACAGAAGGCTCCCGCGGCCAAAGTCATGTCCGGCTCTGAACATGCCCGCGCTCGACGAGTAGAACTTGTCTCCGCCGCGCGGGCTTACCTGATCCGTTTCGACCAGGAACGCCTGCCCCATGAACATCAGGTTCCATCCATCGGCGCTCACCATCTTCATCGGCATCGACCACGATTCGGGCTGCATGCTAGTGCCGGAAGAGAGATTCATCAACTGTTCCCCGGCGGCGTTCATTCCAGACATTTGCATATTCGCCGTGTTGCCTCGCGTGTCCGGTGAATCTTGGGCAGCGGCTAAAAATACAGACAACGCGAAAACAGATAAAAATTTAGACACAATTCTTCCTTCCGTTGACTCAACTGCGAGCGAACTTCGGCTGGGTTGTGTTTAGATTCGAAGAGGCTGGGGCAATGCGGCGAATGTCTCGCCAGGTCGTGAGAGGGCAATGCTCGGCGAAAGTCGCTCGATCACAGGCTCCGCTTGCGCGGGCTCCGGACTCAGCGTCCACGCGGCTCCATCTGCGTGTACCACTGGAGCAGTCACGTTATGCAGCTCGATGCAATGATCCGTTACTTGTTTGCTCTGCGAATGACAGGGCGGCGCGCTGCGATCGGCGGAATCGAGCTCGCAACGCAGGAAACACTCCGCATTCGCAAGCGTCAGCAAAATCGCCAGCAGTGGAAGAATTCTGACCAGAAATGGTCCCTCTTGCGAATACGGTAGCACGGGCGTCCGATACAATGAATTTTCGGCGGTTTTTTCTGAATGATTCAAAGCTTATTCGGCTCCGTTGAGCGTGAACCGAATCTCCTCGAACGGCTAAAGAAGGGGATCGAGAAGACGCGTGCAGGGTTGGCAGACCGCCTGGAGGAGGCGTTCTCAGGCCGCAAGGAAATCGACGCTGGCCTGCTCGAAGAGCTCGAATACGCTCTGATCACCGCCGACATCGGCGTCTCCACGACTACGGAAATTCTGGAAAGCATCCGCCAGAGCGCGGACCGCAAACAGCTCTCCGATTCCCAGCAGGTCAAACAGTTAATCGCTGAGCACCTGCTCGGCGTGATCGAAGCCGCCGAACGGCCAGTGCCGCAAGTCGCCGAACCGCCTGCGGTCGTCATGGTGGTCGGCGTGAATGGATCGGGCAAAACCACTACCATCGGCAAGCTCGCCAGCCGCTTCAAATCGGAGGGGCGCAGTGTTCTTCTGTGCGCGGCCGATACGTTTCGCGCAGCCGCCATCGAACAGCTTCAGGTGTGGGGCGGTCGTACGGCGACACAGGTGATCAGCCAGACCGCAGGCGCCGATCCGAGCGCCGTGCTGTTCGACGCGTTGCAATCGGCCAAGGCGCGCAGGGTCGACTACGTGATCGTCGATACCGCCGGCCGGCTGCATACCAAATCCAATTTAATGGCCGAGCTTGAAAAAATGCGCCGCACGGCCGCCAAGGTGATTCCCAGCGCGCCCCACGAAGTCCTGCTTGTGCTGGATGCTACCACCGGGCAGAACGGCCTGGAGCAAGCCCGCAAGTTCACCGAGAGCAGCGGCGTCACCGGGCTCGTGCTCACCAAACTAGACGGCACCGCCAAAGGCGGCATAGTGGTCGCGATCGCGCGCGAGTTGAATCTTCCGATTCGCTACGTTGGCGTGGGCGAACAAGCTGGAGACCTGCTGCCGTTCGAACCCGACAAGTTCGTCTCGTCGTTATTCAGTCAATGAAAATCCAACCCATGGAGCAGGCGCTCGCGCTCGCGCGGCAGGGCGAAGGGCGAGTCAGTCCGAACCCGGCTGTCGGCGCCCTGCTGGTCCGCGATGGCGAGGTTGTCGGCCGCGGCTTTCACACCTACGCGCAGGTCAAGCATGCTGAGATTCTCGCGCTGGAAGACGCGGGTGAGAAGGCGCGCGGCGCTACGCTCTACATCACGCTCGAGCCTTGTTCGCACCAGGGCCGAACGCCGCCGTGCGCCGATGCACTCGTCAAAGCCGGGGTCGCGCGCGTCGTAGCAGCCATGGAGGATCCGAACCCACACGTGGCGGGGCGTGGCTTTCGCAAGCTCCATGATGCCGGCATCGCGGTGGAAGTTGCTTCCGAGTACGAGGATGAAGCCGCGCAACTGAACGAAGCCTTCCTGCACTCCATGCGCACCGGCCGACCGCTGGTTACGCTGAAAGCCGCGCT
>Ga0126373_10001483_pt1 | contig 16695 bp, 14 predicted proteins | sample PanSoiMetPlot_11_FD_92545 | JGI IMG/M metagenome (GOLD analysis project Ga0126373, IMG submission 92545) | Tropical forest soil microbial communities from Panama - MetaG Plot_11 | ecosystem: Environmental > Terrestrial > Soil > Tropical forest > Bulk soil | place: Panama | collected 2016-02-17 | reverse complement strand
CTGCGACGGTGGATCGGAAGCGCGGTGATGTCTCGGCCGGCAAAACGGAGCGATCCAGAATCCGCGGCGATCTCTCCGGCAAGTTGGCCGATGAGAGTTGTCTTGCCGGCTCCGTTGGGTCCGATCAAAGCATGGAGTTCGCCCTGCCGCACCGCAAGCGAAATGGCCTCCGAAGCAACAAGACCATCGAACCGCTTCGAGAGTTCCTGTATGTCAAGCAAGATGTCGGTCACAACTCGCTCTCATGCCAAAGGCGGGCGCCATACTGACGAACTGCGTAGGCAACTTCGATTCGATTGTCACGTCAATCAAGCCGGACGGGACTCTCGTAGTCAAAGCCGGACAAATCACCGCCCCCTTGTCGGCGACCACAGGTAGTGCCGAAGAACGGCGGCTTCGGCCGACTGCTTACGTTCCGCCAGCGGGCACGACGCCTTTAAGTCAGGCAAAGCAAAAAACGGCAAACATGGCGCCCGGCATCCCGATCCCGAGCGATGGCTCGCTGTGCTCTGGCGGCCGGTCGGATGGGCGACAAGGACCGTCCAGTCGCCGAGCACTTTTGCGGCCAACCCCTAAAGCGTTGCTCGCGGCAGCGCAGGGCTGCCGGTGCAGCCGCGGTCGTCGCCGGCTCGCGATTTCTGGGTTGCTTTGCCCAATTCATCGCGCACCGCAGCGACGACGTCGTCCCATTGACCAAACGAGGCTTGTCGAAACAGCCGAGCCGTTGGATACCAAGCGCTTTCCGGGCGCTTGCGCATCCAGCGAAAGTCTGCCGCAAAGGGCAGGAGCACGAACACGGGCTTTCCCAAGGCACCAGCCAAGTGAGCGACAGCAGTATCGACGGAAATGACGATATCCAGCAGCGAAATGATTGCAGCAGTTTCAGCAAAATCCCGCAATTTCTCCCCGATCCGGCCTATCTGCGGATGATCTCTAAGAAAGTGCTCGTCTTCGCCGCAAAGCTCGTGCTGCAGGCTGACGAACTGAACAGCCGAAATCTCCAACAAGGGCAACAAAGTTTTGAGACTCATCGATCGGCTGCGATCGTTCTTGTGGGACCTTCGACCCGCCCAAGCCACTCCGATCCGCGGTCGCTTCGACGGCAGGCGGTGCTCAAAGGCAGCGATCTCGGCGCGGCCTGGCCGGACATAGGGCACATCGGCCGGGATTGTGTCTAATGTGGTGCCGAACGCGAACGGCAGGCTCAGAAGCGGGCAGTGGAAGTCGAATGCCGGCAACGGGTTACCCCGCGCAACAACTATTTCGACGCCCTGCATCTGTGATAGCAACTTGACCAGTTCGGGTTGCACTTCCAGAAAAACTTTTGCCCCTCTCTCGGCAACCAACGGCGCGTATCGAACAAACTGAATCGTATCGCCATAACCCTGCTCTGCATGCAGGAGAATGGTCCTGCCGCAGATCGGCTGTTCGCCAACCCATTGGGGTGCGATAAAGTCTCTTCGGTGCGGAGCGAATACCCCGGTCTCCCATCGCGATTCGTAGCCCCTCCAGCCGACCGCAAACCGACCAAGGGTCAACTGGGCAAGACTTGCTTCAAATTGCGCCTCCGCATAGTCCGGCCGCGATGCAAGCGCTGCTTCGGCATACAACAGCGCTTCCGCTGGACGATCGAGTCGACGCAATGCGTTTGCCCGATTGGTCAGCGCTTGCGGGTGCCCAGGCGCGAGCCTCAACGCCGCATCGTAGCTCGCTATGGCGTCCTGCGGCCTATTGAGCTTCAACATGGCGTTGCCGCGATTACCCAGGGCCTCGACATAGTCACGATTGATCGTGAGCGCGCACTCAAAGCTCTCCAGAGCCTCACGCGGCCGAGCAAGATCTAACAGCGCAATGCCTCGTGCGTTGAGAATCTCCGCGTTGTTTGGCTCGCCTTCTAGGGCGTCGTTATAGCTTGCCAAAGCTTCGTCACATCGACCCATGGCGTGCAGTATGGACCCGCGATTCAGCAAAGCCGCCACGTGTCCTTCATCGACTCTTAGTGCAGCCTCGACAAGTTTGAGGGCCTCGAGCAGCCGTCCACGCTGAAAATTTAGAAATCCGAGCAGATGCAACGCATCAAAATGCCGAGGAACATGGTTAAGAATGCTGCAGTATAGTTGTTCGGCCTCTTCTAGCTTGCCTTGCCCATGCGCGCTATAACCACGCCGAAGCATCTCCGACAAGTCTGGCTCCAAGGATTGCGGCAGGTCGCTGATCACCCAGGTCTCCACGTTCCATAGAACAAACTAAAACAGACTAACGCACGCCCGAACCGCAATCACCAGCACCTTTGTTGGCGCTTGAGCAAAGCGGACCGTTGCAGTTGGACCTCGGAGAAGTCTCCTCGCCATTGCTTGAACGCCTGGCGATTTGAAGGCGAACATCAACTGCCCTGGAAAACCTGCTCGCCCCCTGTTGTTGATTGAGAAACTTGACGACCACATTGGTAGTGGCCAGAAACTTCAGGCACCATCGGCTTTCGGCCGAAGCCACGACGCCCACGGCGCGCAAACCAACTTGAGAGTGCTTAGCGCCATGCTCTGGAAGGGATCCGGATTGATTTCAGGCGTATCGGCCGCTGCAGCCTCCTGGGTGGCTACGAGCGCCTCATCGTTGAGCTTGTGCTTGACCCAACCCCATAAGGCGCGCATTTCGTTGGCAGCCTTGCCGCTGGGGGCATACTCCGAGACTCCAAGACCGGCCCCAATGGCATCTTGATGATCGTTGCGTTGAACAATATAGGGCAAAGCAAGAACGCCAAGCGCGTTCAAAGTTGCCGCGGCCTTGCTAGGCCGGTAACTGCCGGCTGGTGCCTGATTCAAGACGAATGCGAATCCCTTCTCCAATCTGCGTATCACCGCAAGGGTTGGGTAAGTTGCCTCTATGTCCACTGGACTGGGCCTCGCGGGGATGAGACAAAGGTCGGCCACGCGGACGGCAGCCGTCGTTGCCCTATTGTCGGCCGCAGGCGTGTCAATTATCGCGATCGAATACCCTTTGTCATTGAGCAGTTCCAGCGATCGACCGAGGCTTGCTTCGTCCGCGATGGGTTCGATGCCTGGTTCAGCGGTGGCTCGGCGCTCTCCCCATTTCGAAACCGTGCCTTGGCGGTCGGTTTCCAGCAAAAACACCCGCTCGCCATCTTGCATCGCCGCGATCGCCAGCCCGATCGCGAGCGTCGACTTGCCGGAGCCGCCCTTTCTGGTGGTGAGGGCGATGGTGCGCATGGATGTTTGCCTTTCTCTTCCTTCATTCCGCATTCGTGCATTCGCGAACTGGTTCGCCTGGGTCAGCCATGAGCACAGCGCACGTGGGTTACCCAACGCGCAGCCTCGTGCGCAAATCACCCATCTGATCTGACGCCAGAGAGATCGATCGGAACGCGCAATTTCCAGCGCGTCAACACACGAGCGCCTTACGCCACAACCCCGACGATTGACTGAAGTTGGAACGCTAACTACCGTTATTGCTCGATCGCTAAAGCAGGTCTCCAACAACGAGATAGATGAGCGCGGTCAACGACTGCGTTGGCTTGCGCACCTCAGCCCACCGACGGACATTTCGACATCAGCCAGGAACCGAGATTGAGTGGCGCCGACTCTACCCAAGCGGCATTTGAGCGCTGAAGCCCAGGCTTTCCTTTACGACCCCACCCCGGTTTTCTCGCTCATGTTTGGTGAGTGAGTGATGATCGACGCACGATGTACAGGATTGGTCGGCGTGAGAACAGCACGAATCAACAATATAGTAGCAAAAATCCCCAGGGAGTGCCGAGCCGCCCCCGCTGAATGCGCACGCTTCCCGCCGTGGCTCGTAGGATAACCGTCGTCCAGTCGAGACGAGACAGGTCAAGCCCATGACGGCGCGTTTGCCTGAAGCTACAACTTGACTAAGACGCTGACGAACCGTCAGGTGCGCTGCGATCCGTCGTAAGGTTATCGATAGGGGCTCGCTGCGGACGGGTTGTGGAAACCCAAAATGACGAGCCTCTATTTCTCCTCGGCAATACGTCCGCAGCGTCCAACATCAGCGTCAATATAATATCATAATATCCTCGGTTGCCGCTGGGATCAGACAAAAGGCCCCCGCCCCGACCAAGCGGAAACGCACGGGCCACTGAAACGGCCCGTGCCCCTTGGTCAAGCCCGTTTGGGTTCTTTGGGCTTGCAGGTCCTGGCGGCGCGCGTTCCCACCCCTGCGTGTCGCCAGACTTCACCCCCTCCTCATCAGTACGGCCCGGGCTGCTTTTCGCCGCTTAGCCGCAGCCCCACGGTCCACCCAACCGCCAATCTCGTCCACCGTCTTTGCCCGATCAGTTTGACGTCTTCCACCGTGACATTTCTGGGCTTCGTGCGCATCACGTCCCGGATTTTGGCAACCGACCTGCGCGCTGATCACGCATCCATGAAGAGCAAGGGCTCGAACACTGAGCGGTTCGGGCATATTGCGGCCCTCATGATGGGATTGAGCGACGAGAGGAGTTTAGCTCTTTCCACGGCTCTGGTCTTGAAGGTTCTGGCGTCTGAAATCGATGGCCGAGCGGCGGGCTCCTCGCGCAACGAAACGAGAATCGGCCATTTCTCGTTGTGGTGCGAGTTCTCGTAACATGGTTCACAAACAAACATTGGAAAGCGCCCGCCACCGGCGCGAATAAGGATCCCGGTCACTGGCAAGCGGCCGCAATCGTTGCAGGCCGCGACTAACGACAAGCATGCATTTTGTTTCTTGCGCGCCGCCCAAACGAGCTCCAATGACGGCGCCGAATGTCGGGGCAGTTATTGATCAGCGCTTTGGCGCTCGTGGTGATGCTGACCCGGGTCCAAGCTTGACGACTGGCGATTGTATCTGGTGAAATAGTGCTGTTTAGCGCATCGATTACACCACTGAGATGAGTTGCGCCTGCATAGGATTGTTCAGGTTGTGGGTCGCAGCCAGGCCCGGGGACGACAGTCCACGGCTTTTCGACATCATCCCTAAGCAAACGGGGTATTGTTAACACCGTGGTCGCTCGCACTTGGATTCTTAGCCGGTATTTTGAGATGCCGACGTCGAGGGCATGGCCCATGTCCACGAGGTGGACGGAAATTGAGACCCATCGGGCGGGGATCGACGGAGTATTGGAGCAGCCAATCGTCAGGGAGAGTATCGATGGACCTCGGCTTAAAGGGAAAGAAGGCGCTTGTCACCGGCGGAACCAAAGGAATCGGACGCGCGGTGGCCGAACTCTTCGCAGACGAAGGCGCCGACGTCGGGATCTGTTCGCGCCACGCCGATGATGTCAAAACGGCAGCCGAAGCCCTCGCCGCGAGGGGAGTCCGCGCCTGGGGCGAGGCTCTCGATGTGGGTGACTCGACGGCTCTGCGCGGGTGGGTCGAACGCGCTGCCCACGAACTCGGCGGGATCGACATACTCGTCGCCAATGTGAGTGCGCTTGCCGTCGGTGACACCGCAGAAACCTGGGACAAGTCTTTCAAAGTCGACATGATGCACACCGTCAATGCGGTGCAAGCTGCCGTGCCGTTCCTCGAACGTTCCAAAGCGGCGGCGATCGTCGTCATTTCAAGTGTTTCTGGATTCGAGATCGATTTTGCCGCGGGCTCATATGGCGCCATCAAGGCCGCACTGATCCACTACGCCAAAGCCATGTCGCAACAACTGGTCAAACGCGGCATTCGCGTGAACACGGTATCGCCGGGCAACACCTATTTCGACGGCGGAATCTGGCAGAATATCGAACGCAATATGCCGGATCTCTATAAGTCGGCTCTCGGCCTGAACCCGACCGGACGGATGGCGGCACCCGAGGAAATTGCGCGCGGCGTAGCTTTCCTGGCGAGTCCAGCCGCAAGCTTCACGACCGGCACGAACTTGGTTATTGACGGAGCGCTCACTAAGCGGGTTGCGTAGTCGACGATTTTTTATGTGAGCGTCCGGGCTGACGACAATCGCGACAGTTGTGCCGTCTCGGATGCCGGCCAAAGCAATAGCAGACCGGCGAGACCCCCGACGATCTGCACGAGGGCGGCAATGGCGTAGCCGTAGTGATAGCCCGCGAGAGGGGTCGGAGCGTTCGCAATCACCGTCCCGTTCACGACTGGGGCGAGGATGCCTGCAACCGTGTAGATCGCACCAAGGATGGCAATGACTGCGGCGCGCTGTGAAACGGGCGTGAACTCACTGAGCATGGGCGGGCAGACAACATAGATCGAGCCGGTGAGACCACCCCCGATCACAAGAAACGCGATCTTCCAGGATGGATTCTCCGTATAAGGTACCATGAGTACAATCAGTCCGCCCAAAACAAGCGGTGCGGAGCCGAGCACCCCGCGCGCCACGCGCGAGGAGACACCAGCTGTCATCAGTGCCTGCGAAGCCCAGCCTGTCGAGAGAACAACCGCGGCCCCCATGACCCACGGCAACGTCGAAAGCCAGCCGGCGCTCGCTTGCGAGTAACCGAGCCCAGACACCACAAAAGGGGTGAACCAGGTCAAGCCGAGGGAGAGCGCCCAATACGCCCCGAAACAGCTTAGGCAGCAACCGGCGAATGTCGGTGTTAACAGTAGATGTTTGTAGGATATCGGTTCGTCGCGGGGTGGCTTGCTAATCGCCGACTCATCAGTAAGCGGTCCCTCTTTGCCGACATACAACCACACGACGGCCCAAAGCAGGCCGACAACACCAAGAACGCCAAACGCCGCGCGCCAAGAATAATGGACAATAATCCAGTTGATCGCCGGGAGGGCGACGATCACGCCCACAGCGGAGCCTTGGGCAATGACCGCCGTCGGCAGGGTGCGTCTCTCATCCGGGAACCATTTGTACGCAGCGTGGATGCCGACCGAAAAGGCCGGTCCTTCTCCCGCGCCTAGAAGGATCCGGCAGACGACCAATGTCGCAAACCCGACCGGCGCAATCATCGGAAATTGCACAATTGACCAGGAGAGGGCGAGCCCAAGAATAAGCCAGCGGGCCGGCATGCGGTTCGCGAGAAAGCCCACTACCACTGCGGAAATCGAAAATAGAAAGAAAAAACTCGATCCAAGCAAACCAAATTCCCTCGGCGTGAGGTTAAGATCCCTCATGATCGGCACCGCGGCGAGGCCTACCACTGTCTTGTCGGCAAAATTGATGAGCATGAAGAAAAATAGAGCAGTCGTGATGGTCCACGCACCCGGTGGTGTCGGTTCTCCGACCATGGTTGATTTCTCCCGGCGCGCTTTCACGTTGTTTCTAACAAGCCTGCAGGTTCCGGAGCGCGCCCTGCTCCCGGGGTCGTGACGTGAGACTTCGACATTGCAACCACGAAGCTTAGAGCCTTCCCCAGCGACACACAAGCGCAAAGCCCAATAGTCGCCCATCGATAAATTCATCAGCATGTATACCTGAATGGTTGCGACGCCCGGTCGGCTCTCTTCAACCCACCAGGGCTGCCGGGCTCGTCAGCGGCGCATGCGCGCGTCATCGAGGTTTGTCAACCAACGGCAAGCACCCTCTAGACCTGCGTAGACCGAACCGAAATTTCGCCGCGTCGAAACATTGCGCTCGCGCGTTAGCGGTCAGCCTTTTTCTCGCGCGGGGCATGCCTGTAAGTCGAAGTGAACGAAAATGCGACGGCCAGAAATTGTCACCCTACGGGCCTCTGCGGTTGTTTGACAATGTTCGCATTTGGTATGCTGCGCACCGCCTTCGGCTAAGAGCCGACCCGACTGGTGCGGGCGGTCTCCCCTAACGACGGTTCACGATGCTGCTTCGAGCAAGCGAGCAGCGCGTACCCGCTCGAAATACGGCGGCCGAGCCACCGTGCTGGGTTGGTCTCGGTTTAGATTCAGGACTCAACTGGCTGCGCGTAGCCCCAGCCGGGAAACCCCAAGAGTTACATCGACGCCGACATGGCCCTCAACTGACAATGGCTGTAGCGCAATCGACCTGCGAGAGCCGCCGACGAGAACATTTGCCCCCAAGGCCAACCCAATCGCGACGTCTCCACTCACTCCTGCGTAGGTCCCGCAAGCGCCCCTCTATGATATCCATTAACGGGTGCGAAGACCGCCCACAACATTGCACCTCGCGTTTTGACGCCGACGTCAAGGCCTGCAGTCTTAATCGCGCCGACATAGACTTCAGGCGGCCTAGGCACTTCGAGGTTGAAGCGGCATGTCAGTGCCTGTCGTACACTTGGCAACAACTGGCACGCAAGAGTTCCAACTTTGACGCGACCAGTTGGCTGCGCCGAGACAGGCCCCACTGATGTGATGACCACTGCGAACGCTGCACCAACGCAAACTCGAAGCCTGAGCATGGTGACCCCTGTCACGACGCGTGAAGGGGACCCTTACCATTCACGGCGTCGACGCTCCATCATCCTTGGACCCGTCTGCGCTGGCGGACGCACAGGGCTGATATGTGCCACCGTCCCCAACCTGACCTAACGCAATAGGCCTCAGCATGGAGGCTGGCACCCCATTCAGTGCGTCCCGGTCAGAGCTAATTTCGACCAATGAGCTTGGCGGGCATTGGGCGGCTACATGCGTAAGTGGGGCGTTCTCGTGGCGTCTCCCGCCTTGGCAACCGCTCTCATGCTTGGACAAAACACGTTGCGGCCGTGAAACGCAACCAGCGATGACCATATTTGCCTGAAGGATTGCCAATTGAGGGATCTGGATGCAACCTTCACGCCAATGAATGGAGCGTTCACTGAGCTGTTGATTAACGGCGAAGCCGCCGCATACAAAGCTGCGGATTGCCACACGATGATCACTGAGGTTTTTTACATCGGAAAGCCATCAACCGGAGACATTGGCATGGAGATAAAGCTTAACGTCAGGAATGGCTGGGTTATTCTCCCCGCATCGCTCAAATCACTTGATGGCCGACCTCGATTCCATCTGACCTTTCCAAGCGGATTTACCACTGACGCCGGGGCCAATTATCTGGTAAGCAATGAAGTCAAGCATGGTTACGAGTTGCCGACCCGCAACTTCCTGGAGAAAGTGTTGCGACGCGGCGATCTGTTTGTTGACGTAGGCGCGCATTGGGGTTTTTTCACCCTTCAAGCCGCAACCCATCCGGTCGGGGACGTTAAGGTCATCGCATTTGAGCCAGACCCCACCAACGCTTCCATTCTACATAGGAACGCTTCCAATCATGGGCTCACCAACAAAATCGTGGTGATATGTGCTGCCTGCGGAGATGTCGTGGACATTGCGCCACTCGTCACCAATTCGACCATGATGCATAGCATCCGCGGTATCGGCTTGAAGCCACCGTTCGCCAGAGGACCGTCCAAATGGGTTCCCATCGTGACCCTAGACCACGCTTTGTCGAAATTCCCTGAGCTGACAAATACCAGAATTATTCTCAAAGTTGATGCCGAGGGATTTGAGCCGCAGGTCATTGATGGTGCTCAATCGATGTTGCAAGACGGCAAAGTGGCCGTAGTCATCTGGGAATGCGGACATGCCTTTGCGAACGGGCCTGAGCGCCAAGCGATGCAACGCATGGTCGATACTTTCAGTAACCTTGGGTTCCGTCACCTGCGACCGCCTTCACAAGAAACCGATGGCCCGCTCGCTCCATTCGATGTCAATCAATCCTACCTTGGAAATGTGATTTCTTGTCGTGGCGACCTTGCAATCTGATGACGCATAGTCCGCCAACCACGACGTTGTTGTTTGCCTTCTCCAGCAGTATTAGCCGCGCCTCGCCAGCACTTGGTCGTGAAACTGCCGCATGGCGGCAACGACAACCTCGTAAGTTGCGCCGGGAAAATTGAAGTCAACGGCCGCCACGCCCAGTTCACGCAGCACCCGTAGATCCTCGGCGATATCCGCGTTGGTTCCCGAAAAAAGTTGCCGCTCATCATTATCAGCCTTGGCGTCGACCAGTGTACCATGGCGATGAACGCGATAGGCCAGTGCCACGCTGGAGGGATCGCGGCCAGCTTCTTTGCTCAACTTGCGCAACCGGTCGATTGCCGCTTGGTAGCGCGATAGCGTGTTGAGCCGATATTGCGGATTGCTGCCGATCGGGTACCACCCATCGCCAAGGCGGGCGGCACGGCGCATGGCGGCCCCACTTTCGCCGCCAACCCATATGGGCGGGTGCGGCTTTTGAACCGGTTTAGGGGCAAACAAGATTCCCGCAAACTTGACGAACCGCCCCTCGAATCGCGGCTCCTGTGCAGTCCACAGTTCGCGAAATGCTTGCAAGTATTCATCGGTGGCTATCCCGCGTTCAGCGAAATTCGGGGCCCCAATCGCCTCGAATTCCTCTTTCAACCAGCCGGCCCCAATGCCAACGAATAGCCGACCTGCCGAGAGCACATCGATCGTCGACAGGATCTTAGCGGTAAGCACGGCCGGGCGATGCGGTACGACCATGACAGAGGTCAAAAACCGCAATCGTGAGGTCTTGGCGGCGAGATAGGCTATCGCGGTCAGTTGTTCGTGGCGGTCCCCGCGCGAGCCGCGAGGAAACTCTCCGGATTCGGAATAAGGATAGCGGGCATGTATATCGATCGGCTCGACCAGGTGATCGCTCACTGCCGCGTAGTCGTAACCGATCGCCTCCCCTTCCACGGCTAGACGCGCGATGGTATCGGGTGATGATAGTGGGCCGCTCATCGGCAGATTGAATCCGATCAACATCGTTTCCTCCTAGCGCGTCATGGACAGTTTCCAATATGGCACCTTGGCGCCGAGATTGCACCAACCCACAGCGAGCGGCGCGACAGTAACGCGCGGCGCGCTTGCGAGGGATCGCCTTATGGAGTCTCCACTTCACGTCCGCAACGACCGCCCGCGGACGCAGTCCGCGCGCGGCCTATGTTCCGCGAACTGCGCGCGACCAGCCCTGTGTTGAGGCCCGCAAACGCCGAGGGCCGTAGGACGTTTACTTTTTAACGCGCGGCCAGGCCTCCGGGTACAAAATAGGGTACGCCGATCACGCGGGATCGATTGACGATGGCCCGAGACAGGGCCTCCCGATGAGACGAAGCTCAGACATCGAGTTTCAAAAGGTTTGTCGAAAGGTCCTATAGCGGTGGCGCCCGGCGTGGTGACCTTGCCGGCAGCCTGCAATCGTGCTCATCGGCGACCGAGCCAAGCGGCTCCCTCTTCAGCTCAGGCGGGTGCTCACAACCGGTAGGATATAGGACACGATCCGGCCCTATGAACTAGTTTTCTCACTCTACCAATGACGGAGCGAACGCTCAAAATTCTGGCGCGGGTGCCTCGGCTTTCCCGTGGGCGGCCATTGCCATGATAAGTTGGATCTGTGAAAGACGTACCGCCCACGTCCCTTACTGAACGAGCGAAATGACCTCGGCCTCTGCGATCGAGATTTCAGACCTGGTCGACAAAAGACCGATTGATCGTTGGCTGATCGGGCTGACCGTGCTCTGCGCACTCGTGTTGGCTTTCGAGGGCTATGATACGCAGGCGATCGGCTACGATCACTATCACGTTCTGTGGCTTTTCTATTGGGGCTGCCATCGGCGGCGCGCTGGCCTCTTGGATTGTTCCCCATCTGGGATGGCGTGCCGTGTTCTACATCGGGGGCGCGGGTCCGTTGCTGCTCCAGCCAGTTTTGTGGCTCAAGCTTCCAGAGTCCTTGCGGATTCTCGTCATACGAAAACGCGGCGAGAGGCAGATTGCCGGCATTCTCAGCCGCATGGGTCACCCGACCATCGCCGCCCACAGACTGATTTCCCAGGACCGAGATCTCGGGTTTGCGGTCGCGTATCTGTTTCAGGACCACCGCGCCGCCCCCACGCTGCTGCTTTGGATGGCCTTTTTTATGAACCTTGTCACGCTCTATTTCCTCACGAACTGGGTCACCATCATCACCAACGATGCCGGCGTCTCGGTAAGCGAGGCCGTGTTGATTACCGCGATGTTTCAGGTTGGCGGAACCGTGGGGGCCGTCGCCCTTGGTCGGTTGATCGATTGGCTATCAGCGCACGGCGTGCTCGGCACCAGCTTTTTCGGTGCCGCGCTGCTGATCGCCGCCATGGGCGTCGCCGGCAACAGTTTCATCATGCTTGCGATGCTATCCTTTGGGGCTGGCTTCTGTGTCGTCGGTAGTCAGATCGGGGCCAATGCTCTTGCGAGTACATTCTATCCCGCCGCAGCACGGGCAACCGGCATTGGTTGGGCGCTCGGGATCGGGCGCCTCGGCGCAATCGCCGGGCCGCTCCTAGGTGGATTGCTGGTCGCCCGACATTGGTCGACCGCCACCGTGTTCGCGTTGGGCGCGATCCCATCGATTTGCGCTTCGATTGCCATAGTGGCGATGGGCTTGGTCTGGGCGACACACCCGCGCCCGAGCCGGTCGCTTTGACCGATGGATAACGATCGCCGCCTCCCATGAACAAACCGGAGCGGATAGCAATCGTTGGCGCCGGCATCGGGGGGCTAACCGCCGCGCTCGCCCTGCTGCAACGCGGGATCGATGTAGACGTTTACGAGCAGGCGCCGGCGTTGGCTGAAACCGGTGCCGGCGTCCAGGTCAGCGCCAATGGCACACGGATCCTGATGGCACTGGGGCTAGAACGTGATCTTCTAGATGTTTGTTTCATGCCCACTGGAAAGGAAATTAGACTGTGGAGCACTGGAACGACCTGGACGCCGTTCGATCTCGGCGCCGTCTCACTTGAACGCTATGGCGCCCCTTACGTTACACTCCATCGCGCAGACCTCCATGAACTGCTCGCGCGCGCCGTGCGGCGGCTCAAGGGCGATGCCATCACCCTGGGTGCGCGGTGCGTCGACATCCAGCAATCGTCTGCGGGCGTTGTGCTGAGCTTCACGAACGGAACAACAGCGCAAGCCCAGGGCGCCATCGGAGCCGATGGCGTCCATTCTCGCGTCCGCGAGTTACTTTTCGGCACCGAGGCCGCAACCTTCACGGGCTGCGTGGCCTGGCGAGGCGTCGTCCCGGTCGATCGTCTGCCGGCGGGACTCGTCCGACCCGTCGGAACCAATTGGATTGGCCCCGGTCGTCATTTCGTTCATTATCCTCTTCGGCGTGGCGAACTCCTCAACTTCGTTGGCATTGTCGAGCGCCACGATTGGCAGATTGAATCCTGGAGTGCGCAAGGCAGCTCTGACGAATGTTTGCACGACTTTAAGGGCTGGCACCACGACATCCAGGCAATTATTGCGAGCGTTGCGACGCCATATAAGTGGGCACTGATGGGTCGCGAGCCGATGGCGCAATGGAGCCTCGGGCGGGTCACCCTGCTCGGCGACGCCTGCCACCCCACCCTACCGTTCCTCGCTCAAGGCGCGGTCATGGCGATCGAGGATGCTTATGTGCTGGCGCGAGCCTTGGAGATGTTTGGGGATTGCACGCTAGCGTTTGAGCGCTATGAGGCTGTCCGCAAACCGCGCACATCGGCGATCGTCAAGGGATCAGCGACCAATACCCAGCGCTTCCACAACGAGCGTCTGTCCGACGCTTCGACCGCCCATGAATATATCAACACGGAATGGTCCGAAGAGCGCGTCAGGGAGCGCTACGAATGGTTGTTTGTCTACGATGCGACGACTGCGAGGATTTGAATGCGCTTGCTCGAAAGCCCCCGCCCGTCACGCTCTATTGCCTAGACTTATCCCGCTGGCGCACTCTTTTCTGGCGGCGGCCGATGCCTCAAACGCGCTCGCAATTACAACACCGGCCAAAGAGCGTGTCTCCAAACTTGAGGACGCATAGGCTTTGGGGTTGGGTCGTATTCCCACACCATACTGCCTCCAAGCCGACAAACCCTGCACGCCGTGCCGTGGCACCGCATCTCGTGGCCGTAGACGTTCCCTGAACGCTTGACAGCGTCCCATAAGGACGCCTTGTTCTTGTCGGAGGTTCGTGAACAATGACAATCGGCTCGCGCTCGAGGGTTAATCGTCTGCCAGGAGGGTGCCGTGAGATTTCACCTGTTAGGACTGTTGCTGTTCCTAAGCACTTCTGCCATGGCGCAGTCTGTGGTTCCGGAAATCCCTTTTGAGTCGGTGCCGAATCTGTTGAAGCTTCCACCCGACCTCTACCTTGGTGAAGCAACCGGCGTGGCGGTCAATTCCAAGAGACACATCTTCGTGTTTTCACGGGGCAATTCCGCGGGCCCTGCCTATGGGGCTGCGGCGGCGCAGCTGCTCGAGTTTGGGCCCGATGGAGAATACTTGCGCGAGATCGGCAAACGTCTTTACGCTTGGTCGTTCGCGCACGCAGTGCGTATCGATCAACAGGACAACATTTGGGCCGTCGACAAAGGCTCTGACATGATTGCTAAGTTCGATCCCGAAGGGCGTGTGGCCATGGTGTTTGGGCGCAAGCAGGAAGCTTCCGACGAAAGTACCGGGCCCCTGAAGCATCCGAATCCGCCGTTGCCCGCTGAGGATGGCCGTTTTCGTCAGCCGACCGACGTAGCCTTCGATCAAGTCGGCAACACGTATATCAGCGATGGATATATCAATTCGCGTATTGGCAAAGTCGACAGAGATGGCAACTGGGTCACATCGTGGGGCGATCGTGGCAACAAGCCTGGCGAATTTAACACGCCGCACAGCATAGGCGCGGACGCACAGGGCAATATCTACGTTGCCGACCGCGGGAACCGCCGAATCCAAGTATTTGACAGTGAGGGTCGGTTCCTTCGCATCATTACAGTTGATGTACCTTTTGACGAAAATGCGCGTCCGGCAATCGGTAACAAACCTGATCTCAAAACTTACCAACAGGTGTTGACTATGGTCCCAGGTGCGCCGTGGACCATTTGCATCACGCCGCCGCCGAATCAGGTACTCTACACGTCCGACGCCTATCCGGGCCGCGTCTATAAGCTCTCATTGACTGGCAAAGTGCTTGGTGTGCTGGGACAATCGGGCAAGCAGCTCAAGCAATTCGGTTGGATCCACGAAATCGCCTGTCCGTCTGAAAACGAAATCTTTGTCGCTGAATTGCTCAATTGGCGGGTGCAAAAGTTGATCCTGCATCCATCCAATGAGAGCGCGTCACAGAACAGTCATTGATGTGACACGCGCACTCGCTCGGCCGGCAAGAACCATCAGTTGCGCCGTCACCGCATCCGTTGGTCGCCGTCAGCGCCAACCGCAGGCGTGTAGGCGCGGGCAACCACGCTGCGGACAGCGGGCAGCGCGGGACGGGCGCGATCTGGCGGGCTGCTACCGGGCGCGCATTTGTCAACGACGCATCATCGCGGCAAGGAAATCGCTGCCGCCGCGCTCGCCTCATTCCCTTCTGGGGAGGAAGATCCTACTATGGAACGGCCCGGCATCGACGCCGCGCTCGCGCAATCCTTTGGAGACTTTGGGGGGTCCTGGTTCGGCCCGGCCACGTTTACCGGAGTTGACGCGAGAGGGCATGTCGCGCCGAAGCCCGACGTTTCCTGCGGCTCGCGTACCAGGAGGGCCCATGAGCCTACGACCTATCTCTCCGGCAGCGCAATTGCGTGCCCTCATCAATCAGTCCGGCATGATCGTTGCTCCAGGTGCCTACGATTGCATCGGTGCCCGGCTCGCCGAGCAAGCCGGGTATCCTGCGGTCTATATGACAGGCGCGGGCACCGCGGCAGCGCTTGGCTACCCCGACTACGGCCTCATCACCATGAGCGAGATGGCTGAGAACGCCGCGCGTCTGGCCGCTGCCGTCACCGTTCCGGTCATCGCGGACGCCGATACGGGATATGGCAACGAGCTCAACGTGACGCGGACGGTGCGCGAATACCAAAAGCGCGGGGTCGCTGGACTCCACATCGAGGATCAAGGTTTTCCCAAAAAATGTGGCCACCTTGAAGATAAGACGGTTATTCCGCTCGGCGACTATCTGGCGAAGATCCGCGCTGCCGCGGCGGCCAAGACCGATCCGGACTTCTTGTTGATCGCGCGTACAGATGCGCGTGCCGTCACAGGATTTGAGGACGCGGTCGTCCGCATGAATGCGGCGCTAGAAGCCGGCGCGGACATGGCCTTCCTTGAAGCACCGCAAACGAGCGCCGAGGTCGAGGCGATTCCCCAGCTCATCAAAGGTCCATGCCTTCTAAATGTCGTCTCCGGCGGCAAGACGCCGATACTGGATTTGGCGCAAGCCGAACGGCTCGGTTTCAGGTTGGCGATTCTACCAGGCCTCTTGTTTCAAACCGCCGTATCGACGTTTCGCTTGGTGCTATCCGACGTCAAGGCGCAGCGGTGCCATCCGAAATTGAATGTGGGCGTCCGAGAGGCATTCCGCGCGGTGGGTTCCGACGACTGGGACAAACTGCGCGAGCGCTTCAAACCCGCTTGAGATCGCTGAGGACTGGCCTGCAGGTGGTGCTGGCGGCGATACCGGACGGGCAAGCTTTTCGCCGCCAGCAAAAGAGCTTGCTCCACGACCCAGCTATTTTGATCTTATCCTGGCGGCAGCGGAGCATATATATCCAACCTCGCCGAGAGCGCGGCATTTCCGATCCGCTGCTACACGACTGCGCTGTCCTCCGGGCTCATTGAGTCGGCAAGCAGCACACCAGACTCAGCACTCCAGCACAAAATTTCACGATCCCCCATCTGGTAAGATCGCTCGGTGCGGTGCCGATGTTGCTCCACATGAATATAATGGCCAGGAGCGACTTCGAACACGTCGGTCTCCAGCGAACCCATGAATTCGCTCGTAATGAAGCGGCCTTCGATGCGGTTCGCCATACCG
>Ga0126373_10001482_pt1 | contig 16697 bp, 12 predicted proteins | sample PanSoiMetPlot_11_FD_92545 | JGI IMG/M metagenome (GOLD analysis project Ga0126373, IMG submission 92545) | Tropical forest soil microbial communities from Panama - MetaG Plot_11 | ecosystem: Environmental > Terrestrial > Soil > Tropical forest > Bulk soil | place: Panama | collected 2016-02-17 | reverse complement strand
GGGCTTACCGGTGGTCACGGTGCCGATAGCGGCCGTAGCCAGCCTCGTCGCGGGGCTGTTACTGAGCACAGCATCCGCAGGCCCCGCAATGGCGATCACAGCAAGCAACGCTGCGGCGACGCAGCCAGGCGCTGCCAAGGCTGCGACGCCGAGCGATCTGGTCAGTCCCACAACTCCGTCGGACGTTCCGTACTCGCTGCCCGTGCACCTCCCGTCAGCAAAAGACTCGCCCCTCGTAGCAGCTGACGCGCCGTACACACCGGCGGTCATGAACCTCATCTCGCAGCTCGAGCCAGATAACCCGCCGACTGAGGCAGAGCTTGCCAACGCCAGCATCTTGTTCCACGGCGGCACGAACACAACGTGCAACAACGTTGGTCCCACCGCGGCTCCGACCGGCACGATCCCAAGCATCATGCCGCCCTGCTGGACTGACGCTCAGGGCGTGAACACGTTCCAGGGCCCGAATGCCGAGATGACGACCGGTCCGACAACCCTCATGGATCTCGCGTCCTCCTTTGACCTGACGCTGGCCAACATCTGGGGGCAGACCGAGGGCACCGAGTCCAGGGAGCTCATGGTGAACGGCCTGTTCGGCCCGCAGACGGACATCGACCGGCTGCCGAACTGGGGCCGCAACCTCACGACGACCGGCGAGGACCCGTTCCTGAGCGGCCAGTCGGTGGCGGCGCAGATCAATGGTGTCCAGGGCGCCGGCACGCTGTCGGAGATGAAGCACTTTGCCGTCTATAACGGCCAGAACCAGAACACCAACACCCAGATCTCCGACCAGGCCCTGCACCAGATCTATCTCACCCCCTACGAGGCAGGTTTCGTGCGGGCCGGCGCGGCGGCGACGATGTGCTCCTACCAGATCTGGCAGGACACCGCGACTACGCTGCCGTCGTCCGTGTCCGCGCTGAGCAGCACCGCGCCGCTCAGCCCTTACGCGAGCGCGGGCCAGAACTCGCAGACGTGGCCGCTGAACGAGTCGCATTTTTCCTGCGAACAGCCGCTCACGCTCACTTACGCCCTGCGTGACCTGTGGGGATCCAAGGCGATGGTCGGCTCTGACTACCCGGCGACGCACAGCACAGCCGCGATCTTCCAGGGTGAGGACCAGGAGCAGCCGACGGCCAGCGGCTACTTCAGCGACAGCAACAGCCTCAGCACCACCTCGGGTGGCGGTTTCGGCGGGCCGCCGTCTGCGTTCGATCCGACCGGCGACACCTGCGCCGACACCTCCGGCAACGCCGAGTCCTGCGCCACCGCGGGAGCGGTCCATGTGGCTGGGGTGCCGGGCACGGGCTGCCCGGCGACGGGATGCACCCTGGCCGAGGCCGTAGCCAACGGGTCTGTGCCACTGTCGGTGTTCAACCAGGCCCTGGCCACCATGCTCTACCAGGAGCAGCGGTTCGGAATGCTCGGCTGCAACCAAGCACCAGTGGCAGCTAGCTGCACCAACCCCGGCGGAGTCAACGGTGACACGTCTGGCAACGCACCGCTGCCCACCGGGCCAGCCCACGGAGCCACCCCGACGGCAGATCTCGGCACCAAGAACGGCGATGCCGCCGTGGTCGAGAAGATGTCCGAGGAAGGCGCTGTCCTGCTCAAGAACGACAGCGGCACGCTGCCGATCACCACGGGTGACCTGGGCGGCGGGGTCCTGGTGACAGGGCCAGGGGCCGAATACACCATCGCCGATCCAACCAGCGAGGCATCGGTCGGATTCGCGGACCGCGACGCCATCAGCCCGCTTCAGCAGCTGAAGGCCTTCAGCGGACAGCCCGGCGCCTTCACCTATGTGCCCGCCAATGCGCCCTCAGGCCAGGCAGTAGCGTCCTCAGCGCTGACTGACTCCAACAACTCCGTCACCGGGGTCCTCGATCGCACTACTGGCCCTGGATCGCCTGCAACGGACTCGTCCATCGACTTCACCACTGCGTCGGGGAACGGGCAGCTTACCCCCGGCAACTACACCTGGACGGGTTACGTGTTTGTGCCCACTACCGACACCTACACGTTCCGGTTCCAGTTCAACACTGCCGTACCCACCTCAGCTGTGACGTTCACATTGGACGGGGCCACCCAGACCCTGAGCCCAGCCGCGAACATATACGGCAGGGGCGTCACCGGCGCGCACAGTGCCGCGCTACCGGGCACGCCTACCGACGGCGGATACACCGAGGCGGGCCTCACCAACGTCGCCGCGCCCACGGCAACCCTGAACGGCGGCACCTACCACCAGGTCACTATCACCTTCGACAACGCCACAACCGGGCCGGCGAGCTTCCGGTTCGCCGACTCGCGGGTCAACGGCGACATCGCGGATGCGGCAGCGGCAGCGAAGGGCAAGAGCCTGGCGGTCGTGTTCCTCAATGACAACCAGGCCACGACCACGATCCCGAACCCGTACGGATCCACTCCGGCCACCATCTCCGCGCCAGAGTCGCTCACGGCGGCCAACACCCAGCTGGTCGAGGCGGTCGCAGCGGCCAACCCCAACACCGTGGTCGTGCTCAACACAACCAACCCGGTCCTGATGCCATGGGTCGGCAGCGTGAAGTCCGTCCTGGAGATGTGGTTCTCCGGAGAAGAAGGCGGAACTTCGACGGCCCGGCTACTGCTCGGGCTCGCGAACCCCAGCGGCCACACCGACATGACCTGGCCGGCTAACGCTACCGACACCATCTGGGGCTACAACGAGACGGTCCCACTCTCCTCTGGCGACACACTCGGCCCGCACCCCGAGCGGCTGAACGGCGGCCAGGGCGGCACCACGAATGAGACCGAGGGCATCTTCAACGGATACCGCTTCTTCGACAAGGAGGGCATCACGCCCCTGTTCCCGTTCGGCTGGGGCCTGTCTTACAGCAAGTTCACCTACTCGGGTCTGCAGGTAACCAGGGCAAGTGATGGCGGGCTCGATGTAACAGCCGCGGTGACTAACACTGGGCAGCTCGCCGGCAGCACGGTGCCGCAGGTTTACCTCGGAGCGCCGAGCCAGCAGCCCGCGGGCATCCAGTTCGCTGTGCGGCAGCTCTCACAGTTCTCCAAGGTGGTTCTCACACCGGGCCAGTCGACCGACGTACACATGCATGTGCCACTTCGCCAGCTCCAGTACTGGTCTGCGGCGCAGCAGCAGTGGCTCACCGCGGCCGGATCACGCACCGTCTATGTCGGAGATGCAGACTCGCTCGCGAGCCTGCCACTCAGCGCGACGGTGACGATTCCGCAATCGGCCAGCATCATTTGCGCCAACGAGCAGCTCAGCGCCGTCATGGTGCAGGGCAACCTCACGGTGCCTCAGGGCGACTGGTGCGACCTGATCGATACCTCGGTGGCAGGCAACCTGCAAATCGGCGGCACGGGTATCCGGATCGCCGGGTCCACTATCGGCGGTAACGTCGAGGTTGATCACGTCGGATCGGCCGACGATCCGCTCAGCGCGGGCACGAATGTCATCTGCAACACCACGGTGGACGGCAACCTCCAGGTGAGCGGGAGCAGCAACGCTGCACCGTGGAACCTGGGCCTCTGCGGCGGCAACACCGTCAAGGGAAACCTGCAGTTCACCGGGAATCAGGCTGGCGGCACGCTGGCCGGTAATTCCGTTGGCGGGAACTTCAGCTGCGCCAGCAATGGTTCAGTTGCGGCAAGCGCCAACCAAGTGAAGGGCCGCACCGAAGGACAGTGCGGCGCGTGACTGAGGCGCCGACGCAGCAAGGTCGGCGCGGTCTGGCCGCCGCGGGGGGTGACCCCCCGCGGCGGCCGCAGGCCCTGCGCCAGTTGCCGGTCATCATGACGCTGGCATGCGCCCTGGCTGCGTGCGGGGCAAGCCAGTCATCGGCATCTCAGAACGTCTTCCGCGTCACCGGCCAGGTTTCGCTGAGCCAGCTTGACCGGGCTATGAGCGTCCTGTACCAGACCCATCCAGCGATCGGCTCCTACGTCGTGCAGGACGTCCAGTACACACCGCGCTCGCGGACCACCGCCCTCCGCAACTGCACGTCCCCCTCTGGATCCGCAGGATCGGCGACGGCACAGGCACAGACAGCCGAGTCCGCTCAGCTGATCGCGTGCGCCCCGCTCATCTTCTTCCTGTACCGCTACGGGCATGACGCATCGGTACCGGACGCGACCGCGGCTGCCGGTGAGCTGTACAGCTACGCAGTGACCCACATCTCCGGCCCGGCTGATGCGAAAGCAAGCCTGGACGAACTACTGCGTAGCTGGGGGATCCCAGCGCCGCCAATCACCTCTGCCGAGGCTCGCACCGCGCTCCGGAACGCAGTGTTTGCGGCCGCCTACGAATCGATGCTCGGCCAGAAGAGCGTTCACCTCGCGATCACTGGCTACAAGCCCGGAAGCACAGGCGTGGCAGAGACGATCACTGCCGATATCGGCCGTACCACCGGTGTCGAGCAGATCGCCTCAGGCGCGGCGACTGCCGAAATCCGCGTCACGGCTAGCGGCGCCTACTTCAGCGGGAACGCGGCTGGCCTGACTAAGCTGCTGGGTCTGTCCGCCCAGGCGGCTTCCCGCGCAGGATCGAGCTGGGTGGAAACAGCCGCCGGTAGCAACGAGTATCAGAACCTCGCCGCAGAAGACACCCTCCCGTCGCTACCAGCCAGCATCCTCCCCGCCCGTGAGAGCGCAGCAGAACTCAGCACGACCACCATGGATGGAAGAAAGGTCTATGTCTTGCGGTGGAGCACGCCAGCCACCACGAGCAGCCCAGCGATCAGCGTGCAGCTCACCCTAGACGCCACAGCGCATGCGCTGCCCATCACTGAGACCACGGTGGCCAATGGATTCCGCCAGACGGTGACGCTGAGCCGGTGGGGAGAAACACTGGCTGTCCCCGCGCCACCATCTGCTGTCCCCTACGCCAGCTTGACAGGCTAAGGCTGGCTAAGGCGACGACGGCCCTGGGCATTGCAGGCCCTGGGCTCTACCCGTGGTTAGAGACGCAGTTCTCACCGCAGGGCGACGCGCTCATCAGCCCGCACAGAAACGATGGAGCCATGCACTCAATCAACAGCAGAAGAGGTGCGCGCGATGACTAACGGGCAGACGGTGCGGGCTTCCGATCGGGACCGGGATCTGGTTGTGGACCGGTTGCGGACCGCGATGGAGGACGGCCGGCTCACCACGGACGAATACGTGGACCGAGTGGGGCTCGCGTACCGGGCCACGACATACGGCGATCTCGCACCGCTTGAGGCAGACCTGCCCGCGGCTGTCCCTGCCCTGGTATCAGACAGCGCTCAGCAGTCGGCGCCACCGGCCAGCCCGAATTCGCGGCTTCGCTTCTACGCCAGCCTGCCCGTCGTGCTCAGGGTGGCGTGGGCGATCTGGCTCACGGCGGTGGCGATCAACGTGGTGGTCTGGGTCCTCGTGAGTCTGACGACGGGCAACTTGCTCTATCCGTGGCCGCTCTGGGTCGCTGGTCCCTATGGCGCAGCGCTGTTCGGGATATCGGCTGCTGTCGGGCTGAGCAGGAAGCCGGCGAAGCGATGAGCGCAGCTGACGTGGTGAAGGTACGCGGACTCCGTAAGGTGTACGGCACGCGAGCCGTCGTCGACGGGCTCGATCTCGATGTGCGGGCCGGCGAGGTTGTCGGCCTCGTTGGCGCCAACGGCGCGGGGAAGACGACGACCGTCGAATGCATCCAGGGGTTGCGGCGCCCGGATGGCGGATCTCTTTCTGTCCTCGGCCACAACCCGGTGACCGAAGCGGCGCGGATTCGTCGTCTCGTCGGCAGCCAGCTGCAGGACTCGGCGCTGCCTGACCGACTGCGGGTGGCCGAGGCGCTTGACCTGTTCGGCACGTCTGCTGCGAGTAACGGTCGCGGGCTGCTCGAACAGTTCGGCCTGGCCGAGCGGCGGCGGTCGGCGTTCTCCTCGCTGAGCGGAGGTGAGCGTCAGCGCTTGTTCCTTGTTCTCGCCCTGCTCAACCAGCCTCGCCTGGTGATCCTCGACGAGCTGACCCAGGGCCTCGATCCGGCGGCCCGCCGCACGGTCTGGGCATCCGTCCGGAAGCTGCACGAATCGGGTACCACGGTGTTGCTCGTCACGCACGAGCTGGACGAAGCCGAGGCGCTATGCGACCGGGTCGTGGTCATGCGCAGCGGCCGCGTGATCGACACCGGAACGCCGGCCGAGCTGGTGGATCGCTACGCCCGCACGGCCATCGTCCGGTTCAGCCTGCCGGACTTCCCGGCGGTGATCCTCGACGAGCTGCGCCGCCTCGACGGCGTGCGGGACGTGGAGCGGACCGGGTCGCGGGTAACGGTGACGGGTGATCGCCAGATCATCGCGCACGTCGGGGCAGCCCTGGTCCGGCGCGGAACCGTGCCAGCCGACTTCGCTGTCAGCATCCCCGATCTGGAGGAAGCAGTGCTGAAACTCCTGGCGGAAGCGAAGGCCGCGGACGAGTCGCTGAGGGCAGCCAACGAACTCGTCGGAGGACGGCGATGACCGGCACGGTCGGCCGGCTGGTCAGCGCCGAGCTGAAGCTGATGACTCGCGATCCGCTGGTGCTGACGTTCGTATTCGCGTTCCCGATCGTTACCATGCTCATCATCGGCGGTGCATTTGGCACCCAGCCGGACCGGGCGTTCGATTTCGTCAACCCGGCGCACTGGTACGTCGCGTCCTATCTCACGGTGGTGATCGCCGCAACCGGCCTGGTGATGCTCCCGGTCCACCTCGCGTCCTACCGGGAGCGCGGCGTGCTCCGCAGGTTCGCCGCCGCAGGCTTTCCGCGCTGGTCATTCACGATCGCACAGCTCATCACCGGGCTTGTCACGACCCTGGTCGCGTGCACGCTACTGCTCGTGGTCGCTGCTCCCGTCTATGGCATCCCGGCCATGCATGCCTGGTGGCGGGTGGCAGCCGCACTGGCTCTGGGCGCGGTGGCGTTCGTCAGCATCGGCGTTCTGCTCGGCTCGGTTCTGCCAACGGCGCGATCCGCGCAGGCGGTCGGGCTGCTCCTCTTCTTCCCTTCGTTCCTGCTCGGCGCCGGCGGACCTCCGCCGCACGTGATGGGCTCGGTGGTACGCGAAGTGGCTGGGCCGTTGCCACTCACGTTGCTGACCAATGCGGTACGTCAGCCATGGCTCGGTATCGCGCCTGCCACGGGATCCCTTGTGGCGATAGCGGTGATCGCAGTGGTGGCGACCGCGCTCGCGGCCCGGCGAACGACGCTGTGAGACGTACCATCCGTAGCGTGATCGGAGAATTCGCCGTGCCCAGCTCCGGCAGTCTTCTGTGCGGATGGCAGCGCTGGGCGGTCATGGCGGTGTTCGCCACGCTGGCCGGGGTCGGGCTAATACCGCTGAGCCCGACCCCGGCCGCTGCGGCTGTCGCGGCAGTGATCGCCGTTGGCGCCGCGGCCGTGCTGGTGTGGCAGCAGGAGCGATACCTGCTCCCGGCAGCGGTTCTCGCGACGGCCGGCATCGCGGTCCTCGGGCACGGCAGCTCGACCAACCTCGGCTGGATTACGGTCTGCCTGCTCGGCGCCTGGTGCGCCGTGTTCGGAGCCCGCCGGGAAGTTCTCTTCTACTTTGCTGGTACCACGCTCTGGTTCGCCGCGGAATGGTTGTGGATCAAGCCCGACCCTGGCTGGGGTGCCTGGATCGCCGGCACTGCCCTCTCCATAAGCTTCGGCTTGCTGATCCGGCACCAGCGAGACCTCGTCGCGCAGCTGCGGGCAGCTCAGGCAGGCCTCGCGGAACGGACCAGGGCCGAAGAGCGGAATCGCATCGCCCGCGAACTCCACGACGTCATCGGTCACACGCTGGCGGTCTCACTGCTGCACGTCAGCAGCGCAAGGCTCGCGGTGGAGCACGGTCTCGACGGCGCGGCGCGTACCCTGGCTGAGGCCGAGCGGCTCTGCCGCGAGAGCCTGGATGAAGTGCGGATGGCGGTCGGCATGCTGCAGGAGGAAGGCGGCTCGAGCCGGACGGCGCCGCTTCCTGGTGCGGGCAACCTGACCGGCCTCGTGGAGCAGTTCCGCTCGGCGGGTGCCACCGCATCGCTCAGTGTCGACGGGGATATCGCCAGGCTGCCTGCTACCACCGGCCTTGCCGTCTACCGCATCCTGCAGGAGGCCCTGACGAACGCCATCAAGCATGCAGCTGGCGCTCGCACTACGGTGCAGCTGACGGTCGGCACCGACGAGGTGGAGCTCGTGGTGGACACCTCCGGTGTCCCTGGCACCGGAACCGGGATCGGCCTGATGAGCATGGTCGAGCGGGCCAGATCTCTCAGCGGGACGTGCGAGGCTGGTCCAGGCGGTTCGGGCTGGCTGGTCAGGGCGGCCCTGCCGCTGGATCCGAGCAGGCGACGGGAAGGTGCCCGATGATCCGGGTCCTGATCGTCGACGATCAGGAACTCGTGCGAACGGGGCTGCGCGGCATCCTGCGCCCTGAATTCGGCTTCGAGGTCGTCGGCGAGTGCGCGGACGGCAGCGAGGTCATCGCGGCCGTGGATTCCCTCTCGCCGGACATCGTGCTGATGGACGTGCGGATGCCGGTTGTGGACGGAGTCCGTGCGACAGCCGACCTGTGCGGCAGCGCCGGCGGTCCGCCAGTGCTCGCGCTGACCACGTTTGACGACGACGAAGCGCTGGCGGGAGTGCTGCGCGCCGGCGCATCCGGGTTTGTCCTGAAGGGCGTGCCGGCCGAGGACCTGCAGCGCGCTGTGGGCGTGGTGGCCGACGGGGGAGCATGGCTTGATCCTGCGGTCACCGGCCGGGTGCTGACGATCTACCGGTCTGCCGCGGTGGCGCCGCAAGCCGAGCCACAGTCAGGCGTCGAGTCACTGACGAGCCGCGAGCTCGAGGTTCTGGTGCGCATCGGCCAGGCCAAGACCAACGCCGAGATCGCCGCCGAGTTCGTCGTCGGCGAGGGGACCATCAAGACCCACATCAATCACGTTTTCACGAAGCTGCAATTGCGGGACCGCGCCGCCGCGGTTGTCTACGCCTTCGACCACGATCTCGTCTCGCCCGCTGCTGGTGGTCGCCGTCATCTCTAGGAACTGAGCCGGGTCCGGTCGAACCAGGAGCGCTGTAAGAATGGCTCATGGCGGACACAGGTGCTGCCGAGGAACCAGTCAGCTTTGCGCGGCGGCTGGCGGACAAGCTGTCCGAGGACTGTCGCGGCCAGCTGAGGGCCGCCATCCTGCATGGCTCGGCCGTGCTCGGCGGCTGGATGCCCAGCCGCAGCGACGTGGATGTGCTGTTCATCGTCGCCGACAGCATCACTGAGATGGATCTGCGCCGGATGACGGTGTCGCTGGTGACGATGGCCGAGGATTGCCCCGGCACCGGCATCGAGACCAGCATCGTGTCGGAGGCTCAAGCCCGCGACCCGGGGCCGCCGTGGCCGTACCTGCGGCACGTTGCGTCCGGCCCGGCCACCGAGCCCCGCATCGGCCCGCAACCGGGCGCAGAAGCTCATGACCCCGACCTGCTCATGCACTACGCGGCCTGCCGGGCGACGGGCATCAGCGTGCACGGCGCGGCCGCGGCCAGCCTCATCGGCGAGGTACCGCGTCGGCTGATCCTGTCCCAGCTGGCAGCTGATCTGAGCTGGGGCCTGGAGCATGCGTCCGAGGCGTACGCGGTGCTCAACGCCTGCCGCGCCGAGTCCTACCTGACGACAGGGCAGCTCATTTCCAAGCTGGCCGGCGGCGAGCTCGCGCTGCATCGTGCCGAGCCGGGTACGGCCGCGCTCATCGCCAGGGCCCTGGATCAGCAGCGGGGCCTGCTCCCGTCTCGTCCGACGGGCCCGGACGCGACCGCATTCGTCCAGGCCGTCGCCAGCCGACTGCAGACCGCCGCCCGCGCCTAGTCACCGACCCGGTGCGGCAGCTACCGCCCGTCTAGCAGCAAGTCAGCGCAGAAGGGATGTCGGCAAGCGTACGGTCGCCCTACCGGCCTGACAGCAGAACTGTCAGGGCGGCCGGGATGTCCGCCAGCGTGCGAACCGGACGGCAGATGCCGCCGCCGAGCCGGGCCAGCCGCTCGGCGGTCGCGGCGGAGTCCGGGTCTGGCTCCCGACTGGCCGGCACCGGGTACAGCACGTCGAGCCGGTCGATTCCCGCGAGCGCCTCCGCCGGGTCAGCGCCTGTCGTGCTCACGCAGTCCGACAGCAGCACGACGCTGCGCTGGCCCGCCGCGGCGCCGGCGAGGCCCGCGGCCGCGGCACGCAGCGCAGCAGCCACGTCGGTCAGGCCGTGTCCGCGTAGTGCGAGCAGCCGGCCTACCACCTGCTCGGGTGCCTGGCGTGCGCCGGGCTGCTGCAGCACCGTCACGGTGCCCGAGAACGCCAGCGCGCCCGCGTCGAGCCGGCTGTCCGCGGCGAGCAGGACGCTGGCAGTGGCGATCGCGGCCATGGCCAGTGCCAGGCCCGACATCGATCCGCTGGAGTCCACCAGCAGGCACACCGACCGGTGGTGCGCCTGCCAGGACCGGGTGACGAGGTCGTCGGCAGGCGGCGGCCACTGGCCAGCGAGCCGGTCCAGCGTGGCGTCGAGATCGACGTCGCCGGTACCGCGAACCACCGAGCGCATCCGGCGCGGCCCGCGAGTCGGCTGCCGCCCCACGGCGCCGAGCTGGATGAACACTCGCGCCGCGAGCTGGCGAGCCAATGCCCGCAGCGCGGTGTCGGTGGCCTGGCTGAGATCGGCCAGCAGCGCGGCTGCCGCGTCCGGATCGGCGCTGAACATAGCCGTGAGCGAGTCAGTATCCAGCTCGCCGACCTCGGGCGACACGTCAGCGAACGCCGGATGCCGGCCGGCCAGTTCGGCCCGGCTCAGTGTGCGGCGGGCCGGCCCGGAGTGCCGGTCCCGGCGCAGGCTGGACCGCGACGGGCCTGGCCGCTGCAGGCCCGCGTCAGGTGGCGGGCCGTCGGCTTTTCCCCGGCCGTCCCCGTCGTCCTGGCCGCCCGTTTCCGCCACCGCAGCCTCGGGTGGCGCTGTCGCGTCGGCCGGCCACAACTCGTCGAGGATCTCGTCGAGTATCGACTCGGGGCTGCGGTCGCTGCCGTCGGCGATCCGGATCCGGCCGGACAGCGCCGCGTACGCCGCGTCCCTGGCCGTAACCCGGGACATCGCCCGCTCGGAGCGCAGCGAGGTCAGCCCGTCGATGAGCAGGACGAGATCGATCGCACCGCGGACCGACGCGCCCATCCGGACGTCACGGTGCGCTCGGGTGGCCCGGCCGAACGCCACCGCGAACGGCACCACCGGCCCGTCACGTCCCGTGACCGCGCGCACGATGGCCTGCTCTGCTGCCGCGTCCTGATAGCCGAGCACGATCCGGCAGATCCGGTCGGCGATGGCCTGGCTGACGCGCGCGGTGCCGATCGCGTCGAACGGGTTCATCGCGGCGATGAGCCGGAACTCCGGGTTCGCCCGCACCAGGCCGAGCCGGGGCACCGCGATCTCGCCCTCAGTCAGCACGGTGATCAGCACGTTGAGGGTCTCTTCCGGCACCCGGTTGAACTCTTCCAGGTAGAGCAGGGCCCCGCTGCGCATGGCCTGCAGCAGCGGTCCGTCGGTGAAGCTCGACGGCAGGTAGCCCTCGGTCAGCACCTGAGCCGGGTCGTACTGACCGATCAGCCGCGCGGGAGTGAGCTCGGCGTTCCCCTCCACGAACACCACGGCCCGGCCCAGATCGCCCGCGATGGAGCGCAGCAGGGTGGACTTGCCGGTGCCCGGCGGCCCCTCCAGCACTACATGTCTCGCCGCCTGCAGCGCGACGGTCAGGACCTCGCGCTCCCGTCGCAGGCCGATGACCGGCGTGCTGCTTCCCGCCGGCCCGGCTGCGACCGCCGCCTGCTCCGCTGCGTGCAGGGCAGCGTTCGCGTCAGGACGCGTCATGCAGAATGACGCCCCTGATGTTCTTGCCGTCCAGCATGTCCTGGTAGCCCTCGTTGATCTGGTCGAGCGTGTAGGTCTTGGTGATCAGCTCGTCCAGCTTCAGGTCGCCGGACCGGTACAGCTCCACCATCCGCGGGATGTCGTGGAACGGGTCACCCGAGCCGAACAAGCTGCCCTGAATTCGCTTCTCCATCAGGGTCAGCATCGAGCTGTTGATCTGGATCTGGTTCGACACCAGGTCGCCGATGCCCGTGATCACGACGGTGCCGCCCTTGCGGATGGTGTTGAACGCGTCGGTGACAACCTCGCTGTTGACCACGCCGACGGTGACGATCGCCTTGTCGGCCATCACGCCACGAGTCAGCTCGTTGATGAGCAGCGCGGCCTCGCCGGCGGTCGCGGCGCTGTGGGTGGCGCCCAGCTGCTCGGCGACCTCCCGCTTGAGGGCCACCGGGTCCACGGCGACCACGTTGCGCGCACCGGCCAGCGCAGCGCCCTGGACCGAGTTGATGCCCACGCCACCGATGCCGTAGATCACGATGGTGTCGCCGGGCTCGACCTGGGCCGCGTGCACGGCCGAGCCCCACCCGGTCGGTACGCCGCAGCCGATGAGCGCGACCTTCTCCAGCGGAAGGTCGTCGTCCACTTTCACGCAGGAGAATTCCGAGACCACGGCGTACTGGGAGAACGTGCCGAGCATGCACATGGCGCCCAGGTCCTCGCCGTTAGCGTCGTGGAACCGGAAGGTGCCATCCGTCAGGGATCCTTCCAGCAGGGTGGCTCCTACGTCACACAGGTTCGACTTGCCGGTGGAGCACCAGCGGCAGTGGCCGCAGACCGGCAGGAATGAGCAGATGATGTGGTCGCCGGGCTTGAGCCTGGTCACGCCGTCGCCGACAGACTCGACCACGCCCGCGCCCTCGTGGCCGCCCACCACCGGGTAGCGCGGCGGCAGATCGCCAGTGCGGACGTGCTCGTCAGAGTGACAGAGACCCGAGGCGACGAAGCGGACCAGCACTTCGCCGGCCTTGGGCGGGTCGAGCTCGAGCTCGGTGACTTCCCAGTCCTGGCCTATCCCGCGCATGATCGCCGCTTTGGTCTTCATCGACTCTCCCGAATCCGATTCGCCTGTTGCTGTCACTATGTCAGGGAACGCTGGTCGTCCGACAGACCGAAGATTCGAGCGGCGTTGCCGCCGAGAGCCAGCGTGGCCTCGTCCTCGGTGCACCCGCTTTCCAGCAGCACCTTCTCCAGCGCCCTGGCGTTGCGCTGCACGCCGGGCACGCCCGGCCAGTCGGTTCCGAACACGATCTTGCGCGGCAGCCGGGCGAGCGCCCTGCCGTAGTAGTCCGGCAGCCTCGCCGGCGGCAGCCCGGAGACCTCCAGCCAGATATTCGGCCGCATCAGCGCCAGGAACGCTGCCTGGTCGTACCACCAGCCTCGGCCGCCATGCGCGAGCACGACGGTCAGGTCAGGAAAGTCCCTGAACACCGGATCGAGCAGCGCTGGCTCGCCGTATGCGTTGACCGATCCCGCGAACGTCGAGGTGCCGCAGTGCACGATGACCGGGATGGCGTGCTCCTCGCAGAGGGCGTACGCCGGGTACAGCATCCGGTCCGCTGGCTCGAATCCGCCATGTACGGGATGGATCTTGCAGGCGATCGCGCCGAGGCTGACCTGCCGGGCCAGTTCGGCCTTCACGGGGTAGTGCAGGTGCGGGTTGATGTTGGCCACCGGCCGGAACCGGGCCGGGTTCTGCGCCACCACGGGCAGCACGTCCTCGATCGGCTGGATGCCGGTCGACTTCGGGCTGTACTCGCTGAACAGCAGCACGTGGTCGGCGCCTTCGGCGGCGAAGTAGGCGTCGAGGGCGGCTGGCCTCGGCGCTCCTGAGGCATCGAACAGGTCACAGACCCCGGCGCCGCTGCCGAACGTGGCGACCCAGTTCTGCCAGTCCGCTGACAGCGTAGGCAGCCGGGCAACGTGCACGTGCGCGTCGACCAGTAGCCGTCCGTCCAGCACCTGCGCAGGCTAGCAGTCGGCTCCGCCGACTAACAGGCCGCGCCGCGGCCGGTTATCCGGCGCGGCGCGGCTGTGCTTTCCGGCGCTGTCAGGCTGTGCTTACCGCTTGCCGCGCGGCGGCGGCCGTCGGTCGGTCTCCGGCACATCGGGCAGCCGCTCGGGCTTCAGGCCGAAGAACATGCCGAACATGACACCCAGGTCCAGGATCGCGATCAGGCCCGCGATGTAGGGGCCAGGACCGCCGAGCCAGGCGAGGTAGCCGCAGAACGCGAGCACGATGACGAGCGCGCCGAGCGCCCGGGGCCGGCCAGACTGTGCCAGCCGCTCCGGCACCTCGTACGGCGCCCGCTCGACGTAGTTCGCGGTCGCGGCCTTGTCCTTGGCTATTTTCAGCCAGAGGTCGTACATCTCAGGTGCCTGCTCGCGCAGCGCGATGGCCTGCGTAACCGACGGGATATCCGCCTGTCCGCGGACCTCGGGCACCTTGTCGCCGATCCGGTCAACCACGGCGTCGGCTATTTCGTCCTTAGGGGCAGCCCCCCGGTTCCCGCTGCGGGGTTCTGAGGGGTAAGCCTGCTGGTCGTGCTGGCTGGGGGTGGTCATCTGGGTAACGTCTCACCGCGCTCTCGGCATAGATCCGCTCGGCCGCGGCTTGGGGCCGGGCCGCCACGATCGTGCTCAGTGCCGCCGCGAAGGGCTCATCGTCAGCCCCGTGCGGTCGGCTGGGCGGAAGGACAGGACGCATCCCCTGGTAGACGGTCATGCCCGTCAGGTCGAAGATCGCCGCGATGCCCATGGCGGCGGAGAGCACCCGACGGGCCGATCTGTCCGTCTCCATGTAACCTTTTGTGCCCGCGTGGTGACTCGATTAAACGAGGGAGCCTTCTCATTTCACAGTAATCCTCGCTAATCACTCAAATCTGGCGTGCGAGGGGAAACGAGATCGCTGGTTCCGGGGAGTGCCTCTAGACTTGCGGTCCACTGCCTGTTTCTGCGGGCTGCTGGTCCCGGACATGATGAAGAGGCCGACGAATCCATGCGCTGGTCGCAGCTGCACATCCCGACCCTGAGAGAAGACCCGGCTGACGCCGACGCGGCGAGCCACCGCCTGCTGCTGCGGGCCGGCTTTGTCCGCCAGCTGATGGCGGGCCATTACTCGCTGCTGCCGCTCGGCATGCGGGTGCGCGCCAAGATCATCGACATCATCCGCGAGGAGATGAACGGGATCGGCGCGCAGGAGTTCCTGCTGCCGTGCATGCACCCGGCGGAGATCTGGGAGCGCACCGGCCGGGCGACGGTTGACGTGATGTTCAAGCTGAAGGACCGCAAGGGCGCGGACCTGGTCCTTGGCTTCACGCACGAGGAGATTTTCACGACCGTCGCGGCTGAGCTGGCCTCCTATCGCGAGCTTCCGCAGTTCTGGTACCAGTTCCAGACCAAGTTCAGGGACGAGGCCCGGCCCAAGAGCGGGCTGCTGCGCGTCCGCGAGTTCACCATGAAGGACTCCTACAGCTTCGACCTGGACGAGGACGGGCTGGACAAGTCGTTCAACGCCCATCGCGGCGCCTACGAGCGGATCTTCGCCCGGCTCGGCATCCCGGCTATCGCGGCCGAGGCCTCCAACGGGACTATGGGCGGCAAGGACTCGCTGGAATTCATGTGCCCGTCGCAGGCCGGTGAGGACCTCGTCGCGACGTGCCCGAACTGCGGCTACGCCGCCAATCTTGAGCGGGCGACGTCGAAGCTGGCCCCGGTCGAGGACGCGGCCGGCCCGGCCGGGCCGTCCCGGCTGGACACCCCGGGGGTTCGCACCATCGAGGACCTGGCGACCGAGTACGGCCTGGCGGCCGAGCGCCAGATCAAGACTCTCGTCCAGGTTATGAACGGCCAGCTCACGCTCGTGCTGCTGCGCGGTGACCACCAGCTGCAGGATCAGAAGCTGATCGACGCCACCGGGGTGACCGACATCCGGCCTGCGCAGCCGGACGAGATCCGCGCCGCGCTCGGCGCGCTGCCAGGGAGCCTCGGCGCTGTCGGCGTCGCCAACCTTCCGGTTATCGCGGATGTCGCGTTGCGCGGCAGGCGGGACATGGCCACCGGCGCGAACACCGACGACGTCCATCTGACCGGCGTTGACGTCGACCGCGACATCCGCGTGGGCACCTGGGCAGACCTGCGCGAGGTAGCGGCGGGAGAGCCGTGCCCGCACTGCGGCGAGCCGCTCCAGCTAATCCGCGCCATCGAAGTCGGTCACATCTTCAAGCTCGGCCGCAAGTTCACCACCGCCCTCGGAGTGACCGTCCTGGGCCCTGACGGCTCGGCGATCGTGCCCATCATGGGCAGCTACGGCATCGGGGTGGAGCGGGCCATGGCCGTGATTGCCGAGGTCCACCACGACGACGCCGGCCTCGTCTGGCCGGTGCAGGTGGCTCCCATCGAGGTGACGGTCGTGACGCTGTCGGCCAAGGACGAGGCCGTGACGACGGCGGCCGAGTCCATCTACGCGGAGCTGCGTGCGGCCGGCATCGAGGTTGTGCTGGACGACCGCGACGAGCGGCCCGGCGTGAAGTTCAAGGACGCGGAGCTGACTGGGATCCCCGTGCGGATCAGCGTGGGCAGCCGCGACCTGGCGGAGGGCATGGTCGAGGTGGTGAGCCGGGCCACCAGGCTGAAGGAACGGGTGCCAGTCGACCAGGCGGTCAAGCACACGCTCGACCTGCTGGCGGAGGCATCCCGCTAGGCGGCGCCAGCCACCAGCCGCATCCTCATGGGGCCACGGCT
>Ga0126373_10001479_pt1 | contig 16752 bp, 16 predicted proteins | sample PanSoiMetPlot_11_FD_92545 | JGI IMG/M metagenome (GOLD analysis project Ga0126373, IMG submission 92545) | Tropical forest soil microbial communities from Panama - MetaG Plot_11 | ecosystem: Environmental > Terrestrial > Soil > Tropical forest > Bulk soil | place: Panama | collected 2016-02-17 | reverse complement strand
AAGCGGTTCTGTGGCAAGTCCGAGTGCGGGCAACCGGTCGGGCGCGCAAGTGGCGGCAGCGTGGGCCGAACAGAAGGCTTCTGCAAGAACTGCGGAACCAAGTTCTCATTCCAGCCCAAGCTTCAGCCCGGCGACCTGGTCGCAGGCCAATACGAGGTGCTCGGCTGCTTGGCGCACGGCGGGCTCGGGTGGATCTACCTGGCCAAAGACCGGAACGTCAGCGATCGGTGGGTCGTGCTCAAGGGCTTGCTCAACTCAGGCGACGCCGATGCGCAGGCTGCAGCCGTCGCCGAGCGACGCTTCCTGGCCGAAGTAGAGCATCCCAGCATCGTTCGGATTTACAACTTCGTGCAGCACGCCGATCCCCTGACCGGTGAGCCCACTGGCTACATCGTGATGGAGTACGCCGGCGGGCACTCGATCCGCCAGGTGGTGCTCGACCAGCGGCGTGAGACCGGCCAATCGCTTCCCGTAGCCCACGCGCTTGCCTATGCCATCGAGATTCTGCCGGCGCTCGGCTACCTGCATCGCCTCGGGCTTGTGTACTGCGACTTCAAGCCTGACAACCTGATCCAGGTCGAGGAGCAGCTGAAGCTCATCGACCTAGGCGGCGTCCGGCGTATCGATGACGAGGACAGCCCGATTTACGGGACTGTCGGCTATCAGGCTCCAGAGATCGCGGCGATTGGCCCATCGCCGTGCTCCGACCTGTACACCGTCGGCCGCACTCTGGCGATGCTCACGTTTAACTTCTCCGGCTACACCTCCACTTACCAGTACCGGCTGCCGGACCCGGGGTCCGTGCCAGAGCTTGCCGAGCACGAATCGTTCTACCGTCTGCTGAAGCGTGCTACTCACCCTGATCCGCGACGGCGTTTCAGCACGGCGGCGGACATGATCGATCAGCTGACAGGTGTGCTGCGTGAAGTGCTCTCAGCGGCCGACAACGTGCCGCGGGCGGCGTTCAGCAGCCGGTTCACGCCGGAGCTGCGAGCGATCGGAGCGGGCGGCGCGGTCCCGCCTGACAATCAGGAAATTACCGCTGGCCTGCCGGTAACTCTGGTCAACACTGCCGATCCTGCAGTCGGTTACCTGACGACGCTGAACACGCTCAGCCCGCAGCAGCAACTGGAGTCGTTGCAAGCGGCACTGTCGGCTACCCGCGGAAGCTCAGCCGGGCTCGCTGACGGACCTGAGGCGCGCCTTGCGCTGGCCAGAGCACGGCTAGCACTGGGCGACGCAGCGGGAGCAAGCCGCGAATTGAGGCGACTGACCGGTCGCGACGACGCCGACTGGCGAGTGACCTGGTATCAGGGCCTCGCCAACACCCTCGCCGGCAACTTGCCGGAAGCGCTTGCGGCATTCAACGAGGTGTACGACACGCTGCCAGGCGAGCTCGCACCGAAGCTTGCCGTGGCCCTGCTGGCGGAGGCGGCTGGCGACACGCAGACGGCGGGTAGATACTTCGATGTGGTCTGGACGACCGACCAGTCCTACGTAAGTGCTGCATACGGCCTTGCCCGCGTCCGGCTGGCCGCTGGTGACCGGTCGGGCGCGGTAAAAGTTCTCGGCGCTGTTCCGCAGACCTCCGTTCACTACCTGGCGTCGCAGACTGGCGCTGTTAGGGCCAGCCTGTCGCAAGCCAACGGGTCCGCGGTGTCGGCAGCCGACCTGACAGATGCCGGCGCGCGCCTTAAGCAACTCCAGTTGGACGCGGCGACGCGGCACATGCTTACAACAGAGATCTTGCAGGCCGGGCTGACCTTGATACAGGCCGGAATGAACGGCGCCGGACGACTGCTGGACTGCGAGTTCACTGCCGATGGGCTCAGGCTCGGCATCGAGCGGAGCTACCGCGCCCGCGCCAGGCTTGCAGCAACGACGCGCGAGCGGTATGCCCTGGTGGATCTGGCAAACGAGGCGCGCCCACGGACGCTAGCCTGATGGCACCCGCGTCATTGCGAGTCTGCCCGGCGTGCGGCGCCGGCGCCGAGCCGACTGATAAGTTCTGCGAAGCCTGCGGATCGGCGTTCGACGACAACGCGGCGCCGGCTGCAGCCGTCTGTCGCCAGTGCCCGTCCGGCCAGATCGATACCGACGGGTACTGCGAGCAGTGCGGACAGAGGGCGCCATCGGTGCAAGACCACGTTGAGATCGACCTTGGCGCACTAGTAGGCGTCTCGGACAAGGGCCATCGTCATCGCCGCAATGAGGACGCGATGGCGCTGACGACAACGCAGACTTCCGATGGTCTAGCTGCGATCGCAGTTGTCTGCGATGGAGTCTCGAGCTCGGAGCGTCCGGACGAAGCATCGACAGTCGCAGCTGACAAGGCAGTTGAGGTCCTGGTAACTGCGGTGCGGGCTGGCATTGCCAGCGAGGACGCGCTGCTGACCGCGGCACTCGCCGCCGACTCCGAAGTCCGAGACCTCGCAGGTGCCTCGGAGAATGCACCAGCGACGACGTTCGTTGCTGGTGTCGCCACTGCCGCCAGCATCGCAGTCTGCTGGCTGGGCGACAGTCGCGCATATTGGCTACCGGCCGACAGAAGCCAAGCCGATCGACTGCTGACCCGCGATGACTCGCTCGCTGAAGAACTCGTCGCGGCCGGTGCACTTGCCGAGGACGAAGCATTCACCTCCCCCCACGCGCACGTCATTACCCGCTGGCTTGGCGCCGACGCCGATGCGCCCGAGCCGCACACCGCCTTGTTTGCGCCGCCCGGACCCGGCATCTTGCTGCTGTGCAGCGACGGATTGTGGAACTACGAGCCTGCGGCTGACGGCCTCGGCCGCCTGACAGTGCCGACCGCGCTGACTGATCTGCCTGGCGCCGCCAGTGCACTGCTGACATTTGCCCTCGACGCTGGCGGACAAGACAACATCACCATTGTCCTGGCCGCCGTACCGCCCAGTACGCCAGCACCGACTAGCCCTGAAAGCGTCACGCGATGAGCGCACCCGAATTTTCAGTCGAGATCTTCCAGAACGAGTACCTGGCCGGGGAGGCTCGCGAGGTCAGCGCCGTGGTTAGCGTCACCTCAGAAGGGTTGCCGGTCCACGCTGCGACAGCGACTGGAGCGGCCGAAATCATCATCGTTGACACCTCAGGCTCTATGGGTGCGCCGCAAGCGAAGATGATCGAAGCTCGCGAAGCCACTGCCGCAGCCATCGACGCAATCCGCGACGGAGTCGCCTTTGCGGTAATTGCTGGCTCCCATTACGCCCGGTCGTTGTACCCGGCAAAGGAGAGCATGGCGATCGCTAGTCCGCAAACCCGTGCGGACGCCAAGCGGACGTTGCGATTCCTGCGCCCCGAAGGCGGAACCGCTATGGGGTCATGGCTCCGATTGGCCCACCAGATTTTCACCACGAGGGACGAGCAGCTGCGGCACGCGATCCTGCTCACCGACGGGATGAACCAAAGCCAGTCGGTGTCCGCGCTGGACTCGGCGCTCGAACTGTGCACCGGAGTCTTCAGCTGCGACTGTCGCGGCGTGGGCACCGACTGGAAGGTCGAAGAACTTCGCAGGATCTCCACGGCATTGCTCGGAACAGTCGACATCATTCCCGACGCGTCCGGACTTGCGGCGGACTTCGAGGCGATGATGGCTGCGTCGATGGCCAAGGAAGTGGCGGACGTAAAGCTGCGAGTGTGGACGCCGCAACATGCGGCGGTGCGTTTTGTGAAGCAAGTTGCGCCAACGATCGAGGATCTGACAAACAGGCGCACCCAAGTCAGTCCGCAGGCGGGCGACTACCCAACGGGCGCGTGGAGTGCCGACGAAAGTCGCGACTACCACATCCGCGTTGATGTCCAGCCTGCAGCGGTTGGCCAGGAGATGCTGGCCGCGCGAGTCAGCCTGGTTCAAGCCTCTGACGCCGGTCCGCTCACGCTGGGCCAGGGGCTCGTCAAGGCGATCTGGACCGATGATGAAGAACTGTCGACCAAGATCAATCGGCATGTGGCCAGCTACTCGGCTCAGACTGAACTCGCGCAGGCGATCCAGGACGGACTGGAGGCGCGCGAGAAGGGCGACGTGGAAACCGCCGAGACATTGCTCGGGCGCGCAGTCGATCTGGCTCGTGAGTCTGGCAACGAACTAAGCAGCAAATTGCTATCGAACGTCGTAGACATCGATGAGGAGACCGGCACCGTCCGCCTGAAGCCAAAGATCGTCGAAGCAGACGCGATGGCGCTGGACACCAAGTCGACCAAGACAGTCCGCGTCAAGAACAAGCCATACGACCGAGCAGGTCAAGAAGTTGATAGCGATCAGTAAGTCCCCATAGCGGTCCCAGCACTACCCAGGTAGCAAGGCAGGCAGATCCGATGGCCGTTTGCCCGGCTGGCCATGATTCCGCGGCCGCCGACTATTGCGATCTTTGCGGCATTCGCATGGACAACGAGGTCATGGCGCCGGTTGCGCCAGGACCTGGCGAGACATCGGCACAGCTTGTTGCCGCTCCCCTGGCTCCGCCCTGCCCGCGCTGCGGCGAATCCGGATTCGCCCGGTTCTGCGAATCGTGCGGGTACCCGCTAAACGAGGCAACAGGGCAGCAGCCGACCGTGGCAGCCGCCTCAGGATCGGTTCCGCGTCCATCTACTAGCGACGATCAACCCGCTTCGGCACCCGCGACAACGTGGACCGCGGTGGTTACGGCCAGCCGCACGCACTATGACTTGGTCATTGCTGCGGCTGGGCCAGAGGCCAGCCAGGTACGCTTCCCCGACGACTTTCCTGAACGCAGGTTCGCGCTCGCCGGCTCGCAGGTCCGGATAGGCCGACGCAGCGTAACCAAGGAAGTTGTGCCGGAAATCGACCTCACCGGTCCGCCGGCCGATCCAGGCATCTCGCGCCTGCACGCCATCCTCATCAGTCAGCCGGATGGAATGTGGTCCGTCATCGATCCGGGTTCTGCCAACGGCACTACTGTCAATGATGTTGAGATCATGCCGGGTGAAACGGTGCGACTGGGTGCCGGTGATCGCATCGGCATCGGCGCTTGGACCCTGATCACGATCGTCGCTCACCCCAGCTATGTTGAGGGTAACCTCCGGAACGGAGATTCGTGGGGATAGTCTGCTGTCATAACCCCCGCACGGCAGCCAGCGCCGGGCGTGCGTCGCGAGCGCGAGGCAAGGAGCCATCATGGGCAATTGGCAGCTAGACCCGTATCACACGCAAGTCGAATTCTCCGCTAAGCACCTCGGGATGATGAGAGTGCGCGGATACTTCGACGAGGTCAGCGCGACCGCTGACATCGATCCAGGCCACCCGGAGACGTCATCGGTCCAGGTGACGATCTCGACGGCAAGCCTTCGTACTAATAACGGGATACGCGACAACGACATCCGCTCATCGAACTTCCTAGATGTCGAGAAGTACCCGACGATCGCCTTCAAAAGCTCGAGCGTGATGCCAGCGGGGCAGGACAAGTACACGCTGACGGGCGAATTGACGATCAAGGACGCGACCCGCCAAGTGGCCCTGGACGTAACCAAGTACGGGGAGTTCAACGACCCCGGAATGATGGGCCATCGCATTGCTTATGGCGCCACGACCAAGATTGACAGGCGGGACTTTGGCCTCACATTCAACATGATGCTGGATGGCAAGTTCGTCGTCAGCGACGAGATAGAGATCATGATCGAAGGCGAGCTGGTCGAGCAGAAGGAAGCTGCCGAGGCCGCCAGCAGCTGATCGCACCGAGACTGCCGCGCGAGAGCGACTGGTCGGATTTCCGGAGTCTTGCCTGGTTTGTCACCAGGAAGGTCGGGTACGGACCAGTCGCGCTCCGCTGAACCATGCCGGAGATGCTGACGTAGTCTGAATGTCAGAGGCCGCTGATATACATGCGGCTAACAATATGGACGGCTGTTGTACCGGTCGCCCCGCACCGACCCGCGGCGAACTTGCCAGTTTGCCGGCCCGGACCTGGAGGGGCCATTTTTATGGCCGTTATCAACGCTTTCGTACAGAATGCTGTTGATCTGGCCGAACCGTTGACGCTCGACGCCGCCCATGCACTCACGTGGCGTGCCGCGCTCACCGACTCGGACATCGGCACTGTCGGACTCGAAATCGAAGCACATCTGGTGGATCTAGAGTCGGTTCCCGACGCTGTTGCCTGGCATCGCGTGCGACGCATCCCGGACATAGTCAGCAGCGTTTCCAGAAGTCGGGTAACTCTCGAGCCCGGCGGGCAGGTCGAGCTATCCGGCGCACCCGAGCAAGACGTCGTGGCCGCGATCGACACGATAAGACATGACTGGCAGGGCACACGACTTGCGTTGGCCGAGCACGGTCTTGGTGTTGCATTCGCGGGCGCCGATCCGCTCCGTCCCGCTAGGCGCGTTAATCCAAGGCCGCGATACCGGGCAATGGAACAGCATTTCGCGGCTGCAGGCCGGGGCGCGCCTGGCGCGGTGATGATGAACTCGAGCGCAGCGTTGCAGGTCAATTTGCAGGCAGGACCGCAGCGCGGATGGCCAGCCCGGGTCGAACTCGCGCACCGGCTTGGCCCCACGTTGGTCGCCATCGCGGGATGCTCGCCGTGGCTGAACGGACAACCGACCGGCTGGAAATCAGTCCGCCAAGCCACGTGGGCACAGCTTGATCGCCGGTCGTGCGGCTCGGTCCTGGGGTGCGTCACGCCGACAGCCGACGGCGTAGGAAGCACGGACCCGGCCTTGGCCTGGGCTAAGTTCGCCATGGGGGCGCCGGTCATCATCGTTGCAGGCCCTGGTGACCGGATTGACGCGGTGCGCACGCCCGTGACGTTCGGGCAGTGGGCCGCCGGGCTTGTGCCGCTTGACGGCAGGCGACCGACAGCCGCCGATCTCGAAATTCACCTGAGCACGCTATTTCCTCCTGTGCGGCTGCGCGGCTACTTGGAGCTGCGCTTCATGGACATCACCGCACCCCGTTGGTGGCCGGCCATCGCAGCAGTCGCCGCCACGCTGATGGACGATCCGGTGGCGGCTGACATGGCGATGAACGCGACTGAACGATCCGCGCTGCTGTGGACACGGGCGGCGCAGGCAGGCTTGGACGACGAATTGCTGGCTGATTCCGCCCGTCGCTGCCTTTCCATCGCGGCCAGCCGAGTCCCCGCCAATATGCGCTCTGCAGTCGATGACCTAGCCGAGCTCGTCGAGTCGGGCAGCTGTCCTGGCGACCAGCTGGCCGAACGCATCACCGAAGTCGGACCGCTCGCCGCACTCGAGGAGCTTGCACATGCTTGATCAGGTTGTTCGTGACCTTGAGGCCGCAAGAGGCCGAACCCTCGGGCTCACCGATCTGGACGAGCCGACTCTGGTAGCGCAGCATGATCCGCTCATGAGCCCGCTGGTGTGGGATCTCGCTCATGTTGGCCAGCAAGAAGAGCTCTGGCTGCTGCGCGGAGGGGACCCGCGCCGCCCTGGTCTGCTGCAGCCTGACGTCGACGCCCTGTACGACGCCTTCAAGCATCCTCGGGCAGAACGTCCGTCGCTGCCGCTCATGCCCCCGGTCGAGGCCCGCGCCTACGACTACGAAGTCCGCGGCCGGGTGCTAGATCTCCTCGAACGCACGCCAGATGAGGACCTGTTCACCGCGGCAATGGTGGTCCAGCACGAAGAGCAGCATGACGAGACGATGTTCGCCACGCTGCAACTGCGTCAGGGTCCGCCTGTGCTGTTCCACCGGCGTCCGCTGCCTGCGGGGCGGAAGGTCGAGCGATCGCGCGTCTTGGTAGCTGGCGGCCCGTTCACGCTTGGCGTCGACCCCTCGAGCGAGCCGTTCTCTCTCGACAACGAGCGTCCCGCGCACACAGTAGATGTGCCCTCCTTTTGGCTAGGCACGACGCCAGTCAGCAACGGGGAATGGCGCGAGTTCATCGCTGATGGTGGTTACGAGCGGCAGGAGCTGTGGTCGGCGCGCGGCTGGGCCCACCGCACCGAGACTGGCCTGGAACGACCGCTGTTCTGGACCAAGGACGACACTCGGCGCCGCTTTGGGGTCGAGGAGGAAATACCACCAGGCGAGCCAGTGCAGCACGTCGGGTATTTCGAGGCAGAGGCGTTCGCAACTTGGTCCGGGGCCAGGCTGCCGACCGAAGTCGAGTGGGAGAAGGCGTGCGCGTGGGATCCGGCGACTAATAAGCGCCGTCGCTGGCCATGGGGATCGGCGCCGCCCACAGATGACCTGGCCAACCTAGGCGGCAACGGCCTGAGGCCCGCGCCCGTGGGCGCCTACCCGGACGGTGCGTCGGCTTACGGCGCCGAGCAGATGATCGGCGACGTGTGGGAATGGACGTCATCGGACTTCGCGCCGTGGCCAGGTTTCTCCCCCATGATCTACCGCGACTACAGCCAGCCCTTCTTCGGCGGCGATTACAAGGTGCTGCGCGGCGGGTCATGGGCAGTAGCCCGGACCACCATCAGGCCCTCATTCCGCAACTGGGATTACCCGATCAGGCGGCAGATATTTACCGGCGTTCGACTGGCCTGGGATGGCTGAGTGGCCGAGGGCTCGCTGAGGTTGGGAGCACCCCGTTCCCAATTCAATTGACTTTCAAGCTGGAGGCATAACCAAGATGCCAGTTCAAAATCGGGTCCAGGCACGACGGGGCCAGTACATCGAAGCCTTGCGCGCCGACGTCAGAGCTGGCCTCACGGGGACCCCAAAGACCTTGCCGCCCAAATACTTCTACGACGAGAGCGGCAGCGACCTGTTCGATCAGATCACCCGCCTGCCTGAGTATTACCTGACCCGAGCCGAGACATCGATTCTCACCCGGCACGCCGCGGAAATCGCGGACTTGTCCCGCTGCGAATCACTTGTTGAGTTGGGCAGCGGCACTTCTGCCAAGACAGGCTTGCTGCTGCGGGCTCTGATCGACCGCGGCACACTGCGCGAGTTCATTCCGCTGGATGTCGACTCGGCCGTGCTTGCCGACGCAACCGAAATGCTGGCCACCGAGTATCCAGGTTTGTGGCTTGCGCCATTCGTGGGCGACTTCGAGCACGATCTGCATGCGATTCCGGCTGGCGGACGGCGCATGATCGCCTTCCTTGGATCAACAATCGGCAACCTAGAGCCGCAGGCACGGGCTCGGCTCCTCGAGGAAGTCGCGTCGTCGCTTGGCCCAGGTGACACCTTCCTTCTCGGAACAGACCTGGTAAAGGACGTCAGCAGGCTAGTGCGCGCCTACGATGACGCTGCAGGCGTTACTGCCGAGTTCAATCGCAATGTGCTGGTGGTGGTGAACCGGGAGCTGCGCGCGGACTTCCCGGTCGAGGAGTTCGAGCACGTTGCCATCTGGGACGCCGCGAATGAGTGGATCGAGATGCGGCTGCGCGCGGCCAAGCCGCAGCGCGTCACGATCCGAGACCTTGACCTGACGGTTGACTTCGATGCGGGCGAGGAACTCAGAACCGAAATCTCGGCGAAGTTCCGCCCAGATGGCCTGCGGCGCGAACTGGGCGCGGCCGGGCTCGAGACAGTTCGGTTCTGGACCGACCCTGCTGCTGAATTCGGTCTGACATTGGCGCGGCCGTCCAGTTAACGGGAGCCAGTGGCCAGACCGTGATCCATGTTTTGCCGGGGTGGGCCGTAGCGCTGATTTAGCTGTCTTTCAGCTGCCGAGCCAGGCGCACGCCGAGCCAGGCTGCGGCCACCCCGATGGCAATGCCAACAAGGGTGTCGGCAAAACGAAGAATCGGCAGCACCCATGTGTCGTGCGGCGTGAGCTCCGCCGACACCATTACCACCGCACTGGAAACCGCGGCTGTGATGGTGTCGTTCGGTCGGCCAATCAGGGTGACTCCTAGAGCGCTGGCGCCGATCATGAGCCCTAGCGCCCACGAATGAAACGGCAGGAAGGCAAGGTAGATGAAGCAGAGCACGAACGACACGGCCGTCGCGGAGGTCCTGGTGACCGCTGCCTTGATGCTCTGATCACTGCTGAAGCGACAGACGAAGATTGTGGAGATGACGGCCCACAGGCCGCCGATCTGGGTATCTACTGCCGACACGAGGTGAATGTGAGTGAGCACCTGGCTCACGAGCACGTAGGAGCACAGGGACGCGGCGCCCATAATGACGCAATCCACTGCAGGAACGGTGAACTTGGCGTGCCTGAGGTCTCGTCCGCCTGCCATTAGGCAGGTATGCCCCGCCAGCGGCTTGGGTCAGCCTGAGGATCGAGCCTTATCAAACGCGGCGAGCACCGACTGCGGTATACGGCCCCTGCCAGCTATCTCAATGCCCTGAGACGCCGCCCACTCCCGGACTTCATGCCTGCGGCCGGCCAACGACCGAGTCACTGACCTGCCGCTGGGACGGCCATTGGCGCGCCTAGCCACGGCCACGAACGGGGCGAGCTTGACGCGCATCTGAGCGGCGTTAGCAGCCGAGAGATCTATGGCAAAGCTCTTGCCGTCGAGCGCGAACAGGACCGTCTCGTCAGCAGGCCCGCCTTGGAGGTCATCGAAGAGCTGAATCATTCGCCGTTCTGCCATCGTCATTTGCTCCTAACTCGGGGTGGAGCCGGACTGATGATTTCGCCACCGGCCCGTTAGGCCAAGGCGTCAACTACCACCGCTCGCGCGAAATATTCGTCATGCGTGCGGGAGACCAGCAACGGGCATGCTGACGACCGGCCGTGTCCATTCAGTTGGCTCAGCACAGGCCCGTGAGTTGTTCAGTCAGATGCGCCCGACCGATGATCCTCAGATGGCCATCGGATGACGCAGACGACTTGGGACGCATCGTAGTGGCTGTCTTCCTGGTGCTGACGCTACTTGCCGGCGGCTGGCTTACGGGCCAGTGGATGCTTGGGAACATCGCGCAGGACAACGTGCATCCCGGATACTTTCTGCCGACTGTTGCCGGAGGGCTGGTTGGCGGCCTATGCGGCACAGGTGGGGCTGCGGGAAATCGGCGTAGCGTTCTTTTGGATTGGCATAGTTTGCTGGATTCTCCTTGGCTCGATCATTCTTAATCGGCTGTTCACTCGTCCCAGGCTGCCTGCCGCTCTCACGCCGACGATGGCAATCGAAATCGCGCCACCGGTAGTCGCCGGTATCGCTTATTTCGCTTTGACTGGCGGTGCTATCAACTCGGTCAGCATTGGGCTTGGCGGTTATGCCGTCCTCATGGCGCTGGTACAGCTGCGCTTCGTGCCGGTCTACTCCAAGCTGCCGTTCAGTCCCGCGTTCTGTGCGTTCACGTTTCCGCCTGCAGCGCCGGGCCAGTTACGAGCTCCGTGCCTCGGTGCTGTCGCCCAGCCGACGATCCTGGCTTATATATGCGTCGAGGTCGAGCAAGTCATTTATCTCGGCGAAACTCGCAGGCGGTTCCACCTGTCCGCCGCTGCGAATTTGCGCGAGCACTTGGCTACTCCCGGCCATGGCGGCCAGCAGCAATTCGATCGGATAGATCACCACGGCCACGCCAAGAGCAGCCAGCTCGGCCGCGGAGAGCGACGGGCTAACGCCGGTGCTCGCGGCGTTGAAGACTATCGGCAAGTCGATGTTGGCCTTGATCTCCTGGATCTGCTCGGTGCTGTGAACCGCGTCGACGAAGAATGCGTCCGCTCCGGCGACTGCGAACTGGCGGCCGCGATCAAGGACTGACGCCATACCCTCGACTGCGAGGGCGTCCGTGCGGGCGATGATGCCTGTGCCGGTGGCCGCGGCCGCGTCAACGGCGGCCGCGACCCGCTCGACCGCGTTACCGATCGGAACGACGCGTTTGCCAGCCAGATGTCCGCATCGCTTCGGGTCGACCTGGTCCTCTATATGGATTGCAGAGACTCCGGTGTCGGCCAGAATACGGACCGTGCGGGCGACATTAACCGGACCGCCATAGCCGGTGTCAGCATCTGCGATCACAGGGGTGTGGACAACGCGGCAAATACGCCGGTAGATGTCGGCCATATCGGTCAAGCCCATCAGCCCGATATCCGGGAGCCCGTGCGCAGAGGCCGTTGACGCGAAGCCGCCGCAGTACACAGCCTCAGCGCCGGACGCCGCGATCAGCCGGGCGGACATCGCGTCATAGGCTCCTGGCGCAACGAGCAGTTCCGGGTTGCTGAGCCGTCTGGCGAACCATGAGGCAGTGCTCATCTCAGTGCTGGCCCTCCTTATCGTTGCTGGACCCTCAGTACCTTGCGCACGTCCCACAGGTGATGCCGGCCTTCATGCAACGTGTGGCGAGCGAGCCAGGCCAGATCGTGTGCCTCGGGCGCAGGCCAGTTGTAAGTGAGAGGGCGGGTCCATGCACTGCGGTCTAGCCGGGAGAATACGGTGGCGCACAGTTCCGCAGCGATGACGAGCTGATCGAGGACCTCGGGAAGGGGATGAATGTCATACCCGCACAGCTCGACCCGTTCGTCTCGGTACATCCGAGCGAAGCTGGGATTGTGCTCCACTTGCGCCAGCACCGCGCGATCGCGCTGGATCAGCAGCACATCGCGCAAATGACAGGCATATTCGAGCGCGGACCACACCTCAGGCTCCGGACGTGTCGACGCGGCGATCGGATCCGCACTGCGGAGAACGTCATTGAAGCCTGGCCCGAGCGCTCGCAGGCGCTCTGGCAACCCGGCCACGTCAACGGATTCGTAGCTGAACCCGCACTCCTGACAGGTAGTCATTTGCCGACGCTAGCCCAGCACGGATCGGCGCCGGTGTGCTACCCGACGGGGACCGACAGCGTCACCGAGTCACCGATGGTGATTTGCCCGTTCACGAGGATGTCTGCGTTCAGCCCGCCGCGATGGATCAGGTCCTTGATGATCCCCGGCCGGGTAAGGCTTTGCAGATGCGTGCACGGCTCGCAGAGCTTAACTCCGACGCACTCGACTTCGCCGACCCGGAATCGCTTGCCGACCAGGTCGTTTAGCCGGACACCGCGAACCACCACCTGACGGCGCGACTGTGCGCCAGTCAAGGCGACATCGTCCAGCGCTTCGGCCTCGATCAGCGTCAGCGCCTCTCCGGGCGATGCCCCGTCGGCGAAATAATGCCGATCACCGATCAAACCCTTGCCGGCGTGTGCTTCAACGGTCTCGACCGGCGCGATCGCGTTGCTTGGCCCGATGTTGATCTCTTCGACCTTCACCCCTCCATCATCGCGGTCGGGACTACCTCAATCCAACCGGGTATCGCGCAGGCCAAGCACTCTCGGCGGGCAGCAGTAAGCGGTGACCCCGATGGCAGGGTCACCGCTTACTGTTTAGGACGTCTTACTGCCTAGGACCCATCAGCAGCCTGGTCCGAAGCGAAACCGGCCTTGGCCTTCACAAGGTCATGGATGGCCGCATTCAGGGCTTGATGGTCCGCCCTCGTCGTCGCCGCGGAAGCACCGCTCGCAGAGTCCCTGGCAAGCGTCTGCCTGTCGAGCTGGACGACGTCCTCGTTTGCCTGCACCCACTGGGCCGCGGCCTCTCCCGCTGATGATCCAGCGACAGCCGTCTGCAGCGCACCGAACAGCCCATGGGATTCGCCGAATGGGCCAGCGGTGAAGTACACCGTGTTCTTTGCTCCGCCGTTCCCGCCATTGCCGACCTGCAGGGCCCACAGGCCGTCAATCTTGATGGGCTGGCCTCCGGGATTCTTGAGGTGACCCAACAGCGACCCGGTCGCGGCGTCAAAAGCGTTGATGTGCCCGTTACCGAAGTTGCCCACTAGCAGCACGGGATCGCCGCCGGGAGCGCTAACGCCAGCGAAGCCCGCAGGCGCGATCGCCAGTCCCCACGGCGAGTTGAGCGCCGTGCGCGTGATCAGCCGGACCGCTGCGTGGGCGAGGCCAGGAGTGCCGTCAAGGTTGAAGACGTCCACGAATCCGCTGTTTGTGCCGGATACGTCATCGTGTTTCAAGGCATCTTGCTTGGCATAGGTGACGTAGACCTTGCCGCCCAGGACCGCAACGTTGAACGGCGCATATCCCATGGGCAGGTCAGGATCACTAAACGCGCCAGGCGCCAGCGCCGTGACGAGGTTGAAATGCGAGTCGTAGACATCCACGGTCGCGGCCCTGAAATTGGTTGCGTAGAGCAGCGCCGTGCTGTTGGGGTCCGCCGCGATAATCGGAGTACTGCTGGTCGCGATCGCGAGGCCCTTGTAGACGGCCCCGGTCTGCTGGGTGGGGTCCGGGTTAGTGAAGTTGTTCCCCGAGTTGTCGACGGCCATGACTGCCTGAGCGCTCGCTCCGCCTGGGCCGGCGAACTTACCGGTGGGATCGATGCCCGGGTTCCATCCGACGATGGTTCCATCCTCGCTCGCGAACAGGAATGCTGCTGCGGCCGTCGTGGTCTGGCCGGTCTTTCCCGGGCCGGTGATCGCGAAGGCACCGGCCCCCGCGGCGGCGTTAAAGACGGTGCCGGTGGGCGTGCCGCCGGTCGAGCCGACCGGAGTAGGAATGTTGACTGCGAGCGGGTTGATCGTGACCGAGGTGGCATTCGTCCCTGGCACGCCATAAAGCGTGGTCAGTCCTGCGTTGTTGTCCGAGATCCAGAACGGGCTGCCGCCGCTTTCTGAGATGCCCCAGGCGTTGACCAGATTGGGGTCTTGGATGGCGGCAACGCCGGGCAAGTCGGATACAAGGTTGGTCTGCAAGACCATGCCGGATGAGTTCCCGGTCGTCGGCGCCGCCTCGGCCGAAGACGCCCCGAACGGGATCAGCGAGCCAGCCGCAGCAAGTGCGAGCACGGCATAGAACTGGCTGGGCAGTCGTCGTAAACCTGACAGGTTTCGCGACATCGTAGGCCTCCATGCGAATCATGTGGCCCCTGTGAACTGCAGTCCGTTCAGCTACTCCTGGCGACGCTCCGTCGCCGTTGCCGCACCGCGGTCACCCACGTTACCGGGGTTCTTCGACCGCGCCGGTGAACATTTGCATGATTTACTACCCCAGACCGGTGAACTCAGCGGCTGCGATCCGGCTCATCCGGCGAATTGCCGATGCGGGGTGCTTGCAGTCCGAGGCGACGCTGCTCTATCAGCATGCAGCGGTCCTCCACGTACAGCAGACCGGCGTCGGTTGCGATTGCCCGTGCCTGCGCCGAGGCGATCCCGAGTTGCAGCCACAGTGCGCTGGCTCCCGCCGCCACGGCCTGGCGCGCGATGTCCGGCGTTTGCTCTGATGGCCGGAATACCTCCACGAGGCCAACTGGGCGAGGGACATCGCCGACCTTCCGGTAGACCTGTTCGCCAAAGATCTCGTCGGCGTGCGGATTGACGGGGATGATGCGCCAGCCGTGCCGCTGCATGTGTGCGGGCACCGAATGCGCCGCCTTGGCGGCATTGCTGCTTGCACCGACCACGGTGATGGTGTCGTAGGCAGTGAGTATCCGCTCAACGACAGCGTCGGTATCGCTCACAGCCACACCGTAACTCGCCCGTTGGCCCGCCACGCATCGGCCACTTACCTGTTGATCCGCTGAGCCAATCTCTAAGTAGCGTCACGTAATGGCTATTGCAGAGTCATTGCGCGTGCCATTATCACCGTAACGGCAGTCCCACATGGCACGGAGGCAGCAATGGCCGCAACGGCTCCAGCCACCACACAGACCGGGCTTCGCCGAAACGCAATCGGCTTGCGCGAGGTCCTGTTCCAGAGCATCACCGACATGGCGCCCGGTGCGGCCATCGCGGCATCGATCCCAGCCGGTGTGGCGTTCGCTGGTGGCGCACTCCCGCTGGCGGTTGTTTTCGCACTGATCGCATGCCTGCCGTGCGCTTGGAGCATCGGCCAGCTGGCAAAGGAGATGCCTGCTGCTGGGTCGGTAGCTACCTACGCCGCACGAGGCCTGCATCCGTCGATTGGATTCCTGGTCGCCTGGGCGTATGTACTTCTTGGCCTGCTTATCGCACCGCTGGTGCTGCTGCAATTGGGGTTCACGGTAGCTGCGACCATTCACACCGACTTCAGTGGCTATCCGGCCAACCTCTGGTGGCCCTGGTCATTGGCTGGAGCAGTGATCATCCTCCTCGCGGGCTTCTACGGCATCCGCACTTCCGCACGCCTCGGCACGATCCTCGGCATCACCGAGATAGCGGTCTTCCTAGTACTTGCGGTCTTCTTCGTTGTCCATGCCGGCGGCCACAACACCCTCTCCGTGTTCACCACCAAGTACACGCCGTCAGGCAACAAGGGCATCGCCGGGGTGGTTGGCGGGTCGGTTTACACGATCTTGGCTTTCGGCGGCTTCGAGGGCGCTGCCCGCTTGCGGAGGAGGCGAGGAATCCGCGCAAAACGATTCAGCGCGCAGTGCTGCTGGCAACGGTGCTGATCGGGGTCCTCTATGTCTTCACGACTTACGCGGTCGACGTGGCGTTCGGGCCGAGCAAGTTCGACACCTTCACCACGGGCACCGGCGCAGCATCATGGGAGGGCATGGCCAGGTCACTGTACGGGCTGTTCTGGTTCTTCGTCTTCCTCGCGATCGTCAACTCGACGATCGCCAACGCCAACGCGGGTTTCAACGTTTCGAGCCGGACAGGTTTCGCGATGGGCCGGATCGGAGCGCTGCCACGCTTCCTGGCTCAAGTCCATTCCAAGCACCGGTCGCCCGTTGTCGCGATCTTCGTCGCCTTCGTTGTCAACCTAGCCGTAATGCTGGGTCTCGGCCTGCACTACAACCCCGTCAACGCCTTCGTCATGGTGGCCACCGCGCTGGTGATCCTGCTCGTGTCCGTTTACATCGTGATGAATGCCGCGTGCATCGGCTACTTCGTCCGCGGCAGCGAGTTCCACTGGTT
>Ga0126373_10001478_pt1 | contig 16756 bp, 16 predicted proteins | sample PanSoiMetPlot_11_FD_92545 | JGI IMG/M metagenome (GOLD analysis project Ga0126373, IMG submission 92545) | Tropical forest soil microbial communities from Panama - MetaG Plot_11 | ecosystem: Environmental > Terrestrial > Soil > Tropical forest > Bulk soil | place: Panama | collected 2016-02-17 | reverse complement strand
CCCTGCAATCCTTCCCCGATTCGCCAACGAGAACCGGCGCAGGTCGCCGCCGGCCATTTCGTAGGCTTGAGCAATGATCAAGCAGCCTGAATTCAGCATGGAGCCGTGGTCCCTGCGCGAGTCAGAGCTAATGCTTGATCGGCTAGCGCAGACGGAGTCGGTGTTCGCGCTATCCAACGGCCACATCGGCTGGCGCGGCAACCTCGACGAGGGCGAACCGCACGGGCTGCCGGGCAGCTATCTCAACGGGGTCTACGAGATCCGGCCGCTGCCGTTCGCCGAACAGGTCTACGGCCGACCCACAACTGGCCAGACGGTTATCAACGTCGTTAACGGCAAGCTGATGCGGCTGTCCGTCGACGACGAGCCCTTCGACGTGCGGTATGGCCGACTCGTGGCGCACGAGCGGGTCCTGGACTTCAGGTCCGGGCTGCTGACACGACGGGCCGAATGGGTCTCGCCGGCTGGCGGGTCAGTCCGAGTTACGTCCGCCAGGCTCGTGTCGTTCACCAACCGCGCTGTGGCTGCTATCTGCTACGAGGTCGAGCCGATCGAGCAGCGCCTGCAGATCTCGGTCCAGTCCGAACTGCTCGCCAACGAACAGTTGCCCGACTCCGACGGCGACCCGCGGGCAGCAGCTGTTCTTCAGCATCCGCTGGATGCCGAATTCGACTCCGCGTTTGACCAAGCGGTCGTCCTCGTGCATCGGACCCGGACCAGCGCGCTGCGAATCGGCGCGGCGATGGATCACCACATTGACGCGCCTGGCGACGTGCAGACCGACGTGCGCTCGTTTCCCGACGGGGGCCTGGTGACCGCGACGACGGTGCTGAAACCTGGGCAACGACTGCGCATCATCAAGTTCGTCGCCTACGGCTGGTCGAGCACCAGGTCGCTGCCCGCCGTGCGGGACCAGGTCTGGGCGTCGCTGAGCGGCGCGAGGCTGGCCGGCTGGGATGGTCTTGTCGCCGGTCAGCGGGCTTATCTCGAGGACTTCTGGGATCGCGCCGATGTGCAGGTCGACGGCGATGTCGAAATCCAGCAGGCCGTGCGCTTCGGGCTGTTCCACGTGCTGCAGGCGGGAGCGCGCGGCGAAGACCGGGCCATCCCGGCCAAGGGGCTGACCGGGCCCGGCTATGACGGGCACGTGTTCTGGGACACCGAGTCATTCGTGCTGCCGGTCCTCACCTTCACGGCGCCCGACGCCGCGGCGAGCGCGCTGCGGTGGCGGCACAGTACCCTGCCGGCGGCCCGCGAGCGCGCCGCCCAGCTCGGATTGCACGGCGCGGCCTTTCCGTGGCGCACCATCGCCGGTCAGGAGTGTTCGGGGTATTGGCCGGCCGGCACCGCCGCGTTCCATATCAATGCCGACATCGCCGACGCGGTCACCCGTTACGTCGACGCGACCGGCGATGAGGAATTCGAGCATGGAACCGGGATGGAGCTGCTCGTGGACACCGCCCGGCTCTTCCGTTCACTGGGTCATCATGACGACGCGGGGCAGTTCCATATCGACGGCGTGACCGGTCCCGACGAGTACAGCGCCATCGCCGATGACAACGTGTTCACAAACCTGATGGCGCAGCAGAACCTCGCCGCCGCCGCCGCCGTCGCCGCGAAGTACATGGACCGCGCTCGTGAGCTTGACGTGTCGGTCGAAGAGTCGGCGAGCTGGCGTGACGCCGCCGCGGCGATGTTCATCCCGTACGACGAGGCGCTGGGAGTGCACCCGCAGGCCGCGCGATTCACCCAGCATCAGCGGTGGGACTTCGACGCGACGCCGCCGGATCAGTACCCGCTGCTGCTGCACTACCCGTACTTTGATCTGTACCGCAAGCAAGTCGTCAAGCAGGCTGACCTCGTGCTCGCCATGTTGACGCGCGGCGATGCATTCACGGCGGAACAGAAGAGGCGGAATTTCGACTACTACGAGGCGATTACCGTCCGCGATTCATCGCTGTCAGCGTCCATCCAGGCCGTGATTGCAGGCGAAGTCGGCCACCTCGACCTGGCATTCGACTACCTGGCCGAGGCGGCGCTCATGGACCTGGACGACCTAGAGCACAACACCCGTGACGGCGTCCACATCGCGTCGCTCGCGGGGACGTGGATGGCCCTCGTCGGCGGGTTCGGCGGCTTGCGGCACGCTGGCCGCGTCGTGGCGTTCGCGCCCCGGCTCCCGGAGGGCATCAGACGGCTCGCCTTCAGCCTGCTAGTGCGTGGGCGCCGGCTGCGCGTCGAGGTCACGCACGAGTCGGCTCGCTACCAGCTCGTCAACGGGGAGCCGCTCGACGTCAGCCATCACGGCGAGACGCTGACGCTTGCGGCCACACATCCGCAGGAGCGTCTCATCCCGAGTGTGACGTCCCGACCGCCGCCGAGTCAGCCGGCTGGCCGGCGCCCGGCGCGCCGCCTGACCACCGAGGACTCCACCTGATCGCCGGACTAAAGGCTGGGGCGGATCAGGTACTTCTGACGTGTGGCCTGCCGGGCGTAGCCGGTCATGGCCTCAAGGGCCAGAGCGCCGGCTAGTGAGACCTCGTCGGTGTACGTGCTGGCGAACGTGGTCGTCAGCTCCGCAGCCACGCGGCTACGCAGCCGGGCAACGCCCTCCAGGCCGATCTTCTGAAGGAACGGCGTGAGCAACCACCCGCCGATGCCCCAAGCCATGCCAAAGTTGCGGGTTAGCTCCGTCGGCCCTCGGTCCAGCGACCCGTAAATGTAGACCTGCTTGTGCACTGCCGACCCATACCGGCTATAGCTGCCGCCGCCGCTGGCAGCGGCCTCCATGCAGGTCAGGATCTGGCTCGCTAGCCGCCCGCCGCCAACAGCGTCGAAAGCGAGCGTCGCGGTTGTTTCTTTCAGTGCGGCCGTCAAGTCTGTCATGAAATCTGGAGCTGCCGAGTTGCAGACAAAGGCCGCACCCGCGGACCTGAGCAGGTCTTCCTGCTCTGGCCGGCGCACGACGTTCACGAGCGGGATCTGCTCGGAAAGGCACAGGCGATTCAGCATCTGGCCAAGGTTCGAGGCTGCGGCTGTATGTACCAGCGCGACGTGATTCTCCATGCGCATCGTCTCGACCATGCCGAGCGCGGTCATCGGATTCACGAACGATGATGCTCCGTCGACGGCCCCTGTCCCCGCAGGAAGCTCCAGGCAGAACATCACGTCGACACAGCGGTACTGCGCGTACATGCCACCCCCGGCCGCCGCTGCGACTCTCTTACCTAGCAGCGCCTGAGCGGCGGGCGCAGATCCCGCCGCGACGACGGTGCCGGCGCCCTCGTTCCCGACTGGCATCGAAATCCCAACGCGAGCCGACATAGCCCGCATCGCCGCATCCGGGAGGGGCGCCGTCACCACCGGTCTGCCGCCGGGTCCGGTGACGGTTGCCGCCGAGACATCAGCCCCGGCGAGGAGCAGGCCTAGGTCGGATGGGTTGATCGGCGCGGCCTCGACGTGGATGAGCACCTCGGTCGGGCCGGGCTCGGGTACGTCAACGTCTTCGAGGGATAGCTCGACCGTCTGATCGGGTGTCACCAGCGATCGCAATTGCAGCGCCGTGGCAGGAACTGTTGTCGCCATGGGAGTCTCCTCGTCGCGGTTTGCCGCGATGCTAACGGACCGTGAAGGTCGCGGTCAGGCCGCGACGAGTTCCGACGGCTCGGCGATGACGTCCACCAGGGCGCCGTTACGCAGAACGGTGATCGCCAGTGGCCTTCCTATCGCGTCGCTGAACATCAGCTTCTGCAGATCCTGCGCCTTCGTGACTGGGTGCCCGCCGGCGGTGATCAGCAGGTCACCAGCGCGCAGGCCAGCCCGAGCTGCCGGGCCACCGGGCACGACCTCAGCCACGCGCAGCCCGCTCGCACGCTCGAACCTGGCCTGCAGCTTCGCCGGGAGGGGAGCGGGCACGCTGACGATGCCCAGGTACGCGCGGCGCACATGGCCGTCGCGCATCAGCGCGCCGATGATCTTGCGAGTGGTCGAGTTGATCGGCACGGCCAGACCGAGCCCAACGCCTGCCACGGCGGTGTTGATGCCGACGATCCGGGCCCGGGCATCGGCCAGCGCACCGCCGGAGTTGCCGGGGTTGAGCGCCGCGTCTGTCTGGATGACGTCCTCAACGAGGCTAGCCCGCGCGCCCGCGCTTGTGGGCAGCGAGCGGCCAAGGGCGCTGACGACGCCGGCCGTGACCGAGCCCGTGAGCCCGAGCGGACTGCCGACGGCGACGACGAGCTGTCCCACCATGAGCTCATCGGCCTCGCCGAGGACGGCCGGGTTGAGCGTCGGACCGTCGGCGCGAACGACCGCGAGATCGGACAGCGGATCCGACCCGACGACATGGAACGGCGCACTCGTGCCGTCGGAGAACAGGGCAGTACCGTTCTCGGCACGACCGACGACGTGGGCGTTGGTGAGCAGGAAGCCATCAGGCGTGTAGATCACCGCGGAGCCGAGACCCTCGCCTCGGTAACGGCCGCCGCCGTGATGGGGCACGCGCAAACAGGCGACGCGGGGAGTCAGCGCTGCCGCGACGCTGGTCACGATCTGCGAATAGGCGTCCAGCGCCGAGTCTGACGTGGTTCTGTCGTCCATGGTAATTACAACATTACATCCACGGCCGACCGTCGCCAAGCCTCGACGGACGCACCTGTGTGCGTCGGCTAGCCTGAGTCCGCCGGATGCTCGCCCAGGAAGGGAACGCAGTGGCTATCGTCGTCCTGGTCCTGTGGATCGCGGCCGCGACGGCCGGGGTGACCCTGCTGCGAGCAGGCGGCGCGGCGCGGCGCAACGCCGCGCTAGTACCGGCCGATACCGCCGTGGTCCATATCGGTGCCGTGCCCGTGACCGCCGAAGGCAAGCCGCCACCGGGGCCACACGTCAAGGTGACGAGTCCGGCTGGTGAGCACCCGTTCCTCGAGTTCTGCCACCCGGCGCTGGCCGTCATCGGCATCGCCTGCTGGCTCATGTTCGTGCTAGTCCACTATCGGCCGTTCGCCTGGATCTCCTTCGGCATCCTCGTCGTGACGATGGCCCTCGGGCTTAGCTGGCTCGCTGCGAGCCGGCGCGCCGTGGGCGTGCAGGCGAGCGGCACATGGCAGTTCCCGCCTAGGCTCGTCGCACTGCACGGGCTGGCCGTGACGCTCGCGATCGTGCTCACGGTGCTGACCGCGATCTCTGCCAACTCCTAACGGCGCTGGTGCGCCGCATCAGAGACTGCGGGCGAGGAGACCGGTCCCACACCACGGTTCGAATTCCGGCCTTCAGGAGATTCCGGGCTATCGCCGACCCAATAATGCCCGTTCCGAGCACCGCGACAGAAGGGCGGCCCGGGTCGCTGGTAGCAGTCAGGCGTGCTTTCTCCCCGGCCTGAGACCGGGTAAAGCACGGTGGGAACTGGCGGAGCCCGCGGGCTGCTGCGTCCCCCCGGATCGCTGCCTGTGTCTATGCCCCCGCAACACACAGGAAGCTTCGCGCGCCGAGGCGGGCCCCGCCCAGCTTCTTTCCCCATAGCGGCGCGCACCCCCCGATGCGCTTTCCGCTTGATGTCTATGTAACGCGGTGACTGTGCAGGAGAGTTGCCGAAGATGTGTGCGAGATGTGGAGGCGGCCCTGGGGTATGGACCGGTTGTCGGCGGTCTGGCCTGGTCCTGCGGTTCAGGCCCTCAGGTAGGCGGGAAGGGCAACTTGCATGGCGGCGACCATCCTGCTCGTCGAAGACGAACGCAAGCTGCGTGACCTTGTCCGCTCATACCTGGAACGGGCTGGCTTCACGGTGCTTTCCACCTCATCTGGCGCCGAAGCCCTGAGCCTGGCTGCCTCGACGTCCCCGGATCTGCTCGTCCTGGATTTGGGTTTGCCGGACGTTTCAGGCGAAACCGTAGCCAGAGAGGTACGGTCAGCCGGGCGGACCCCCATCCTGATGCTGACTGCTAAGAGCTCTGAGGAAGATCGCGTCTCGGGGCTCGAACTCGGTGCCGACGACTACGTCACCAAGCCCTTCAGTCCCCGCGAGCTCGTCTTGCGCGTGCAGGCGATCTTGCGGCGGGGCGGCCAGCCCGGCGGCGGGCTGGATCAGGGCACGACAAGCTATGGCCACGGGATCCTCGTCATCGACGAGCCGCGGCGAGTCGTGACAGTGCGCGGCGCCGTCACTGATCTAACGCCGACAGAGTGGGGCATCTTGCTGGCCCTGGCCAGCGTGCCGGGCCGGGTGTACTCGCGATTTGAGCTCATCAATCGCGTACGCGGCTACGAGTTCGAGGGCTACGAGCGCATCGTCGATTCCCATGTCAAGAACTTGCGCCGCAAAACCGAGCGGGACCAGGGCAATCCCGAGATCGTCAAGACCGTTCTCGGCGGAGGGTATCGCCTCGGCCTGACCCGCGATGACTGATGAGTCCGGTCAGACCGGATATACCATCCTTGGCTACATCCCGCCCGGCCAGGGCGCACCGACTGCCGAGGGTCCGAAAGGGCCGTCTGGGCCGCGTGCCGACTCTTTGAGCATGCACCTCGCCGTCGGCTTCCTCTGTATCGCCCTCGCTGCGATCGCCCTGGTAACAGGCCTCACCGTAGCGTTCGCGGCCGTCGACGTTGGTGAACTTGTCACGCAGCAGCGGAGCGAGCTAACGAAAGCGATCGCCGGAGCAGCCGGTGCCAGCTGGGTCCATCAGGCGAGCTGGTATGGCGCAGACCTTGCGCCGACGCTCGATCTCGCGGCGCGCACTGGCGCGCAGGCCGAGCTGCTGGACAGGCAGGGAAACCGGATTAGCGCATCAGGCGGCTTCGATCACCAGGCAGGCGCGCCAGAGTTCGCCGCCCCCATCAATGCCAACGGCCTGCGGGTGGGCACGGCGATTGTCAGGTTCAGCGGCAGTGGCCTCGGGAGCACCGACCCGACTCTGCGGTCGGCGCTGATCCGAGCCGCCGCGGCTTCGGCCGGCCTGGCAGCTCTGCTCTCGCTCCTAGGCGCGCTGGTCATGGCGCGCCGATTGACGCGCCCTGTCGCGAAGATCATCTCCGTGACCAGAGCCCGGGGTCGCGGCCAGCGATCGCTGCGCATTGGCACTGTGCACGCGCCAAGTGAGCTTCGCGAAATGGGGCTTGCCCTGGACGAGATGGCTGATCTGCTCGACCGGAACGAGCAAGTCCGGCGCGACCTAGTCGCCGACGTCGCGCACGAGTTGCGCACCCCTATTGCGGTGCTGCAGGCCGGTCACGAGGCGCTAGTCGACGGCTACGCCGAGCCGACGCCGGATCAGCTTGCATCGCTTCGGGACGAGGTTCTCAGACTCGCCCGGATGGTAGAGGACCTGCAGACGCTTGCCGCCGCCGATGCAGCGTCGATGCACCTCGAACGGCGCCCATGCGACCTAGCTCACATCGCCGCTAAAGCGGCCGACAGCCTCGCCGGACGGTTCAGCGCCGCAGCAATCCCGCTGGAGCGACGGCTGGAATCGGCCCATGTCCTGGCCGATCCCCGCTGGCTACATCAAGTTGTAACCAACCTGCTCACCAATGCGCTCAAGTTCTCGCAGACCGGTGGCGCAGTCAGGATCGACACCGGCGTGGCAGGCGACGAAGGCATCTTGCACGTGGCGGACATGGGCATCGGCATCCCGGCTGACGAGCTCCCGCACATCTTCGACCGGTTCTGGCGCGGCCAGCTGGCGGCGCAAACGTCCGGCACCGGCATAGGCCTCGCGATCGCCGCGGAACTAGTCCGGGCACACGGCGGCACCCTGACGGCCCACAGTGAGGTTGGAGTTGGAACTGTCATGACACTGTGCCTGCCGCTCGCCGACAAGACTGCGCCGCAGCGCCCGCCGGGCGGGCGGACTACCGAGTAGTAACCAGCTCCCGGCGTGCGCGCTCCCTGTCGAACCAGCGCCGCGCCGACTCAGCGGCGATCGCGTCGGCCACCTGCCTCGCCAGGCGCTCCGGCATCTGTGGCGCACCCAGCCGGGCGAGCCGGTCCCGCACGTCCGCGGTCGTCATCGCGGTGCGCCCAGCTGTCGGCTTTGGTAGCTGACGGCGGGAATCTGCAGTATGCACCAGTCGAGTCCTCTCGCGTTGCCATCGGACACTCACAAGAGAACACCCCGGACGTGAAATCCGAACCGCGTCGGCGTGGAGACGATGTGGAGGACCCTGGTTCTGCCTTGATCGGCGGTGCAAGACTCGGCACGTGCCTCGTTACCTCGCGCTACTGCGCGGCATCAACGTCGGCGGCCACAAGAAGATCGCGATGGCGGATTTGCGCGAGGTGGCTGCCGCACTTGGCCATACCGATGTTGCCACGTACATCCAGAGCGGCAACGTAGTGTTCAGCAGCACGGCGACTGACGTGACGAGCCTGGCTGACGCGCTCGAGCAGGAGGTCGCCGCGCGGCTTGGCGTGCGCGCCGCCGTCGTCGTGGTGTCCGAGGCGGAACTGGCGCAAGTTATCGCGGATAACCCCTTCCCCGACGAGACGAACCACAAATGCCTGCATGCAGTGTTTCGACGGGATGAGGTCAGCAAGACCGACATTGACGTGGTCGCATTGGCAGTCCGGCGAGCCAGGGACTCGGGCAGCCGCGACGACGCGCTCGCGATCGGGCGCACGCTCTACCTGCGGACGCCCGATGGTCTTGGCCGCAGCGAGCTCGCCGCGCGCCTGAGCCGCTCGAAGGTCCAGTCCGCCGGGACCGCTCGTAACTGGGCGACCGTTACTAAGCTCATGGAGATGCTCGGGGAGTAGCGGTCACCGCTCGGGAGAGGATAAGGACATGAGCAGTCCGATATCTCGCGGATTCCACGGCCGTCATCGTGACACCACAGCCGCAACGGACCGGGTGCCGCCCGGGCAGTACGTCACAACCGATTTCCCAGTGCTGTCGGCTGGTCCGACGCCGCACACTGCGTTGGAGAGCTGGTCGTTTTCGATAACACGGGCTGGCGACACCCTAAAGTCGTGGAGCTGGCCGGAACTGCAAGGTCAGCCAGTCGAGGACGTCACTGCCGACATCCACTGTGTTACTCGGTGGTCCAAGCTGGACACGCGGTGGCACGCAGTGTCGATTGACACGCTGCTTGCCCAGGTCGATCACGACGCCCGCTTTGTGCTGGCCTTTTGCGACGGTGGCTACACCACGAACTTGCCGATAGCCGACGTCACCGGGCATCAGGCGTGGGTCGCGTTCGGCTTTGACGGCCAGCCGCTGGCCTCAGAGCACGGTGGCCCCGCCCGGCTGCTGGTACCGCATCTGTATTTCTGGAAGAGCGCGAAGTGGGTGCGCGGCCTTCAGCTGCTTGACGCCGACGAGCCCGGCTTCTGGGAGCGCTATGGCTACAACAACTACGGAGACCCGTGGCGGGAACAGCGGTACGCAGGCGACTGACCTGGCAGGTCGCGACCGCCGGGACCTTGACTGACGAGACGCCCATGGTCCGGACCATCATGCTTGATGTCGCGGACTGGGCGGGGCATCGGGCCGGTCAGCATCTGGACGTGCGCCTGACCGCCGATGACGGATACATCGCCGAGCGGTCGTACTCGCTGGCGTCGGCACCGAGCGAGCCGGTCGCGATCACCGTCGAGCGCCTCGACGACGGCGAGGTGTCGCCCTATCTCACTGAAGATCTGCGATCCGGCGACCAAATCGAGATTCGCGGGCCGATCGGTGGCTACTTCGTCTGGCCATGGCAGGAAGACGCCGCCAGCCCGCTGCTGCTTGTCGCGGGCGGGTCAGGAGTTGTGCCGTTCCGTTCGATTCTGCGGCACCGGGCCGAGATCGGGATCGTGACCCCGACGCGGCTGCTGTACTCGGCCAGGTCACTGCCGGACGTTATCTACCGAACCGAGCTTGGTGCGATGGGTGCTGGCGTCGAGGTGATCTACACGCTGACGCGGCAGCAGCCCCCTGGGTGGACGGGACACGCTGGCCGAGTCGACGGCGCAATGCTTCGCGAGGTCGCCTGGCCGTCTGCCCAGCAACCGATCGCGTACGTCTGCGGCCCGACAGCCTTTGTCGAGAGCGTCGCATCGGGACTAGTCGGCCTCGGGTACCCGCCCGATCGGGTCAAGACAGAGCGATTCGGCGGAGTGGGAGGACCGTGATGGACGCGCTCGATGGCAACGCGATCGGCGGCTTGCTGTATGAGGTCTTCGGCATGGAGATGACGGCTGCGACCGGGAAGTGCGCCACCTGCGGACTGATCGGGCCAGTGGCCGAGGCGGTCGTCTACCTTAAAGCGCCCGGCACCGTCGTGCGTTGCCGCAGGTGCAACGCCGTGCTCATGGTCTTTCTGCGCCGCGCCGACGTGAACTGCGTCGACCTGTCTGGTCTAGCCGTTCTCGAGCCGAGCACAGCCTGACGCCTGGCGCGTCGGCGTTGGCCTCGTTCCCTCTCTATCGGAGGCTTATCTCCTGCCAGCAGGTCATCGCCGCCGCTGCCCACTGAGCGTGGCGCCGACGGAACAGCGCCGCGGCCCGCGGCCTAGGCCAGCCAGGCGGCAGCAGGTCGGACGGCAGATCCGGGTCCGTCCACGGGAACCTGCGCCATGCGTGCACCAAGCCGATGAGACCAGCGAGCGGATCCGCTTGGCTGGCCACGGCGTACGTCGCGATGAATTCCTCATACATACGGCCCACCTCGGCCAGGTCCCAGGCCTGCCCGACGAGGACTGGCAGCTGACCGTCGGCGTGACTGCCGCGGAAGATCTGGGCTTCCCCGGCCAGCCCCGCCTCGGCAAGCGCTCGCTCGACCTCGGTGAGCCGTTCGGCGTGTGTGCTGACCCAGACGCCGGGGGCCGGGCTGCCGAAACCGGCCCAGATCAGGCGGGTGCGCAGGACGTGCCTGGCTGGCCGCCCAGCTTCCGGCGTCCGCGCCAGCACGAGCAGCCAGTCGCCATCCCAGCTGTCGCGCCGGGCGCCGAAGCCGTAGATACGGTCCGACCCCTGTGTCAGCAGGCGATCCGCGCTCGGCGTCAGCCGCCACAAGGTGCGCCGCCCGACCCGCTCAGCCGTTAGCCAGCCGTCGTCGGCGGTCCGCATGAGCGCCTGCCTTGTCGCCTTTTCCTCCACCTCCAGGCGGCTCATGGCGTCAATGAGGGCAGCGGTCCAGACGGTGCCGCCAGCGGGCAAGACGTATTCGCCGAGGATCGTGAAGATAAGGCCGCGAGCGCTAGAGGCGGCCGCAGCGTCACGCCGGGACAAGGCCGCGGGACCACCGTCGTTCGGCTGCATCAAAACGGACATCGCTTCTCTCGTGATAGGTCTATCATTCTACGTCCAGCTGACGTAGACGGAGTTAAGTGTAGAACTTAGACTGGTCAGGTGGGTGTGATGAGCGATCAGTCACGCGTCGATTTTCAGGTTGACCCGAGCAGATATCGGCATTGGCGGCTCACGGTTGACGGCGAAGTGGCGACACTGGCCATGGCGGTCGATGAGGACGGCGGGCTGGTGCCGGGTTACGAGCTGAAGCTGAACTCATATGACCTCGGCGTCGACATCGAGCTGAACGACGCGGTGCAGCGCCTGCGATTCGAGCACCCTGAGGTTCGTGTCGTTGTCCTGACGAGCGGACGAGAAAAGATCTTCTGCGCGGGCGCCAACATCAAGATGCTGGCGACCTCGTCGCACCCGTGGAAGGTGAACTTCTGCAAGTTCACAAACGAGACCCGCAATGGGATCGAGGACGCGACCGCGAACTCGGGCCAGATCTGGCTTGCGGCAGTCAACGGAACGGCGTCGGGCGGCGGCTACGAACTGGCGCTCGCTTGCGAGCACATCCTGCTGATCGACGACCGCTCATCGGTGGTGTCGCTGCCGGAACTGCCGCTTCTGGGTGTCCTGCCGGGCACCGGCGGACTGACGAGAGTGACTGACAAGCGGCACGTTCGGCGCGACGTGGCCGATTACTTCGCGACGAGAGCTGAAGGCGTCGGCGGTCGGAAGGCGGTGCTGTGGCGGCTTGTCGATGAGGTCGCGCCGCGGCCGTCATGGGACGACGCGGTCGCGGCGCGCGCAGCCGATCTTGCCGCGCGGTCGCACCGGCCCGGCGCTACCTCAGCCGACGGTGTAGCCCTTACGCCGCTTGGCAAGTCCGTCGAGGCCGACTCGATCACGTACCGCCACGTGACGGCGCGGCTGGATCGTGGCGGCGGCGCTGTCGACATCACCGTCACCGGTCCCGACGCCGCTGCGCCAGACGACGTGGCTAGCCTGCAAAAGCTCGGCGCGGACAGCTGGCCGCTGGCGATGACGCGAGAGCTCGACGACCTCATCCTCGACCTACGCATCAACGAGCCGGAGCTCGGGACCTGGGTGCTGCGCACGAGCGGCGACCCCGACCTGGTGCTCAGCTGGGACGACCTGCTGTACGGCAGCGCAAGCGACTGGCTAGCCAACGAGATCGTGCATTACTACAAGCGCACGCTGAAGCGGCTCGATGTTACGAGCCGCAGTTTGATAGCGCTCATCGAGCCGGGCAGCTGCTTCGCTGGCTCGCTGCTAGAGCTCGCGCTCGCCGCCGATCGCTCGTTCATGCTGTCCGGCGTGTTCGAAGATGACGACCGCTCAAAGTACGGCGCAGCTGGAGCCGAGGGCGGCCCAGCCGAGCACGTTCCTGCTGTCATAGTCGTCAGCTCCGCCAACCTGGGTGCGCTGCCGATGGCCAACGGCCTGACCCGGCTGGAGACTCGCTTCTACGGCGACGCCAATCAGCTTGCAGCGGTCACTGCGCGAGCAGGTCAGGCGCTGGCGGCCGAGGAGTCGGCCGAGCTGGGACTCGTGACGTTCGCGCCGGACGACATCGACTGGACCGACGAGATCCGGGTGGCGATGGAGGAGCGCGCGAGCTTCAGCCCGGATGCGCTCACTGGTTTGGAGGCGAACTACCGGTTCACCGGGCCCGAGACGATGGAGACGAAGATCTTCGGGCGGCTGACCGCGTGGCAGAACTGGATCTTCAACCGACCGAACGCCGCTGGACCGGCGGGGGCACTGCGCAGATACGGCACCGGCCAGCGGGCGGATTTCGACAGGAAGCGAGTCTAGGGTCATGACTTCTGCGTTCACTGGCGCCGGGGCCGACTACAGCGAGAAGATCCCTAACAACGTCGACTTGCGAGAAGACCGGCGGCTGCAGCGGGCGCTCGAATCCTGGCAGCCCAACTTTCTCAACTGGTGGGACTCGATGGGGCCGACGCTCCCCACGCGCGACGTGTACCTGCGCACCGCGGTCAACGTCGGCCGTGAAGGTTGGGCCCACTTCGACCATGTGCCGATGCGCGACTACCGGTGGGGCATCTTCCTGGCCGAGCGCGATACTGACCGCCGCATCGGCTTCGGTCAGCACCTCGGCGAGCCGGCCTGGCAGCAGGTGCCGGGGGAGTACCGCGCCGAACTGCGGCGGCTCATCGTCATCCAGGGCGACACCGAGCCCGCATCCGTCGAGCAGCAGCGCAACCTCGGCGCGACCGCGCCGAGCCTGTATGACCTGCGAAACCTGTTCCAGGTGAACGTCGAAGAAGGCCGCCACCTCTGGGCGATGGTGTACCTGCTGCATGCCTACTTCGGCCGGGACGGGCGCGAAGAGGCCGAGGAACTCCTGCGACGCAACTCCGGCAGCGCCGAGTCGCCGCGGATCTTGGGCGCGTTCAACGAGGAAACGCCGGACTGGCTGTCGTTCTTCATGTTCACGTACTTCACCGATCGCGACGGTAAATACCAGCTCGGCACCCTCAAGGAGTCGGCCTTCGACCCGCTGTCGCGGACGTGCGAGTTCATGCTGAAAGAGGAAGCGCACCACATGATGGTCGGCACCACGGGCGTCGACCGCGTGGTGGAGCGGACGGCGCAGCTGATGGTGGAGCACGACACTGACGATCCTGCGCCCCAGGGAGCGATTCCGCTCAGCGTGATCCAGAAGTACCTGAACTTCCACTACTCGGTGTCGCTAGACCTGTTCGGCGGCGAGACGTCGACGAACGTGGCCAACTACTACACCGCCGGCCTCAAGGGTCGCTGGTCAGAGGATCGACGCAAAGATGACCACAAGCTGACCGGCGACGCCATCAAGGTCGACGCACTCATTGACGGTGAGGTCGCCCAGAACGAGGTCTCGGCGCTCCTTGGCCTGAATACTGACCTCCGGCGGGAGTACATCGCCGACTGCCAGAGCGGCGTTAACCGGTGGAACAAGATCCTCGAGTCGGCTGGGCTGCCGCAACGGCTCAAGTTGCCCCATATTGCGTTCAACCGCAAGGTCGGCGCGTTCGCCGGGATCGAGGCGTCACCGGACGGCGAGATCCTCAGCGCTGATGAGTGGCAACAGCGCGTGGGCGCCTGGCTGCCTACCGATGTGGACAAGACCCATGTTCGCTCGCTGATGCAGCCAGTGCACGAGCGCGGCAAGATCGCCGCGTGGATCGCGCCCCCACGCAACGGCATCAACGGCAAGCCGTTCGACTACGACTACGTGCACCTGACCTGAGACGCCTCATGCGCCGACGCTAAGCCATGGGGTCTTTGTCATCATCTGGCGACCTGGCCTGATCTGCGGTGCCGTGGGCGTCGCGGGCGGAGCGACGGCGGCGGAAGTCGTTCGCAACTCCCGCCGTGATCAGCGCAAGGGAGGGGACAGTGAGCCAGTGCACGTGCTTTGTCGCGCTCCAGATGCCAACATACAGGCCAGCCATTGCAAGGAAGATCGTCAGGCCACTCTCTGGCTCGCCCCTCCGGCGGAACACCCACCACGCCAGCAAACCGAATGCTGCTGAGAAGACGGCGGCATAGATCAGCCAGGAACTTGTCGTCATATCACGCCCCTGCCTGTCTCCAGTTAGCTGCCGTTGGCGTGCAGCGGCCGCGGCTCAGGGCGGTCCACGTTGAAGTGTCTGCCGACCGCCAGACGCCACTTGTCATTACGCCATCGGGTGGCGAACTGGGTAATCACGCGCTGACCGCCTTCAAAATCTCCGTACAGCAAGTACAGCGTCAGCATCTCCTGGTTCCCGATCGCCGCTGATATCGCGCGAAAGATTTCCGACTGCGGATCACGCAATGCCCCGAGCCAGAAGCCTATATCGCCAGGTGCGATGTAAATATCGCGTATTTGCTCGGTGAAGCTCGAGAGGGGCGGGTGGATACGTTCGGTGTGCTGGCCGACAACCACGATCCAGCCATGCAGGACAGCGAGCCCGGAACCGACGTTCCGCAAAGACACGGACATGCAGATGGCGTCCTCGCTGACGTCGAACGCGGCGCTGCCACCATCGACAACTTGAATGTTCCCCTCGAGATATTCAACCTTCTGTTGCGCGTCTTGCGGGCGCGAGTTCACCAGGAGGGGCCGCTGGTTGGCCAGCAGCGCTCGCTCTGCCGTCCGCGCCGCAAACTCCGAGACTCGGGCCGACCGGTTCGCGGACCGGATCGACGCGAACGTCGCCGCCGCCAGCACCAACGTGCCGACGGCGGTCGCCAGCGAGGCCCAGGTCGACCAGCTCGTCATGCTGCCGCAGCTTAGCGAGGTGGCGAGGTGCCATCGTCCCGACCGCGCGAGATGCTGAAGCAATGGACTACGTGCACCGCTACCCAGCCGCCGTCGCACGGCGAATCGCCGCAGACCTCGCAGCTGTCGCCGACGGTGGCCTGGTCGCTGTTTATCTGCACGGCTCGGCGGTAATGGGCGGTTGGGTGCCGGGCCGCAGTGACATTGACGTGCTGATAGTTGCGGCCGACGACGTAGCCGAAACGACCGTGGACTCGATGGTGCGCGCCATTGTCAGCGCCCAGCCGGAATGCTTCTCGGACACATGGCAGGCGCCGCCACTGGAGACCAGCATCGTGACGGCAGCGGCTGTCCGCGATCCAGGGCCGCCGTGGCCGTTCCTCAGGCACGTCGTGACGGACCCGGCCATCCCTGCTCGCGTCGTGCGATCCCACGCCGGGGAAGGTGACCGCGATCTGCTCATGCACTACGTCGCCTGTCGCGCAGCCGGGCATCCAGCGTTCGGCCCGCCGCCAAGCGACGTCATCGGCCCGGTCGCGCGGGCCGATATCCTCGCCTACCTAGCCGACGACCTGAGCTGGGGCCTCGCGAACGCCCCGGAGCGTTACGCAGTGCTGAACGCGTGCCGGGCCCGCCTGTACCTGAGCGACGGGGCCATGGTCTCGAAGATCGCAGGCGGCGAAGCGGCCTTGCAGAGTCAAGGGGGACCAGTCGACGTGATTTCGCGCGCCCTGGCGCAGCAACGCGGATCCCAGCCCGATCAGCCTCCTGCTCTCGACGCCATCGCTTTCGTCGAGGCCATCGCGACGATGCTCCGAACAAGTGACTGACTGATCCTCGGCCTGGCCAGCTTGCGCTCGCGGCGTGGTAGAACCGGAACATGACCGCGATGGGCATCCCTGACCTGGCCGACGTACTAGCTGCACGCGACCGCATCGCGCCGTATCTGCGCCCGACACCGCTGTACCAGTACCCCGCGCTGGACGCGCTCACCGGCGCGAAGCTGCGGGTCAAGCACGAGAACCACTTGCCGGTCGGCGCGTTCAAGGTACGCGGCGGCGTGAACCTGGTCAGCCAGCTCAGCGCTGCCGAGCGGGCCAGCGGGGTGATCACGGCATCGACCGGCAACCACGGTCAGTCGATCGCTTACGCGGCCGAGTTGTTCGGGGTTCGGGCGATCGTCTGCATGCCGGAGCAAGCCAACCCGGTCAAGGTTGAGTCGATGCGGGCGCTCGGCGCCGAGGTCGTTT
>Ga0126373_10001477_pt1 | contig 16759 bp, 12 predicted proteins | sample PanSoiMetPlot_11_FD_92545 | JGI IMG/M metagenome (GOLD analysis project Ga0126373, IMG submission 92545) | Tropical forest soil microbial communities from Panama - MetaG Plot_11 | ecosystem: Environmental > Terrestrial > Soil > Tropical forest > Bulk soil | place: Panama | collected 2016-02-17 | reverse complement strand
GGCGGCGTGCTGCGCCGCGAAGATCAGCGAGAGCAAGCTCGGCTGGGCCGACGCAGATTCCGCAGCAAAACCGCTGGTCGTCACCGTCCGGTACGAACCTGGCGCAGCCCTCGCAGCGGCGGGTGCGGGGCTCGGGCGTGGTGCGGCTTCCTCACCAGCACCCGGCTCGACCGCACCCCTTCTGTAAACCCTCACCATTGAAGATCTTTTAGCCGCGGCGGCGCCGCATATTCGATCTTCAGGCACCAAATTGTCAGCACGTGCGGGGATAATCGAATCTGTGTCCCACTGATCGTGCGCAAGGAGATCACGATGCTTGGCAAGCCCCTACTGTTCTTCTCGTCTTACGCACCCCTGTTCGGCTTGCTAGCAGTTCGCTTCGAACAGCGATGGTTGTGGATCTCCTGCGCCGTTCTCGCGACGCTTGGCGCCGGCTCGCTGTGGCTCCTGCTTCGCCTTGACGCCCGGTCGTCACCCGGCCCTCATCTGGTGGAGTCCACGCGGGACGCAGGTCCAGAGGCCGCCTCGTACCTCGCGAGCTACCTCTTGCCGTTCCTGACGGTAGCTATGCCTACAATTCGGGATATCATAGCGTACGCCGGTTTCATCGTGGTGGCCGGTTCCATTCACCTACGTTCGTCGGTCGTCCAGGTCAATCCATTGCTATATCTGCTCGGGTACCGCGTCCTATCGGTAACAGACGACCACGGTCTGCGGGCTTACATGGTTACCCGGCGCACTGTAGCGTCTGGCTCCACAGTTCTCGCCACGCGGTTCCGGGACGAAGTGTTGGTAGACCGAACTTCGGTGGCCAACTCGTGATGAACCGACTACGCTCCTGTATCGGGATTAGTCGGTCCGTCACACAGGAGTATGAGTGCCACTCGGCGATATCGACATGGACACAGCCGCCGCGACGCTCGTCGTGGCCTGGCGTTCTGGACGTACGGCCGCATGTCGAGTCGTCAAGGCTGGCGGCGAAGTAGTCCAGGTCTTGCGGGGATACGCGAAGGATTCTTTGCGTCTGGTCCGAGAGCGTGAGGGGCGTCCATACAATCCTGACGACATACAAGAAGCCGAGGGCTCGTATCTCACAGCAGACCAGGAGGAGCTTCTCGACACTGCCCTTCTAGCGCAAATCAAGCGCGGGGCATCTCTTCCGCAGATCACGCCTGATGATCTGAGTAAGCGGACGCTCGCTCTCTACGCCTTGCTGATTGGAAACGATCCTGATTCTCGACTGATATTTGTTCGTAAGGGCAACCCGGTTAGGCTGGCTTCTAAGGGACTTGTCGCGATTTTTGATCAGACGCTTACGCGTGTTACTGACCCGATATTGGCGTTCGATTCAACCTACGATATGATGCTCTACTTGAACGAGGCATGGATCTTCAATCAATCGAATTTTGAAGCACTCTTCAAGGAGAGTGAGGCCGTATTGGCGCAGACCGCCAAATGGGTTGATGAGTTGGCTGAGATCCTGCCGATAGCAGAAGGAGGGAAGGCATACCTAGCAGGCAGGCTGCGACAGAACTCGGTAATGCGGCGCAAAGTGCAGAGTATTCTGAGGAGCAGCTACCTTCCTGACCTAACGCCAGATATCCTCACCAGAAACATGAAGCAGCACGGACTTGATCCAACCAACCTATTGATGAATGGTGAGCTTGTCTTCACCAAAGAGACGGAGGCAGATATGCTCTATCTTCTGAATGAAGACCTGTGGACTGGTGATTTCTCGGGCGATCAATATGCGGCCGCGAGGAAGGAACGTCACTAGCATATCATCGTTCGTCTTCATGAATACTCCCAGCGCATGCCTCCGCCACCGTACTCGCTGATAGGGGACGAGCGCCGTTCCAGGCGTATCCGTTCAGTGTGCTGCGTGCCGAATAGGTGACCGATTTTGTGAGCCCAAGCGTGCTAATCTGGAGTGCACGAGGGCGAATCCAGCGGAGCTCGCTCTGGTCAGCTGCAGGGTCAAACATACAGCCAGCCGGTCGCCCCCTTGTCCGCGCTGGCCTCTTCGTCCCGAAGCCAAGTCAGCGAGTCTGCAGGCTCTGCCTCAGCGCCGCTCACCTGCGGTGCGCCGTCCGTCAGCGTTTCTCGTTTGCCGCAGCGACCGCATCTGGGTCAGCAACTAGTAACAGTTGCTCCCATCTCAGGACCTGCATATTCGCCTGGTGCCCGCAGCGGATGGAAGCGGCCGTCACTGGGCACACGGGACGGTGGGAGGGTGGTTAGGAGGAGTTCTTGACGCTGCCCGCGGTGCTCCTTGGTGAAGGAGGCGCTGTAGTGAAGGTCTACAAGGCGCTTGGAGATGCGCCAGGAGCGGACGGCGAGTAGTTCTGCCTCCTCCGCATCTGGGGTCATGCGCTTGGTGGCGTACAGCCTCTCGTCGGTGGTCAGGTCCGGGTGGTTGTCGTAAGAGAGGATCCACCGGAGCTGAGCCCGGCGCCGCAGATACTCGGCTAGCTGATAGTGCCCACTCCCGGCGAACCATTCGGCCTGGCCTAGTGGGTTACGCCGCGGCGCATAGCCGCCGGTCGGGTCGAACGATCTTCCGTAGAGCCGGGCTGACTTGTCCCAGTAGGGCGGGTCGAGGTAGGCGATCACCCGGTTAGGGATAAGTCGGGGATACCACTCAGCGATGTCCTGCATAGTCTCCCGCCAGTCTTTGCACCACACGTCCGCCAGCCGGTTAGTGGCGTATAGGTCGCCGATGAAGCGCAGGCGGCCTTCCAGCGCGGCCTTGTTGAACCGGCAGCCGATCTTGTACTGGCTGGCCTGGCGGCGCCCGCCGATCGGCCCGGCCCTGCCATGCAGGATCCCGGAGAACGTGGTCCGGTTGAGGAACAGGCACTTGACCGCCATCTCCCGGTCCGCGGGGTCCGCAGGACACCAAGACCGCCAGTGGTCCCAGCGCTCCAGTGTCACCGGCTCGTCCCACATGCGGTCGATCAACCACTCTGAGTCGGCAGCGGCGACCTGCCAGAACCTGGTGACAAGCGGGTCAGCGTCGGCGAGCAGGATCCGGTCAACGATCCCACATCCGGCGAGCCGCAAGGCCGTCGATGCGCCGCCAGCGAACGGCTCTACGAACAACTCAGGCCTGCCGAGCGGCGCGGACGATGCGGTGATCAGCTCGGCGATGACTGCGGCTAGGCCCGACTTCGCCCCAGGGTAGCGCAATGGCGAGAGATAACGCATTGCGGCCAATGACCGCTCGCACAGCGGTCCAGGTGGAGCCAGTGGCCGGGGAGTCTCCCCGATATGTTTAGGTGCGAGGGCCTGCCCCAGGTCTAGGTGCGGAGATGGCACCACTATCGGGCCAGTCATCCTAGCCGTGCTCGTGGCGGGAAGAGTCTGGCTCGAGACCGAGCTTGCGCCGGGCCACTAGGCGCAGCACGTCAGTGCCGACTCCGATGGGGAAGGCGGCCTTGGAATGAGCGAGCGCCACGGGGATGATCCCGTCTCGATACATTGACGAGCCCGTTCTGTCGATGACGTCCAGGATTGCGGGCAACGAGGGGTACGACACGGGGTCGGGCTGCCCGCCATGATCATCGTAGGGCTGGCCATTGGGGGGCAGCACGGTGATCACGACGACGCGGCCGTCGAGGGATCGGTAGATGAATTTGCGGCCCCAGTACGTCTCGGCGCCGTAGGCGCTCGGATTGTTGGCGTTGATGACGGCGGCCAGGGCCTCGGCGTCCATCATGAGCAGGTCGCCGGGCTTGAGTACGTCATGCCTGACCAGTGCGGTTGCGTAGTCGACGACCGTCCCGGTCTTCTCGACGCCGCACAGGTAGGGTCCCGGCCCGGATGTGGTCATGGCCATGTGCTGGAAGTAGGTGACGGCCCGGCCGCGCAGTTTCGCGGGCGGTCCGTACACGGCCATCGGGCCGTCCATGACGAACAGGGTCGAGCGGAGCAGGTCATGTCGGGCCTGCTCCCACAGCAAGGTGACCAGGCCAACCATCACCAGCAGCTCCATCACTTGCATCAGCCTGCCCAACGCCTCCTCGTTGGAGCCTTCTTCGGTGACCTCCTCGTAGATGCGCAGCGTGTCAGTAGGGAACAGGTGCCGCCCGCAGCCTGGGCAACTAGCCCCGCCCAGGCCGACCGCGACGTCATGCTGGCCGCACCGGGGGTGGGGGCAGTCGACCTGAAGCGTCGCAGCTGGCGCGCCAGGCAGGCCGTGCAAGAGCATGAGCAGCTGCAGCAGGGTCTGGTTGAGGCGGTTGACCTCGATCTTCTTGGCGCGGAACAGCGAGTCGATGCTCTCGCGCCATGACTCCTGGATCGACATGCCTGGCCGCAGGTAAGCGCCGGAGAGGGGAAGGTCAAGGGAGACCAGCGCCGAGTTGACCGCGTTATGCAGGGCAACAGGGTCAACGAACCGTTCCTGGCGCTGGCTTTCCATGGCTTCGATGTCAAGCCAGATCGCGGCAACCTGGGCATACCCGTAGTGGACGGACGGAAGCCCGTCACGTGCCTGGACAGGCATCGGCGACCCGTCGACGCCGATCACGCTGGTCAGCCGGTCAATGTCGGCTGGTCGGGGCAGATCAGATTTACTGCGGATCTTGGGCTGCAGCCACGAGAGGTCCTGCAGGTGCTCCGCTGGGACATAGAAGTTGGACCGCTCGGCTAGCGCCCGCACCACGGCCTGGGTATGGCCGAGCCGTGAGGCCTGCTCGAATCCGCCGGAGACGGTCTTGTACGGCATCGGCTGCCTTTCAGCCAGCATCCGGAGTCAGCGGCGGCAGGTGCGCGGCCGCGCGGGCCTCGTTGACAAGCTCGACGCCATACCGGTCGATGTGCACTGGGACAACATAAGGCGACGACATGGTCTTCAAACGGACGTAGCCCCTGTCCTCGTGGCTGATGATGGCATGGCCGAACGCCTTGAAGTCGTAGTACTTGCCCAGCTCATCAACTTCACGGGAGTTGTTCAGGTGGGCGACCACCCAGTTCTTAGTGTTGGCGAGCACTGGGTGGGCGACTCCCGTTACCTCCTGCGTCGCATAGATCATCCCGGCCCTGAGCTTGCTGCCCTCCTTGGCGAGACGGACCCACACGTCGAACTCGTTCTTGAACCTGTCCGACGAGAAGAGGTTGTGCGCCTCCTCGATCATGACCTGGATGGGCGGCGGGTCCTCCCCGCTGGTGAAGTGCTCGGTCTGGCGTTCGACGAGATAGCCGGCCATTTCTCGCGCGAGCTTGCTGACGACCGGGTCCGGGCCAAGGTGCAGATCGACGATCACGATCCGGCCCTGCACCAGCTCCTGGTAGATGTCATGCCGGAAGTCCTGATCGGAGGATGGGGCGTGGAACTGCCTCAGCGGCTTGAGCTTGGTGTACCCGGAGACCACTTTGTTGCCGCTCTGTTGTGTATAGATCGGCAGGGCCGACTTCCACGGGTCCCCGTCGGTCAAGGAACGCAGCCCATCGGCCGCTGACCCGGAGAGGTCGCCTGCATCACTGCGCTCGATCAGCCAGTCGATGACCGTCTCCACCGAGGACCGGTTGACGCCCACCTTCCCCACGCTGCGTTCGGGCCGGTTCAGGTGCTCGGTGCCGAGCTGTTTCTCCAGCTCGTCCGCCAGCTCCTTCCTCATCGTGACCCAGGCCCGCCACGGATACCGCCTGCCGGCCGGTGCCTTATGCTGCTGAGGGATTGGGAACACGCCTGTCTTCGCCAGCGCTCCGTACAGCAGCAGGCGGCCGCGGTTCGCGTCTGTCTCTCGCTCGCGTGCCTCGCCCTCCGTGTCGCTTTCTAGCCGCTTGCCTTCGAAATCCGCCATGAGGAAGCCCTGGACGTAGTCCGCAGACGCGTCCGCGAGCGCGCTGGCGATCAGGGCCTTGGCGGCATCCATCTGAGCAGGGTCGTAGAAGTTGATGCCGAGGGGGCGCACGTTGGGCTGGCCGTTCCGCGCTCCGCCGAACTTGTAGATCACTACGTGATCTACGCCGATCGCCGCCAGCTCCGTACCATCCCAGGTGTTGGGGTTGGCATACTCTCCCTGCGGGTCGAAGATGAGTTGCCCGATTGGCGGTTGGCCCTCGGCACGGCGGCGTTCGGAAACGGCAAACACGCGAGCGGCCACAGTTTTCATCGTGTTCGACTTGCCCATCCGGGTCATCCCGAACATCCCGGTCTTGTTGCCGATGAAGTCGTACACATTGACCGCGACTGGGATGTCGGCCTGCTTGGCCAGCGCGGCCCGGCGCCGGGTCGATGAGTAGCGGACGGCGCCGATCCGCACCATCTCCACCGGGTCGTCGGTGGGCTTGATGTATGAAGCGATCGCGCTGAGCCCGTCACCGACGGGCTTGAACACGCGATAGGTAGCGGTCGCGTAAAAGTTGTCGACGTCGTGGCCGAAGTCCAGGACAACAGCACCGTCCCGGCTGTCCTCGTAGAAGGTACCGATGATCCGGCAATCTAGCCCCGTGAACGACACCCGGTTCTTGGTGAAGGGATCCATGTCGACATCGAGGATCACCGAAGGGGACGGGTCCCGCTTTCTGGACAGAGCCTCCCGCAGCGCTTCCTCCCGCACCGCCAGCAGGTCCCGCTCTAGGGATAGGGGCGCAGTGCCTTCGACTCGCAGAAGCAAGACCTCATCGTCGTCCCCGCCGCCGCTGCCGACCTCCCGGGCTGTTGCCAATAGAAAGGCGTGCTGTGGGATGCCGCCGACGTCCTCCTTCCACCGGTCATGGGTGATGACCACAGCGCGGTCATAGTCGATAGTCTGGATCGCGCCCATCCGGACCGCTCGGTTGTCGGCCAGCAGGGTCTGCTCAAGCACCGTGCCCGCGCCTACGTTCGGGATCAGATCGATCATGGCCGCTCCTTCGGCTGACTGTGCTCCTGCTCGCCGAGCGTTATCATGGCGCGACCCACCGACACTCTGGCTGACCGAGCGTCGACCACACAGCGGAAGTTGTCAACCTCGACACGCTCTTGGCGGGGGCCGCCAGAGAAACTAGCTGTCCATGAGCGCCACTGAGGCGCGTGTCACGACCGCCCATCGAGCCCGAGTCGGCCCGTGACCCCTCGATGCGAACTCTAGCCGCCCTGGTCGATGATGGTCGTTGCAGCAGGTCGGGTGTCGGATCGGGGCGTCTGGCCGGTGATGGGTGCATTGGCTGCTGCACGCCTTGCTGCGCCCGCTCACCTTGCCGCATCGGGCTGGGTCATACGGGTCGGCGGGCAGTCGTCATCCGCATCACTCATCGTGGCCGTATGAAGGCAATAGCGTTGTTGGATGTATCCTTCGCAGCGTTTTGCTGGCGACCGGCTGAACGCTCGCTTGCCAGGCTTCTTGGGCATGGCGCTAGGGTCAACTACTCGGCGGGTGGGTGAAGATGACGCAGAGTTCGGCGGGTGGGTCAGCGGCTGCTAGCGGTGTTGGCCACGAGGGCAGGTGCTTGGCTTGGGCCGCCGCTCACATGCTTGCCGAGGTTCCTCTGCCCATATGGGCTTCAGGCCGACGTGTGGTGGCTGTTGGCGGGCAGACAAATCGCCCGGTCGATGATGTCGGCCTGATCACCGACGACGATGGGTGGGTGACTATCCAGGCTAAGAAGGGTCTACGGCTGTCGGGGGCTGCGGGTAGTCCGCTTGCGGAGGCCCTGCGCCAGTTGGTGGACCTTGACGTTGTCGGTGTTCCTGACGGCCCGTCGCATCTTGACGCCCTACGGGAAATCGATCCCGACCGCGATCTCATGCTGGTGATGACAGATCAGTCGGCATCTCAGGCTATCGACCGTTTCCTGCGGCCAGTAACTGACCGTCTACGTGATCTTCCGGCTAGCGCGCCATTGACTGACGTGGCCAACAATAAGGATGAGGAGCGGGCCCTTCGGCTACTGCGCGAACATCTCGCCGGGTTCTGGCGGTCGTCTCAGGGCCGAGAGCTGCTTGACGCTGACTTCCGTCGGCTGACCAGGGTCCTGTCCGTGCACACGATGCATCTCACCGAAGGCGGGCCGGACCAGCGAGCGGCCGAAATCCTGCTCACTGACCTGACCGATGATGAGGAATCCGCCCGCCGCGTCTGGCAGGCGCTGGAGCGAGAGGCCCAGCGTCTAGCCGAGGAACGGGCATTTCTTTCCCGAGCTGGACTCGTCCGCAGGCTGGAATTGCAGGGCATCAACTTGCGTCCGGTTGCACGCCTGCGGGCGGACATCAGGCGTCTGCGTGATGTGACGCAAGCCAACAACCAGGCGCTGGCCGCAGCGTTGACGATTGCCGCACCCGAAGGACCGGTGGCGGTACCTCGGACGATCGAGCCAGCCATCATAGGAGCTGAGGGCAGCCTGGCGATCACGGGGGCCCCGGGCACAGGGAAGACCGTATTGCTTCACGGGCTGGCTGCAGCATCGGCAACGTCGGATGTCGACCTTGTCGTGCTCCGGTCAGACAATCTTGGGGCGACCAACGGCCAGACAAGGATCGAACTCAACCTCACGCATGACCTATCTGAGGTCCTGGCTGGGTGGACCGGTAACCGCCCTGGCCTGCTGTTGATTGACGGGCTCGACCAGACCAGGGGCATGGATGCTTCGATGTGGCTACCGGAACTGGCCGGGGTGCTGCCTGAGACGCGGTGGCACATCGTCGCGACCATTCGCACCTTCGATCTCAAGCATGGCCCACGGTGGCAGGCAATGTTCGCCGGGGACATTGTCGTGCCCGATGCCGCCGACCCGGGTTTGGCTGGCGCCCGGCATGTTTTGGTCGGTGATCTCACCGCTGAGGAACTGCTAGCCGTTCGGCAGGCCAGCCCTCGGCTTGCCCGGCTGCTCGATGACGCGGATACGCGGCTACGTTCGCTGCTCACCAACCCGTTTAATCTTGATCTCGCCGGGCGGCTGCTGGCCGACTCTGATGCCGACCTTTCGACCATCCGCAGCCGCGTTGATCTCCTCGGCCGGTACTGGGCATCCCGGGTTCTTCACGGGACCGGCGATCTGGACCGGGTACGCACGATGCGGGCATTGGTTCGTCACATGCTCGATAGCGGCCGACAGGTGGTCAGCCCTCTCGGCTTGCCCGTCGAGGCGACATCGTCTGCGCTGGAGGCACTGCACCGTAACGGCGTGTTGCGCGATCTTCCCGCTGGCCCGGGCAGCGCCATCGGGCCGGTCACTTTCGCTCATCCGGTGCTGTTCGATTATGCGGTCGCCGTCTTGGCGCTCGGCGATGTTCAGCGGCCCGGCAGCGTTGCCGAGGTACTAGATCATGATCCGAACCTCGCCATTACTGTACGTCCAAGCCTCGACTACCGCCTGGCCATCGCCTGGGCTAACGACCCACCGCGGCGAGGCTTCTGGCATCTGGCGCTGCGGCTCGCGTCGGCCACCTCGGGTCATCTGCTGGCCGCCCTGGCGGCGGCCCGAGTCGCAGCACGTGAAATGGAGACCTTCGCAGACCTTGAGGAACTCGCTAACGCCTGCACCGGTGCTGCTTCGGACCCGGACGGAACGTGGGGTGCGGCTGAGGCGAGCGGCCTTGCATTCCTGGTCGCCGCGGCCATCGCCCGCCGACCAGATGCACAGCCCGCGCTGGATGTCCTCGCCATCCTGACCAGCCGCCTAGCCGCACACGCGCGCAGCACTGACGACGTCAACCTTGCACTGCTGGCCGCGCAGCTGCCCACCCGGGCCGTCGACCTCCGCCCGGGCGCTCTGCACACAGGAGCAAGCCAGGAATGGACAACCACCGCCGTGGACTGCATGACAGTGGCGCTGGCGGACCGCGATGACCCGAACCGTGCTCCGCTGGCCCAGTTCGGCGGGCGCCTGCTCGCTGCTGTGGCAGCGCATGATCCGCGCACCACGGCAGATGTGATCAACGCGGTTATCGCGCCTGGGGCCCTGCGCGCCTGGGGGGTCGTGGCCGTCCTGCCGCTGATCGAGCAGATCCCCGAGATTGCGCGCACGGCCCCGGAGCTGGCTGTCGCCATCGGGCTCGCAGTGTGGGAATACGAGGAGACTCGGGACATACCAACGCCACTCATGGACAGTGCCATCCTGGGCATGACCAGCAACAGGAGACAAGACCTCGACGGTCTACGCACGACGGTCGCAACGAAGTTTCCGGCGCTCCTAGACGCCAACCCGTCGGCCGCCACAGAGCTGCTCCTGCGGATCGCCGAACTACCCAGGATGTATCGCTGGGACAATAGTCACCCAGCTGAAGATGTGCCCTGGCTCCGCACCGCCGGGCCGCTCGAATCCGCTAGTGGGGATCATGCCCTGCAGGAAATGACCGACGCCTTCTTCCGCAAGCTGGCCCAGCTGGCCGAAGCGCAGAACGAACTCGCGAACGCACCGGAACCAGGGCCAGCCGACCAAATTGTGGCCTCCCTACGCACCAGGCTGCACAATTCAAAAGTATGGCAGCGGCTAACCGATCAGGTAGCGAAGGCCAATTCGCCCGCGCTCAACCAGGCGATGCTGCCGACACTCATATCTCCGGGCCTCTACGTTCATCCAGACACCTGGCTCGCGGCTGGCCACATCGCCGCCCATCTGTCACCGTCACTTGGCCAGCAGGATCGCCTGCGCCTGGAGGCCGCCATACTCGGTCTCGTCGACGCCGGAACCAGCATCACCAGCCGGGCGGAGCTCCGCGACCACCTGGAACGGCGCGCCCGCATGCTCCTTAACGCCCTCGACGCCAGCAAGATCAGCGAAGCGGCGGCGCGTCACGGGCTCGCTAACCACCCAGCTGATGCGCCAGATCAGCTCCCGGACCTCCCAGAAGATGACCACAGCCCGCACAACTACTGGAGGGGAGACCCCGAGCCGCCAACGCCCGGTTCGCTCGAAGACCTGGCCAATCAGATCCGCGCTGCAGCCGACCAGAGCAGGAATCCAAATCCTCAGACCCGAACTGATGGGCTCAACCACTTGCTCCAGCTATGGGACGAGCTGAAAAACGCGGCAGCCGAATCGGGCACAGGAAGCGGAGACCCGCAGGTCGCCAACCTGCAGATGGAGATGGCCGAACGGCTCGCCACCGCCGCGAACATGATGCCAGAGACACAACTCGGCGCCGAAGTCTTGTCGGCCCTTCTCGATGCTGCGCCTGCGGCGGCAACGGACGATGAAGAGACCGATGCGCTGTGGCGCTCAGCACCCGGACCGGCTTGGAATCTCACACCGAGCACCAGCGCCATCCAGGGACTGGTGCATCTCGTTTACCGGGATGCGTGGCGTGCCGCGCGTGGAGCCGACCTCGTCGCGGCGCTGACGCCGTTGCTGGACAGCGGAAATCCTGTTTATCGATATCTGTCAAACCAGGCGCTGGGTGCGCTGCATCCCGACCCCAGCGAACTCATCGGAGAGCTTGACCGCCGGCTCAGCGTCGAGTCCGACCGGCATATCTCCGCCTACCTAATGGGCTTGCTGGCCCGGATCATGCCCACCGACCCCCAGCGTGTCGATCAAATACTGCAACGACTGGCGGCCCTTCCCCGCTGGGCAGTACTGACGGAATCACCCAGCGGCGAACGGACACTCGGCCCAGCCGACCAGGGCGGTCAGGCCGTTGGCCTGCTGGCCATACTCGCCGCCCGTCACGACACCCCCTACGCGCGCAGTGTCGTCACCGCGTGGCTCAATCAGCCTGTGGAAAACCCCAGCGTGTGATGTGGACCATGATGCGCGTTCGCGAGTTGCTCAACCCGGCGGCCCCCTCTGACCGTTCAGCACAAGAGCGGACATTTGCGATCTTGGCGCCCAGCCTGGACCAGCTGCAGTCTGTCTTCGTCCAAGCCGAACGATCGGCGACCAGCAGCGGCAATCTGCGTGACCGGCACACCAAGGTAATCAAGATCGCAGAATTGCTGGCGCGGGAGCTCTACTACGCTAGCGGCGCCTTCGACCAACGCGACCCATCGAGCCCGTCCCCACCCAGAGGAGATCCGGCTCGATTTTGCACACTTGCATTGCCGTTGCTTCAAGGGCTCTCCGCGATCCACCATCCGGCGATCACGCAACACATCGTGCAAATCGCCGATCACCTCGCCCCGGTACAGCCAAAGCGGCTTCTCATGCTCGCGGCTGCTGCGGTCACTAGCGATACGATGTATGCGCGGGAACTGATGGGTCTCGACGCTGCCCTGCATCTCATCATGCATTACGCCGCCGACTACCGCGGTCTTATGCTAGACGATCCTGAATGCACTGCTGCCATTCGTGGGCTACTCGAATCCTTCGTCCGCCTCGGCTGGGACAAAGCAATCGGGCTAGCCGAAGACCTAGACGAACTGTTCACCTGACCAGAGAACCAGGTATCAGGCATGCCACCAAGCCAGGCCGGATGTTCGTCGTCGCCCACCGCAACAGCGCCCATTGCTCATCCACAGCTGTTGCCGTCATCAGTCCTGGCCATCCATCCGATCGGCGCCAAAGTGAACCGAGCAAGATCACAGTCTGGGGTGGCGCGGAGCGCCATCACGCAGTGACGCGAGCGCAGCGAGCGCCCTTGACGGTGATCTTGGTCGGCTCAAGACTGGAGCGCCAGGGAGGATGGCCCCTCCCCGCGGTCCCGTGCCCGGCGGGAACGTGACGGCGGCAGCTGGCGCGGACCGGTGCGCGGGGCTGCCGACGGGAGGCCGCCCGCCGTGCGCCGAAGGTGCAAAGGCGGAGTGGCCGCACCACGCGGCGGTTTACCTGCGGCCGCACCGCGCCCGCCCGCCAGGCAACCTGCACGTCATCAGGCTCCCCCTGCCGGGTTACCCTCTCGCGCCGAGAGGTCGCGCCATCGGCGCGCGGCGCGCTCCGCGCGCCTTTAAAGACGTAAGGAAAGTTCTCACCGGCCGGAGACGGGGGACACAGGGGGGGCACCGCGGGATCACACGCGGGACTAGGCACGCGGGACCAGGCACCGCGGCACTAGGCAGCCCGCTCAAGCATCCGCTCCAGCACCTGTCCAGCAGCTGTCGCTGACGGAAAGCGCTCCGGGCTACTGGTCAGGCAACTGTGTCAGGCAACCCGCGCGCATGGGCCGCGTGCACTAAGCAGCGTGTGAGCTAGGCGTGTGACCTATCCAGCGTGTGACCTGGGCACTGGCTGATTGTCCGAAGGGCACGACAGACGAGGCTGGGCATCTGGGCAACGTTCGTGTCCAGCGTCCGAACGTGCTGCTTCGAGCAGAGTAGGCATCCGGTACGGCCGCCCGGCGCTGGACGATGCGCTGAATGTCGCAGACCGCTACTATCAGGGCCGATAACCCCAATCCGGGCATCGGGGTCCGACAATTCGAGGCGGACATGAGGGACTTGCGGTGGCACCTGGCCAGTGCCGGCATCGGCGTTGCGGCCCTGGTCGCCGTCGTCTACTTCCTCACGCACGGGCTGGCCGATTCGCCCCTGCTTTCGCCCGAGGCTTCGGTAGATGCTCGGCTGCCGTCGGGCCCTGGCTTTTTCGTGGCCTTTGGTCCGACCATCACCGGGTATCAGCAGACCTTGCTGCTCTCGGCTGCCGGGTCGGCACCCGCGGCATTGATGATCGCGGCCGCAGGGGTCATCACCGGCTGTCTGTGCGGCTGGCGCAGCCTTTCCCCGGCCGCGCCGCTGGCCGCCGGACTCCCGTTGTTCTACCTCGGCCTCCCGTGGCCGTGGTCGTGGCCCTATCGATTCCTGGGGCCCCCGCTGCGCCTGCTCACCGCGCCCTTGGGGCTGGGCGACGCCGGGGGCGCCCACGTCCTGCTGGTGCTGGGCGGCGTACTCATTGCCGCCGCCCTGGTGCCCGGCCGGTGGACCAGGAAGCCAGCCACGCCCCGCAGCAGGCCCTGGGCGCTCGGCGTGCTGCTTGGGCTCGTCGCCGTCCCGGTCATCGGGTACACGATCCAGGTCACCAGCATCAACATGACTGGCACTGACTACTGGATTCCGGCGCTCCTGTGGAATTCGGCTCTTGCCCAGCGGTATGTCGTGCCTGTGCTGCTGATTGCAGTGCTGGGATCCCTCGCGGCGAGCCGACCGCTGCCCCGGTCAGCGGCCGTGATCGCGGGCGTACCCATGGTGGCAGCCGGGGTGCTGGGAGTGTTGGCGCCCGCTGCCGTTGCCCATCTGTTCGGCTGGGCCACGGTTCCGCCGAGCGACGTGACCAGCTCGCCCGGCTCGCCCCCGCTCCCGCCTAACAGCGTGTTCGGCTCGACCGCGAGTCCGTCGTGGCAGGACGGGCTCATGGTCTTCGCCGTCTGTGTGCTGCCGTTGCTGTACGGAGGCACACTGGTGGCAGCCGGGCTGAGCCCGGACCGGTGGTTCAGAAAGCAGCCCGCACTGGCCGACACCGATCCGGGGAAGCCTGCGCCGCGTCCAGACCCTAGAAACCGTCAAGCATCACCCGAAGCCAATCCGTCAACGATCAGCTGAACCTAGGCACCGGGGGGGCACCCAGCGCATCCACGTCGGCATGATCCACGCCCGAAAGATCGTGACCGTGGCCGTCGCCGATCACAGCTTCGAGGTCACCATCGACGGCGAAGTGGTCGCGGTGATACCACGGACCACCCGCAGCGAAGTGCACCGCTATCAGGCCTACGCAACCAGGCAGGCACGCTCGCCCGGGGGAAACTAACCGGCACGTCCCGGTGCGCCGAGTGTTCCGATCGCCGCAATCACGCGCTTGGTCTGCGGGCAAAGCCAGACGGCGGACTCATCACGGCTGTCCGGGCTGAGCACGTGCGAGCCGGGATGGTCCGGGCAGTCAGGCCACGGCTCGCGGCCGAGCTGCACATCGCCGGCCCAGTCCTGCAACTGCTCCGCCAGCTCGCGGAGCTGCTCACCTGGCGGGTATCGCAGCCATACAGATATGCCCTGCCCCCCGCTATCGGGCTCCTGGATCCAGGCGCACACCGCATCTTCGCCACGGTCGTCGTGCGCCTCTTCCCGGATATCCGGCAGAGCCCGTCCGGTGCGCTCCAGATCCCGAAGCAGCGGAGCGACCGCCGCCCGGAGCACCGCTACCTCATCCCCGGCCAGAGGCCGCGGGCTCTCCTGCAGGGCCCAGGACCGTTCCACCCACTCGTAAACCTCATCACCGAGGCGGGCACGGAGGCTAGCCGCATACTCAGCCTCCAGCTCGGCCCGGCGAGGATCGTCGTGCCGGACGATGAAGAAACCGTTGTCCAGATCCGAAGCATCGTGCCGGAAGACCGGCTGATCGGACTTCCCGTCACTGCCCATGGGAGTAACACTAGGCGAGCGACGCATGATCTCCTTGACCGCCGACCACGATCCGTCTAGGGCGCGTCAAGAATCAAGTGAAGCCAAAGTGGCAAGGATCGAGTGAAGCTAGGCACAGGGGGGGCCACAGTCAACCATCAGTTGGCACTAGGCAACCCAGGCGCGTTCGCAGGCCAGCTGACAGGCAGGCCAGCTAGGCAGGCCCTGTGCTGTGCACGTCAAGGGCACGGCCCTGACGGCGACGGGCGGTGACACAATGACCTTCCAAGCGACCAGAATCCGTGCGGCACCTTGCCGGACCTCGCGTGGCACTGCGGATCCGGCAGAAGGGATTGCGCGATGGCCGGGGGCATGCTGCCACCTGACGGGGAGTTGCGGCTGGGGCCGGTGACCCTCCCAGCCGGGCGGCGCATCACCTCCGCCCTCTCGGGGGACCCGGTGGCTTGGGCAACCGTCCAGGACGTCCCAGACGCTGGGCGGCTCTGGGCTGACCTTTCCGCCGCCCACAGCCAGACCGGCCTGGTGCCGTTTCTGCTGGCAGGCCTGGACGAGACAACCGCGCGGCCCTGGGAATCCGGCGAGTTCGACGACTCGGCCGATGTCACCCAGCTGAACCATATGGACGCTGCCAACTTGCTCGCGCAATGGTGGGATGACAAAACGCACGAGGGCGACGAGGACGAATGGGAAGACGAAGACGAGGAATTCGTCGAGATGATCGAGGAGCAGATCGCGCCGTTCTCGCGTCAGTTCCCCGGCCTGGCCCCCGCCAGCGAGGACCGGCTGGACCCCGGCCAGCTCGACCATGTCCTCAGCTCGCTGCCCGCAGTGCGCATCGGGCTCGTCCCCGCCGCCCGGCCTGCCGACGTCCTGCCGCTGATCGGCTGGATGCCCTCTGACTGGTCTGTTGGCGCGCTGCCGGTCGCCGCAGTCCTGCGCTCCTGGGAGGACCGCTTCGGCGCCAGGCTGCTGGAGATCGGATGGGCCGAAATCCGGCTGCTGGTCGAAAGGCCACCACGCAGCCTTGATGCTGTCCAGCGGGTCGCCGCCGAGCACTACGCCTTCGCCGACGAATGCGACGAATGCGGCGGCGTCAGCTACGTCACCCAGATCACTGCCAGCCTGCTCAGCCAGCCCGCGGTCTGGCAGTTCTGGTGGGACTGACCCAGACCCGACATCCAACGAGGAAAGATCTAGGGTGCGTCAAGGATCAACTGAGGCCGATCCGTCAAGGATCAAGTGGAGCCAGGCACGGAGACGGGGAGACGGGGAGACGGAGACGGGAGACGTGGCACGCGACACGGCACTAGGCACTCTCAGCTAGGCAGCTGTGGTGCGGACATGTCCGACCTAGCAGAGCAGGCGAATCCTGTGCATTGGGCTTGATGCCCGTTGTCGGAGGCGACGGCTAGGGTCAGCTCGTGCCAAGGACCGCGCACCGCCGCCCGGCGCAGCATCCAGGGGGCTGATCGCGTGACCACTTCGCCTGACGGCCCAGCTATCCCTGTCCGCCCCGCCGCCTACATCCGCCCCGCCGCCTACATCCG
>Ga0126373_10001474_pt1 | contig 16798 bp, 15 predicted proteins | sample PanSoiMetPlot_11_FD_92545 | JGI IMG/M metagenome (GOLD analysis project Ga0126373, IMG submission 92545) | Tropical forest soil microbial communities from Panama - MetaG Plot_11 | ecosystem: Environmental > Terrestrial > Soil > Tropical forest > Bulk soil | place: Panama | collected 2016-02-17 | reverse complement strand
GTACTTCGTTGTGAAGTCCCGAATATCGATTGTTCTCCTGGGACCATCTCCGCACTGAAACTCCTGTGACCGCCGGAGAATCAGGTCCCGACTAACCACAATCACAACAATAATTAGCACAGCCGCTATCGCTGCCAAAGAAATCATCTTGGTATTCTTCGTCACGATAGAACCTCCTGGGGCTACCGGTCACGCCCTGCCACACGCATTCTCTCCCTCTGAGCTGTGTCGGGGTAACAAAAAAATAGCCGGACGGAAAAAAACCAGCTGCCGACTCGAGTTCGAGCCTGAGCTCGTCCCACAGTTGGATCGGTCCAAGTCCGGCCGGGCGTGGCCCATCCTTCGGCACGCATCCGTGAGCATGAACGACGCGCACTCCATTAGACCGTTGACAATCGCCGCTGGTAATTGACTGTACGGTTACACCTCGGCGCCGCAGTTCCCTTTCAAGCAGATCATCGAAATTGAACGTGATGACCGAATCGACGCCGGACCGCTTGTTGCTTTTAGCTATGAGGTCCGAGATTGCCTGGAGGGTTGTTCGCCCTTTGGGTTCTCGGTGGTTGGCGTACATATGCGCTCGAAGGCGATCAAGAAAGCGATCGGGTGGTTTGTCAGCAGCACTCCCGGTCTGCTCAGAATTCTTGAGTCGAAGATCACGTTCGACCATCCGTGCGAGAACGAGCGGATCGTATTCGAAGTAGTCGGTCATCCACGAGGCGACTGCACGGCGATAGTGTGGCCACATGTTGCCGAGCCGTCGGGTACCCTGTGCCGGTTCGAAGAGCAGTTCCAGTACAAGGCTCTTCCACGACGGTAATCCGTACGGAATTGAAACACCTGCACCAAGAAATAGCACGAGTTGGTAGTGCCGCCAAGGACCTGAAGGGTTCTCTTCATTTGTTCGCGACATCTTGTCTGATGAGGACTCCGATGCAGGCAAGGTGGAAATTTACCGGCTGCAGAACGCGTTGTGGACTCTGTTTCTCGGCATTACTTTCGTCAGGGTAATCTGGAACACACTCGCACTCCCGGATTTCGACTCCAACCTTGTGTTGCTGACGGGAGTGAGTTCGCTGACGTATGTGGGCCTAAAGAGCAGCAAGTACTTTTCGGCACTCCTCGCACACAGCGCACTCCCACGAGGGGACCAGCCCCCACTGCATCTGCGACAGATGTTTGGTGGGCTCAGTGGGATTCTGGCGAAATAGGCGGGAGACTCAGTACTAAGGGCTTAGGTTGCTTGCGATCGTCCGTGTATTCGGCTGGAATCGGCAACTCATTCAGCAGTAAGAACACATCATAGGTTCCTGCTGGAAGAGATGGGGAAATGGAAAAATCAATGTTGTTGATCCCAACTGTAACGGGGTAATCGTGGGGAATCTCTCCTGGGCGCTGCAGCCTCACCTTCCGGACGGCTTTTAGATGATCCCCTTCGAGACGGTAATCTCGGTTCTTTAAGTCGGTTAGAACCAAAAAACCAGGCAATAAATGCGATCGAATTTCCGGCAAGGTGATGTTCCTGCACGCGTCTGAATCGACTTGGCAGTCGCGGCGGTCTAGGGTAAGACTGTCGGTCAAGTATGGAAGCAGCTCAAACGGGATTTCTAGCGAAAGATAGTCCCCGCTCCGCCGCACGGCCACCGGTGTGTGGGGGCAGTTGTCAACATTTCGGACTGCGTCGTTGACGATTCCTACTGACTGCACGGACGATGACAGTAGGCTCCGAATTGTTTTTAGTTCTTCTGTGGCTTGCGCTTTAGGAACATTGTTTTCGCTCCGGAGATTTCTTTCTCTTTGCCCCAATGAGTCGGCATCCGGCAGGCCTACCACGCAAAAATTCTTTCCGCTAAGGTTTCTTACTTTGATCTTAGCCACCCACGCGTCCCAGAGGGTGCGAGTACAATCGCGGGTCGAACAGATTTCATGTACATCCGACCAATCACTCGACGCATAGGCGTCCTGCGTCCACTGGCCAGAAACTCGTTTAACGTCGCTATCCGCCCATAGTCCGGGCCTTTCGTTATAAGGAGGTTGGTCCACCCAAACTTTGAATAGCGTGCGCGCGTCTTTGGCCAGATTGACGTAAGCCTCGCTGGCCGGCATATCGCACGAAAGAGTGCCTTCATCGGAGTAACATTGAAGGGCCCAGTGTGGCGTAATCTTGCCCTCGGTTTCCAAGACAACTTGCGCCTGCTCGTGAAGCCAGACAGGTCTGGCGCGGTTGTCACGACGAGTTTCCGAAACCAATCGGATTTTCGTGGGATAGTCGCCGCTCTGTGAGAGTTGGTCCACGTAGGCTCTAATCCGTCCTGCAGTGTAGGGTTCGGTGAACAGAGGCATGAATGCCGTTGGCACCTTCTCTAGCGTGTCCGCGGTGAAGTCCCACTCGCCAATCTGGATCGTGGGCGGATCGACGGGGCTGGCGGTGTTGGTTCCCGCTTGAAATGCCATTTGAAGGATGTCATGTCCACCGGATCGCGGATCCGAGATCCGGATCACTGGGAATGAATTGGTACCTGCCGTTTGCCGCGAAATATTCAGCAAGACGGTCGTCGAATTGACTTGAAACCAAGTATCGTCTCCGAGAGCATCGGCCTCGAGAACTCCAAACCTTGATTTAGCAAGGGTATCGCGCTCGGTCGGATTACCGGCAAGAGTGACCGTATCACTGGATGTGCTGTACAAAGCGCGCCCGCGAACATCGCGTACTCGCTTCAGGATCTTGTCTCCGACCGTAATGGTCATGTTCGGGTCAATGGGATCCGTGAATACCAGTTGGACCGTGTTGCTTGTAGGAATGGAACCACCTGGACTGCCGCCCGGAACCGAGCTCCGATCTGCGTACGGCTGGTAGGAGAGCGCAGTGAGCCTTTGTGAGGGGGAAGTGGGGTCGCTTTGTCGCGGCAGATTGAATGTGACAGTCGGGTCCGATTCAGAGGCTGGGCAATCTGACGCCCCACTCCGGCCATCTTTAATCCAGCAGGCCCGCAACTTTATCCCGAGCGAGCGGGTATTTTTGGGGACCAGCAGAATGGCATAAACGGAACGTGTTCCGGGACTGATGAAATCCTCGAATGGTGCGCTTCCGAACATCCAGCCAAACTGCGAAGTTCCGGCTCCGAAGGCAGAAATATAGAGGTTCTGGCTGAGGCTGCTGCGCAGCTGATTGCGGGAATGAGTGAATGCAGCCGAGAGGCCAAACCCGAAAAGCGTTTGTGCGGTCCCGCTGATCCCTGTCCGCGTGGTCTTGGCGAGCCCAGTCACAGTGTTATACGCGGCACCAACCGGGAACAGGTCATAAGCCAGCGTATTCTTATCGGTAAAGGCCAACGTTACGACCGGTTGTTGTTTTTTTCCGTGACGTCCAGGCAGCAGACCGACGTCAAACTCCGCTAAGTAAAGATCGTAGTCGGCAGACTGCCGCGCGAGATCGTCATACATTACTCCAAACTCTCGAGCCAGGCGCTGCCGTAGAAGATCTATGACATTATCCATCTGCATCGCAGCCGGCAGCTTGGGGCTCTGAAGGACGGTCCCAAACGTCTTCTGCAGCGCGTCCTGGTCCAAGGGGGTCAGGGGCGTGCTGGCTTGTGCGGCTTGGGTCGTATCGCTGCTTGAGATGCTCTGGTCGGTAATGGTTGGATTGTTGGTGCTTGATTTAAGGCCTGATAGCTGGGTTGATACTAATTGCTCTTCAGCCTTTACTTTTTGTAGTTCAGGGTCGTCCTGTGACTTGCCGGCAACGATGAGCTCATATTCCTTCTCTTGCAAAGCCAGCTCACGGTTCTGGAGAAGCTCTTGGCGCTTCAATATCGCATCGTTCATTCGTTGTTGAGCCTGGAATTGGCTCAACTCCGCCTTGCGTTGGGCATCCGCTTTCTGAAGTTTAAGGGCATTTCCGACCGCTGCCCCCTGATCGTATTTCAGATTGGCCTCGAACTCGCTGACGATGCTAAGGAGTTCAGCATTCGTCGCCGAGTTCGGGTCGAGTCCTTGCAGCGATTTAAGGCTGATCGAATCAACATCTCGGAGCAGCCCGTCAAGTACAGTAAATATCCGGTCAGAAATCCAAATCTTAGGACAACCTATCGTGACGGTTCCCTGATCGGTGCTGATTCTTTGCGTTGCAGGGTCATTGCTGGAGGAGCAAGCGCTCGTTTGTTGCTGGGCAAAGGCAAAGTGACTGCTCATCGTCACCAGAAGTACTAAGTGGCACAGCGTGGCCAAACACGGACGCACTAGTCGCCACAGAGCGACAAGCAGCAAATGCGCGGTTTTCATGACGGCCAACTCCCCTGATTTTCTAAAGGCTTCTGCGCCCGGCAAAACGTGCGTCGCTTACTGTCACAATGAGGATGGGACCTGGTCGTGTACAGCGAGACTGTCCGGGAGATTATATATATGTAAGACAGAAGTCAACGGTTAACCAAGAACCAGTCGAATTATTGTACAAAGAAAGTAGACTTGCGCGTCGTGGAGGAGCCGCGCGCACTGTCAGAAACTTCGCTATAACGACTTCTTGATTCGAAGGGACTTATCAACAAGTTCTCGGAGAGTCCGGAAACCGGACAACAGATTTCCCCAGTTCTTCCTGGTTGGGTCGAGGACTGGCCTACGTTACCGGAACGCCTCGCGAGCATCTGAATGCCACCCGCGAATTGGACCGGCAATCCTCTGCAGGGCGACCTGACCATCTGTTGGCAACAGCCCATATACAAGGGTGCAATGATGCGACCTAGCTTTCGCAGCGCGATGCTGAAATCAGGTCAGGCAGCCCGATCGTAACGATGGTGCAACCCGCCCAGTCGTCGCTGTCAAGATACACGAGCGGAAGGCAGGGAGTGCGTTCTGCCGCCTGGCGTTTCCTTCTTGAGCCCAAGATGGGTACGATCTTCGTGGTGCAAGTCGACAACACAACAGCCATAATATTGAATCTTGAGAAGTCCGTTACGCTTGGCATCCGTGGCACGAACGGGTTGTGGCAATTCACCAAGCCTTCAGCCGATAAGTCAGTAACGAAAACCAGGTCCGGTATCCACTGCAGCTCGGAATTTCCATTTGCTAAGATCAGCGCGCAGCGAGCGAAGGAGGGAACGTGAACATTACTCTGCGTGAGTCAATCAGCGCCTTTCTTCTAGCATTCGCCTGCTTCCAAGCAGGCTGTCAGAGTGAGCCGGAACGTGAGAGCGCGCCGTTGCTCGCCGAGGCTCGCTCGGACGATTCCAATTTTTCCCCAGCGGCGTCGAAAAACCCCTACAAGGAAGTTGCGAAAAATCTTCTGGAGCGCACCGTCTTTGAAACGGTTGGACCTTCGGGGACACGGGTCGAGCTTCGCGACGTGTTCGTGGCCCCTGGCACAAAAGTGGAAAATGTGTCCCTGCCCGGTCCCGCCGTACTGCAAGTGATGAGCGGAGAGGGAAGTGCAACCATAGGGGGCAAGTCTCAGGAACTCAACGTGGGCACAACGGTGACTTTGCCGCAAGACACTTCGTGCGCCTTGGAAAGCCGAGGAATCACGCCATTGATTTTCCGCGCGCACATCGTAATACCCCAATAGTGCATTCCCCTGCTCCCGGAAAGGAGGCGAACATGAAATCCGCGGCGATAGCGAAGACCATGACAGTTCTGGCCGCACTCTGCGTGACGGGAGGCTGCGCTCGTAGAAACTGGGAGACCTTCCGGCATGACCGGGAGAGAACTGGAGATCAAAAAGAGCGTTCGGCGCTGTCCGATCCGGCGAAGGTAGGCAGCCTGAAAGTGGCTTGGACGTTTTCGCCCTCCGGGGCGCAGGGGTTTTTCAGTTCGCCGATCGTGCACGAGGGCAAGGTCTACATCGGGAACGGCAACGGGTATTTCTATGCGCTGGATGAAAAAACCGGCGCGGTTTTATGGCAATTCCCGAGTGGCACAGCGCTGACTTCGACGTTTACCTGCAATCCTTCAAGTCTCGGGATTGCTTCGGCGGCCGCGTTCGGCCGCGTAAAAGGCAAGGACGCCGTGATTTTCGGCGCACCGGATCCTTCTTCGGCGCCTCACCTAGGCGACGGCCACCTGTTCGCGCTGGACGCGAAGAATGGCACACTCCTTTGGGAATCTCCAACGATCGCTCGTGTGACTGGTGGCGGCTTCAACGATTTTCACGAGCAGATCGGATACTCGGCACCGCTGGTTTTTCACGACCGCGTCTACATCGGCATCGGCGATCACTGCGACAACCCCATTCAAAACGGGAGAGTGGTGGCCGTCCACCTTCACGATGGTTCGATAGATACCAGCTTCAATTACGTGTCCACGAGTACGCGTGGCGGCGGAATTTGGAACTCGCCGACCGGCTGGGAGGACTTGTTCGTCACCACCGGTAACACGCGCAACGGGAACCCATCGCAACCTTCGGTCAATCACGGCCTGAGCATGCTCCGCCTGGACAAGGACACCGGTGCCATCAAGTGGGAACACCAGCCCGTGCCGTACGTCATGGACAACGATCCAGATTGGGCCGCGGGCGCGGTGGTAATGGATACCAGCTGCGGACGCTTAGTGACTTCGCAGCAAAAAGACGGCTGGGCTTGGTCTTCGGACGCGCTCACCGGAGGTGTGAAATGGGCCTTCCCAACGGGCCCGTGGGCGATGGGCGGCTTTCATCCCGCCGACGGGACGGTCCACGGCGATACTGACTATAAGCGGCCAGGCGCCGCCTGGGGAGATGTTTACGTTGCAGTGGTAGGTGGCTTGGACACGACGACTAATCTGACGGCTGGCTACACGCAGCTTCACGCACTCAATGTCTGCGCGCCAGAAAATCGCCGTGTGCGTTGGATCAAGGATGTTCCACACACGAGTGGATTTGCGGGATATCCACTGGGCCCGCCAACCATTACTCACGGCGTTGTGTACGTCGGCACAGTAGAAGGCCATCTGGTAGTGCTAGGCGATCCGCAGGTGGCGCAGCCCGTGGGCTTGCGTTGCAGCGATCCCAGCGTACCGACACCCATTTGCGCGATTCTGGGCTCACTGGGCTCGGTGATTCGGTTAGTGCCGGACCCGGCCGTGCTGAACGACATCGCGCTGCCGGGCGCCACAGCGATTTTCGGCGAACCCATCTTGGTTGGTGACCATGTGATCGTCGCGGACCAAGGCGGAAAGGTGTTCATGTTGAAGACGAACTGATAGGAGGGGAGATGAAAGTCTTAGGCAGGTGTTTTCTGGCCTTCGCTTCTTTCGCGCTGGCGTATGGAACCGCACTTAAAGGTTTCGGACAAGCGCAGAAAGACAGCAAGGAGGCTTTCGCGGATCCGGCAACGGCCTTTCGAGCGGTGGAAGGCTTTCAGTCGCTCCTCTCGCTCAAAACCAAAGCGGGAAAGACAACGACCTTGAAAGTAAGCCTGCACACCTGGTCCATTGATGGAGTTCTGGGGCAGCAGAATATTCGCGTACCTGATTTCACGCTGTTCCATGTGCGCGGAGGCAAGATCCGCGTGTTCAGCGGTGGAAAGGAAGAGGTCAAGACCACGGATACGTACTGGACTTTGCCAGCTGGCGCAACACTTACGTTGCAAGTGAAAGGGGAGACAGCCTTGTTGGATGTCATGACGATTTCGTCGAAGTAGTGCGGGCAGAGCCGGTCCCTGCTGGATCAACTCGCATCTTCCGCTGAATGTCGGTTGCCGTTGATTCCCTATGTGGAGGAGGTCGATGAAGTCGTCACTCGACAATCATACGCTTCGCGGGCTCGCGGCTACCGGAATGCTGATGTGGTCATTGCGGTTCCCGGTGTGTTCATCAATCCCTCGAAATCACAGTCCCATAACCTATTGAAATTAAGAAATGAGAACATGTTCATCATGCCGTTCGAGATTCATCTGTCTCTTGAAGAAAGTAACGAAGTGTCCCACGTTCCGAAGATGGCAGCCGAAGCCCGCCATTGCGATCTGAGCTTGACCCGATAGGGTCGTTTCAATATAACGTTGAAGTCGGAATCTCCAGGCTAGGTAGTGCTCCCGTGAGGAAAACACCATAACAGGAGGAAATTCCCGATGAGACTACACGGCGATAGCCTTGCCCTTCCTGACCAGAACCTGGGCGTCCGGAGCAACTGAGGTGGCCCACAGCCCGGGCGGGCCTGTCACATCGCGATTGTTTCCGTTCGTCGATGGCCACTACGCGATCCAGACCGTAAATTTCGCAGGTCGCGACTGGAGGTTCGATGACTATTCCTATGCGGGGTATTTCCTCGGTCAGCAGAGTCTTGGGAGCGTTCCATGCAACGTCATGACGGTGAGCGCCACAGGCGACATCAGCCAAGCCGTTCAGGACGCGATCAACACCGTGGGGACTGCGGGCGGAGGTATCGTGCAGATCCCTGCCGGCACTTTTGTAATGGGTTCATCCGTAGAGGTTCCCTATAACAATGTATCCATCGAAGGCGCGGGCAGCGGTCAGACGCTTATCAACGTCCCGTCGAATTACATCTTTAGAGATCCCCGTTATGAGGGCGTGTTTACGTTCGGGAGGGCGATTGCAGATTTCGCCCACCGCAATGAGGGCTGGGTCTACAGAGGTCCCGAGGTCAGCACTGTCTCGACTGTCGTCAACCGTGGCGACCTGCTGATTACCGCTGATAACCCTTCGGGAATCAACATCGGAGATTGGATCGTGCTGCAGCAGTACTTCTGGCAACCACTGGTGGACAACAATTCCGGCTCCCCCGATCATTGGGTTCCTAACACCGACCGACTTTTCTCGTTCAGCTATTTGCGCCAGGTGACGGCTATCCAGGGAAATTCGGTTTTCATCGACGCGCCTATTCCCTGGACTCTCGATCCCGCCAACAACCGGATTGTGATTCGGCTCACGGACGGGAAGATGAAAGAGAATGTCGGCATTAAGGGAATGACGTTTAGCTTCGCCAACCAACCCGTGACCGGACGCCCGTCAGGCGCTGCCGCCTATTTCGAGGGCGTGCGTAACGGGTGGGCCTACGACGTCGTTGTCAATAACATCCCACGTTTTGGCCTCTATTCGCAGACCTGCGCACGCATCACGTTCCTCAACTGCGCGGTGCAGCAAGCCCAGGATTACGGGGGGGATGGATATGGGTATGGGTACCACTGCTATGCGACTCAAAACGCATTGATCAAACGCTGTCGTGGTGAAGATACACGCCACAACTTCCTTTCACAACGTGCGCTCACGTCGATGTTAGTGATGACCCAATGTTCGTCCGTGAACGCTACAGAGCCCGACGAGACCCACCATTCGTTCGAACATGCCATCTTGTGGGACAAACATACTCAGTTGAACGGTGACAGCATCTACGGACTCAACCGGGGTGACGAAAGCACGGGTGCCTATGAGACCCTCGGCTCCGGCGTGATCTGGAATTTCTCCGGTGACGGTGTCAAGGGCCGGCTCTCCCACGGGGGCGAGATTCATTTCAAACCCTCTCCAGACGGTTGGGGAGTTGTCATCGGGGTCGATGGAGCACACACCGTATGGGACAACACCTCCCTTTTGCCCTGGGTTCAGGGTGATCAAGTGCTGGCGAGTCCCGACTTACAGGTGGGACCGGACCCGGCCGCCCTGCACAATGTCCTCTACGAATGGTTGCATGCCGGTGTGGGTTGGGCGTGGTCGGATTCTTGCGGCGTGCAGCCCGACTCTCTCTACGAGACGCTACTGACCAATCGGATCGATCCGCCACCAACCGATTTTCGAGGGCCATGCTAGAGCTGCACTAAAGTTAAGGTGCGTCGGCCGTCGTAATTTGTGCATCGACAAGCTGGGTCGGCTAAGGTGTGAGAATGGCAGTACCAGCGGACTGCTTTACTCGCGCAGGTTGGCCTCGCGTGTAGATGCCCTTGAGGGTGTCTACGTTTTTTTGGACCTGCCGAGGGCTTGACGACCTTTGTTGAGTGCGCAGGCGCGCAGCCAAACCACTCCAATCTCACCGGCGGGCGGTTCGGTCCCCCAATTCCGTCCACCGAACCAAACTGGCGGGATAAAATTCGCACGAAGTGCGTACCATAGGAACCTGTCGGTGGCGAATTACTAAGATCAGGCGGCAATCGGCGTTTGGTATAAGCCTCGACAATGCTTCTACCATCGATAACGACTGAGATTTGCCAGTGAGTGATCGGCGTTGACGCCCGTTACCCGGCGGGTGCCCTGGCCTCCAGATCGGTGATGGTCCAGAATAACGTGCGGTCTAGGCATTCTCGGCGTAAGGTCCCGATGAGCCGCTCGACAAATGGATGCGATAACGGCACATAGGGCACCGTCTCGATTTCTGTCAACTCCAGCACGCGGAGGTTGGCCAGCCACTGATGGAATCGATACAAGGGATCATTATCGGTGCTGAGGTACTTGGGCATCTTGAGTTGCCATCGGATGGCGCGGTGCCCTAACGTTTGACCTTCCGCTATGCCTGTGAAGGAATCACGTCTAATCTATAAAGAAATTTTTTAGTCGCTCCATGTGCACTTGTTCTTTGGCGACGGCTTGGCCCACGCGGCGCATACTGTCGATCTGGTCGACGGCATCCATTTCTGTCACTCTGGCTGGGTCGATGTCTGCCAGACCAAGCTGGGTCAGCCTTGTTGCGCTGAATTCTACGGTAATGCGCTGATAGGTCAGCAACCTTGTGCTGTCGAGGATTCCGGTGACATGGGCAAGTGCTTTGAGGTCCGGGGTGCCCGGCGGTGCGGCAGCAAGGGCTGGATCGGGTGCACCGCTGGGCAACGGGACACGTTCCCCAATAAGGTGCATCAACACGTTCTGCTGCAGGTTGGCTTCGTTCATTAGCTCGCGAATCATGTAACGCGCCCAATCCAGCAACTCATAACGCGCTGCCTTGCCTTGCGGTACGCCGACGGAGTCAAACCCCGTGCCGAGCGAGATTAGCAGCAGACGGTCAGTGCCGGTCGGCCAGTTAAGTCTATGCTCGGGCTGCGTAGCCTCGAGGAAGACTTGTAACGAGGGGTTGTTGTAACTGCTCACGCCTCCGTCGATAAACTCGTATTTATTTGATCCTCCCTGGCCGTCGGGAATATTTATGCTGTGCGGGGGAAAGTAGGTGGGTGCTGCGGAACTTGCGCGGACAATGTCCCACAGGAGGAGATCCTTATTGCAAGCAAAATATCTGCTCCCCGGGTTATTTGTAAAGAGCCAATTATTACCAAGGGTCGCATTCTTGGTGATGAGCAGAATCATTGTTTTCAGTTGAGGACCGCCAAGTCTGACGGTTGCCCCGAATTTCTCTTGCAGGCATTTTTCGATCGGCCCGCTCGGATACTTGTGCCAGAAGCGCGTCAAGATGAAAGACGGGTCAAAAATCTCAGGGCCGAGTTGTATGTAGAAATCGGAGAGTTCTTCTGCGCTCTTACCCAGGGCGAGACCGGCAGCCAAGATCGCGCCAGTGCTGGTGCCACCGATTAAATCGAAGCGCTCGCACAACGGCGCCGTCCGGCCTGTGATATCGTTCAGCTGCTTTTCCATGGCAATGAGCGCCTGCGCGGGAATGAGTCCCAACAAACCCCCGCCATCGATCGACAACAAACGCTTCGTCTGATTAGGCGACCTTGGAGTGACGTCCATACGGACTCCTTTCGGCGGAGCGAGATGCCCATTACCAAACTATCGGTACGCTCATTGAATGAGCGACGCCCACACCATCTACACCGTTGAGGGAACCGGGGATGCCTCTGGCAATCCAGCCAAGCAACGCACAATGTCTGACCGGATGATCTCGATGGCGCAGCGCCCCGTAGCTTCGCCAATTGCTCGGTAGTTTTCAAACCGCAACTCATCGAACCACTGGTTCGCAGTGGTGTCGTGAGGAAACTCCTTATTTTGCGTTCCGTATCCCAGGATATCCACGGAATCCGTGGGAACGAGTGCTGGCTTGAGATAGATCAACGCGCCGTCATCCGCCGTATTTCCGGGAGTGTAATGAATTGCGCCTACAGCGTAGTGCGCCGCGGCACGCGGGGGCTCTCCCACCGGTTTCAGTTTTCCGATTTCGTCCGCCTTTAACTCGATTTCGATGCCGAAATCTGTCCGGCAACGCTCAATGGCGTTGTGCAGATCTTGACCGGCGCAAAGGGAATCGCAAGAAGCGTCCGACGCCACGATCAATTTGCAGCGGCGACGGACGAGTTCGTAGATCCCCAAGTTCTCGAAATGTCCGCCATCCGATAAATAAAGGTACTTGCTGTCGTCGTTCGTTGTGCCCAGCAATTCGGAAATCAGCCAGTAAAACCCGAAGTTCGGACTGCCAAGCGCCCAACGCTTGGGGGTCCCTTTGGGATTGGCCAGCCACCAGCCCAGGCGCACATCGAACAGCGTCATGAGGAATGCGAGCGCCGGCGCGGAATACGATCCCATATTCGGGCTAGCAGCGGCGCCGGAAATCGCCATGGCTGTGCCAAGCCTGACCCCGTTAGGGGAATTCGGTCGATCCGAACCCAACAAAGCGGTTTCCGCAAAAATGGACTGGGAGCAACTCGTGCCGGGGATCGGCCTCGTGAAGCCCACGTAGGATGGAGTGAACACAAAAGAGCGGGCTTTACGTGTCTGCAAAGCAAGCTCTTTTCCTCGGACGACATTCAGACTGGTGTTGAGAATCGGCAAAGGGCGGTCATCAATGTCCGCTAATGGCTTCTCTGGGATCGCCAAACTTGCCAGTGGTACATCGTCTCCATCGGAAAAGCCCGTAAACGGCTGCGCCTGCCGCCCCTGGACCGAGGCGCCTAGATAGCACCTCACCAACCGATTGCGATATAGGTAGTGAACGGAGAATTCGTTGACGTCGACACGCCAGGACAACAAAAGCGCGCCTGCAAAGAAAATCGCCCCCGCCACGGGAACTTGCCACTTGTCGAACAATCTCTCATCTAACCCGCCAAGAATCGGCCCAGGAATGCCGGCTAGCCAGCGCCCGATCATCGCAGCTACCAGCGAAAGAATCAGTACAAACCCAAGGATGAACAAATACGGTGTGATTCGCGCAGTGTAGTTGAGTACTTTGTCGCGCGGCAGCGCATCCGGAAGGAGGTTCCAGGTTTTGGAGCTTTTCCCAAACAGTACGCCGTAGAGTGTCGACGCGATCCACGTCACTGTACCCATCAACGTGACTGTTTCTCCACCACTGCCGCGCGCCAGGAGTTTCCCCAGTTCCGGAGGAAAATAAACCGAGACGAGAAACAGGAACAACCAGAAGGCCGAATAGATTCCCAGCCACGCTCCAAGCCGCGCCCACCATTCACGCTTGCCGTCGCGCATCTCGCGGCCTAACAGACCGATATGGATGGCGCCAGCCAGTAGCATCATCAAGGCGAACAACGGCGTGCCGAACGTAAGCACGCGCCAATTCGGATAAAGTGCCTGTTCCGGACTCATCAGAAGCCGCGAGAACGGCAGGAAAAGCATGCCCACCAGCGCTCCTGTTAGTACGGCGGTGACGAGGATGACCCGCGCAGGAGGCTGAATTGTCCCCGTACGCGTTTTTGCCCAGTAGATTCTCCGGACGATCAGAGCCACAAACCAAGGTCCGGCGTACAGAGCAATTCCCAAAAGCGGTACTGCCCAGTACGGGTGCTGAAGAATAGGGAAGTCTGTGAGCAGGCCCTCCAAGCCGTAGGTCAGCATTCCTGCAGCCACGAACAGTGGCACCACGATAAGCGATTGCACCCAACTCTGCTGAGCGAACCACGGATAGTCTTTGTTTTCCTCTTTGTTTTCCTCTTTCTTGCCTTCTTTCTTGTTTTCTTTCTTTTCCTCGGGGCTAAGCACAACCAAATTCAGGCCCATGAAGACGACCGCGATGAGCCCGAAGAAAATCCCTACCACCAAGGCAAAATACTGCGATGACAAATAGTCGTGAAACCATCCGTTCACGTTCCAGGAATCTAGGCCATTTTCCACCGACTCCAGCCAATGCAGCACCACTAAAATGGACCACGGCACCAACAGCAACGTCAGCAGCAATAAAATCAAAATGAGCTGATTCAGCAGCGTATTGCGCAAATACGTGCCTACAAACGCCCAGAAGTCGACGCTCATCAATCCGCGCCTTGGCGTGAGATAGTTGCTATAGTCCCGCAAAAAATGAACTTCGGGCCGTTCCGTGCGTGGTGTGCGCTCATTCCCTGCAAGATACGTTTCGATGCGTTTCACTCCGCATTGCTGATGGTGCATCCAACCCATCAGCCAGCTTCCGATGTATCCGCCTCCCGAAACGGTCGAGATATAGTCGAAGCTCCGCAGTAATCGCGCTTTGGCCAGGGCTTGCAGAACACCTAGGTTAAAGGATGCGCTTCGAATTCCTCCCCCGGAGAAGGCCAAACCGATCATGCTGTCCGCCGCTGCCGGCCTGCTCTCATTAGGGTCTAGGCGCAGTGATCGACTGCTTTCAATCTGCTTCAGTTCCTTTTCGAGAATTTCCGAAATGTCAGGAGCATCCATCTCACGCCTCCCGCCTCCGTTTACCTCAAACAAGCTTCCGCCTGCGTCCAACAAGAGGTCTGCATACCACGCACGAGGGGCGCTTTCACTGACGGCGTTTCACGGCCGTTTCCACGCCTCCAGGGGTACCCAACCGGCTCCGGAGTCGCAGGAAGCTTGGGAGCAAACATCGAACTGATAAATCGGATGTACCTCCCATAAGGAAGCCCGCGCCGGGTCGCCCTGGTTCGCAACTCCATTGATGCAGGGCGTGTGGCTGGAATCGAACATGAGTTGTCCGGTGATGCGAACCGACGAATGCGCGTTGGCTACCGCTTCGAGATTCACGGCGGTCCAGCCGCTTGGGCGATGATGTGGAACCATTTCCACGACCACGCCGGAGCATTCGGCATCGTCCGGGTTCTGCACGATGGAGATGTGGATGTCGTGATATTCGGGCTGATTTGGGACGTTTTTCCCGCAGTTGACGCTCTCGGCATCCTCCTGCCGCGCGATCTTTACGAATCCTTGCAGCTCCACTTTGTTGCCTTCGCCGAGCGCGACAAGGTGGCGGCGGTCTCGGGCAGGGCCAGCGGTGGGCGTAAGTGGATGGTTGCGCGGATTACCGAAGGGAATCGTAGAGTCCCGTTGGACCTGCGTTTGTAACTTCAGTATTTCCGGAATCGTGATGGGCTGAGCAGGATCGGCGGCACAGAAGTTATTCTTGGCTTCGTTCTGCCAAGTTTCGGCGCCACCGCTGCCGACAACGCTGCAAGGTTCCTCATCCATGTTGGTTGCCACGTCAGTAGGAAACGCAGGACTGCTGCAGGACTCGACGAATGCGGGTTCACCACTCGGCGAGGTGGCCGCCGGCATTTCACTAGCTCTAGCGTGAGTGGTTCGATGAGGTGCGGCGTGCATGGCCAGCGCCAGCGCGACGGGCGCAAAAGGAGCCACATGACGCGCGAATGTTCGCACGCCCGAGGAGGCTTGAAGCACAGGGTTCGGTGGGTTGCTCATGGATTCGTTCCGTCGCCGCCCTTGCCCTTCAGTCCTGCACTGGCCTGAATCCCTTTGCTGACACCATAGGTGGTGGCGCTGATGCCCAGCAGGGCTAGGGCGTTTGCGGGAACGTTCGGCAGCTCGGCGCTCGAGATGACCACCAGGAAAAAGCTAAGTCCAATAACGAACGTGAAGATGAGCAATTGGAAGCGGGACATACTCGCGCCTCCACCATCTTCCGTCAGCAGTTTGCTGATATCGATTTTGCCGCTAGCAATCGCAGCGAGGACCATGAATCCGAACAGGAACAGCAGCACCAGCATGCTGTACTCAAAAGCCAACTTGACCTTGAAACTCGCGTCACCGTGAACGAATAAGGCGATGATGAACACAGTCCCGATCGTGAGGATGACGCTGATAATGAACTCAATGTGTTTCATGAGCTCTCCTATTTGATCAGGTTCCGCAAACGACCAAGCAACAGAGACTTCGCCTTACCACCGAGATAGAGAGACTGGCTGCCGGCAAGCACCGCGAGCAATGTGTTGGGGATCTCGGGGAATTGCCTCGGATTGTGAAGTGTTTGTGTGAGGCAATAAATGGCGGTGAAGAGCGTGACGAGTAGCGCTTGCGTGCGCGCTGGGCTCACGCCCGAGGAGTAACCTGTCTCGCTCTGAGGGTCACGGATATCGCCATCCAGCAGCTGCGACAGGACAATCGCACCTGTCATCAGTCTCCAGAAAACGATGGCAAAGAAGCCAAACAGTTCCATGAAGAAGAACCATTGAGCGGCGATACGTATGTCAGGCATGTGTGGACCTGCGCACCCAGATGGGGTCCGAAAAATCGAGTTGAGCCAAGGCGAGACCTGGTGGCGACAAATCCTGCCCCATCTATCACAAGTAGTCAAGTCCTTTTCTTGTTTTTCGTATCGCTTTGATCGTTTTGTGCGTTGGATACGAAAGCAGACTTGGGAACAGGGCGAGTTGGAAGATACGGACTTCTTGAAAGATTCTGAGGAAGAGGTGTCTCGGTAGAAACGATAGAGTTGAAATTGATTTAACTGAAAACACCGTCACGGCGAGCGAAATCGTTGACAAACGCAGACGGCCTGGCTCTTGCGCCAGGCGCTCGTTGACCCTCTCTTATTGCCGTAAGTTGCTGGACCAAAAGGAACCGTAAGTTGCTGGACCAAAAGGAAGTGGTCGGGGCGAGTGGATTTGAACCACGGTCCTCCTGGTCCCGAACCAGTGGCTAAATCAATCTAAGCCGCTGTCCTGGCATCACTTGCAGTCTTTCGGGCCGCTCTCAGTTAGACAAGTTTGGACAAGTTCCCGACCCAGATGGCCGGAGC
>Ga0126373_10001473_pt1 | contig 16798 bp, 10 predicted proteins | sample PanSoiMetPlot_11_FD_92545 | JGI IMG/M metagenome (GOLD analysis project Ga0126373, IMG submission 92545) | Tropical forest soil microbial communities from Panama - MetaG Plot_11 | ecosystem: Environmental > Terrestrial > Soil > Tropical forest > Bulk soil | place: Panama | collected 2016-02-17 | reverse complement strand
GACACCGTCGGCTAGCCAGACGGTGTGCACACGGTTGTTCTCATCCTCATAAGAATAGTGGGGGTTGAAGGAATCTCCATCAAAAGTAATGTCAGCGCCTGACTCGACCGCGGTGATCACCCCTTGCTGAAATGTGACTGCGTGCGCCAGCGGATGCGGATTCCGCTTGTTTTTTGCCGGCCAGTCATAACCGTAATTGGCGATGCCCATCACGATTTTTTCCGGGGCCACGATCTTGATCATGTTGGCGATGTTGCGCTCGAACCAATCTTGCGGGGCGATTGGCCCAGGATCCGATGAGGACCATCGAAAATCGTAGTTCATCAGGATGATCGCGTCGGCTTGGGAGGCGAAATATCTATAGTCGTAGCTCCAGTCCGCCGCCGGCAAGCCGACCATGAGCTTCAGGCTCCTGGCGTGCAGATCGACCGAAAGATCGTGGACGAAAACCTGAAAATCCTTCTGGCTCGCCTTCGGCAGCGACTCGAAATCAACGACGATTCCGGATTGGTGTTCCGCGTCGGCGTACTCCTCAAGTTGCGTGGCCAGGCGAGTGCGTGCGACAGGGTCGGCCAGCATCTGGAGGAATCCTGGCGGGCACCACTGGTTGGCGACCGCGTCGTAATTGTTCACCATGGGCATCACGGGCAACTCGACCGGATGCGTGCGGCGCTGCAGGCGTTGAAGGAACCTAGCGAGGTTCGGATCCTGGTCCGCGACAAGCTGGCCGTTCGCCGATATGGCGTGCAGGGCTTCGGGTATCAGCAAATCGATATCGCGGTAGTGCAACTGAAGGGAAGCTAGGCTCGTGTAATCGTCGCTGACATAAAACGCAGCGCGTAACGGGTCGTAATTCTGCGGAACATGGCCGAGGGCCGCGACCTTCCGTTTGCGAGGCCGCTTGGCGGCTAGCCCCCTGCCCTTGCTGGGAATCGCTCGCAGGCCTTCATGAATGTCCGGGCGCAGAAGGTCGGGCAGCTCCGGGTTGCGCACCACGTTTGCGAGGAAAATGACGAGCACCAGGGTAAAAAACGACCCTGCTATTTCCAGTACGAGGCGCGTTCGGCGCCAGCGCCGGCGCTGTTCGTCATAGAAAATGGGCTTGCCTTCAGCCATTGGGCGACTCAAGCTAGCGATCCACCACCAAAACAGTAATGATCACCAGAACTTGGATGCGCGCTAACGCGGCGATTGCTGTATTCGCCGGCCTCACACTGCGCATTTTTTTTGTATTGAGGTTCCCCGCTACCGGTTCCGGTGATAGCCCATTTTACATCCAGCTGGCCTGGAATTGGCTAAAGAACGGCACCTATGGTGCGGTGATTAACGGGCAGCTCCTGCCGCTCGATACGCGCGTTCCGGGCTACCCGGCGTTTCTCGGTGCACTGTTCGCTGTGGCCGGAAATTCGCAGCGGGTAGTGATGTTCACGCAGGTCGTTGTAGACCTGGCCACCTGCCTGCTGATTGCAAAGATCGCAGCGCAACTGGCTCCGGCCGATTCGCGCAGGCGGGTGGCGGTCGCGGCAGTGTGGCTCGCGGCGCTGTGCCCGTTTACGGCGAACTACACGGCCGTCATGCTGACCGAGACGCTGGTCACATTCCTCACCGCGCTTGGGCTCCTTCTGATCCTCGAGGCCTACGTTCAAGAATTCACCCAGCGACCAATATCGAGCAATCGGCTTGTGATCAGCCCGTGGTTTCTCGCGGGCATTATCGGCGGATTCGGCGCCCTGGTTCGCCCCGAGACGCCTCTGCTGCTTGTTGCGGCGGCTATCGTCCTCCTGGCACGTTGGCGGCGGCCGAAGGATTGGACGAAAATGGCGACCACGGGCATGCTCATGGGGATTGGACTTGTGCTGCCGCTGCTGCCGTGGGCTGCACGAAATTGGAGCTCGCTGCACGAAGTTCAATTTCTCGCCCCGCGTTACGCCAATCTGCCCGGAGAATTTGTTCCGCTCGGATTCAACGCCTGGGCGCGCACGTGGCTGTGGCGCTATGGCGACGTATACCTCACTCTCTGGAAGCTGGAAGACGAGCCCATACCGCCTGAGAGCATCCCACCACGCGCATTCGATTCGCCGCAGGAGCGCAAGCGTGTGGCAGCCTTGCTCACACCCTACAACGATACGCTGACGCCCACGCCCGAGATGGATCGTGGCTTCGCGGAGATCGCGCGAGAACGCACAGCACGGCATCCTCTGCGCACCTACATCGACATTCCGCTACTCCGCACGTTGGCGATGTGGTTCACGCCGCGCATCGAGCTGCTGCCCGTTTCCGGTGAGGTTGTGCCACTCCGCAGCGAGTGGCAGTACGACCGCCAGGATTTGCTGGTTACGCTGATGCTCTTCGTGCTGAATAGCGCCTACGTTGGTCTTGGCTTGGTTGGCGCTTGGATCACACGCGGCAGATGCGGTTGGGCACTGCTCGTTGTTTTCATTCTCCTTCGCACTTCGTTTTTCGCAATTCTCATCGAGACACCCGAGCCACGCTACGTGCTCGAATGCTTCCCGGCAGTGATCGCGTTGGCGGCCCAGGTTTTTGCTCGACGCAATCAGCTCTCCTCGAGCGGCTCGGGATGAATGGTGAGGCGGAAGATTTGCGGGAAACGGTCTTTTACCCGATTTTCGAGAATGGCGGTTAAGTCATGGACTTGGGTAATGGGTAAGTTTCCGTCCATCGCGCAATGACAGGAGACCAGGATTTTGTGATCCACGCTGCGGACGTGCACTTCGTGGCAGTCGGATAATTCCTGATATTCCGTGAGCAGGGAATTCAGAAAATCCTGCACGGAGCGCGAAAGGTCGGTCATTTCCTGCGAGCCGGCAACGCGAGCACCAAGTGGCTCGATATGGATATTGATGCGCGTGCCCGGATCCGTCACCCGGTGAATTTCCTCTTCCAGTTCGGTAGCGCGGTGATGCGCCTCGCGAAGGCTGGCGTTTTCGTCCACTTCGAGATGCAATTCAATAAATAGGTGGCCATCGTAACGATGGGCCGCAAGCTCATGAATGGCGAGGCCGCGGCGTTGCGCGATGGCCCGAATCGTTTCGAAGATGGGCTCGTCATGCCGCTTGCGAGGCTCAACGTGAACGACCACATCAGCGGCGGGGATAATTCTCTCAATATTTCTCTCGACTGCATCGCTTGCGGCATGAGCCTGTTCGAGGCTAGCCGTACGCGGGACGCTGATGGTCACATCGACAAAATAGCGCGGCCCCGCGCGGCGCACGCGGACGCGCTCGGTCTGCAACACGCCGTCTGTGTCATCGACGGCGTCGATGATGCGTTCCCGCAGACCGAGCGGTGCTACATCGAGCAATGCCTCCATTGTGCGTTTACCGAGCTGCGAACCGATCCAGATAATCACTCCAGCGACGCCCAGGGCCGCGAATGGGTCGAGCATACTGAGCCAAGGAAGATCGAACTTTATTCCCAGCCATGCGCCGCCGATTCCGAGGATTACGACGAAGGTGCTCCATACGTCGGTCGAAAAATGGAGCGCGTCCGCTTCGAGTGCTTCGCTCGGATATTTTTTGGCCACACGGCTGAGCGCCCGCGCTCGGGCAAAGTCGATTCCCATACACGCGGCAAGAATCCCCATGGCCGTCACGCTGGGTCGAATGTGTACGGTAGGGGAAATCAACCGGCGAAAGGCTTCCCAAATGATATAAATCGCGGTCAGAATCAAAAGGCCTGTTTCGACGAATGCGGAAAAGCTCTCGACTTTGCCGTGGCCGTAGAGATGCTCGGCGTCGGCGGGTTTGTCCGCCACCCGTACAGAAAGATAGGTGATGACTGCGGCGACGAGGTCGAGAATCGAGTGCAGCGCTTCTGAGAGAATACCCAAGCTGCCGGTGACCGCGGCGAGTACCGCTTTGAGTGCGACGAGGGCTACAGCCGAGGCTACCGACGCGAGTGACGCAACCCGCTTTTCGCGGATGGCCTGATCGAGTTCTTGGGGCGCCATTCGCGCGATTATACGCTGCAGCCCCATGTTTTCAGGTGACTCCCGAGGCCGGCGGTAGTTTTGCGTGGACGCGAACGGGCGGCTACAATGGGATAGCGGGCATCCAAGTGATGAGTGGCGCACGACGCGCTCACCTAGACCATATCCGGTGAAACTCCGTCTCGGCTCAAAGCGTAGGAACGTATGCGCGGTGGAAAAACCGCGGGAATGGCAATTGTCTAAATGGACGTAGAAAGAATAATCGATAGCGTAGTCGCGCGGTTTATTGGTACCAAGCACGAGCGCGACGTGAAGCGTATTCAGCCGACCGTTGCGGCGATTAATGCACTCGAGCCGGAAATACAGAAGCTCGGTGACGCCGACTTTCCCGCGCGCACCGCCGCGCTAAAAGCGGAAGTGCAGGGGCGCATCAAGGATCTTGAGCGCGACGATCCCGACTACAAGAAAAAACTGAAAGAAGCGCTCGAACCGACATTGCCACAGGCGTTCGCGCTGGCGCGCGAAGCAGGCCGTCGAACGATCGGGATGCGCCACTTCGATGTCCAATTAATCGGAGGAGTGGTCCTGCACGAAGGCAAGATCGCCGAGATGAAGACAGGCGAAGGGAAAACGCTTGTGGCGACACTGCCAGCGTATTTGAACGCACTTGCGGGAAAGGGCGTGCACATCGTCACGGTAAACGATTACCTGGCACGCCGCGACGCGGAATGGATGTCGCCAATTTACCGCCTGCTCGGGCTGACGGTCGGCGTGATCGTTCACGATCTAGACGACGTGCAGCGCCGTGCCGCTTATAGCGCCGACGTCACCTACGGGACGAACAACGAATTCGGCTTTGACTACCTGCGCGATAATATGAAGTACGACCTCGCGCAGTGCGTGCAGCGGGGACATCACTTCGCCATTGTCGATGAAGTGGATTCGATTTTGATCGACGAAGCGCGCACGCCGCTGATTATTTCGGGCCCTGCTGAAGAATCGACCGACAAATACTACAGAATAGACAAGATCATTCCGAAACTGATTCGCGACATCGATTACACAATCGATGAAAAGATGCGCACCGCGACGCTCACCGAAGAGGGTGTATCGAAAGCGGAGCGGCTGCTGAATCTCGGAAACCTCTACGATCCCTCCAATATGGAGATCATCCACCACGTGTATCAGGCGCTGCGCGCGCACACGCTTTTCGAGCGCGATGTGGATTATGTGGTGAAAGAGGGCGAAGTGGTGATCGTGGATGAATTTACCGGACGCCAAATGCCGGGTCGGCGCTGGTCGGATGGGTTGCATCAGGCGGTGGAGGCAAAAGAAGGCGTCAAGATTGAGCGCGAGAATCAGACGCTCGCCACGGTCACCTTTCAGAATTATTTCCGCATGTACAAGAAACTTTCGGGCATGACCGGCACAGCAGAAACAGAAGCGCCGGAGTTTGAGAAGATTTACAAGCTTGAAGTGGTGGCGATTCCGACCAACAGAACGCTGATCCGCATCGAGCATCCCGACGTGGTCTATCGGACCGAAGGGGAAAAATTCGAAGCGGCGGTCGAAGGCATTCTGCAGGAAGACGGACCGAAAGCGGGAGGCATTCGCCAGCACTACGAGAGCGGTCAGCCAGTGTTGATCGGCAGCATCTCGATTGAAAAGTCTGAAAAAATTTCTGAGCTACTGAAGAAGGCGGGGATTCCTCATCAAGTGTTGAACGCGAAACAACACGAGCGCGAGGCGAAGATCATCGCACAAGCCGGGCGAAAGGGAGCGGTCACAGTATCGACGAACATGGCCGGCCGTGGAACCGACATTCTGCTCGGCGGCAACCCGGAAGCCATGACCCGCGAGTACTGCCTGAAAAACAAGCTGGCCATGCCGTACGCGCCGGCCGGTTCCGTCATCGGTGCACAACCTGGTTCGGAAACGCCGCAGCAGGCCGATGCGGCCGCGCCCGTGCCGCAATCGGTGGGTGCCGCGGCCGCGGGGCCTGGCTCGAACGGTGCTAACAGTGGCACGGGCGGCGCGGCTATGGTCCTATTCCAGCAGGAGGGCAAAATCTTTCAGGTGCCGCTTGAGCAGTGGAAGCCGATCTACGACCAATTCTCCGAACAGTGCCGCGCGGAGCATGACGAAGTGGTCGCGCTGGGTGGACTGCATATTTTGGGCACTGAGCGGCACGAGGCGCGGCGCATCGATAATCAGCTTCGTGGACGCGCGGGCCGGCAGGGGGATCCGGGCTCGTCACGCTTCTTTCTTTCGCTCGAAGATGACTTGCTGCGGATCTTTGGCGGCGAGCGAGTGAAGGGTTTGATGTACGCACTGGGTATGAAGGAAGGCATTCCCATTGAATCACGCATGATCAGCAAGCGTATCGAACATGCGCAAAAGAGCGTCGAGGCACAGAATTTCGAGGCTCGCAAGCACCTACTCGAATATGACGACGTAATGAACAAGCAGCGGGAAACGATCTACTCGCTGCGGCGGTCGTTCCTGGAGGGACGCGATCAGAAGGAGTTCGTGCTCGAGCGCGCCGGAGCGATCGCCGATGAGCTTGTGCAGATGTACTGCCCGCGGGACCAGCATCCGGATCAGTGGAACGTCACACAGTTTGCAAACGAGGTCTTGAACCAGTTTGGCATCGATCTGAAAACGGCGGGGATCGACGTCGCGCAATTGAATCACGACGAGCTGGCAGCGGCTCTGCACCAGAAAATCAATGAGCGTTACCAGGCTAAGGAGGCACTTTTCACGCCTCCGACCTTGCGTTGGCTTGAGCGGCATATTCTGCTCGACATCGTCGATGCGCAGTGGAAAGACCACTTGCTGACGCTCGACCACCTGAAAGAAGGAATCGGGCTGCGAGGCTACGGCCAGAAGGACCCGCTGGTGGAGTTTAAGAAAGAGGCCTTTACGCTGTTCGACGACCTGATGAACCGCATCGATACAGAGGCCGTGCGCTTCCTATTCCTCATGCAGCCAGCCAAACCACAGGAAGAAGCCAAGCAGATCGAGCAGCGGCAGCAGCGCCAAGCACGAAACCTGCAGTTTCAAGCCGGTCCCGCGCAAGCCGAGCCCCCCAAGCCGGTGCGCTCTGGTGCAAAGGTCGGGAGAAACGATCCGTGCCCCTGCGGATCAGGCAAAAAGTACAAGAAGTGCCACGGCGCAGCCTCCTGAGGCGATCTAACCTGCAAGCCGGGAGATAAGCACTCCAGAATCAATGAGTTTGTAATCAGGACCGCCGACTTTGGTAGATAGGCCAGCGGGTCGAGCGGCATCAATGGCACTCTGTATAGCTACCTGTTCGGCCCCGAGCTTAGGTATCTGACAACGAGCGCTATGTCTTGCGCTATTGGGCGGAGTGCACGCCTCCCTTGCGGATCGCACTCGTGCTGTGGGAAACCGCCCGTTCTTTCTCGGTCTTTCGGCCGAAATCGTGTGCCCGCGGCCCGTTCGAACCCTCCTGTGGTACAACTGTGGCATGATCCGTCCCCCTGCTGTTGCCGGACTCTTCTATCCTTCTGAGCCGCGGGAGCTCGCCCGCGAGATTGATCGTTTTTGCACCGGTGGGCAGGAAAAAACGCGGGCCCTCGCGTGCGTGGTTCCTCACGCAGGCTATATGTATTCGGGCCACGTCGCAGGCATTGTGTATTCGTCGTTCGAAATTCCGCAGCGCTGCATACTGCTTGGGCCTCGGCATTTTCCGCCGGGACAACCGCTGGCCATTCTCACGGAAGGAGCTTTTTCGACGCCGTTCGGCGACGCACGGATTGATGAAGAGCTGGCAGGCCAGCTGGCGCGAACTTGCCCGTTGCTGCGAGAAGATGCCATCGCGCACGCGCGGGAGCATTCGATTGAAGTGCAGCTTCCTTTTCTGCAGAGGCTTAGAGCAGATTTCATGTTTGTGCCCATTGTGCTGGGCACAGATCGCTACGGAGTGATTGAGGACTTAGGGCATGCTGTGGCGCAGCTCGTTAAGTCCCAGAAGGAGCCCGTCGTGGTGATAGCGAGCTCGGACATGAACCATTACGAGAGCGACGCTGTCACGCGCAGGAAGGACGAGCGGGCTATTGCGCGCGTTCTAGAGCTTGATCCGCGCGGACTGCACGATGCGGTACGAAACGAAGGCATCACCATGTGCGGCTACGCGGCGACCGCAGCGATGCTGGTCGCCGTGCGAGATTTGGGCGCCAGGGAAGCCAAGCTCGTTCGTTACGCTACTTCGGCGGACGTGAACGGGGAATTTGACCGCGTTGTCGGCTACGCTGGAATCGTCATTTCCTAGCCGTCCACTCCACATCATTGCACAGTCAAGGTGAACGCCATCGATGATGCGACGCTCCCGCTAGTGCCTGTAAGCGTCGCGTCGGTTGTTCCCATTCCACCTCCACCTCCGCCCCCTCCGCCTCCGCTAGAGTTTCCCGCGCAGCCCCCAACCGCGATAGCGGCCAGAAAGGCGACTGTGGCAAACCAAATCTTGGTGCGCTTGTTGCAGCTGGGCAAGAACATGATCGCCAAGCCCAATGAGGCAAACAGCGCAGCCGAAACTGAACAAACGGCAAGCAGCGCAGGCCCCCCCTGGCCCCAGGGGTGCTGCTCGGGTATCAGCTCCGCATTGGCCGTCTGGATGGTGACCATAACGGGAGTGCTCGTGTTTGTGCTCGACAGTGAAACAGACGCCGAAGGCGAGAACGAGCAGGTATCTCCGGAGGGCAAGCCGCTGCATGCCAACATGATGTTGCCGGTGAATCCGTTTACGGCATTCACGGTCACGGCGAGGTTGCCCGCGCCGCCCGGGTTCGTGACCGTCACCGCGGGATTGGTCGAACTAAGGTAGAAAGTTGGGCCCCAGGAGTTCGTGAGGTTCGCAACGTTTATCGACCCGAGCCCAGTTGCGAGATTGTAGCCGGTGCCGGCATTATAGCCGGTAAGCACACCAACTGGATTGTTGCCGGTCACCGTGCAATTTGGAGAGCCCTTAGCGCAGGGCATCTCGATCGTGCCCATGGTGACGTTGTTGAACACGCAGGACCCCATGGGCGAAGAGGAGTTGCAGCTCGAGGGCGCCTGTTGCGACGCCAGCGCATAAAGGGTCGGGTTGATATTGCCCTGAGCGGAGCCTTCCTTTTGATCGATCAGAGCCGTGATTCCGGCCATTGCTTGGGCCGAAACAGACGTTCCTCCCACCGCGACAAAATCCTCTGAAGCTAGGTTACAAGGAGCATTGTTACTCGTCGTGCTATTTAGGTCCGCTTCGCAGATGATATAGAAGCTGCCTGAAATCAAACCGTCTCCAGCGAACATAGAAAGGTCTGGAAGGTCGCGCTTGCCGTCGTTGGGAACCCCGGGACCGGTTTGCCAGGTAGGTTTCTGGTAACCGCCGCTGCAGCTGCTGGGAGGGCCGGTAGTCGTCGATGTCGTAGAGTTTGTGGTGCAGTTGCTCATCCCGCCGGAGCCTCCGGTGGGCGCAACCAGGAAAACGCCGCCCGAGTTGTTAAATTGCTGCACGGCGGGATCGTTGCAGGCGGTCGCTGCATTCCCGTCGTTGAAAAACTGAATGACGATCGAGCTCGTGCACGTGTCATTCCACGTCATCTCGGGAATGTAGCTGAGGGCAGAAGCTTGTGTAGTCCCGTTATTGGTGGTGCTCCAGTACGTGCTGGGAGTGGGATCGTTGAAATCTGTGCCGCCGACGGCAACGTTGTAAGCAGTAGACGCTAGTCCGTTGACTTCAAGCCCTTGCGTTGCTGGTTGCGTAGGCGGCCCGTTGACTTCGACGATATCGCAGCCGGCCGAACCGTTGTCCCCCGTAGAAACCAGCACGGTGATGCCCTCGGCGGCTGCTTGTTGCCAGAGGCTATTATGGAACTGATTTCCCGCTGTGCCGAGATCCAGCTCGCACAAGCCATAACTGACGCTCATGATAGGCGCTAGCTGATTGTCAACGATATATTGAGCAGACGTATCGATCCCCGAAGTGGTGGCTGTGTCGGGCGAAACCACCAAATCGATCTTGGCGGCGGGTGCTATCGCGCCCGCCCATTCGACATCGAGCACGGCCTCGACCTCGTTTCCATTCGGTCCTGATATTCCGGGGTCATTGGCAGGATCTGTCTCAATTTGCTGAAAATTTTTAGGCGGCAGCCCGAATATCTGCCGAAACTGATCGACATCCGTGGGGTCGATGTCACTATCGCTGACGATCGCGATCGTTTCTCCGGAACCGGTAAGCGAAGAAGGGACATTGTAGATTTTTTCGAAGTCCGCGGGTCCCAGGCCGTACGAGCAGGGATTGTTGTTCGAAGACGAAGTAGATTCACTGCAGCCCGCCGGGAAAGTGTACAGCGGCCGGCTGTTCTGTCTCGCGGGCCTGACTGTACTCTGCGGTGTGGGCAGGAAATTGTGTAACGAAGCAACGCCGACGACTGTCCGCGCCAAGGAAATGGGGATCGCCGGATCCTTTGCGTTGGCCCAATGCTCTTTGCCGCCGATGACGTACTTGTGAATCGCGGTGTGAAATGCTTGTTGAACTTGGCCTACCGTGCCGGAGAAATCGATGGTCATTTTTCCTTTTGCGGAGTTGGCGATGGTGAAGCCATGCGATTGGAGCCAGGCCGTTATGGTCAGGATGTCCTGATCGGAGGGACCGAACTGCTCGCCAAATTGCTCCGGAGTCACCCACTTGTGGTAGTTCGGTGAGGAGCGGTCCAGTTGCTCGGACATGAGCTTTTCAAGCGCGGCCTCCTGTTCGGGACTGCGCTTAAGAATGAGCTGCATATGATTCAGCTGAAGGTTGGTCGCCAGAGCTCCGCGATCGAATTCCGCACGCGCGAGCGGATGGGTATTGCCGTGAAGCACCATCAGTTTCGTGTCGTCAACCGGCTGGGTTATGAGCGGCTGCACTACTCCTTGTCCCCCAAGGGATATTGCCGAAATGTAAAAAAAAACGAAAAGCAGTGCCGCCTTGCTTGCACGGCCCGGCCCTAGTCGCATGGTTCAGACACCTTTCAGGTTAAACATGGATGCGTAGCGGACAGGTGAGATGCTAGCAGATAGGGTTTGGGATGGACGCCCATGTTGCCAAACTTGTAACAGGCATGTTGGCGCGCGGAGCAGTGAAGCAAGCTCCGCGCATTCAAGCAACCGCTTGCCTAAGGGGCTCCCCAATGGATTGGCCTGCAAGGAGCTTTGCCCGATACACCCGGCGACCGCACTTGGGTCGCTCACGCGTTCCTTGCCTGGCGGTCGGTGTGCTGAGCCTGGCTTATGAGCGAAACAGCGCGGTGAGCGGAAAGAGCGGCGCCTTCCTGCCAACCGACGAGGTGGCTCGTGTGGTCGCCGGCGAAGAACATGGGACCGTCGGGCTGAATGATGCGTTCGTATCCTGGGTACATCGCAGAGTCACCCGAGATGTGAATCCACGAGCCAAGACTGTGCGGGATGCGACCCCAGCAGACGCATATGGGCGTCTGCAAATCGCGCGAATGGCCGGGATGAAGAGCTTCAACAGACTGGCGCGAGGCGTCGAGCTTTGCCGCAAGGTCCATGGATTCAAGGATACTTCCGTTTTCAATGTTATAACCGGCGATGATCACGCCTTTTTCTGAGAAGAGGCGCGCGCTCGGGTACCACACGAGATTTACTGGGTGATCAAGAAACGAGATGCCGCCGTAGATCGAGTACTCCTTCTCCCAAAAACGGGGAGACTCCCAGGCGATTTTGTAAGCGGCGTCGTAGGCCACGCTATCGATGATCTGTTTCACTTCAGGTGAGAAATCAGCGTCGATTTTCTTCAGAACTGTGAAGGGCAGTGCGCAAATGCAGTAATCGGCGTCGGCGGTCTCGAGCGCTCCCGTTTTGCGGTTGTTGTATCGGACGCTAACACCTGTCGAGGTTTTTCGGATTTGCTCGATTTGGCAGTGGAAGCGGATCAAATGGCCGACGCGCTTCTCGAACGCGGCTGGAATTTGATCCATGCCTCCAATAGGCTGAAACATGGTGGCCTGCCAGGCGAACTGCTCTTCGTAGAGCAGGCCTTCCCAGAGCCTGGCATCGAGAAGAACATGCATATCGATCGGATTGCGCACGACGCCGTCGCGTTCACCAGCGCCCGGCGCGAGCCTATAGCCAGCGCGCTCGGACCCCTTGTAGAAATAGTCCGGCGAGAGATCACCGTAGATCCGCAGGAATGTGAGCATGCGTTCTTTGTCTTCAGAAGAAAGCTCCTGATCAAGCGCGTCACGGCAGATTGCCTTGGCCAGAAGCTCGGCGACGTGACCGCGTGTGTCGTTCACCAGCTGTCTCTGCTCTACCGGCCTTCCGCCATTCAACCGGTCACTCTGCAGCAACGCGCTGCGCGAGGTGTTTACTTCGACTTCCAGAGGAACGCCGAATTCCCGGCAATAGCCGAGCATGGTACGGTGTTGGGACGGCAAACGCGCCGGGCCCGCATTGAAATAGTTCGATTCATCAAAGCTGCAGGTTTGCACAGTGCCATCGGTCATTTCGACGCGGGTGCCATGGCGAATGGTCCAGTTGCGCCCGCCGGCCCGTCCGCGCGCTTCAAGCACGACGCAGCGGTAGCCAGCTTTGGAAAGCTCCCAGGCCGAGACCAGGCCGGCAATTCCGGCCCCGAGGATGACGACAGTCCTCGATCCTCCCGCAGGACTGGCCAGCCGCGGCAGGTTGGCTTCGCTCGGCGGCACCGGCAGCAAGCCGAGCGACTGCATGACCAGGTAGGTTGCGCCGAAGCCGCCGGCGCGGCCGACTTGCGTGAGAAAGCTGCGTCGAGTCGCCATGACTGTTCCGGCCCGAGGGTAGGATAAGCGGCGCTTCGAACGCGCGTCAAATTCGTTTTGCGCAGGGATGGAGTTAAGCCGCCAGTCCTTTGTGCTGAACGACAATGCGCACGACAAAGAGCCATCTTCACTCCCCTGGCATATTCGCTGCCCAATACCCACCGGACGGCACGCTAGAAAGGGCGACACGTTCGCTTCGAAGTCGTCGATTTGGGTATGCGCGACGAGGGGCAACGGAAGAACGGGCTTAGTCCTTGTCTTGCCAGGTGTTGCGCTCGACTTCGTGCGGATCCGGGACAAACGGTGCTCTTGGTCGTTCCTTCGCTCTCCTCCTACTTCTCGTTCGGTGATCTCCCCCTTCACGCCCCGTGTTTGTTGGGTCAGGGATTAGAACTTGGCGAGCGTTGCCCTTTGTTTCCGCCAAGAAATTTTCGGTGAATTTCCGGCCAAAACTCGATGGCCAGATTACCAATCATCTGGTAGCTCAAACTGAGCGCTACCCGGGTTAGTGTTAATGTCGCCCCGCGATCCTCTTGGGGGTAGTAAACGTTGGATAATCCTGCACCGGCGAATTTTCCGAAAATGTTGGACCAGTTAGGCTGCGTTTGTCCCGAATCGCCGCGAGTTAAGAACCCGCGAGATATCGAGTAGCGTACTCGAGACCGACCGCTTCCTTCGCCCTTACGGAAATACCGAGGATCCTGATGAAGGATAGAGGGGAAAACGAATGTCGAAAAAAATCGCGCGGACGTTCCGTCGCCCAAGGCTGCACCGAACCGCTTGGCGTAACCCTCAGCACCTTGCCCATAGCCGCTGTGAGTGTCACTGGCCTGTGATACTCCCGCTTGTACGGCATAAAGCCCGAAGGGAAACGGATCGAGGGTACCTCTCACGAAGAGATTGAATTTCTCTCTGCTCTTCAGGGGCGGCGAACCGCGCGCATCCGAGATCGAGTAGGCCGGCACAATTCCGTATATCCGTTCTGATTCTTTCTTCGATTGGGGCGGGGATGGACCTTTGGTGTCCTCGGAAGGCACTGTCACTTGATTTTGAAAGACGTCCGTGAATGCTTCCGCTTGACTTTGTCCCCAGGCCAGCGATTGCGCTGAGGCGCTTAGAAGTGCCGCCCAAATCCAGAGTGGCGCGGAAAATCCCACACGAACTTTTGCCTTTTCCGTCTTCATTCTCTGAAACAATTAGGCGTCAGCAAAGGAGAGTCTGACCAGCTGTCAAAAATGCTAGAGCACGAGGGTTAAGCCAGACGAAAAAGGACTCACGGTCTGACTTGGGTCTGATGCTTTGCATAGTGCCCGGACTTACTCCAGCTCGAGTTGCAGCACGCCTTTACATAGAGATCCCGGATGTCCAACACGGACATCCGCGCCGTGGCAGAACAGATTCAAATGACATGCCATATGAGCATCTATTGCTATCGAGTACAAGCGCGTTGCTGTCCAACGCCCGGCCAGCTATACTTTCGTCGAGGTCTTGCGGGGAGTTTAGGGACGCTTCCGTTTGGATCTCGGTCGCCAAAAAGGCGTAGGTTCAAACAGGGGCTATCGACACCCTAACCGACACAGCAAGGAAGATTTTCGTAAGTTACTGATGGGCCTGTAGCTCAGGTGGCTAGAGCGCACCCCTGATAAGGGTGAGGTCGGTTGTTCAAGTCAACCCAGGCCCACCAACCTAAAATTCGCCCCGTATTGCATTTACGCTACTCTCACCGAATCAATCACCACTACATTCTGTAGCCCAAGTAGCCCATTTAGCGAGAAGGCCAACAGCGTTCGGTCGCACCATTCCCGCCGTCACACAGTATCGTTTCGCAATCCGTCTGCGTAGTGGTCAGTCATGGTTTGCTTAGAGTGACCCAGCCACAGATTCTCCAAGTCCTTAGGCGCTCTGGCACGCCGCAGCACTTCGGTACGGAAGCGCCGAAAAGCGTGGAACCCAATTTTCTTCCCGGTTGCGTGGAGAACACGAAGCAAGTTGCGCTGGCCGAGTGCCGTTCCGTTGCTCGTTGCGAATACGTATCCGTTCCTGCCTGATACGTACTCGCGCAATAACTGAGCAAGCGGCTCCGCGATGTCTACTTCACGGACGGCATTCGGAGTTTTTGGCGTTTGTTCCTTGCCGTGCCAGATTGAACGTTGAACGCGAAGCACGCGACAATCAGGCGATAGGTCAGAGGTTTTGAGCGCCAATGCCTCCCCAATCCGCAAACCGGAGCCCGCCAACAAAGCAAACAAGACGGCATATCGTCGCTTTGCGCTGGCAAGTATTTCCTCGACCTCGGTCGCGGTTACGGTTGGCCGATGCTGGTCCTGCTTCCGCACAATGGGAAGCTCGATAAAATCGTGATTCCATTTGCGCGGATATAGCTGTTCGCCCTCATCGTCAACCGCCGATGCGACTACTAGCTTCACTACTTGGACATGGCCGATGATGGAAGCGGGAGCTAATCCGGCCTGTGTCAGTTTCCCAATCAAGTCTCGCAACACGCTGTTGGTCATATCGGCAAGCGGCTTATCCGCAAGATTCGGCAGAAGCCAATTGTCGAGTGAATACCGCCAGCGGGCAATCGTCGCGGGTTTTACGGGTTTTCTGCGTCGCGTTGCCATGTATGCAAGCCAACCTCAGCCTGCTCCCCGAACGTCATTGCCGGTTGTGCGTTGTGATTGAAATATTCTTTCGTGTTGATGCCTTCACGTTCTATGTGCTCGCGGAGCTTCCGCCTCGCAATGGTCCGCGATTGGCAAACGCCAAGTGAGACTACGCGGCGCTTGCGCTCGTCGCAGCCAGGAACGTCAATCCAGTAGCGTCCGTAGGTAGGGGCCGCTGGATTCCACCGCTTTAGAAAGCCTCGCTGAAACACACTCCCATCCTGCCCGATTCGGCGGTTCATGCACTTTCCCCGTTTCCGCCTTACCGGGGTAGCGGACGGGATTATAGGCGCAGGTTGAGTATCGCCGCCAGTTTGTTCTGCGTTTGATTGATCTGTAACAGCCGCTGCCACAGGCAAAATCCTTCCGCGCCGCACCGCAAAAAGCGACGGTCGCTAGGTTTTTGCCTCCGGGCAGGGAAGCGGTTATTGCTTACGAATGCTGATTACAGCAACGGAATAGGTTCTCCTCACAAAATACGGCGTAATTTTCCCGCACTCCGATGGGCAAAATCGACTGTACCGTCGGCCAGTCTTCGGACAGTGACCGTGGATGACGGAGCGATCTCGATTGCGGCGCGCCTCGCGTCCCTCGTCCTGACCGAACGCGGTGAAATGAAGTAGGGACTCCTTAAAAGAGCGGGTGGTGCGGGTACGGGGTGCAGGAGCCCCCGAGGGTATTATTCGGCGGTCACACCGTCGCCTGCACATTTTTCGCAGAAAACCCGTTACGCGGATTTTCGGTGGGCTTTGGCGCCGCTCTGGATTGACGTGTCGATGGACGCGACAACATTGGATGTATCGGTAGAAAAGACGAAGTATGGACCGGGTTTTTCCCCGGCTAGCTGTTTCATTCTTTCGTTCGCAGCTCCAAGTCCTTCAACCGACTCAAGCCACATCGCGTCTTTGTCCCGAAAGCCCGAGAAAACGTGGAATGTGGGAACTCTCATAAATTCTCCCAATCGCTCGGACCAGTTTATAGGGGGGCAAAGCAACGCTACGCCGTGGACGGCGATAAATCAATCAAGGATTGAGCTTCCGCCGTGCTGAGCCGACCGTTCTATTAGTACTGGGCAGGGTGCAATCCGCTGATCGAAACTCCTCTTCCGCGCAGCAGCCGGGCGGATTCGGCTTGCTTCCGCAAGCGAGCAGCGCACCAGAATCGAGGTCTTTGGTGCGACTATCGGATTCAACACATGACGAACCGATTGTCTCGGGCAATATGCTCAACGGATGTACATTCGGCACGCAAGGAGATTCCCCCTTCACTATGGCTCACGAACGACGGCGCGCTCCGCGATGTCCGCTCATTGCTTCCGTAGAAGTCATCGAACTAGCGACCGATACGCATCTCAGAGCGCGGATTTCGGACCTGAGTCT
>Ga0126373_10001470_pt1 | contig 16799 bp, 14 predicted proteins | sample PanSoiMetPlot_11_FD_92545 | JGI IMG/M metagenome (GOLD analysis project Ga0126373, IMG submission 92545) | Tropical forest soil microbial communities from Panama - MetaG Plot_11 | ecosystem: Environmental > Terrestrial > Soil > Tropical forest > Bulk soil | place: Panama | collected 2016-02-17 | reverse complement strand
GAATACGGTATCGACAGTCTGCCCAAGGTGTTTTGGTCAGGGCAGAATGCGTACAACGGAAGGGATATAAGCGGCATCTTGTGTGGCTTGAAAGCATCTTTCAAATTGGCGGGGGTGCAAGGTGAGATGGGTCCTCCCTCTATTCTTTTTCTTTGTCTTTGCTTATCAGACTCCGGCTCAAAATAAACCCAAACATGAATCAAAAGTCCCTGAAAGGGAGACCACATCGAGCAAGATACGAATTCCCGCATCTTGATCATCGAGCATCCCGCAAGGCCGGAGTGGAAACTAACTCACGATGCCCCGCAACCGGAAGAGAAAGCGGCTGGCCTCTATCGTTTTCGATTGAATGTGGAGCCGAAGAAGACCGAAAGACTCGTCATAAACGAAGCTAAGCCGCAGTTCACTCCGTATGACGTAAAAACCCTCTCCGAGGACCAAATTGAGTTGCTGCTTCAGCAAAAATCGATCAATCCAGACGTCGAAAGGGCCTTACGAAGGATTACCTCTCAGAAAAATCTGGTCGCGGAGTACGATGGCCAAATCAAAATTCAGCAAAGACTCATGGACCAGATTTTCGCGGATCAAACGCGGCTGCGTGAAAACATGAAATCCCTGCAGGGCAGCGCCGAGGAAAAAGCCTTGCTGCAGCGCTATACCAAACAACTCGACGACGAAGAAACCCAACTCGACGCCCTCCGAAAAAAGAAACAAGACCTGGAGGGCCAGCAACAACTATCCGACCTCTCACTCCGAAACATGATTCAGCAGTTGCAGATGGACGTGACTCTATAAAATCCCTCCTGGGCACCTGTCCCATATGGCAGGTTGCGGGAAGGCACATTTTTCTCGCCGCAAGACTTTGCCGGGCAGCCGCAACCTACACTGATAGAGAAGTGAAAGGGTAACTGCGACCCGGACCCGCGACCCTTGGGACGTGCTCTCAACAAGAGTGCCCGTGAGGTTCAAATGAAACGCATCGTTTTATTTTTAACGACTGTTTTGCTTGTTCTAGTAAGCGTTGGCAGCTTGGTTGCGGCTCCTCAGCATCATAAGGGCACAACCACGCTGACCGGGGTCGTGCTCGGTCCCGATGACCGACCCGTGCCGCATGCAGCCGTCACCTACCAATCTTCGGGTGGAAACGCTCCGCATGCCGTCCACGCTGATTCGCAAGGTCATTTCACGATCGCAAACCTGCGGGCCGACAATTACGATATGCGCGCTTCCGGAAAGGGCGTTTTCTCTGAGTGGGAGAAAAACATCTATGTACGTAAAGGACAAACAAAAACCGTTACTCTGCACCTGATTTACGCCAAGGAAGTCCCAAAGGCCTACGTCAAAGGCAAGCCGAACCCGCAATAGTAAAGGGACTGCTGGCGAGAAAGTGTAATTCGCTTTTACCGGCGATTTTCACAAGCCACGAGTCACCAGTCACATTTTCTCTACTGGTAGATCAGCTGCGCGAGTTCGTGGAGATCGGCAACGGAGACATCCGAGACGGCGCAATATTCCATCCCTTGACGCCTCCAGTGCAGCCACTGATAGCCCTGCCGCAAGCCGGGCAGATGAATCGGCGTGTCCGGATCTTTGGTGGGCAACACAAAAACATTGATGATGTGTTTCCGCCGCATGTAGACGAGCGCAGCGACGTTCCGGCCCGCTAAAACGTCCAGCCGACCTCCGATCAACGGGAATCCGTCGTCGGAGAAGTCCTTCACCGGCGGAGAGAAGTCCAATTTGCCATTGAACCAGGGCTTCACCGTGTGCTGGTCCGCGGAGGCAACATCGGTCAAGTGCCCGGGCTGCAGCGAGCGGATATGCGCGTCAATCATTTCGGCGGCAGTAAACTGTGCCGCATCCGGATTTCTGCCCGCCGGTCGTGGCCAGGAATACCAGGAGATCGCACCAATAATCAAAATCGAAGCCGCAACAATAACCCATCGCCAAGCCGGAATTCTCTGTTTGGGGGGAGCAGCGGTTGCCGCGTCCAGGTCCGCGCGAATCTTCTTGCGGAGCGAAATCGGCGCGCTTTCACAAAGGCTGCTGCGCTGAAGAAGCGAGCGCAGCGATTCTTCCACCTCCAAAGCCTTTGCGCAATCGCGGCACCCCTCGAGATGGCGTTCGAACTCGGCCGAACGCAAAGCGTCCAGCTCGCCATCGAGGTACCCGTGCAGCGCCGTCGGCGTGAAATCACAGCTCACGGGCAGCCTCCTCGACCGGAGGTTGAGGTTGCGTGAGGGCGCGCTGCAGCCGTTGGCGCGCGCGGGCCAGCGCCGACATCACCGTGCCAATGGGAATCGCAGTAATCGCGGCAATCTCCTTATACGAGCAGCCTTCCAGTTCGCGCAAAACCAGCACTTCCCGGAACCGCGGCGGCAGCGTCTCCAGTGCCCGGCCCAAGCGTTCGCGATTGTCTCCGGCGATAGCCAGGGACTCCGGCGAAACGCTGGGCTGCGGATGCAGCTCTTCGTCAAATTCGGTCATCAGTTCCACAGGGCGATTCTTCTCCAGCCAGGTATAGCAGGTATTACGCACAATCTGTAACAGCCAGGCGCGCGCGTCTCCCCCATGGAATCCGCGGAAGAAACGATAAGCGCGGAGCATGGCTTCCTGCGCTACATCTTCTGAGTCCTCGCGCCTTCTCAAAAGCCAGCGCGCAAGGTTAAAGGCGGCGTCGAGGTGGGGCAAAACGAGCTGCTCGAAGCGCGCCCGCTCGTGCACATCCAACACGTCCGACCCACTCCCATGGGTTATCCCACTCATTGGGCACAAACCGCCTGGTGACCTATTTTATTCCCCATTGTCCCTTTAGAGTGACGAATCTGGCAATGGGTTGGTAAGCGGCCAATGTGACACCCAGTTCACAAACTGGCGGCCCGGGAATAACTTGCTGCCCCTGGCAGTCTGCACAAACGAAACACGTCCCATACGCGGCGCGGGCTCCCTGGACTCTCTCACCCGCGCCGCCCTCCAAGACAATTGGGGATCGGTGACGAAAAACAGCATTGCTCTTGGTGTCTCTAAACAAGGGGAAGATGATGACAGGTAAGGGAAAAGACGAGTTGTTGCACGACCACAACCGCGACGGGATCGACCGGCGTGGCTTCCTGAAATGTATGGCTTGGGCCGGAACAGGGGCATTCTGTGTGATGAGCGGCGGCGTGCTTCGTTCCTACAGCTTCAGCCGCGTGCCGACCCTGGATCCCAAGGAAATGGCCGGCGAACTGAGCTTCGCCCAGATTAGTGACAGCCACATGGGGTTCAACAAAGCGGCAAATCCGGATGTTGCAGGAACCCTGAAAGCGGCCGTGGACAAGATCAACGGGTTGGCGGTTGCGCCCGAGTTCCTTCTGCACACTGGGGACATCAGTCATCTCTCGAAACCCGAAGAATTCGATGTTGTGGAGCAGATTCTGAAAGCTGCCAAACCCCGAGAAGTCTTCTATGTTCCCGGCGAACACGACGTGTTGAATGACGACGGGCAGCAATTCCGTGAGCGCTTTGGCAGAGACAGCAAAGGCGCGGGCTGGTACAGCTTTGACAAGAAGGGCGTGCACTTCCTCGGGCTGGTGAACGTCATGAACCTCAAGGCCGGCGGTTTGGGATCGCTGGGCCACGAGCAGCTCGAGTGGCTCGAAGACGACGTGAAGCATTTGAAGCACAGCACTCCCATCGTGGTCTTTGCGCACATTCCGCTGTGGTCGGTGTATCCAGAATGGGGCTGGGGCACGGAGGACAGCGCGCAGGCCTTGTCCTACCTGAAAAAATTCGGCTCGGTCACCGTGCTGAATGGGCATATTCATCAAACCATGCAAAAAGTTGAAGGCAATGTGACATTTCACACCGCAGCTTCGACCGCGTTTCCGCAGCCGGCGCCAGGGAAAGCGGATTCGCCCGGGCCGATGAAAGTCCCCGCCGAACAATTGAAGAGCATCCTTGGAATTACAGATATCAACGTTGTACGTGGGAAGCAAGCGCTCGGAGTTGTGGATTTGACACTCGATTGAGTGGCGTTCACAAATTTTGAATCTCTAAGTTCTTTTCAAAACCAATCAAACAAAAGGAGCAGAAAAAACATGAAAAGAAGGGTGTCTGTGGCAGTTTTCATTGCGGTCGCTGTTTTGGGAGTCGCCATTTTAGGAGCGAAGAACTCCGCAGTGGCCGCGCAGCAAAAGCCGCAAAGCGCCGAAGTTAAAATTGACAATTTCAGCTTCGGCCCGGCCACGCTAACGGTTTCCGCGGGAAGCACCGTCACATGGACCAATCGCGACGATATTCCGCATACCGTGGTTAGCTCTGATGATCCAAAGGTCTTTAGGTCCAAAGTCCTCGACACAGACGAGAAGTTTTCCTTCAAGTTCGATAAGGCCGGAACTTATTCCTACTTCTGTTCGGTTCACCCGAAAATGACCGGTAAAGTCGTCGTTCAATAAGGCCGGGCAATTCTCGCTGAGCGCAAAAACCGATGAACCCTTTCGACTTGAAAGCCGCATTGACCGCAAAGCACGCGCAGCATGTTGTGCTGATTCATTTTCCTATTGCGTTGTTCATAGCGGGAGTTGCCTTTGACTTCGTGGCCCATTGGACGAAACGACAAAGCCTGGCTGCAGCGGCCTACTGTAATTTTCTGGTCGCTGCCGTAGCCAGTGTCCCAACCGCGATCACCGGGCTGCTTGCCTGGCAGTGGCAACTCGAAGGGCAGCGCCTGAAGGGCACGCTGCTCCTCCACCTCATTTTCGGCGTTGCTTCGGGTGCGTTGACCTCGGTCGTCTGGCTGATTCACTGGAGTGCCAGACGTGCGCAGAACGAGAAGCTGCGCCTCTTTTGCCTTCCCCTCGAAGCGCTGACCGTTGTGCTGCTTGCGGTCACCGGGCACCTCGGCGGATTCCTTAGCGGCGTCAACGGGCCGGGTTAGAGCTTCGTCCCGGTTGTGCAGGAGTGAGTTTGTGGACGGCAGTTTCTTGGGAACGCAGGCCCCTCTTGCGGCCGACATCGTTCTGCTGCTGGAAATCGCTATCGGCGTGGCCCTTCTCGTTGGTGCCGGGCTTGCCCGTGCGAAGCGTTACCGCCAGCACGCGTGGTGTCAATCCGTCGTCGTGCTCCTCAATCTCGCGGTGATCACCGTGATGATGGTTCCCTCTTTTCGCACGCAAGTGCTTCCGCGTATTCCGGTCAAGCTTTCGAGGCCCTACTTTGCGCTGGCCACCGCGCACGCGGCCCTGGGAAGCATGGCGGAACTCGCGGCGGTCTACATCCTGGTCGCGGCTGGCACGCGCGTGCTTCCGGAAAGACTGCGACTCAAACGCTACAAACTTTGGATGCGAACCGTTCTCGCGCTTTGGTGGCTCGCGCTCTTCATGGGATTCGCAACCTATGCGCGCTGGTATGTGCCAAATTTCTTCCGCTAAGATTGCAGCCCCAAGAATCGTGCCGAGGGTAGTACTATCGCCGCCTAGCCAGTTCCGCTAAAATGCGCCTACTCCCTGTATCTGACTGATTCTGGCTATGTTACGCGTTCTTACAGAAATGGATGCCCTTCTCAGAATTTGGATTTCGTACTACGACCCGCGTACCCTGTCCTCTGGCTCTGGCGAACCATTGTTGCTCGCAAAGCCCCCGCGTAACGTGCCAAGAACGGGTTGGGGGCCGCGCGGGGACAGCGGCCCCGAAAGGGACCGTGTGCGAGCTACCCAACCCGCCAATCTCAAAATCTCCCCTCTTTTCCCTCTCCCCTACGCAGGCTTACCTCCCCTCCATTCCTCGGACACCTCAGAGTGCTTTCTTGGGCTTGCGGGTTGTTTTGGGGCGAGCCACAAGCTACTTTGTAAGACAAAGTTTAAAGGTTGCAAGTCATGGACCTACGGAGACTTAGTCAGCGGTCAACCGCTGACGGGAAAGACGAAAGAGCAGTTCTAGTTTTATAAGCGAAGGTTGTGGGGCGTGGCGTGCATTCCCAAGCCTTGTGGGTGATGCGGAATGAGAGAAACTCCGTGGAATCAGCGTCTGGGGGGAGTTGGGTTGAGCCTCCATTGACAGCGTAATGCGACAGGTGAAGGCTGTGCGTGACAATTGGAGCCTAATGGCGGTGATCCTGCTTGCGGCAGCGACCCTGTACCCCGCGGCCGCGGATTTCGCGCAGGGCGCTGAACCGGAGCCGGCCAAATTGCATGCGAATACGCTCGAGGCTTGCCACCGCTACGTCAGACTCACCGAAACGCGGAACGCAGAAGAGCTGAAGCGCGGCACAAATCTCCTTTGGATTGACGAACTGCCTGCCGCCGAGCGCGCCGAAGCCTACGCAGCGCTGCAGCGCGGCGAAGTAGAAATGAAGAAGCTCGAGACTCGCGACGGCGGGAAAGAGATTGCCAGCCCGGCGGGAATCATCCATCACTGGGTCGGCGTGGTGTTCATTTCGGGAGCGAAACTCGGCGATGTGCTCGGGATGCTCGAAGACTACGACAAACATTCAGTGTATTACGGCCCGGACGTTGAACGGTCAAAAATCGAATCGCGTAATGGCGACCACTTCCGGGTGTTCCTGAGGTTCCGGCGGCACAAAGTGATCACCGTGGTGCTGAACACGGAACATGACATTCAGTATTTCCGCGACGGGCCGGAGCGCGCCCACAGCCGGAGTTCCGCGGTTCGCATCGCAGAAGTGGAAAACGCCGGCAAGAAAGACGAGCGCGAAAAGCCGCCAGGCGAAGACGGCGGATTCCTGTGGGGCATGGAAACCTGGTGGCGCATGGAGGAGCGTGACGGCGGCGTATATGTCCAGAGCGAAGTGGTCTCACTCACGCGCGACATCCCTGTGCTTCTGAAATGGATGATCGAACCGTTTGTCACCAGCGTCCCCAAAGAAACCCTGAGTGCCACGCTGGTAGCCAGTCGCAAAGCTGTCCAAGGGCGGATTGCTAATCGTTAAAAAGGCCGCTTATTTCTCCCAGTAGCGGGAGGCGTACTGTTTGGGATCGAAGATGGCGGGATCGAGTTTAGGGTTAGCCACGATTTCGGAATACTCCTCGCTGAAGAGATTCCTCCCATCGACAAAGAATTCCACGCGCGCGGCTACCAGGCCAACAGCAAGCTGGCGGTAATCGGCGAAGCGGGAGTCACCCGTCTTGGTAGCGTCCGTGCGATCGGGCTGAATTAAGCGGGCAAAAAGCAGCTGCTTTTTCTCAATCCAAAACTGCTTGGACTTGAGATCGCCTTTATCTGCGCCGACCACATAGACCGGCTGGCCTTCCCAGGTATCCTCGCGGAGCTTCTTCAGGTCGAAACCTTCCCGTTTTACCTGATCGATCGTGACCTGGGGCGCCTGCCGATAAACGTCAAAGCCGAGTACAAGCAGCATGTGCACAAAGGGGCGCGTGGCGGCAACTTTGCCTTCTTTAAACGAAGTGTAGGCGCCGTCCGCGATTAGCATGCCGTTGCCGTCCGCGGGAGAGCCGATGTCGATGCGCAATTTTCCCGGGAGCAGCAGGGCTTCGTGCCAGATCTCGCTCTTGTCGGTACCGTCCGCGTTGTGGGTCGTGCTTTTCTGCGTGAACGTCAGAGTCTCGTACCAATTATTCTGATAGCGGTCATGCATGGCGCGAAGAAGCGCTTCGCCGTCGCGGATTTCCGCTGCGGGGATGGCCGCGGGAACCAACGCGGAGATTGCAGCGAAAATCAGGACTCGTCTTGTCAGGAGCAGCATTGGGAGCGTCATCATACTCCAGCCAACGGCAAAGACGGGCAAAATAAGAAGGGCGGCTCGGAGGAGCCGCCCTTTGTAAGAGCCATTGCGGCCCAGTCCTCCCCTTACAGAAGGGACGGGGCGAAATTGCCTGGCTTTAGTCCAAGGCGACTAAGGCAGGTAATAGCGGAAAGAGGTCCAAAACATGTTGTTGACGGCCTTGGGCTGAAGGCTGCCGGCACCGGACCAAGTGTTTTTGCTGAAGTAAGAGTATTGAATGCTCCAGCGGAAGCCGCCTTTTGGCCCCTGGTAGATCTTGTGCCAGAAGCCCAGAGTTCCTTCATAGATGAAGCGGGTATCCCCGGCGCAAGTTCCCCCGCCGGAGGGTGTGCCAGTTCCAGTAGGCACGCCTTCGGCGCTGCAACCGGAGTTGTTAGCAGCGACGTTGCCGTAGCCGCCGATCTTGTTGTTGGCGGTGGTGTGCGTGGTGACGTTGGTCGCTACGGTTCGAAAACCATCTGCTGAGCAAGTCGGATCGGTGGGGGCCGGCGTGCAGATCGTCGTGGTAAACGATTGGCTCGTCGTGATGGCATCGGTCATGTAGCCAGCGTAGCCAGCCCGCCAGGCGTACTCGCCGCCGTAATAGGCAAAAATGTCAAGCTTGGGGGTTGCGTGAAACTCGAAAGTAGCCAAGCCGTGAGCAGTGCGGATCAATGCTTCCGTACCGTCGGGGCGGAAAGTCATGTCGGGCAGCTGGGCGGATCCATAGCGGCCTACGCCGTCTCCAGCCACGCCCTTTACGCCAAAATCCAGTTTCTTGTTGAGCAGGGGCCAACGTCCACTGGCGCCAAAGCCGCCACCAGTGCGCGTGTCGTTAAAGGCGCCAATTGAGGAGGCAGATGTCAGTTGGGCGCCTGTTCCATCGACGCAAGCAAAGCCTGGAGTAGTGCCGGTTAGGGCAGGGCCTTTGAGCACTACCGTGCCCGCGCCGTTACTTGCTTGCGGGCTCACAACCGCGCAGGGATAGATGCGGTTACGGAAAGTGCTCAAGATTCCGAACACTTCGTAATGGCCAAAGCCGGGATCAGCAGCGGCCTTGATGATGAGGTCCGGAGCTTTATTGACGGTGTAGCCCGTTGAGTCGAAGGCGTTGAACAAACCGCCACCGGCACCGGGGGCATTGATAAAGAAGTTCTGAGCGGTAGTCGCACCCGAGGTAGTAACAGATGAGAATCCGCGCCCGCCGACGGTGGCCTGGGGGCCCTCCACAGAGAAGCCCACGGCAAACTTGCCGCCGAAGTCCTGCACAACGCGGAAGCCATACTGACGCGCCCATGTGAAGCCGACATTGTACTGGGGGTCGGTCGTCATCGGGGGCAATTCCGTCCGTACTTGCAGGCCCTGCTTGGTTTCTGTGGCAAGGCTCCACATTTGCCCTGCGGTAAGGCTCAGACCACTGTCAAGGGCTACTTGTCCCCAGAACTGCCGCTGGCGCAGCGAATAGCTGTTGCTCTGCCGGTTGTTGGAAGTGACGGCTGCAGACAGGAAGTCCGTTTCGTAGTAGCCAGATAGTTTGGCGCGGTCGATCTTGCCTTCGGCCAGCATCGCGATGCGGGACTGCCTGGCTGTGGCGTTGAACTCCGTAAGCTTGCTCAGCGAGTTTCCTGGAAACGGAATGCCCGTGAATGGGGTGTTGATGTCTCCGCTGACAGCATGTTGACGAAAAACAGTTTCTGCCGCGAAGAATCCGCCTGGCGTAAGCGTGATGCCCTTAAATTTAAGGGAGCTGGGACCCATCTCTTCCGTTTTTTTCTGTTCGGCCTGCTCGGTCGCCACGGTGGTCTTGAGGACTTCGTTGCTGGCCTTCAGGTCGCTGACCGTGGTGTTGAGCGTCGCGGCAGTGGTTTTCACTTCTGCGGAGGAATTGACAGCCTCGACCGCTTTGGAGCTGGCTTCAGAAGCACGGGCGTTCGCGGCCGCCGCGGCCTCGCGGGCTTCGTCAATCTGTTTGTCGCGCTTGGCAAGCTCTTCTTTCAGCAATTGAAGCTGTTCTTGTTGAGACTGGAGGGCCTGCCGGAGCTCTTCGATCTCGGCAGCAATGGCGGAGTCGGATTTCTCCGATTTTTCCGCTTTCTTGGCTGCCTTGGGCTTAGCTGGAGCCGGAGCTTTAGCGGGTTGCGCGTCAGCGTCCTTGTCCTTTGGAGTATCGGCGAGAGCCATTCCTGTGGTGAGGAACAGTGACAACGTGAGTGCAGCTAATTTTTTCATTTCCTCTCTCTTCTTCTTGAGCAAAATTCGAAGTTCTAACGAAAAGTGGTCTTCCACCCCGGGAAAAAGGTAAAGAGGCCTTTTTACAATTGCGTCAACTCATTGTGAATATCCTGTAACAAGCGAGAGGCATTCGCCGCAAGCCATTGACAGAAAAGGAGTTGCGAATTGCTAGAGGATCAAAAACAACGGGCAGGGCCAAAATGAGGGGAAGCAAATCCGATGCAAGAAAAGTTTCGGCCGGCCTCAGTTGTAAGAAGAACCGACCATCCGTAAACTCCCAAAGACGACTTTTCTTCCGTTCCGCGGGTGCAATTCCCACCTCGGTGGAAGCCATCGGGGCAGCCTGTAATTGCGTCAAGCCAGATTTCAATGCGAGCGATTGGTTTTTCCGAGCATTCCTAGGCTTGCCATTTTGAAGGTGCCGCCCGGCCGGTCGGAAAAAGTAACAGTTATTTTGGTGTGGCAATGGCAAAGGCAAGAGCTATCTGCGTGAGGCGGTATTGGTAAGTGGCGTCGGTGTCGGCGATGTCTGCCTCGGTTTTTTGCAGTTCGGCTTGCGTGAATTCCACGATGGAGCCGAGGCCGAGGTTGTAGCGTGCCTGGGCGAGGTCCATAGCGAGGCTGGCCTGCTGGCGAAGCTGCTGCGTAACGGAAAGGCGTTCATAGGCGCGATTGGTGTCTTGCCAGGAGATGCGGACGTCGCGGGAAATGGAGTTGCGGAGGTCTGCAAGCTTCTGGCGGTTGACCTCGGTTTGCAGGTCGGCGGTTTTGGCGCGGGCGTTGTACAGGAAGCCATTGAAGACGGGAATGTTGATGTTGACGCCGACCGCGCCATACCAGTTGGGAGTAATGTGATTGTCGCGAACGGGAGTGTTGCCGACGACGCCGAGGGCATTCACCGTTGGCCGCCACAGATCGTGCTCAGCGCTGCTGAATTTCTGCGCGGATTCGACTTGAAATTGCAGTGCTTGGATTTCAGGACGCTGCTGAAGCGCCTGTTGAATGAGCGGCTGCAGGTCAGGAGCCGGAGGCGTGAGGGGGGTGGTTTCTTCGATGAGTTGAAAATGCTGCTCGCTCGCGTAGCCGAGAATCGCGGAAAGCGTGGCAAGAGAAGCTTGGGAATTGTTTCGTGACTCGAGCAACAGAAGCTTGGCGCGAGCCAACTCGACGTTTGCGAAGCTGAGATCCAAATCCGATTTCAATTTCGCCTGCGCCAGGGCCTGGACTTTATCCACGAGAGTCTGGCGCGCTTGAACGGTCTCTTCGGCGACATGCACGAGCGCTTGGGTGTCGAGCGAATTGTAGAAAGCCTGATCGACGGCGAGCAAAATGTCGGCGCGAGTCGCGGCCGCGTTTTGATCTTCCGCCTTGGCCGCGAGCTCAGAACTGGAAAGCAAGTTGGTCGAGCGTCCGAAGTCGGTGACGAGTTGATTGACGGAAACGCCCTCGGCGGCGCGCGGAAACAGGATAGGGTTATTCAGAAAGCCGGCAGTGAGGCGGCTACCGGGATTAGCATCCACGGCGGTGAGGCTCAGATTCGCGTTGGGCATAAGTGCAGAGCGAGATTCGCGCACGTATTGTTGTGCGACGAGTGCGCGCAATTTTCCCACAGTGATCTGCGGGTTGTTCTTAATGGCGATGGCTTCGGCTTGCGCCAGTCTCAGGGAAGTGCCGGCAGGTGAGGATTGGCCTGTAGCCTGAGACGTTGGCGGATTGCCCGGCGCCTGGGCGCTTGCTGTCGCGCACGCGAAGACGACCAGAAGTAGTGGCGTGAATACCAGCCGCGTCAAGACCCCACCTCCTGGGCCTGCTTTCGGCCTCGCCCATGAACGATGAGATAAACCGCAGGAACCAGATAGACAGTCACGACGACCGAAACCAGCAAGCCGCCAATGATGGCGCGAGCGAGGGGTGCGTATTGTTCGCTGCCGGGCTCGGCGCCTATGGCCATGGGAATCATTCCGAGAACGGTGGCGAGCGAAGTCATCAAGATTGGCCGAAGCCGCATGCGGGAAGCAAGCGAAATGGCTTCCTTCACAGGCTTGCCGTCATGGTGCAAGTGACGGGCAAACTCGACAATGAGAATGCTGTTCGAAACGACGATGCCGACCATCATGACGACGCCCATTAGCGACATGACGTTCAAGGTGGTGTGCGTGGCAAGAAGAAACAGGAGCACTCCGGCGAGCCCGGGAGGAATAGCCAGAAGGATAATGAACGGGTCCTCCCAGGAAGCAAATTGCGCGACAAGAATCAGGTAGACGAGGACGACCGACAAGATGAGGCCGATACCGAAACTGCGAAAAGAAGAGCGCATGCCCTGAACCGAGCCGCGAAGATTCACGCGGACACCTTCCGGGAGCTGAGTTTTCTTGATGACCTCATCAACCTGATTCGCGACGGCGCCTAAATCCTCGGTTTTCGGCGAAACATAAACATCGACGACTCGGAACAGTTGATAGTGATCCACTTCGGTCGGCGAAGGAATCGTCTTCACTTTGACAACGCTGTCAAGGAAAGTTGGTTCCGAGCTCTTCACGCCCCGCAGAGGAATCTGCTTGAGGTCCGTCACGGTTTTAACGGCGTCTTCTGGATATTGCACGGTGAGCATGTAAGGATTGCCGCTCTTGGGGTCGATCCAATAATTGGGAGCGATCATGCCGTTCGAAGTGAGCGCGGTGATGACGTTGTCCACGACTTCCTTCTGGGAGAGGCCGAGGAGCCCGGCCTTCTCGCGGTCGACATCGAGTTCGAGCGCAGGATAATCAATGTCCTGCGGGATGAGCACGTCGCTGACATCTTTGAGCTGTCGCACGGGCTGGGCGAGTTTCTCAGCCGTCCCGTAAACCTGGTCCAGATTGTTGCCGCTAACCTGAATGTCTATGGGCGCAGGCAGACCGAGATTGATGACCGCGTCCACCAACCCGCCGGATTGGAAATATGTGCTGAGCTGCGGAAGTTTCTCTTGCAACTGCTCCCGCACCCGGCGCATGTATTCGTAGCTGCCGACCTGGTGGTCTTCCTTGAGGCTGACCTGGACAAACGCCGTGTGCGGAGCGGAATTCGGCGTGTATATGGCGGAAAAATCCGTGGTGACGCCGATGTTCGAGACGATGATTTGGAGTTCCTTGGGCGGAACCACACTGCGAATGATTTGTTCAACCTGCTTGACGTAGTCTTCGGTCAGTTCGACGCGCGTGCCCGAAGGAGCTTTCAAGTTGATAACGAATTGGCCCGGGTCTGTGCGCGGGAAAAAGGAAACGCCGAGAAAAGGATAAACACCCAGACACAGGAGAGAAAGTCCGGCGAGCGCCAGGGTGGTCGCGCCCGGCTTGAGTTGGGAGGCAGCCAGGGTGCGGTCGTATTTCTCCAGCATTTTTTTGAAATAGAAATTGAACATCTGGCCGATGCCGTCCCAGCGCCAGGTGAAGGTGTCGCCCAGTTCCTCGTCGGCCTCGCGCTGCTTGATTAATTTCGCGCAGAACAGCGGCACCACCGACATGGCGACGAAGTAGGAAGCAAAAAGGGACAAAACGACAGAGAGTGCCAGGGCAACGAAGAGAAAGCGGCTGACGCCGTACAGAAACACCACCGGGAAGAACACGACGGAAGTGGTGAGTGTGGCGGCGAGCACGGCAAGGCCCACTTCCTGGCCGCCTCTTTCTGCAGCGACTCCCGGCGTTTCGCCGAGCTCCAAATGGCGAAAAATATTTTCGAGAACGATGACGGAGTTGTCGATCAGACGGGAAAACGCCAGCGCGAGTCCGCCAAGAACCATGGTGTTGACGCTGCCGCCGCCTCCGCCTAAAGCGAGAAACGCGGCCAACGCTGAAAGCGGAATGGAGAGAAAGACGGCGGCCGTGGCGCGAAGGCTTCCGAGGAAGAGCAAGACCATTAGGCCCGTGAGGATGAGGCCGATGCCGCCTTCGCGAAGGACGTTCGAAATGGCGGTCTTCACAAAAAGCGACTGATCGAAAACCACTTTGGGAATCAGTTGCTTTGGAATGTCCACAAGGTGCCCTAGAGCGTCTTTGATGCCGTCGACGACAGCGATGGTGTTAGTATCACCGCCCTGCTTGAGGATCGGGAGGTACACGGAGCGTTGGCCGTCGACGCGAACGATGTTGGTCTGAATGGCTTGTGCGTCAACTGCTTTGCCCACGTCGCCAACGAGCACGGAAGCTTGTGTTTGGCCGACGGACTTCAGAGGCATAGCGTTGATATCCGAAGCCGAAGGAGCCTGACTGTTGGAGTAGAGGTTGTAGTCGTAAGGACCGATCTTCACGTCTCCAGCGGGGAGAATCAGGTTGGCGTCGTTGACTTCACGAACTACGTCCATGGGGCTTAGCTGATGGGCCTGCAATTTGAGCGGGTCCACATAAACCATGATCTGGCGGTAGCGCCCGCCGAAAGGCTGTGGGACCGAAGCGCCAGGCACATTGGCAATTTGATTTCGAACCGTGAAGCGGCCGAGGTCCTGCATTTGCGTTTCGTTCAGGCCCCGGCCTTTCAGTGTGATGAGACAAACAGGAAGGCTTGATGCGTCGAACTTAAGGACGACGGGAGGCAGCGTGCCGGGAGGTAAACGCCGGAGGTCGGCCATCGCCAAATTCGAAACGGTGCTGAGGTCGGCGTCGGCATTCGTCCCGGGCTGAAAGTACATTTTGATGAGGCTCACGCCGGGCAGCGAGCGCGATTCAAGGTGATCCACTCCGCTGGCCAGGGTGAACCAACGCTCGAAGGGGTTGGTGATATTGGTCTCAATTTGCTGAGGGGGCATGCCGGAATAGAACGTGGCGATGACCACCACAGGAATGTTGATGGGCGGAAAAAGATCTACGGGCATCCGCACCAACGTGACTGTGCCGACGATGGCGATGACCAGACAGATGACGATAATGAAGTAGGGATACTTGATCGAGAACCCGGACATCAGTTTCCCCCCGCCGGACTCATTTCTTGTGCGCTAACGTTCTTTGGCTGGACTTTCTGCCCGGAATGAAACTGGCTGCGGTTTCCGATCACTACGCGGTCCCCGTCCGAAAGGCCGGAGAGCACTTCCACACGTGCATTGTCTTCAAGCCCGAGCTTGATGTGGCGCTCGTCGAGAACGTTTTGCGAATTGACGGCGAGAACGGTGGCATCGTTGCCGTTGCGAACAACGGCTTCCAGGGGAAGCGTGAGCGCGTTCGGCTCCTGATTGAGCGAGATTTCCGACTCGGTGTACATCCCAGGAATCAACCGGCCGTCGCGGTTTTCGCAATCGATTTCGGTTTCCATGGTGCGGGTTTGCAGATCCAGAGAATCGGCGAAGCGAGAGACGCGGCCTTGAAGTTCCTGATTCAAAGCCTGCACGTGAACTTTCACCGGATCTTTGAGATGAATCTGCGCGGCGACGGACTCCGGCACTGGAAGCACGAGACGCAGCGTGGAAATTTGCGCCAGCCTAACTACGGGCGCGGCTTGCGTGCTGGAAGAAGTTCCGGCGGCAACCAGGGCGCCGGTGTCCGCATAGCGATTCGTGATGACTCCGGTGAAGGGCGCGGCAATTTGGGTGTAACCCGAAAGCGCGGCGACCTGCCTTTTATTCGCTTGCGCCACTTCTAATTCCTGCTGCGCCGCGGAGAGCGCCGACTTCGCGCTGGCAACTTGCGCTTCAGCTTCGAGGTCCTTAGCTTGCGCGTCGTCAAGTTCCTGCTGGGCCACCAGACCTTCGCGAGTTTTGGCCGCGTCGCTGAGGCGCTTAAACGCCAGGTGAGAGGCGGCGTGCGAAGATTTTGCGCGCTCAAGATCGCCCTGGGCACGTCCAATTTCTTCGTTCGCACGGCGAACCGCGGCATCGGCGCCAGCAAGCTGGGCCGCCAATTCTGGAACCTCCAGAACAGCCAGCGTTTGGCCTTGCTTCACATGAGTTCCCACGTCCACATAAATGGCCTTGATGTAGCCCGCGACCTTAGCGTGCACGTCCACGTCTTGGAAGGGCTTGAACTCACCCGAGATTTTCAGAGTGTTGGAGATCGTGCGACGCTCGACGCGCGCCACAGCAGCAGGTGGGTCACCGGAGACTGCGGCAGGATCTTGATCATCGGCCTTGGTCGGGGAGCGACTGATCCAACGCCAGGCCAGCAACGCGCCTACTGCGAGAATCACGACAATAATCCAGGGCTTTTTTTCTTTCATATGCACATCCGCGCCGGGCGTCCAATCCAGAAAGCAAAAGCAAACCGGCTGTTGACACCCGTAGAGTTTTTCGAAGGGCCTAAACGACCGGGCACGGCCGCTCTAATCCGGTCCCAAAAATGACCCAAACAAGTCGGAGCAGTATAAATAGTTATCGAACGGGCGGCGGCCGGAACCACAGGCCGGAACCAAAAAACTGCTGCGAGAAGCGCGGGATAGGAAGCAACGTGAGGAAAAACTGGGCCGACAGCTCGGTCAGGGGCAAAACGACTACTACTGCGCCGGCATCCATGGCAGGGGCGCCCCAGCCGTCTATCGGAGAAAAGTGCTGCAATTCAGAAGCGCCAACGGTCGCACGGTGGCTTGCCCGATGGCCAATTTCCAAGCCGCTTCCCGAGTGCGGCACCGCAAAGAAGGGGTTGTAAAGCAAAAGAACTGCGAGGATAAGACAGACCCATCGGTATGGTCTTAAATCGACAATTGTGCCGCGCCGATTAGAAGAACTGTTCATCCTGGACTCTTTAGAACGATAGTAGGACTGTGGTGGCCGGTCAAGAGGTTGCCAAGTTGCAGTTTCTGCCGTGTTGCAGGGAGGAGCAGGGACCGGAGCCAGGGGTGCAACCGGTCCCCGAGGTAGGACATTACGTGAAGATGACTTGGTCAGTAT